>Ga0315910_10001555_pt1 | contig 20932 bp, 17 predicted proteins | sample EdamamesoilMG_FD_204470 | JGI IMG/M metagenome (GOLD analysis project Ga0315910, IMG submission 204470) | Garden soil microbial communities collected in Santa Monica, California, United States - Edamame soil | ecosystem: Environmental > Terrestrial > Soil > Garden | place: USA: California...
TCGGTCGGATTCGGATTGCTTTCGAGGCCGGCGACGGCGGTCATGATCCAGCCGTTCGTGCAGTAACCGCACTGGGCGGCTTCCTCGGCGATGAACGCGGCTTGGACGGGGTGCGGTTTCTCGGGCGTGCCGAGGCCATCCAAGGTACGCACGGTCGCGCCGTCGAGCGCGGAGATCGGGATCACGCACGAGCGCGTCGCCGCGCCGTTCACGATGACGGTGCAGGCGCCGCATTGCGCCAACCCGCAGCCGAACTTCGGGCCCTTCAATGCGAGCTCGCCGCGCAGGGCATAGAGCAGCGGCATGTCGGCGTCTGCTTCGAGCTCGCGCCGCGTGCCGTCGATCGTTAAGGAGTACCGTGGCATTCGTTGCAAGATAACGAAGCGCGAAACCCCCAGCAACGGACGAGTCTCAAGAAGCGTGGTCGGCGCACCAGGGCGCGACCAGGCCCGGCGGCGGGAGTGTCAATTCACCGAGCCGGCGAGCGCCATCTCGAGCGGTGTGCTCGGAATGCGGATAAGCCCGTCGAAGGGCCCGTGCAGCTCGAGCAACAACAGCACGGCAGCAGATGCCACAGCGGCCGACACCACCAACGAAGCCCTGGCAAGCGGCTTCGGCGGCGCGAGCAGGCTGAAACCGACCTCGATCACGAACAGCCAGCACACGACGATTACCAGCAACGGCGTCGACAGCGTGCTCGCTGCCTGGGCGAGCAGCAGCGCTCGGCGCTCGGCGAGATCCGTGATCAACGTTACCGCCTGGGCTTTGATGACCGCCTGAGACTCGTTGCGTGGCGTGAGCGCCAGAATCGTGGAGAAGGTGGCATTGGCTTCTGTGATGCCTCCCGCGAGATCGGGCTCCACGCCGCGCTCCTCGGGCCAGGCACTGCGAATGGCGGACTCGAGCGTCGAACGAAACTGCGTTCTAGCCGGCGCTGCATCGGGGCCGTAGAGCTCGAGCAGACGGTCGAGAGTCGCAACTCTCGCGGCCATTTCGATGATCTGCCTACGCTGAGCGTCGTAGTCGCCCTTGGCCGAGCTTATGAGCAGGCCGAGCAACAGTGCAGCCATCGTCGCAATTAGGCCGACCGCGAGCTTCACCGCGTCTCTGCTGTCCGTGTCGAAGTGCTGTTCCGCCAACACGCGGCGGCCGAGGGCGCCGAGGGTCACGGCGGCGACCAGGCAAGCGAACACGAGCGCGGCAGTGAGGAACGTTGACATCCGAGCTCGGTTATTCCGCAAGCCAGCTCGAGCCGGCGCCGTGCAGTCTACCGTCTGCCGCGGCGGAACACAGCCGGCGCTTGCCCTCGGTTGCCAACAGCGCGAGTTTCCCAGACACTCTTCCGCACCTCACCGCGGGCCCGATAGGAGGCCTCATGCTCACACTCACGATCAATGGCCGCACGCACACGGTCAGCGACGACGTCGATCCGCAGACGCCTTTGCTCTGGGTGCTGCGAGACACGCTCGGTCTCGTCGGCACGAAATACGGCTGCGGTGTCGGGCAATGTAGTGCTTGCACCGTGCAGTTGAATGGCGCACCGATTCAGTCGTGTCAGGTTCCCGCGTCATCGGCCGTCGGTCAGCAGATCACGACGATCGAGGGTCTCGCGCCCGCAGGCGCTGCGCTCACCGCCGTTCAGCAGGCGTGGATCGAGGAAGACGTCGCGCAATGCGGTTACTGCCAAGCCGGGCAGATCATGCGTGCGACGGCGCTGCTCGCGCAGACTCCTCAGCCGACCGATGCCGACATCGACACGGCGATGGCCGCGAACCTGTGCCGCTGCGGCACTTACGTGCGGATCCGCAAGGCGATCCACAACGCCGCATCCAAGATGGCGAAGACGGGAGGTGCGGCATGAACGCCTATCTCCCGGAATCGCTGCAGAAGATCTATGCCCAGCGTCGCCTCGAAGCGACCGAGTTGTCGCGCCGCGGCTTCATCAAGCTCGCGGGCGTCGCGGGCGGCGGTTTCGTGCTCGCGTTGTCGCTCGGCCCGGCGGTGGAGAAAGCATCCGCGCAGACGCCGAGCGGCGCTAGCCACTCGCTGAACCCGTACGTGCAGATTCGTGCCGACGGTAAGGTCGTGCTGTTTGCTAAGAACCCCGAGGTCGGGCAGGGCGTGAAGACGTCGTTGCCGCTGATCGTAGCCGAGGAGCTCGATGCGGACTGGTCGCAAGTCGAGGTGCAGCAGTCCGCGATCAGCATGCAGCTGTACGGCTTGCAGCTTGCGGGCGGCTCCCTGTCGATCCCGATGAACTTCGACGTGCTGCGTCGTGCCGGCGCGACCGCGCGCGCGATGCTCGTGGCCGCGGCCGCCAAGAACTGGAGCGTGCCGGCGGCCGAGCTCACGACCTCGAATGGTGTCGTTCGCCACGCGCAGAGTAATCGCAGTGCGGCGTACGGCGAGCTCGCGGCCGTTGCCGCGACGTTGCCGGTGCCCGACGCCGCGAGCGTGACGTTGAAGCCGAAGAGCGCTTTCAAGCTGCTCGGCAAGCGCATCACCGGTGTCGACAACGCGAAGATCGTGCGCGGCGAACCGCTGTTCGGCATCGATCAACGTGTGCCGAACATGGTGTTCGCGACGTACACGAAAGCGCCCGCGATCGGCGCTCGCGTCGTGTCGGCGAATCTCGACGAGATCAAGAAGATGCCCGGCGTCAAAGACGCATTCGCGATCGGCGCACAGGGTAATCCGATGGTGTTCGACCTCGGCGGCGCTCCGGCGGCGCTGTCCGGCATCGCGATCCTCGCGAATTCGACCTGGCCGGCGATGCAGGCCAAGAAGGCGCTGAAGGTTCAGTGGGACGAGAGCGGCGCGTCGAACGACAGTTGGAGCGGAGCAGTCGCCGAGGCGAAGGCGCTGGCCGGCAAGGCGCCGCAGCAGGTGCTCGGCGAGGGCGGTAACGTCGCGGCGAAGTTCGCGGCGGGCAAGACCGTCGACGCGTTCTACACCTATCACTACGTTGCGCACTCCGATCTCGAGCCGCAGAACTGCACGGCCTGGTTCAAGGGCGACACCGTCGAGATCTGGGCGCCCACGCAGACGCCGCAAGCTGCGGTGAGCGCGGTCGCGAAGCTCGCCGGTATCGCGGAGGACAAGGTCACGCTGCATCAGCTGCGCGGCGGCGGCGGCTTCGGCCGCCGGCTCGCGAACGACAGCGTCTGCGAGGCCGTGCTCGTGTCGAAGCAGGCCGGCGGAATCCCGGTGAAGGTGCAGTGGACGCGCGAAGACGACATGGCGTTCGACTTCTATCGCGCGGGCGGATTCATGGCGCTGAAGGCGTCGACCGATTCGGCAGGCAAGCTCTCTGCGTACCAGAACCACTTCATCACGTTCAGCACGGACGGTAAGACACCGGTCGTGTCGGGCAACATCGACAAGGCAGAGTTTCCAGCCAACGTGCTCGCCGATCAGCGCATGGTCCAGTCGCTGATCGCATCGAAGGTCCCGACGGGGCCGTGGCGCGCGCCCGGTAGCAACGTGATCGCGTTTTGCATCCAGGGCTTCTTGAATGAATGCGCAGTCGCGGCGAATCGCGACTACGTCGATTTCTTGGTCGAGCTCATGGGTGACGCTCGGCCGTTGGCACCGGATCCGTTCGGCGGCGTGTTCCACACGGGCCGCGCTGTGAGCGTGATCAAGGCGGTCGCCGCGCGGTCCGGCTGGGGACGCACGATGCCGCCGGGCCGAGGCTTAGGATTAGCGTTCCACTTCAGCCACCAAGGCCATTTCGCCGAGGTCGCCGAGGTCAGCGTCGATGCGAGCAAGAAGGTCGACGTGCACAAGGTTTGGGTCGTGGCCGACATTGGGCCGATCGTGAATCTGAGCAGCGCCGAGAATCAGTGCCAAGGCTCCGTGGTCGATGCGTTGTCGACGGCGATGGGGCTCAAGATTACGTTCGAGAACGGCCGCGTCGAGCAGACGAACTTCCATCAGTATCCGATCGTGCGCATCGACAAGGCGCCCGAGATCGACGTGCACTTCTTGCCGACCGACTACGCACCGACGGGTTGCGGCGAGCCGGCGTTCCCGCCGGTCGCGCCCGCGATCGCGAACGCGATCTTCGCCGCGACCGGACAGCGCGTGCGCACGCTGCCGTTCAACGCCGAGGGTTACTCGGTGTGAGGAGGCCCGCCGCGACCAGCGCTGCATTGCAGCGCTGGTCGCGTGCCGCACGAGCTCGATCTGCTCGCGAGCATGCTTTCTTATATCTTTATGTAACAGCCACTTACGGCTACGACCTGAGAAAGTCCTCGAGTTCGCCCAGCGTCACGTAGCGGGCGGGCACGCGCTAAGTACAACCCGCAGCGGCGCCCCCGCCGGCGTGCGGTATAACGTTGGCGGCCAAGGAGGTGCGGCATATGTGGGAGAACACGATCTTGGTCGTCGTCGATACGGCGGCCGGCTCGCACCAGCCTGGGCTCGAGCGTGCCGCTTGGCTCGCGCAGCGAAATGGTGGCCGGTTGGAGCTGTTTGCTTGCGAGTACGACCCCGACATCGACTCCGGCCGCGTTGCCGCTCCAACCCGCGAGGATGTCCTGCAGCGGCAGCGCCACAACCTCGAGGCGCTGGCTGCGCCGTTGCGCCAGCAAGGCGTCGCCGTCAGCGTCGACGTCGTGTGGGACCATCCGTTCGACCAAGCGATCATCAAGAAAGCCGCGGCGCACGACTATTGGTTGGTCGCGAAGGACACGCATCACCACAACGTCCTGCAGCGCACTCTGCTCACGAACGTCGATTGGCACCTGATTCGCGGATGTCCGGTGCCGCTGTTGCTCGTCAAAGATCGCAAGCTCGCGGGCGAGCCGAACGTGCTCGCGGCCGTGGATCCCGTCAACGACAACGACAAACCTGCGGCGCTCGACGATCGGATCTTCACGTTCGCCGAAGACTTGGCGCGGGTGCTGCGCGGGAACGTGCACGTGATTCATTCCTACGCCGCCCCGATGGGCGCGGAGCTGCCTCCCGACGCGCTGAACGTCATCGCACAGGAACACCGCGCGGCGATGGCGCGATTCATAGACACGCACGCGATCCTGGCCGGGCGCGCCCATCTTTACGAAGGGCTGGCGCACGAGAGCCTCCAGAAAGCGGCGCACGAGTACACGGCAGATTTCGTAGTGATGGGCGCCGTCGCGCGCGGCGGCCTCAAGCGTTTGTTCATCGGCAGCACGGCCGAGCGCGTGCTCGACCGTTTGCCTTGCGATCTCGTGATCATCAAGCCGCTCGAGTTCGAGGTGCCCGACGATGTCGACTAGGAATCCGCTGCAAATCGGCGTTGCCGTGTTTGCGTTCGTGTTCTCGGCCCCCGCGCTGACGTTCGAGGCCGTGACGCTCGAGGACTACAGCGGCGCGGAGCTCTTCGAGCGTTTCTGCGCGAGTTGCCATGGCAGCGGCGCGCGCGGCAACGGTCCCGTCGCAGGCAGTCTGAACGTCGCGGTCCCGGACCTGACTCTGATCGCGGACCGTTACGGCGGCGAGTTTCCGGTAGCGCTCGTTCGCGACGTGATCGACGGTCGCGGCATCGACATGCGCGCGCACGGCACCCGCACCATGCCGGTGTGGGGGTACGAGTTCTGGGTCGAAGAGGGCGGCGACAGCGTCGCGCAAACGGCCGTCCGCGACGCGATCAACAAGCTCGTCGAGTATGTGCGGTCCTTGCAGCGCGGAGCGCAGTGAGACGCGTCTCAGCTCGGTAAGATGGCTTTGAAGCCCTCGGGCTTCACGATCACGAGATCGCAAGGCAAACGATCGAGCACGTCTTCGGCCGTGTTGCCGAGGAACAGGCCTTTCAAACCGCTCCGAGAGATGGCCCCCATCACGACGGCGTCTGCGCGCAGCTGCTCGGTGAGCGCCATCAGCAACGGCCGTGTTCCGCCTTGATGGACGTGCGAGCGCTCCGCCGGAATGCCGTAGTGCTTGCACAGGCGCTGCACGGCATCGGTGTGCTCGGCACGTAGTGCGTCGGCGAGATCGTTGATCGGTAGCGAGATCGGCATCGTCATCGAGTCCGTGGAGACGGCGATCGCGGCCGTGACGTCATAGGCATGAAATACGTGCAGCTCCCCATCGAGGGCGCGGCATAGCTCCTCCGTGGTGGTCAGAATGTGGTTGTCGAGGTCGGCAGGCTTGTCGCGCTCGTGCAGCGGATCGACGGCGGCAATGAAACACGGTTTCTGGCCGGGCGGCCGGGGCTTCACCAGCCACAGCGTGGTGCCGCAGTTACGGATCAGGCTCCAGTCGGTGTTCGAGAATACCGAACGCTTGAGGACCGAATGAAAGTGCGTGTCCTTGATGACGAGGTCGGCCCCGGTATCCACCGCTTTGCGCACGATGCTGTCATGGAGCGGGTGATCCCAGCGCACATCGACGTCGACGGTGAGGCCCGCTTCTCGTAGCGGTGCTGCGAGCTGTTCCAGGCGTTGACGATGCCGTTCGAGTACCGCCGCTTGGGTCTCCGAAGGGGGTGGGTTGTTCGAAGGCGTGTCCGCCAGTTGGGATGCATAGTCGCTGATCAGTAGCTCCATGCGCGCCTTCGTGCGCCGCGCAAGCCAACTTGCGCGCTCGATCGAGGGGTGAAAGCTGGCCGTGGGATCGACAACTACGAGCAGTTTTTTGGGGTTGGCCATTCCGCACCTATGAATGGTTGCCGGCTCGTTCTTTATACTGCGTCTGCGCTCGCCGGAGTGCCAGCCAAACTCCTACATTGCTTCGGAAACTACGTATGGCTCGCGTTGTGACCCAACCGCTGAATACGCGCCAATGATCGCGGCCGAGTTCCAAGCCCTGCTCGATGCTGCGGTCGACGCGATCATCGTGATCGATGACCACGGGCAAGTGGTCACGTTCAATCGTGCCGCCGAGCGCATGTTCGGGTATGCGGCTCCGGAAGTGATCGGCAACGACGTCAGCATGCTCATGGGCGACCCGTACCGGTCGGAACACGGACAATACTTGACGCGTTACCTCGCGACCGGCGACGCGCGCGTGATCGGCAAAGGACGCGAGGTCGAGGCGCGCCGTGCGAATGGCCAGGTGTTCCCGGTGTCATTGGCGGTCGGCGAAGCTACACGCGACGGGCAACGCCGCTTCGTCGGCATCATTCGCGATCTGTCCGCACAACGGGCCGCGGAGCAGCGCACGCGCGCGCTCGAGCTGCGGCTCGCTCACGTCGGTCGATTCAACTTGATGGGTGAGATGGCTGCTGGCATCGCTCACGAGATCAATCAACCTCTTGCCGCGATCGCGACGTATGCGCAGGCAGCAAAGCGTCTGACGCAACGCTCGGAACCCGATGTCGAGACGCTCACGGACATCTGCGGCAAGATGGACGAGCAGGCGCGGCGCGCGGGACAGGTCATCGACAATCTGCGCAAGTTCATTCGCAAGCAGGACGTGGAGACCCAGTCGCTGGAGGTCAATCGCGTGATCGATGACGTCATGAGCTTGATCGAAGCCGACGCACGCTCGGAGGGAATTCCCGTGCGCGTGAACGCCGGCGCGGACTTGCCCAACGTGCGTGCCGATGCGGTGCAGCTGCAGCAGGTTCTTCTGAATCTCACCCGCAACTCCGTGGACTCGATGCGGGGTGGGCTCGGCAAGGAACGCGGCATCATCATCGCTACGGAGCGCGGCGACGATGGCGGCGTGAAGATCAGCGTCACGGATCACGGCCATGGCGTATCGCGCCAGCTCGGCGAGAACATCTTCCATCCGTTCGTCACAACGAAGCATGACGGGCTCGGCGTGGGCCTTGCGATCAGCAAAACCATCGTCCAATCTTGCGGCGGTAGCCTGACCTACTCCGACAATCCGGCGGGTGGGTCGGTCTTCAGCGTCGAGCTGCCGCCCGACAAGGGAGCTGCGTGAGCGCCGATCGCGATGTTCCCGTGGTGTACCTCGTCGACGACGACGAGGCGGTACGAGACTCTCTCGGAATCCTGCTCGAGTCGATCGGGCTCGAGCACGAGTCATATGCGTCCGCGCTCGATTTTCTGCAGCACTACGATCCGCGGCGGCATGCCTGTCTCGTTGCCGACATCCGCATGCCCGGGTTGAGTGGCCTGGAGCTTCAGCAACGCTTGAACGAGCAGGGCGCCGAGATCCCGATCATCTTCATCACCGGCCATGGCGACGTTCCGACGGCGGTGACGGCGATGAAGTCTGGCGCAGCGGATTTCATCCAGAAGCCGTTTCGCGACCAGGATCTCATCGATCGCATCCACAACGGGCTCGATCGCGACCGCGAGCGTCGCGCATCGCAGGCAGACCGAGATGCGATCCGTGCGCGCATCGCTCTTCTCACGCCGCGTGAGAACGAGGTCATGCAGCGCGTGGTTCGCGGCCAGGCAAACAAGGTGATTGCGATGGACCTCGGCGTGAGCCAACGCACGGTCGAGCTGCATCGTGCGCGAGTGATGCGCAAGCTCAAGATGCGCTCGCTGGCCGAGCTCGTGCACGCGATCGACAAGATCGGCGATGCGGGGGCTTCTAGCGGTACTGCAGAGCCTCGATGAATTCAACGATTGCGGCGATTCGGCGCTTTACCGTGCGCTCGGCAGTGCCTTGCTCGGCGCCGCGGAACACGTCGCCCCAGATCGGCATCTGACGGTCGCCGTGGGCTGCGTTGATCTCGCGGCCGTCGATGTACGCAGCGACGTTATCCGCCGGGAAAACACCGTTCGCGCGTTGCGCCAGCGTTCGCAGATTCGGCACGCTCGCGCGCATCGTTGCGGCCACAGGCCCGTCGCCTTCGGCTTCGAAGCCGTGGCAAGCAGCGCAGTGATTGAGGTAGAGCCGCGCGCCCAGATCGTCGTCCGCCGCTTGCGCAGCCCCGCCGAGCATTGCGAGCGTCAGCGCTGTGGCGAGGATCGTGTGTCTCTTGGCCATGGGTAGCGAGTCTAGGGGATTGCCTGACTAAGCGGTGTAAGTAGAAGTACGAGCGCGGCGCAGATACGCGGTTCTACGAGTAGCGACGGAGGACAGCGGGCCCGACAATCGCGCCGATGAAGCTCGAGAGGATTCTGGTGGCGGTCAAGCCTTGGGAACGCGGTTTACCGCTGGCCGCGAACCACGCAAGCCAGCTGTTGCAGACCGCGACTGGGCGCATCGACCTCGTTGGCACCGCATACGATGCCGCCGTCGCGGCTGGACGAGACCGCGGCGACTCGGCGGCGCGCGTGACGCAGGACCGTGCCGTCGAGGCGGCACGCGTCGAGCTCGAGCGCTTGGCGCGTGCGATCCGCGACTACGGCGTCAAGATCACGACGAGGATCGTGTGGGGAGTGCCGGCCTACGAGGGCATCCTGAGCGCGGCCGAAGAGTGCCGTGCCGACCTGGTCGTCGTCGGGGCGCACGAGCCGCACACGTCGCATACACGGCTCACCGATACGGATTGGCAGCTCATGCGCCGGGTCTCGTGCCCTTTACTGCTCGTGAAGAGCCCCGTCTTCAATGGCTATCGAACGGTTCTGGCCGGCGTCGATTCTCTTCACGCGCGCGACGAGCCCGAGGGCCTGGACCGAGCGGTGCTCGACGCCGGGCGTTGCTTTGCACGGGCTTTCAGCGCCGCGCTGCGCACCACCGATCTCGACGCCATGCCGCAGAACAACGCGGAGCTCGTGGTCGTCGGGGTGCCGCGGCGTCTCGGGGTCCCCGCGGAAGACGTCGGTAGCAACGCTGCGATGATTGCTACGGCAGCCCCCTGCGATGTGCTGATCGTGCCCACCGAGCGCGAAGTGCACGCGCACCCACTATCACAGATAGGGTGAAAACAGCCACGCGGCCCCATCGATGGCCTTCGTCGTGAGTCGGCGGCCATCGACGTCCGTCAGCGTGACGGGCTTCGAGCGGCTGCGAATCGCCTCGAAGTATTCGGCCAATGTCGTGACGGTGTCGCGGTCGTACACCTCCACGTTCATCTCGAAGTTCAAGCGCAAGCTGCGCGGATCGAAGTTCGCGGAGCCGATTTGTGCGTAGTAATCGTCGACGTAAAACAATTTGCCGTGCGCAAACGGCGGCGGCTGGTAGTACACGCGCACACCGCGCTCGAGCAGCTCCCAGAGCATGTGCCGTGTCGCGCGATGAACGAACGGCAGGTTGTTGCGCGAGGGGAGCACCACCGCGACGTCGACGCCGGACAAAGCTGCAGCTTGGAGCGGCGCGATCAGCTCGCGCGGCGGCAGGAAGTACGGCGTCATGATCGCGACACGTTGGCGCGCCGCGCCGATCGCACCCGTGAACAGCGCCGTCAATCGATCGAGCTGGCCGTCCGGGCCGTCGGCGACGACGCGGCACATTGCGGTGCCGGAAGGTTTCGACACGTGGCGCGTCGCCGTGATCGGCTCGCCCGTCGTGAAGTGCCAGTCACGCAGGAAAACGGTCTCGATCTGCGTGACGACCGGGCCTTGCAAGCGGAAATGCAGATCGAAGATCGGCTCCGCCGGCTGCTTCGCGAGATAACTTTCGCGAATGTTCACGCCGCCCGTGAAGGCCTCGAGCCCGTCGACGATCAAGCTCTTGCGGTGATTCCGCAGGTTGACGCGGACCGACGGCGGCCAGATTCGTGGCGGCAGGAAACGCGCGAAGCGCACGGGGGTGTCGCGCAGCAGCGTGCTGGCACGTTGCCACGAGTACCACTCGCCGAATCCGTCGAGCAGGACGCGAACGTCGACGCCGCGCTTGGCTGCGGCAGTCAATGCCGTCGCGAAACGTTGGCCCACGGGTCCGCCGTCGAAGATGTAGGTGGCGAAGTACACGTACTCGCGGGCAGCGTCGATCGCGCGGATCATGGCCGAGAAAATCCCCTCGGCGTCAGCCAGCATCTCGACGCGGTTACCGGCCGTCAGCGGCCAATGCGTGACGGCAAGCCCGAGCCGTGCGAGGGGCGCGAGCTGCGGCGGCGGTGTGCCCACGTAGTCGGTCGGACATTTGGACTCGGGATGATGCGTGAGCAGCTTGCGCGCCCGTGCTTGGACCCGGTTGATGCCAAACAGGTAGTAGAGGAATGGGCCGACGATCGGCAACGTGAGGCAGATGGCGATCCACCCGAACGCCGATTGCGGCCGACGCTTGTACAACAGTGCGTGTAACGAGGCGGTTGCGGCGGCGACGATGCCAAGGGCAGCGAGTGCCGTCGCCAAGAGCTGACCTGCCTGCATGCGCGGATGTGTAACATATGAGCCGTGGAATTCAAGGACTATTACTCGATCATGGGCGTCGGCCGGGATGCATCGGCCGATGAGATCAAGCGCGCGTATCGTAGGCTCGCGCGCAAGTACCACCCCGACGTCAGCAAAGAGAAGGATGCCGAGGCGCGGTTCAAAGAAGTAGGCGAAGCGTACGAGGTGCTGCGCGATCCGGAGAAGCGCGCTGCCTACGATGCGTTGGGCACACAAAAACCCGGGGAAGAATTTCGCCCGCCGCCCGACTGGCAGTACGAGTATGCGGGCCGGCCCGACGAAGCATCCGAGCACAGCGATTTCTTCGAGCAGTTGTTCGGAGGCTTGGGTGGCCGCGCGTCGTTCCGAAGCCGCGGGCTCGATACGGCCGGCCAAGTCGACGTGACGATCGAGGAGGCGTTTCGAGGCACGGAACGCAGGTTGGCCGTGCAGCGCGTCTCGGTCGACGAGCGCGGTCGGCCGCAACCGGCGACGCAAGAGCTGACCGTGCGAATTCCCGCCGGAGTCGTGGATGGTCAGCGAATCAGAGTCGCATCACAGGGGCAGCCCGGGGCCCGCGGCGGGCCGCCGGGAGACCTATTCCTGCACGTCCGGCTCTTGCCGCATCGCTGGTTTCGCGCCGAAGGTCGCGACATCTGGCTCGACTTGCCGATCACGCCGTGGGAGGCCGCGCTCGGAGAAACCGTGCGCGTGCCGACGCTCGGCGGCCGCGTCGATCTCAAAGTGCCGCGAGGTTCCCAAACCGATCGCCAGCTTCGGCTCAAGGGCCGCGGCTTGCCCGGCAGTCCGCCCGGCGATCAGCTCGTGGTGCTCAAGATCGTGACGCCGGAGCCGCGCGGTGCCGCCGACGAGGCGTTGTATCGCCAGATGGCCGCGGGTCTCGCGATGAATCCGCGTCAGTCGATGGAGGGTTCGTCGTGACCGACGTCATCAGTGCCGTGTTGCTCGACGAGTCCGTCGAGTTCAGCCTCTCCGAGCTCTGCTCGCTGTGCAGCGTCACGGAAGAGATCGTCGTCGAGATCGTCGCCGAAGGAATCGTCGCGCCTACGGGTCGCGAGCGCGCGCAGTGGCGCTTCTCGGGCGTTGCCCTCACGCGCGTGCAGCGCGTGGTGCGCCTTCAACACGATTTCGGCGTGAACTTGCCCGGCGCTGCTCTGGCGCTCGACCTACTCGAGGAAGTCGAGCGTCTGAGACGCGAGCGTCGGTAGCGAGACGGCGTTAGCGGTCCGAATCGTAGTCATCGTCATCGTCGTCGTCATCGTCCTCGTCCCAATCGTCGTCCTCGTCATCGTCCTCGTCCCAGCCTTCGCGGGGACTGCGGCTCACGCGACCACGTTTGGGGCGCTCGTCCGCTTCGTCCTCTTCCTTTTCTTCCTCGTCGTCGGCCTCGTCGGGATCGACATAGTCCTCCGGCGCTTCGGCCATTTCGAGGTCGAGCTCCACCCATTCGCTCGAATCGAGCTCCTCGACCTCTCCAGCGGCAGTCTTGATCTCGACGAGCCCGTCGTCCTCGTCGATGGCCACGACCTTGAATACCTGCTCGTCGTCGACACGGCGATACCAGCGACCGACTTTGGGATCGAGCTCATGACTCATGGGCTAGAGGCTCCGAAATGGTTTGCAACACGCTGGTCGGAATAATACCTTCTGGCGCAGCGCCTCGGCACTACCCTCGCGCAGCGGCCGGCACCGTAGCATCATGGGCGTCCGAGACGTGGAGGAATCAAACATGGCACTAGCCGATAACCAATGCGTACCGTGCCGCGGTGGCGTGCCGCCGCTGCCGCGGGACCGTGTCGATGCGCTATTGAAGGAGCTCGATACCGGTTGGAGGTTGACCTCGACCGGACATCTGTTGCGCGGCTATGAGTTCCGAGATTTCGCAGCCGCGCTCGCGTTCGCGAATCGTATCGGCGAGATCGCAGAGCGTGAGGGGCACCACCCGGACTTGCATGTGGCGTGGGGACGCTGCGGCGTCGAGATCTGGACGCACAAGATCGACGGTCTGACCGAGTCGGATTTCTACTTCGCCGCCAAAGCCGATCGCGCATTTCGCAACTGACGACGAATGCGATGGATCCGAAACTCAAAGCAGGTTTCCGCATCGGCGCCTTCAGGATCCATCCGTTGACGGGCCAGATCGAGGGACCGAGCGGCGTCAAGCACGTGCAGCCGAAGGTGATGGACGTGCTGCTGTGCTTGGTCGAGCACCGCGGTGAGCTCGTGGAGCGCGACACGATCGTCGAGCGCGCATGGGGCCGCCCCACGTCGGAGGAGGCGCTCACGCGGTGCATCAGCGAATTGCGTGGTGCGCTCGACGACGATCGCGGCACACCGCGCTACATTCAGACCGTGCCGAAGCGCGGCTATCGATTGCTCGAGACCGTCGCGTTCGACGAGCCCGAGCCGCCGCCCGCGCCGCATGCGGCGCCGGCGGCCGCGCCGCGGCCATTCACCGTGCTGCTCGTCGACGATCATGCGTTGTTTCGCGAAGGCTTGAAGCTGCAGCTCCGCGAGCTCGACGAGTCCATCGTGTGTGTCGAGGCGGGCACCTGCGAGGAAGCGCTCGCGCTCGCGCCGCGGGTCGTCGATCTCGTGCTGCTCGACTATGGGTTGCCGGGAGTGAAGGGTCTCGAAGCGATCGAGAAGGTCAAAGCGGCATTCACTGCGCCGGTGACGGTGGTGTCCGCCACGGACGATGCGCCGACGATCCGCAAGGTCATCATGAATGGCGCAATGGGCTTCATCCCGAAGTCGATGGCGAAGCGCGAGTTCTTCGCTGCGTTGGGGCTCGTGCGTGCCGGTGTCGTGTACCTGCCGCCTCAAGTGCTGTTCGGCACGCGGCCGGGCTCCGAGGGCGAGCTGTCGGACCTTCAGCGGCAAGTGCTCGCCGCCATCGTGCGCGGCAAGAGCGATGCGGCGATCGCTACGGAAATCGGCGTCACCGAGCCCGAGGTCGAGACGCTGCTGCATCGCGCGTATCGAATACTCGGTGTCGACAACCGCATCGACGCGGTTTACGAGCTCGCGAAGCGGGGCGTCAAGCTCGGTTGAGCGGCGCCCTCAGAGCGTGAGGGTCTGAACGCCGCCGTCGGTGTACTCGTAGTCGAGCCGCCATTCGCCCACAGACGGGCTCGTGCCGATCGTTCGCCAATAAGGCCGGATCGACGTGGGGCCGTCGCGCGACGTGGGCAACGTAGCGCTAACGACACACTTGTAACTCACGGTCGCGTACTTGAAGTCGATCACCTCGCTCTCGACGAAGTCTGCGACCCCGCTGTTGGCGAATGGAAACGGTGCATACGCGGCCGTCGTGTGGATCGAATGCGCCCGCGTCAACAATGTGGCGCCGGTTGCATCGCGCAGCTCGATGCTTGCGACGCAGCCGCGATGCTCGTCGCCGGAAAGGAACACGACATTCTTGACCGCATTCTTGGCAAGTATGCCGAGCACGGCGCTGAGCGCGTCGGGGTAGCCGTCCCAGCCATCGGAATGGATCGAGCTCAGGTTCTGCGCATCGAGCCCACCGGCCATCGGCGCGTGCTGAACGGTGCGGCGATGTCGCGGCAAGAGCATCGCCGGAGTCACGATGAATTTGGGGCCGTTGTTCGCGGCGTTCGTGAGCCAGCCCTCGAGCGCGGTGAGTTTGACCTGCACGAACGGATCGAGCCCGGTTAACTGCTCTGCCGTTCGCGGCGGGCGGTCCGAACGCGTGTCGAGCATGAAGAAGGAAAAGCCGTCGAACTTGAAGGCGAACGACTGGTCCGGAGGGGCGTGATGGCCCCGCTGATACTTCCGATACGATGCGACGCCCAAGGTTCGGTTATCGAGGTTGCCTTGGTATTGGTTCGTCGAATTCGGCAGCGGCTCCCAGTTGTCATCGATCTCGTGGTCGTCCAACAGCATGAACGACGGAATTCGTCGCAACGTGGTGCGCACGTCGCGCTGGCGTAGCCACGCCTCGTAGGGCAGGCGGTAGCGATTGTCCTGCAAGCTCGGGTCGTATAGACCCGCCGTCGGATCCACGTAGACCTGATCTCCGGTCAGCACCGCGAAACGCGGTCGCGATGCCAAGGGTCCATCGAGTCGCTCGCGTATCTGTCGATACGCGGCATATGCGACGGGGCCATCGAGGAAGCCGCCGGGGTACTGGCACGAGGCGAGCAGGAATCGCGTGCCGTTCGGATCGGGCGTCGTCCGCGGAGAGGAGGGCGGATCGTACGGAATCACGCCGTCGATCACATCGCCATCGAAGTAGATCGCGTCGACGACCGCGGTGCCGTTCGCGAGGTTCGTACCGAAGATCAGCTCGGCCGAGGTGAGCTGTTGAGGCACGTTCTGCACGTTGCCGAGGAGAGTGAGCTCGGTCGAAGGATTGGCATGGTCGATGAGATGGACCTTCTGCAACACGGCATTGCCCGGACGCGAGCGTATCGGCAACTCGGCCGCCGCCGCGGCCGCGAGCGGCTGGGCAAGCAGGACGCGTTCGGCCGCTGCCGCGGCGCGGAAGAAGTAGCTGACCGTGAAGCCTCTCTGGCTCAGCACGTCCGGGTCGAACCCGTGTCCGACGCCGGCGGCTTCGAGTGTGACTATGACTGGCGCTGCGTTGGTGAAATCGAGCATCGCGAGCGCGTGGATACCCTGCGGATTGAGGAGCGCCGACTCGGCATAGACGACGAGCACGAGCATGGCGTTGCCGGGTGGGCCCGGCATCACGGTCGGTAGTGGCGCGTCGAAGGAATCCCAGCGCGTGGTCGTCAGCGTGTCGGAGATGTACATGACAGCGTGCGAGGCGACGTAGTTGGCGTCCCATGGCAACAGCGGATTGTCGGGACGCAGCACGCGATCGCCATCGAGTCGCACGCGAATCATCAGCACCGCTTCAGGGCGATGGTGGGTCGGCGCGGCGCCGAGCCGTACCACCAACGTGCTGGTTGCCGGGCGCTCCTCGGTGATGATCGGTCCGATCCATGGGGGGTACGCTACGAGCTCCGTGCTGGGCGTGCCCGGCGCTGGGGCGCTCGTGGAGCTCAAAAAGCTCGCAATCGCCGCGATGGCGTCGCCGCGCTTGTCGCCGATCAATGCGTCTTGATGGCCGGCCGCCGGGATGATCACCGGCGTCAAGTATTCGCACCCGGCGTCCTTCAGTATCAATGACATGCGATCCACGGTCGACACGTGCGAGAGGCCGTTCTCGGCTCCGTGCACGCTCAAGGTCGGAAATTTCCAGCGTGCTTGCAGGTTGGCGCGCGACACGAAATCGTTGTCGCCGCGATGAGTCGTGATCAACGAGTACCGGACGAAGTGCAGTGTCTGTGCCACGGTGCGCAGGCTTAGGGCGCCGAAGTGGTCGTCGATGTACTCCAGCATCTCGTCGCTCATGTTCGCTACGTTGAAGTCGCGTCCATAAAGCGCATCCATGCGGTGGCGTGTGCGAGTCCAGGGTGTGCGTTTCCCGGCCTTGAACCACGAAGGATTCTCGATATCGAACTCCTCCACTGGGTACGGAAGTGTAGAGAGCAGCCGATCAAAGAGATCGTCCGCAAGCGTCGGGTTCGGAGGCTTGAAGCTGTAGTCCTGCGGAAGGAAGTCGAGGAAGTATCGCAGCACGTACGCCCGGAAAATATTCGCGGGCGAGAACACGACGAGCGGTCCGACCTGCGTGAAAGCGGCGCGGCGCACCTGCGTGGTGCCGTCGATGTGACCACCCAGCACGGCCATGCCGAACACGACTGTTCCCATGCAGTGTGCGATCACGTCGAGCTTTTTTTGGTTCGTCGCCGCCTCGATCTGGCGGAAGACTTCTGGAATGTCGGTTCTGGCGATTTGCTCGAAGCTCCAGTGGCGCTCCGCGCTGCGCTTCTCGTTTGCGATGGGTTCGTGTCCGGGACTCGTCCGCAAGTCGGCGATCCAGACGTCGCGGCCTGCCTTCCAGAACTCAGTTGCGAAGTTGTCCGGTATAGCCGGGTGAGCGAACGTCGTCCCGCTAGCGCTGTAGCCGTGCAGCATCACGATCGGCGGCGCGGCCGGAGAGCTTGGTCGTTCGTACCGCGTGAGCACGATTTTCCCGGCGTAGCTGTCGCCGCCACCATCCGGGACTTCGGGTGCGAGTGGGAACGTTAGAACTTTAGCCGGGATCGGGATGTCGGCCGGGGCGGCGCGCGGCATCAAGTTCGCCTTGCGGCCCGAGGTGTCTTCGTCCGGGGCTCGGAAGCTCCAGATATGCAACCCGAGCAAGAGACGCAGGAAATAGCCGATGAACGAGGCGACGTCGGCGAGTGCCGTTACGCCGTCTTGTTGCTTAGTTATTCGAAACAACGGCACGCCGATCCGCACGAGATAGCGAGTGTCGAGCTTCAGGACCCAGTCGTTGCCTTTGAGGCCCGGAAACTCCTCGAGCTCGACTTCCATGAGCTGCCGCCATGGGTTTGCTCGGCGGCCATACGTGAAGCGTTTCTCACCTTTGATCGAGCGACTCGTACCGTGAAGTTGCCACGGCGGATTGCCGCGCGGATCCGGCGTGCCGATCGTGAGGTCGTAGGTCAGCGCGCGGACTTCACCTGAGCGGCTCGCGAGCGCCCAGCCCGCGGTCGCTCGTTCCCACCAGCCGGGCCCGTCGTCGCCGCCGCCGGCAGCTTCCACGATGTCGTGGAAGCCGCGGTTCGCGAGGTATGCGCCCGTGGCGCGCAGCCGCCGCACGGCGGCCAACGAGGGTTGCCGTTCGAGCACGCGAACGGTGCCGGATACGGGTGCGCTGAACAGCGCCATGTCGTCGAGCTCCTTCTCGTAGCGGTTCGCCGGTGTCCAGTGCCGCTCCATGGCTTCCCACAGTGTCTGGTCGTAGATGCGGATCTGACTCCGAATCGCGCCCGGCGGCGTGTCGGTCGCGACATCGAGCACCGGGTGGCCTCCGTTCTGCGGCGGCTGCGACAGGGCGGTGACGGCTTTCGGCACGAATCGCAGCGTCAACTCCACGATCCGCGTCTTGGTCTCGCCGTCGGCCTTGAACTTCACCGGACCGGCGAGGCGCTCGATGATCTCGACTTCTGTGGGCGCGGGTGAGAAGGGGATATCGGTCTCGCGGAACACGGGCCGCACCAGTGCCGGCGTTGTTAGAGGCGGGCCGAGCACGGTCTCGATGATGGCAGCGGTCGTGCCTGGCGCGGCGGTCGTGGCGGGACGGTTGTATTTCCAGTTGACTGCCAAGGCCTCGACGGCCCGGATTGCCACGGCCGAGATCGTGAGCGCCGGATTCGTGCCGAGTGCGGTTGGGATGATCGAGCCGTCGAGGACGACAAGGTCCTCGTACCTTGCGGCCGGGTTGGTCGCAGTTGTGGAGCTTTGCGACGCGAACACGCGTCCTAGGTCGTCGACGACGCCGTGGTCGACATCGTCGGCCATCACACAACCGCCTAGCGGATGCACGGTCGTGACGGGACCCCGTTTGCCCTTGAGCAGCCACGCCAGGTCCTGCGGCAATAGCTTCCACACTGGGTTCGGAATGATTCGGCCGCCGGTGTTTGCGTCCTTTGCGACGCCTGCGAGCGCTGCCACGCCGTCGTCGAAAATCGGCACGCCGAACGCCGCCGGTACCTTGGGAACCACCGTGTCGTCGCCGGGCCACGAGATACGCGCGACCCCGTCGTCGTCTGGCTCGAGGTCCGCAACTTTGGTCGTGAGCTCGATGCTCCCGCCGGCTCCGTCGTCGCCCATGACCGCGTACAACGCAGAGCGATCGATCCGCGTTTTCGGCACGGCGTAAATGTCGTCGGTCGGGAACTCGCGCTTGTGCCACGACGAGTCTCCCTCGCTCAGACTGTGCAGAGTGTCGAGCGTCGAGAACAGCTCCGTGAACGCGAGGCGCAGGCCGGCCGGCACCGACATCTCTTCGATCACGACTTTCTTCGTCGCGCGCAGGTCCAGGACGCCCGTGATCGTCGGTCCAATCGCGCGATCAGAAGGTTTCTTGGCCTCGTCGGCGACCGTGTTGACCGTGTCGTCGGTGTCGTAGTCGACGACGAGCATGTCGCCGTTGGTCGAGCAGCGCTGCCCGAGTTGGTCGGACAACGTGAGCCCTTTCTGCTTCGAGCGCAGAAGGATCTCTGCAGAGCCGAGCGCGCCGGCCGCGAGAACGACGTGTCGCGCGCGGATCTCGGTGACCACGCCCGCGCGATCGCGGAGTTTGCCGTTCGTGTGCACGCAGTGCACGACCCATATTCCGCCGGGTCCTCGCTCCACGTGCAGCACTGTGGCACCGCTGTAGATCTCCGCACCGTGTGCATGAGCGCTCGCCAGCAAGTTGATGTCGAGCGAGTTCTTGGCTCCGAAGTTGCAGCCCGTCGCGCAGTCGCCGCAGCGTTTGCACTTGTTCAGCGCCACGTTGCCACGGCTCGTGGTGTTGTTCATCGCGACCGTGATTGGCGCCGCATGAAAGTTCGCGGGATCCAGTGCTCTGAATGCCACGTATTTTTGAGGCAGAGCGTCCGTGGCATGGACGATCGTGTTCGGCACTCCGTTGATCGTCGATCCCAAGATTTCGCGCGCCGCGGTGAAATACTGCTGCCATGTGGGCAGAGCATGAAGCGCGGCGGGCCAGTCGTTTGTGAACACGCCTGCGATGGGCTGCTCCATGACGCCGGCGTTGATCAACGACCCGCCGCCGAGGCCGTTGGCCAGGACGGTGTTGACCTCGGGGCCGAGGCGAATATCGAACAGGCCTTCCTTGTTGCTGTCGCGTCGCACATGGCGCGGGATCTCGCGCAGTCCGGTCGGGAACGCGCCCGGCAGATACTCCTTGCCGCGCTCGAGCACGCCGACCCTAATGGGTACGGTAGTGGTGGTGGAACCGGTGACAACCGTTTTGGTGCGGCCGGCGAACGTGGAAGCTGCAATCGCGCCGCCGTAGCCGCTGCCGACGATGAGCACGTCGAAGTGTTGCGGCGGCGTCTGATTGAGACGCACCTCTTCGGCCAGCCACTCGAAGCCGCGCGAGAGCCAAGCTGTGCGTGAAGCGTCGTAGTCGGCCATGTCAGTGACCGCTGGTTCGACGCGAAAGAAAGGCAACCGGCGTGCGAATCACGCCCTCGTGAATTGGCTCAAGACTCCGACTTCTGCCGTTGTTGTGGTTGTTCGGCATGGCGCTCTCCTAAGGAAGCGCCGGCGAGCTCATGTATGGCCGCGGCCAGTGTAGCCGGTCGCACGGGTTTGTGCAGTAGACGAACGCCGGCGGCATGTGCATCGCGCAGGCGTTCCGGTGCCGAATCTCCGGTGATGACCGCGGCTGGCAAATCCGGGTACAGCGCTCGCAGCTGCATGATCGTCGTGAGGCCGTCCTGCTCTCCGCGCAGCCTAAAATCGCAGAGCACGACGTCGGGTCGAGCGCGCTTGGCTAGCTGCAATCCTTCGGCCGCGCCCTCGGCGAGATCGACGTCGCAGCCGAGATCCTCGAGCAGCAACCGCATGCCTTCGCGTATCTCGGTTTGATCGTCGATGACCAGAGCCCGAACCCGATCGAGCGTGACATCCGGCGAGCGCGGCGGCGCGATTTCGGCGCGCGCAGGCGCACATTCGAGCGAGAGCGTGAAGGCTGTACCGACGCCGACCGCCGACGACATCGAGAGCTTCAAGTCGAGCAACTCGACGAGCCGCTTCGTGATGGCGAGCCCCAGCCCCAAGCCGCGCGAGCGGTCGTGCCCGGGATTGTCGACCTGGTAGAACTCCTCGAACACGTGCGCTTGCGCCTCGACCGG
>Ga0315910_10001556_pt1 | contig 20916 bp, 18 predicted proteins | sample EdamamesoilMG_FD_204470 | JGI IMG/M metagenome (GOLD analysis project Ga0315910, IMG submission 204470) | Garden soil microbial communities collected in Santa Monica, California, United States - Edamame soil | ecosystem: Environmental > Terrestrial > Soil > Garden | place: USA: California...
CAACAACACGCGGCGCACGAATGCCGCCCCGTGCCGAATCGCCAAGTGGCTGCCTAATAGTGCCCCGCCGATATTGCATATCATCATGATTCCGCCCAGCAGCCACAGTACGTTGCCGGTTGCGGCGAAGGCCAGCAATGCGGCGGCGTTGGATGCGATGTTCGCCAGTTTGGCGCTGGCCGAGGCGTGCAAAAAATCCAGCGAAAACGCGCGCACGAAGAAAAACACCAGAAACGTGCCGGTGCCCGGCCCGAAAAAGCCGTCGTAGAGTCCGATCGCGCCGCCGCCCAGTGCCGCCACCCACATGGCGCGCGCATTTATCGTACTGGGCGCATGCCGATGTCCGAAATCACGCCGCTGCGCTACGTACACCAGCACCGCGGTCAGCATCACGGGCACGAGGGGACGGAATAGGGTGGAGGGTATGCGTAATGTGAGTGCGGCGCCGGCTATGGATGCGAGAAAAGCCGCGCCGCTGGCGGGCAGCGCCAACGCCCAAGGGATTTTTACGCTGCGCGAGAATCGCCACGCCGCGCTGGTCGTGCCGCCAATACCGGCCAGCTTACCGGTCCCCAGCAATTGCCCATGCGACGTCTGGGGAAGCGCTGCGAATAATGCCGGCGTTTGAATCAAACCGCCGCCGCCCACCATGCTGTCGATCAAGCCCGCGCCGAATGCCGCGGCCAGGATGAACAGCAGATCAATCAGGGATATGTCCAGATGCATCGTCTGCGAAGAATCGGCGCATCAACGCGCTTGCCACGATTTCGCGGCCGGTTCCTCGCGCAACGGGCGTGTGGCGCCAGCGTTGTACCAATCTTCGATCAAGCAGCCGGAAATGGATACCGGCGGCGGTGTGCGCACGGCGCCGGAGGCGATTTCATCCCGCGTAAACCAGCGGACGTCTTCCAGTTCGTCGTCTTGGCCGTCGATTTGCGTGGTCGCGGCGTGTGCCATGAATCCCAACATGAGCGACTGCGGAAATGGCCAGGGTTGGGAAGAGTGGTAATCGGCATGCGCAACTTCAATGCCGGTTTCCTCCAGCACTTCGCGAACCACGGCGTCTTCCAAGCTTTCACCCGCCTCCACGAATCCGGCGATGGTCGAATAACGGCCCACGGGCCAGGACGCTTGCCGACCTAGTAAAGCGCGTTCGCCGTCGGTGACCAGCACGATGATGGCGGGATCGATGCGCGGAAATGTCTCGGTGCGGCAGTGTTCGTTGGTGCATTGCATAGCATGACCGCCGCTGATCGGCTGCGCGGGCGCGCCGCACTTGCCGCAGTAGCGATGACGGTCGCGCCAAAGCAGTAAAGCGCGTGCATAGGCGAGCAGACCCGCTTCGTCGCGATCAAGCGCGCCTAACAATGCGATCAGTTCTTGGAATTCGCCACCGCCGAGTTCGGGGGGTGGACCGGCGTCGTCCAGTCCCACCGCGAAGCAGGCGTTGCCGCGATACAGGCCGAGAAACGTCGGTTGTGCAGACCGCACGTACGGCTCCAGCGAGACGAATGAAGCATCGCGCCGTTCGATAAATACTGCGGATAGGCCGCGATCCGCCGACGTGGCAAGCAGACTACGTGCGCGCCATATCGGTACGTACAAAGAGGCGGGATCGTTCAGCGCTTGCGCCAGCCACTCGCCATCCTTGCGGCGATGTGCAGCACGCTCGACATAGGCGCCGGCCAGTAAATTTCGCGTATCTCGTCGTAATGGCATACAGCGTTTATCGTTACCGAAACTGCTCGCGGCCGATTGAAATCGACCGCGAGCATTGTATGCCGAAGCGAGGACTCAGCCCGAGCCCGAGTGATCTTTGTCCTTCCAATGCTCGTTGGCATCGGGTTTCGGTTGTTCCGGCCAGTGCTTCTGCGCGGTCTTTTCCTGAGCCGCCTTGCGAATGGCCTCCGCCCAACTGGTTTTGGGGGGTTCGCCGCCCTCGCCGGCTTCAGGAGTTTCAGCGGTTTCGGCAGCAGGCGCCTCGGCGACCGGTGCGGGCGCCGTCACAGCAACGGGTGCCGGCTTCCGCTTCGCTGCGGGTTTGGCCTTTTTCGGCGCGGCCTTTTTAACGGCGGCTTTTTTCGCAGGCTTAGCCTTGGCTTTCGGTTTCGGTGCAGCCTTTTTGGCGGCCTTCTTTACCTTGGCTTTCGACTTGGCCTTGGCCATCACTTTCGCTTTGGCTTTTGGCTTGGCCTTCACTTTGCCCTTAGCCTTCTTCTTCGCTTTCGACATACTCGCCTCCCAATGAAATCGACGGATTTATGCGGGTTAATCACTTCGTGTAATGAATCGAAGCGCTTGGCGCTAACAATACGATGCCGCTCGCGTCCTGTCGATGCCATTGCGACGTTCGTTCGATGCCGAGGCGCGTTTGCTCCGTTATCGTTAATGCGTCAGCTGTTCGTTTTTGGTTTCGCGTAGAAACAGTGTGCCGATAACCGCCGTCACAACCGCAATCACGACCGGATACCACAAACCGCTATAAATGTTGCCGGTGGTCGCGACGATGGCGAACGAGGTTACCGGCAGGAAACCGCCGAACCATCCGTTGCCGATGTGATACGGCAAGGACATCGATGTATAGCGAATGCGGGTGGGGAAGAGCTCTACCAACCACGCCGCGATCGGTCCGTATACCATCGTGACCAAAATGACGAGGTAGGTGCACAGCAAGATCACCGCCGGGTAATTCAACCGCTCCATATCGGCCTTGGCCGGATAGCCTGCCATATTGAGCGCTGCCTTTAAGCGCTTGGTGAAACCCTCGTTGGCGGCTGCAAACTCGGTTTTGACAAGCGACTCCCCCGCAAACGAATCGACGTAAACCGCTTGCTCGCCCACGCCAATGCGCACGCGCGCGACAGATCCGGCGGGCGCGGTTTCGTTTTCGTAGGGCACGCCGGCTTTAGCTAGCGTTGTTTTGGCAACATCGCAGGACTTGGTAAATGCGGCCTTACCGACGGGGTCGAATTGAAACGTGCAGTCATTATCATTGGCAATCACGGTGACCGGCGCTGTGCTGACGGCCTCGGCCAGCGCTGGGTTAGCGTACTTGGTGAGCGCCTGAAAGGTGGGGAAGTACGTCAGCGCCGCCAAGATGCAGCCGCTCATGACGATGACTTTGCGGCCGATGCGATCGGACAGCATGCCGAACAGTACGAAGCACGGCGTACCGATCAGCAACGCGGCCGCGATGATCAGGTTGGCGGCTTTGGAGTCGACTTGCAGAATTTTTTCCAGAAAAAATAGCGCGTAAAACTGGCCGCCGTACCAAACCACCGCTTGGCCGGCGGTCGCGCCGAACAATGCCAGCAAGACGATTTTTAGATTCTTCCAGTTACCGAAAGCGTCGGTAAGCGGCGCCTTGGACAACTTGCCTTCGTTCTTCATATCGATGAAGGCGGGCGATTCCTGCAGCTGCAAACGGATATATACCGACACGATCAGCAGCACGATGGATACGAGGAAGGGAATGCGCCAGCCCCAGACGTCGAATTCCTCCTTTAGCACGATGCGGCAGGCAAGAATGACCAATAGCGACAGGAACAAGCCCAGCGTCGCCGTGGTTTGAATCCAGCTGGTGTAAAAGCCCCGCTTGCCGGCCGGCGCATGTTCCGCCACGTAAGTGGCGGCGCCGCCGTATTCTCCGCCCAATGCCAAACCCTGCAGCAAGCGCAATACGATAAGAATGATGGGCGCAGCAATGCCGATCGATGCGTAGCTCGGCAGCATGCCGACGACGGCGGTGGAGGCGCCCATGATGAGAATGGTGATCAGGAAGGTATGTTTGCGACCGATCAAATCGCCGAGGCGTCCGAAGACCAATGCACCGAACGGGCGCACAAAAAATCCCGCCGCGAACGCCAGCAGCGCAAAGATGAAGCCGGTGGTCTCGTTGACCCCGGAAAAAAATTGTTTGGAGATGATCGCCGACAGCGAGCCGTACAAGTAGAAGTCGTACCACTCGAAGACGGTGCCCAATGACGACGCGAAGATGACGCGGCGATGCGATTTATCGATGCCGGTTTTAGCCGCGCCCGCAGTTGTTGTTGTCATGTTATTTCCCCCGCGCGGATCGTACTCGAAATTTGCCGTCGGATTGCCGACGTCGGCGAGCCGGGGTATTGGTCAGGCGGACAGTAGACGACTGGGCGATAGCATTTCGAGACTGCCCGCAATAAAGTGTCGTAGATCGCGACGATTTGCACACCGCACAACGTAGCGACTTGCTGATGCAAAGTGCTTAGCCCGTGGGGTCGGTTGCGCGTTTAATGTGTGTTCGCCTGCCCAATACCCCGGCTACCGCCGTCTCCCCGCTAAACCTGTCTTTATGACGATGACGTCGTTCTGCGAATCCATAATACTGGCCTCCTTTGTAAAGATGAGTGAGATCGAATCGTGACGACCATAGGAACGCCGCTGTCTCCCTCCGGAACCAAAGTAATGTTGCTGGGATCGGGCGAGCTCGGCAAAGAAGTGGCGATCGAACTGCAGCGCTTTGGGTGCGAAGTGATCGCGGTGGACCGCTATCCCGATGCACCCGCCATGCAGGTAGCGCATCGGTCGCATGTCATCAATATGCTCGATGGTGCCGCGCTGCGCGCGCTGGTCGAACGCGAGCGGCCGCAACTCATCGTGCCGGAAATCGAAGCGATTGCGACGTCGACATTGGTCGAACTGGAGCGCGAAGGCACTACGGTCATTCCCACTGCTCGAGCGGCGCGACTCACCATGGATCGCGAAGGGATTCGTCGTCTCGCGGCCGAAACGCTCGGCTTGAAAACCTCACCGTACCGGTTCGCCGATACCGAAGCCGAATATCGCGAGGCGGTCCGGGTATTGGGGATGCCTTGTGTCGTTAAGCCGGTGATGAGCTCATCGGGCAAGGGGCAAAGCGTCGTACGTGGCGAAGGCGACGTTGCGCATGCTTGGGAATATGCGCAGGCCGGCGGTCGTGCGGGTGGCGGCAGGATCATTATCGAGGGCTTCATCAAATTCGATTATGAAATTACGCTGCTGACCGTGCGCCATGGCGGCCAAACTAGTTTTTGCGATCCCATAGGGCATTTGCAAATCGATGGCGACTATCGGGAATCATGGCAGCCGCAACCTATGAGTCGAACTGCGTTGCTCGAGTCGCAGCGCATCGCCCAAGCGGTGACCGAAAATTTAGGCGGCCGCGGTATCTTCGGCGTCGAGCTGTTTATCGCCGGCGACACCGTGTATTTCAGCGAAGTATCGCCGCGTCCGCACGATACCGGATTGGTAACGCTGATCTCGCAAGATCTTTCCGAGTTCGCGTTGCACGCGCGTGCGATTCTGGGTCTGCCGATTCCGGCGATTCGCCAACGGGGACCAGCGGCGTCCTGCGCATTGCTGGTTGACGGCGATTCCAGCAATGTTCGCTTCGAAAATGTCGAACGCGCGCTCGTCGAGCCCGATTCGGCCATTCGTTTATTCGGCAAACCCGAAGTGCGCGGCCACCGCCGCATGGGCGTTGCGCTCACGGTAAGCAACAGCATCGACGATGCTCGCGCCAAAGCGCGCGCGATGGTCGCGGCGTTGTTGGAAGGCGTGCGTCTTGATTAGAACCTCGTGCCCTGCAATTTAACGAGTCGGCTCTGTCCGACTCGCCGAAGCGAAGTAGGCTGGCTTATTCGGATTGCGGAATTCGTCAAGCTATCTCCCAAGGCGAAACGCAACGAGATTCGATTAAGGGAAGGTTTCGGCGAAGCGAGTGGGCGAACAGGGTGCTTTTGCCGATAAGGAGTTTTGCGAAGTCAATGATAGGTTTGAAGACGCAACGTCTAAAACACCGAATCACCGACATCGCAAAATAGGGTACGCACGTCGACAATCCAGTTGACGTGCGTATCTGCTTGTCCGTTGCTTGCCTTCGCTTAAATGGGTTGCATTCCTGCGTCGAACTCGCCGCTGGCTTTGACGATGGCGCCGGCGATTTCAGCGTCGTCGCGCCGATGAATATCGGGCGCGAGAAAAACTCGATAAGCTTTGATCGCCAGCACTGCGACGCCCGTAGATGCGGTTGGCGCGCGGCCTCCGGGAAAACTCGCCTTCTTCTCTCGAATGAACATCGATGCTGCCAAAACGGCTTCGTGGGCCGTTCGATCCGCATCGGTCGGGTAATCGAAGCGCCACTCGCGCACGCGCTTATTGATGACGTCCTTACCGGACCCCGCTTCGATGCCTGCGGCGGCAAAGATGCGGCAATCGTAGTCGCGACAGGTTTGCGGACGATGCGCGTAAATAGAGCATTGACCCGCATGCAACATCGGACATGTGCCGTCATCCCGGTACCCCATCATCGCGTGACTTTGGGGTTGCCCCGCCGCATGCACAACAAACTCCGCCGGAATCCGTTCGCGCGCCGCATGATCCTGCGTTCGCAGCGGAATGTAATACGACGAAACGCAGCACCCCACGCAGTCGCCGCACGGTACGTCCGAACCCGCGTCGCCTAGTAGCGTTGCGCGTGCCTGTGCCAGCCAGTCATTGAAGGCGCCGGCGAAGACGGTTGTGTTTGGGGAAGCAGGATTCACAAGCATGAATATCGGTTGAGGCTACCATTCGAACGTCGTAGCTGATCGGTGCGATCGTAACGCGACGCCGCGAGATTGTCCTGCAAGTCGACGATTGATTATTGGCTTCAAGGAATGTCAACGCACGAATTGCGTGAGGCATCTGTTCATCCAATCCCCGATAGCGTGCGCGGCGAATACAGTAAAACGCCGGCGCGCGTGCCGATAGACGTCACAAACACGATGCCAAGCGGCCACACGCCAACACGGGTCGTATATATTCTTCGGCATGTGAGCCAGCCTAGATTGGCGTGAACTACCTGCTCTTAATTTTGCATAACTCCAATCGGATGGAGTCAAGGATATTTTTTCTCGATCATGCTTGATAGCGATGAGTTGGCATTACAACTGGCCGATAAATTTTATTCCGCTGCGTTGGGCGCCGAAAGTTGGTACTCCGCTCTAGAAGCCTTTGCCGCCGCGACCGGTTCGCGAACGGGGGAGTTGATTGCAATCGGTCCCAATGCGGTGGTGCCGATCAATCTAATGACCAACGTCGATCCCGAATTGCATGTTGCATTCGAAGCAATACGCGGCGGCGATCCGACGGTAAATCCACGGGTGCGCGCAGGGATGGAGGCGCCGGTGCTAAAGGTGCTGGCGGAGAACGACTTCATTACGCCCGACGAGCACAAGACGCATCGTCACTACACCGAGTTTGCACGACCTTTCGATATTCCCTATATCTGTCTAAGTGCGTTGGAGCGGCGCGATGGTTTGCTGGTCGGTCTCGCGGTCTGTCGATCCGAGCGCCAGGGGCATATTTCCGCGGCCGAACGAGCTGTGTTTGCCAAATTGGCGCCGCACGTTCGTGCGGCCGTTAGGATGCAAATGTCGTTCGAGCAGCAGGGGGCGGCGCTATTGCAAGGTCTCTTCGAGACGCTGTCGCTGCCGGCATTCTTGTGCGACGGCTCCGGTCGCGTGCAATCGAGCACGCCCGCCGCCGAGGCTATCGCTACCCGCGGAAGCGCGTTGCAGATTCGAGGCGGGCAACTTTGCGCCGCGTTCGACGAAGATCACAAGTCGTTGACCGATGCGATCGATGTGGCCGCCAATGCAAGTCATTTAGAGGGGCGAACGCTGCGAACCGTCATCGTGCGATCCAACGATCCGACGTCACCGGCATTGTTGGTCGATATCGTGCGGATGCCGGCACGCTCATTGGACTTTAATTTAAGAGCGCAGGTGCTGGTGGTTCCCCAAAGCACGGGTGGCGCAGATGAGCGGCGCCGTGTATTGCTGCAAGCCGTGTATAAACTGACCACGGCCGAAACTGCGGTGGTGATGCAGCTATCCCAAGGATGCACGGCCGAGATCATCGCTTCGAGTCGCGGTGTCGCCATTGCAACCGTGCGCGCGCAGATCAAGGGCATTCTTGCCAAGTTTGGTTTACGCAGCCAGATCGAACTCGTGGCCAAGGTCAACGAGTTATGACACGTGCTTGATGTGATCATCGTCACGCATGTCGTGAGCAACTAATCACAGATCGCAAACGTCGTCGCCTCTTTACCCAATTTTGGGGATGCCCGCGCGCGGCCACGCTCATACCTTGCGTCGCAATCCGCGTGTTGCGGTTCATTACGGGCGATGAACGATGAGCATGAATACGTTTAAAAGAATTGCTGCCGTGAGCTTCGCGCTGCTTGCGGCGGCTCACTTGAGTGGCTGCGGCGGCGATTCGGCCGACGCACCTGCCGGTGGAACGGGCGGCACAGGTGGAACGGGCGGTACTGGTGGTACCGGCGGTACCGGTGGAACAACCGGCAGTCAAACCGGCGTATTTCTTGACTCGCCAGTACAAGGGCTCAAATACACGACGTCGCCATCGAATATCACCGGTACGACCAATGCCAGCGGTCAATACACTTACAACCCCGGCGACACGGTGACGTTTGCCGTCGGCGATCTTGTCTTGGGCAGCGTAACTGCGCAGGGCACCGTCACGCCGTTGACGGTGGCAGAAGCGCTGTCGACGGCGAATCCGTCCAGCGATTTGGAGACGACCACGATTAATGTGCTGGCGTTCTTGCAATCGCTCGATGCCGATGGCGACGCCGACAACGGCATCACGATCGCGACGCCGGTTGCGAATCAAATGACGACCAACTCGATTAGCTTCACTGCTAACGCCGGCACGTTTACCACCGCGCTTACTACGCTGGTCACCAACGTGGCAGCCGCGACCAGCACCACGCTCACGGTCGTATCGCGCGAAGAGGCCGCTGAACATTTTGAAGAACAAGTGCCGACGCTCGTTGCCGGCACCTACGTGTTTTCGAACGCGGCCGGCGTGCCGGTTACGCAGAACACACGCACACTCACGTTGTTCGAAAACGGTACGTATCTGTACGGCGGTCATGATAACGATCCCGGTTGCAACGATTCCGGCAATCACGAAGACGCGAACGGCAACGGCGTGGAAATGGGCTCGTTCACTTTCAATCCGCTTACGCGACAAATCAGCTTCACCACAACATACGAAACCAACGGCTCGTGCGGTCCCGCCGGCTCGTCCAGCGATACGCTTACGTTGACCGTCGAGAACAACGTGCTGCATTTCGATGCTGACGGCGATGTAAGTCACTTCGTAGCCGTACCGTCGACGGCCGGGCAACTGGCCGGCAGCTGGGCAATGCCTGCGACATTGCTGGCGGATCGGCCGTTCGTTATCTCGTTCTTTCCGACGTCCGCCGGTGCGGGCCGATTCTTTATGGCTGATGCGTCGCTTGCGACGCCGAATATCGTGACCAACGAAAGCTCGGGCATCGAAGAAGGGTGCTACACGGTCGCCGGCAATGGCGCGTTCACGGTGGATTTGAATTCGGCAACCTGCGTCGGCGCCGTCGATACCAATAACACCGCCGGTCTTTCGCATCCAGACGCCGCATACTTCGTGGCGGTGGATGCGCATGGCCGCTTCCGTATCAACGAAGGCCCGGTCGGCGACGAAGGCACCACGGACTTCTTGCGCCTGCCATTGCAGGCGATAACGGTGAACGACCGCGTTGGCACTTGGTATGCCGATAACGGCGCGGAGCCGCAGGACGATGAGTCTCTGACCGTTGTTTCGTTCTTTGCGAACGGCAACTACATATTGGGCGGCGTTCACAATGACGATGCCTGTAACGAGGCCGGTGCATATCAAGACGCGGACGGTAACGGCGCCGAATTCGGCACACTGGCGGATGTGGCCAATGGCTTCCACGGCTCGTTCACTCCCACGGTCTCGGTCGATTCGAACGGTGGCTGCGGGTTCTACAATCCGACTCAATCCGCAGCGCAACGTTATCTGCTCGCGCGTAGCTTGGTGGACAACACGCTGCTCCTATTCCCGTACGACGAGGACTTCGGTATTCCGGTCAAACGCGTACCCTCGGTCGCCAACAGCATCGTCGGCGCTTGGTTGATGGACGGCTTAGCCGCCGATCATCCGCATCTCGGTGTGTTCTTGCCGAACGGTGTGATGTTCGAAATCTCGGCCGCCGCAGGCGATGAATCCGGTCTGTGGCGCTCGGAGTACGCCGTCAACGGCAATGTGTTTACGTTGACGTCGGATACCGCGATCTGCATCGATACCATGGGCTTTAACAGCTGTCCGTCACCGGATGAAGATGAAGTGCTGGACTTCGAACTCAGCGGCACATCGATGGTCCTCGGTAACACCGAGGACGGCGAGTACGCTTACACCAAAATCACGCCGTAAGAAGCGAGATTGACCCTAATAGGGGGCCGGAAGAGCAATCTTCCGGCTTTTTCTTTTCTCTCGTCCAAATGCGTCGCTACGCCAACGGATATTGACGCGTACTCAACCGTCGGCTCAGTATCTGAGTTTCATTCGCCATTCGATTTGCCGACGTGAACTCAACCGCGCTTAAATTCAGAAAAGCCCTTCCGAGCGACGCGGAAAATATTGCGGAGTTGGTTAACTCCGGTTACCGCGGCGATGCGAGCCGGGCAGGCTGGACGACCGAGGCCGACTATCTTGTCGGCCAGCGCACGGATGCAAATGAGATTCGCAAGTTGATAGAGGATCGCGATTCCGCGATCCTCTTATGCATTCTTGGCGACGAAGTGGTGGGATCCGTGCATTTGCAGTGCACCGACGCCGCCGCCTATCTTGGAATGTTTGTCGTAAAGCCGACACTCCAAGGGCAGGGGGTCGGCAAACAATTCATGCAAACTGCGGAATACTTCGTCCAACGAACCTGGCATGTAGCGCGGATTCGAATGACAGTGATCACGCTGCGTCACGAGCTGATTGCCTACTACGAACGGCGCGGCTATCGGCGCACCGGAATTTTCCAACCCTTTCCGATTGAGGACAAGCGCAGCACGGCGCTGGTCGAGGAGTTGCAGTTCGAGGTGTTGGAGAAAGAGCTGTAATTGATCAGAGACGGTGCTGGGTTACGCTTCGCTAACCCAGCCTACGCAGATTCCAGCGGCTGACACATTCCAATCGTAGGCTGGGATATAGCGTAGCGAATCCCGGCGGTATCGATTCCGAGCAGCGCTTCTCTGATCTCAATCAAAATCCATCTCCGTCACACAAGCCGGCGCTGCCCAATCGGGTGGATAGACTCCATCGCGAACGTATCGATGAAAGGATGAATAGGGCCAGTCGGCAACACGCGTGACGTGGCCGTGCTTGACGGGGTTTATATGGATGTAGTCAATATGATTCCAGTAATCGCGCTCATCGCGAATCGCGTGCTCCCACAACCGCCTCTGCCAAATATTTCTTTCTCCCTTGCGAAGTCGGCTAGGGGGAATGTTTTCACCGCGTTCCATAGCACGCGAGAATCTAGCTTTAATAAGGCGCCAGCGGGTTGCGAAATCCGAGTCTCCGTCAGGCAGGCGCCAAATCGCGTGCAGGTGATCGGGCATGACGACCATGGCCTCGATGTCAAACGGGTGGATTCGCTTGATAGTTCGAAAGGCCTCGCGCAATTCGCTGACTCGATCGACAAGCAAGGTGGCATTGCGGCGTTCGCTAAGCGCGACGGTGAAGAAATAAAGGCCGCCAGCAATCCAAACTCGTCTGTACGTTCGCATATGTCTTTCCGTAGACAAAATTGTGCTGGGTTACGCTCTTCGCTAACCCAGCCTACACACTCAAGCCACATTGGCTGGGATATAACGACGTGAATCCCAGCGGTTCTGAATAACCCGCCATCAAGAAGCACGGTGTGCAAGACCTTAACAAGGACCGACGGTTAGGCAAGGGCCATTCCACTCGCGAATATGCACTTATGACACGATGCGAGGAGTACGATCCTTGTGGGTTTAGCCTGGAACCAGAAAGGAATTTCCAATTCTTATTCCGGTTAGGCTTTCGTATCCCCAGCGACCACAGTGAGAAGTGTCTCGCCCGTCGCAACCAGCGATTCCTTGCCATTGGCTTTTGCGAAGAGTTCGCAGGCGGTAAACACTTGCGAGCGACCTGGCTTGACCACCCGTGCGCGCGCAATGAATTGCTCGCCGATAGCGGGTCGCAAGCAGTTGACCGAGAAATGTGCGGCGAGCACATTGTTGCCGACCAGGGTGACCGCCGCGAACCCACAAGCAGTGTCGATTAACGCGCCAATCACACCGGCGTGCAGGAAGCCGGTGTACTGGCCTACTTCTGGGCGCCAATCCATTGCGAGAACGACACGACCCTGCTCAGCTTCAATAACCTCGATGCCGCACCATCGATTGAATGCCGCAACTGCGTTTGCGTGGCGTAGCGTCTGAAGATGATCTTGTGGTGAAGGCACTGTGCGATGTTTCCGTGGGTGCGCCCGAAAAGCTGGCGGTGCTACGCTTCGTTCTCCCAGGCCCGACCAAATAGTTTTCTGCGGACGGCGTCGGTCGATACGCCACTTTGCGAACAAAGCACGGACAAGTCGTAGTGGAAACGTTCGCTGGCGATGAGGTCGTCTTTGAAACCAAATTCGATGAGTACGGGAAGCGTGGCTCGCCGCCCCGACGGCGTAACGCCAAATCGATCGCCCGTCATGGTCATGCGTGCCTCGCCCCAGCACACTAAAGTTTCGCCGTCCGTTAGATGACGATGCAGAGAGACTTCGTAGTCCGGAAACACACGAAAGAACCGCGAGAGCGCCTCCTTATAGTCCACTGTGCCGCGCACGACACTGCCAATGGCCGGCGTCTCAAGCAACATCTCCGAGTGGCAAACTGCCAGTGCATCGTCGATATTCTGCCGGCTCTTCGCTGCCGCCAAGCGGGTGGCGAGTCTTAGCATCATTGCTTCGTTCACTGGAGTGCGCTCCGTTTTTTCGGGCTAGGTAAGCGCTGATTAAGTCCGAAGGCTGCCAACTTAATCGAATGGAACCGGTTGTAAGACAAGGGTTTGCGAAACTATGAAATTGAAGTGTGGCACTTAATCAGTGGATACCTAGCTCCCGCGCGTAATCGCAGGCTGAATCTTGTCGTCGGGTACGCCAATGTGTTTGGCAATCTCCAGTTTTGCGATCGTGTGACGATGCACTTCATCGGGGCCGTCGGCCAAGCGCAGTGTGCGCTGACCGGCATACATCTTGGCGAGCTTGCTGTCTTGCGAGACACCCGCAGCGCCATACGCTTGAATCGCCCAATCGATAATCTTGGTTGCCATGTTGGGCACGATGACTTTAATCATCGCGATTTCCTTGCGCGCGACTTTGTTGCCGACCGTGTCCATCATATATGCGGCTTGCAACACCATAAGGCGGGCCTGATCGATCAAACAGCGCGATTCCGCTACGCGTTCGTGCCACACCGATTGTTGCGATAGTTTCTTGCCGAATGCGGTGCGCGATTCGAGTCGTTTGCACATCATCGCGAGCGCCACTTCAGCCGTGCCGATGGAACGCATGCAGTGATGGATGCGTCCCGGACCCAAACGGCCTTGCGCGATTTCAAAGCCGCGTCCCTCGCCTAATAAGATATTGCTTGCGGGCACACGTACATTTTCGAGATTGATCTCGGCATGACCATGCGGCGCGTCGTCGTAGCCGAACACCGTGAGATACCGCATGACTGTCACGCCTTTGGCATCGGCGGGAACCAAGATCATCGATTGTTGACTGTGCACCGGGCCGCCTGGATCGGTCTTGCCCATTACGATGTACATCTTGCAACGCGGATCGGTTGCACCGGTGGACCACCACTTGCGGCCGTTGATCACATACTCGTTGCCATCGCGACGAATGCTGCATTCGATGTTCGTTGCATCCGACGATGCGACTTGCGGTTCGGTCATCAGGAACGCCGAACGAATTTCGCCGGCGAGCAGCGGCTCGAGCCAACGAACCTTGTGCTCTTCGGTGCCGTACCGCTCGATGGTTTCCATGTTGCCGGTGTCGGGCGCCGAGCAATTGAAGACTTCGGATGACCAGCCGACGCGGCCCATCACTTCGCAAAGCGCGGCGTATTCCAAGTTCGACAATCCTTGCGGCGCGCGCTTCGAGTGCGGCAGAAATAAATTCCACAGGCCCGCCTTGCGCGCCAGCGGCTTCAAGTCCTCGATAATTTGCACCGGCTTGAAGGCGTCGTTGTCGCGGCGGTTTTGCGCCACTTGTCTTTCGTAGGTCTCTTGATGGGGATAAATGTGTTCGTCAAAGAACTTGAGTAAGTTTGCTTTGAGCTCCATTACACGTTGCGATTCCACGAAGGCCATGACGACTCCTTACAAGGCGAGATGAAATGTAAGGATGCATCCGTCGCGTGCGATCGCCAACGATAATTTGGCATCGAAGGTGATTATTCGCGTTTATGACCGCGACATTCCACGGTGCGAGCGAATTCAAATCGAACAGCGAAATTTGTATCTGAATGTACGTACAAATGGCGTGTTTTAGAGCGAATCGATCCTCAGGTTAAAACTAATAAATGCGTTCGTTGCGCGAAAGCCCGTGCGTATTGAAGCGCCCGTCGAGTATTTACGGGACTGCGAACGCAACCAATCTTGCGGGTGAACCGCCGCCGCCCGCCGCGACGACAATGTATTGTTTGCCTTTGTGCAGGTATGTCATCGGCGTGCCATACGGTGCGTCTTTCATTTTGTACTGCCACACGCGTGCGCCGGTTTTCTTGTCGTGCGCATACAAGTAGAACTCGGTAGCAGACACGCCCGGACCATCTGCGCGGGTTTGCACTTGGTTAATGAACAGCAATGTCTTTGTCACTAGCGGGCCGCCGCTCGATAGGAACGTGTGACTCGATGCGCCGAGCGGCGGAAGTTTTAGATCTTTAAGCAGCGGATGATCGAGCGGACCGTCGCCGTTGGGCACTTGCCACGCAATCTCCCCCTTATTCAAATCGATTGCGGTGATGGTGGCGTACGGTGGCTTGGTAAAAGGCAGTCCACCCGGGCCGCGCGGTCCGGTGGTGTTCGACGAAACGAATGCAGGTTGACCCTTCGATATATCGCCGGGCACGAGCGCACCCAACGAATACAAAGCAGATGCTTGCACGAATAGATAACCCGACTCCGGATCGAAACCGGCGCCGCCCCAATTGGCGCCACCGGATGCGCCGGGACTAATCAACGTCCCTTTCTTACCGTCCATACCGGCAACAATCGGCGGCGTAAACAGCGGACCGTATTTGTATTCACTCAGCATCTTCAAAGCTTCGGCACGCAGTTCCGGTGTGAAGTCCATGACGTCGTCTTCGCTGATGCCTTGTCGAGTGAAGGCCGGCGGCTTGGTCGGAAAGGGTTGTGTGCGCGACGTTTGTTCGCCCGGCACATCGGTTTGCGGCACGGGGCGCTCTTCAATAGGCCATACCGGTTTGCCCGTGGCGCGATCGAACACGTAGGTAAAGCCTTGCTTGCTGACCTGTGCGATAGCCTTGATTTTTTTGCCGTCGACTTTGATGTCGACCAACGTCGGCGCGGCGGGGAAGTCGTAGTCCCATAGGCCATGATGAACGCCTTGGAAATACCAAACGAGTTTGCCGGTCGCGGCATTAACGGCGATCAGCGATTCGGCATACAAGTTGTCGCCCTTGCGCGCGCCGCCGAAGTAATCGTTGGTTGGCGTGGAATTGGGGATGTACACAATGCCGAGTGCGGGATCGGCACTGAACATGTTCCATGGATTGGTGTTGCCGGTAGTTTTCCACGACTCGTTTTCCCACGTCTCGACGCCGGGCTCTTTGTCCTGCGGGATGGTGTGAAAAATCCACTTCGGCGCACCCGTGCGTACGTCGAAGGCCTGCACATGGCCCGTTGGATTGCCGTTGGGCAACGGACGTTCGGCAATTGTGCATCCGACGACAATGACGTCGCCGACCACGATGTGCGGTGAATTGAAGCCGATGGCGCGTCGTTGTTCTTCGTTGCGGATCAGTGCCGCTTGCAAATCGACGCGCCCGTCTTTGCCAAACGATTTGACGAGTTCGCCGTTGTTTGCGTTGACAGCAATCAAGTCTCCGATGCCGGTGGCAATCAGAATTCGTTGTTCGCGCTTGCCGTCGACTTTGCCTTCCCAATAGGCGACGCCTCTGTGCTGCCAACCGGAGTTGGCCGGCCGGCGACCGGACGCATAGGCTTTGGGATCGAACACCCACCGCGTTTTGCCGCTTGCGGCATCAATCGCCGCGACTTGATTGAACGCCGTGCTTGTATACAGCACGCCCTCGATCATGATTGGTGTCGACTTGAATGCGCCTGCACGCTCGCGCGTGATGCCGCTGCTTAGTACGGCATCGTCCGAACTATCCCAGGTCCACGCAATGTCCAGCGTTTGCACATTCTTGGCGTCGATTTGTGCAAGCGGCGAATACTTGGTTGCGTAGGAGTCGCCGGCATAGAATGGCCATTCGCCTTCGCGCGTGTCGCGCACATCGGCGGCTCGCGAACTGAATGCGATGACGATGGTAACTAATAGAATCAGGCGGACGTTGAGCATGATTTTTCCTTGACGATCTTCGCTATCGTTAAGCAACCGTCCTCTCTCCCCTTGTGGGCCGTTCTTGCACATCCATGTGTTCCTCGACATTCGTCCATCCTGTACATCAGAGAGAGACAGAGAGAGGGGGTCTCGGTAAACCGATGCCAACTTTTTCACCCTCTCCCTAACCCTCTCCCATCAAGGGAGAGGGAACTAGAGCGGCAACATTTCTTTAATAGACGCCCTCAGTTCCGTATCGCTGCAATCCATGCAGGTACCCATCGGTGGCATGCCGTTCAGCCCTTGTTTGGCGTTCTTGAATATCGCTTCCATGCCCTTCTCCAATCTCGGCTGCCACTCGCTCTTGTCGTTTGCCACCGGCGCGCCTTGCCAGCCGCCGGCATGACAGTTGGCGCAATACGTTTGAAAAATTTGCGCGCCGGAGCGTGGTGTGTCCGCTCGGACCGCGTGCGTTGTGCACAGTAAGCAGGTGACGAAGAATATTCTGCGCGCGGCTTTACTAATCATGCCGCAATTCTAACGAAGCGAATCGCGTCTTACTCCGCGTAGTAGCGCAAGTGTGTGTAAAGAAGTGACGAGCGCGTGCGCGAAGGACGGCGGTTATCGCCAAACATTGCCGCCTTGATCTTGAATCTTGGCGTCCGGGCTGCGCCGTGCCAGCCCGCTAAAACGATTGCCGCGCAAAAGCACGCGTGCGGCGCTGCTTGTTGTAAGCGAACCTTCGCTGCCTTCCACGGTGCTATTGCTCACGTGCACTGTAGCGTCCATTACCGTAACGGCAGTGCCCGTTGCACTGATGCGGCTGTTCGTAATGTGCAATTCACAACCGCCGCGTGCGATCAGCGCATCGCCGTCGACGTGCAAGGTGCGATTGTCCAAGTGCAGAAATCGTTTGCCGTCGCAAACAATGGGGTCGTCGTATTGCGTCGGCGCGCCTTCGGCGGTGGATGTCGTCTTGGCGGCGGTTTCGATGCTGACACCCGGACCGCTGACGCGCACTCGTCCATCCTCACGCTCGACGGTGTAAGTCGCTGCAGCCGCGGGTTCCGGCGCAGGGGGCGCGGCCTCGACAGTTTGCGGTGCCGGTGCCGCAGCAGGAGTGGATTCGGGTATGGGTGCCGGTGCGGGCGGCGGCGCCGGCGGAGCAACTAAGTCGGCGATTGGAATCGCAGCCAATTCGCCGGGAGTCAAGGTCAGTACTTCACCGCTAAATTTGACGCGCGCCTTAATGGTCTTACTGGCTTCGTCGACGCTGACGACTTTTAATTGCGGATTCCGCTCCAGTGCGGCACGCGCCCATTGTAGTTCGGCGTTTTCCTGCTTGGCGCAGCCCGCTACCAAGGCGGAACTTGCAGCCAAAACGTACGTCGCAGTTTTGATTACTGCGCGAAAATGCGGACGCAACATGCGAGTCTCCGGCGCTGAAAGTCGTGGGCATTCTACCGCGTCGCTGTTGTCGAGCGCATTGCCAGCGCGCGCGGCTGCGGGACACCCGCGGTCGTTACCTGTACAAGCGGTCTTGATGTGGCATAACGATAAGTTAGTGTTAAGAATTGTTCTATCTTGCGCTGAAACAAGCTCCGTTGCGGGGCTTCGTGCAGAATCTCGGCGTGTCTAATCCGCCATTGCGGGTCACGGTCGAGCGGGTGAGTTGAAGATGTTACGTCGTTGGTTTGTTCTTGCGGTGTTTGCGTGCGCGTTTGCCGTGGTGGGCGTGCGGGACGAGGCGTGCGCGGGCGAACCCACGCATGATTTCTTTACCACGTCCGACGGCGTGAAACTGCACTACATGACCTACGGTAAGAAAGGCACCTGGGTAGTGTTGATGCACGGTTATTTGGACACGGCCGAACGTATGTGGTTCGACACCGGCATTGCTCAGGCGTTGGCGCGCAATCATCGCGTACTCGCCATCGATAGTCGTAATCACGGTCGCAGCGACCAACTTCAGCCCTACGGTATTGGCCGCGCGGAGGACGCGATCGAGTTGATGGATCATTTGCGCATTTCCAAAGCGCACTTCCACGGCTACTCCATGGGCGGCGCAATGATGTTGCGTTTGATGGATCAGTCCCCGGAGCGATTTTTGTCCGCCGCCTTCGGCGGATCCGGCGTTGCGGAAGCGGACGAGGCGCTGCGTGCCAAGGCCGCCGCACTCGATCCACCCATGCCCGAACCCACAGGTGCGGATGCGGAAGCGTTTGCGCGTTACCGCCAAGCCAGCGAAGCCCGCCGCAAAGCCGGCACTGCCCCGGCTGCAACGTCGGCGCCGCGCCCGCCGGTGATCATCGATTTGAAGAAGATCGATTTTCCGGTCTTGTCGATTATGGGCGAGTACGATCGCCCGTATTCGCGTACGCAAAGGTTATGGCGCGAACTGCACCGCTATCAAAGCGTGATTCTTCCCAAGAAGAATCATTTCACCGCCATCATGATCGGCGGACCGATGCCGCCGGAGTACATCGACAGCTTGGTGAAATTCGTCGACGCCAACGATCCGCGCTGAAATCGACTCCTTTAGGCGAACTCTCGCCCTGCGGCTGCGCAATGCGCAAGCTGGCCATCATCCCTCGACAGGCGTAATGTCACGCTCCTCTATTGATTGGGGGCGCGCGCATGAATCATAAGGTGATTATCGGCTCGGGTTTGGCCGTCGTCGTGGCTGCGCTTGGCGCGTGGATATGGACCAGCGGCGATGCGCCCGAAGCTCCGCCGGAGCCCAAGCAAATAGTCACTCCGCCGGAGCCTGCGATTCACAATCAGGTTCCTGAAACTACTGCGGCGACACAACCGCTGCCGGAACTGGAGGGCAGCGATGCCGCATTGCAGGGCTCCGCAACCGCATTGATTGGCCCGTCCGGAGTCGCGCAATGGCTGGTTCCCAATGAGATCGTCCGACATGTTGTGGTGACCGTGGATAATCTGCCGCGCAAGAAATACGCCGAGCGCCAAAAGCCGATTAAACCGGTGCCGGGACGATTCGCAGTAGTGGGAGCCGAAGAGGAGCTGGCGATTGGCGATGACAATGCGGCACGTTACGCGGTGCTTGTGCAAATAGTGCAAACGCTGGACATGAAGAAAGTGGCCGACGAGTATTTTCGTCTCTATCCGTTATTCCAGGCCTCCTATAAAGATCTGGGCTATCCGGACGGCTACTTCAACGATCGTTTGGTAACCGCCATCGACGATTTGCTGGCGGCGCCCGCGATTACGGGGCCGATCAAACTGACGCAGCCCAATGTGATGTACGAGTATGCCGATCCTAAGCTGGAGGCGCTATCCGCAGGACAAAAGGCCATGATTCGCATCGGGCCTGCAAATGCCGCAATCGTTAAAGCCAAGCTGCGCGAACTACGCGCCGCGGTGGCGACGGGTAAGGCGGTCCCGCGATAATCGGGCCTCATCATTCACTCATTCAAGCGGGCACCCGATACGGTGCGCGCCGATCGTACGCAAAGCATGAAAGCACTGTCATTCCGGCAACTCACCAAGACTTACAAGAACGGCGTTCAAGCACTGAAGGGCATCGATCTCGATGTGGAAGAAGGCGACTTCTTTGCGCTATTGGGACCGAACGGCGCCGGCAAAACCACGTCCATCGGTATCGTGACCTCGCTCGTAACCAAAACCGGCGGTACGGTTACGGTCTTCGGGCACGACATCGACAGAGAACTCGAGAAGGCGAAGTCCTGCATCGGCCTTGTGCCGCAGGAAATGAATTTCAATCAATTCGAAACCGTCAGCACCATTTTGCTGAATCAAGCGGGCTTCTACGGTATTCCGCGCCATGTCGCGCGCGAACGCATGGAAAAATATTTAAAGCAGTTGCAGTTATGGGAGAAGCGCGACGCGATCTCGCGCTCGCTGTCGGGCGGCATGAAGCGCCGCTTAATGATTGCGCGCGCACTGATTCACGAACCGAAGCTTTTGATTCTCGACGAGCCGACTGCCGGCGTGGATATCGAAGTGCGGCGTTCGATGTGGGAGTTCATGAAGGGCATTAACGCGGCGGGTACTACGATCATTTTGACGACTCACTATTTGGAAGAGGCGGAAAATTTGTGCCGTCACGTCGCCATCATCAATAAGGGTCAAATCGTCGAGAACGAGCGCATGGGCACGTTGCTGCGCAAGCTGCAAACCGAAACGTTCGTGTTCAACACGCGCCAGCCGCTGGCCAGCGTGCCGTCGCTGCCCGGCTATCAAGTCACCAAAGTGGATGACCACACGGTGGAGATCGAGGCTTCCAAAGACCAGAGTCTCAACGAGATTTTCAGCGCTTTTACGGCGCAGGGCGTCGAAGTATTGTCGATGCGTAACAAGACCAATCGGCTTGAGGAGCTGTTCGTGCGGCTCGTTGAAGGCAGTTCTGCGGCAGGTGCCAAATAAATGAGTACGCAAACCAGATTGGTCGGATT
>Ga0315910_10001557_pt1 | contig 20912 bp, 17 predicted proteins | sample EdamamesoilMG_FD_204470 | JGI IMG/M metagenome (GOLD analysis project Ga0315910, IMG submission 204470) | Garden soil microbial communities collected in Santa Monica, California, United States - Edamame soil | ecosystem: Environmental > Terrestrial > Soil > Garden | place: USA: California...
CGGCGTGTCGCGCGACGGCCGCTCGTTGCTCGCGACGGCCAGCGACGTCGGGCAGACCCCGCTGTTCACCATCGATGCGGGATCGGGGCGGGTCACGCCTATTTCCGGCAAGGGTTACGTCGGCGATTACTCGCCGGCCAGGCGCGGCGCTGTCGTGCTCTGGCACGATCTCGCCAACCCGCCGGACCTCTATCTACTGGACGGCGCCGCAAAGCGTCGCCTGACGAACGTCAACGCCGATCTCCTCGCGAACCGCACGCTCGGCACGTTCGAGCAGTTCAGCTTCGCAGGCTGGAACAACGAGACGGTTTACGGCTACCTCGTGAATCCGCCCGACTTCGCCAGGGACAGGAAGTATCCGATCGCGTTCATCGTGCATGGCGGCCCGCAGGTGAGCTTCCAGAACCACTGGAACTGGCGCTGGAACGCCCAGGCCTTCGCCGCGCGCGGCTACGCCACGGTGTTCATCGACTTCCACGGATCGCCCGGCTACGGCCAGGCGTTCACCGACTCCATCAGCCAGCACTGGGGCGACCGGCCCTTCGAAGACCTGCAGAAGGGACTCGCGGCGGCGACGCAGAAATACCCGTGGCTCGATGCCTCGCGCGCCTGTTCGCTCGGAGCGTCGTATGGCGGGTTCATGCAGAACTGGATCGCCGGCAACTGGCCTGACGGCTTCAAGTGCATCGTCAATCACGATGGCATCTTCGACACGCGTTCGATGTACTACTCCACCGAGGAACTGTGGTTCACGGAGTGGGAGAACGGCGGGCCGTATCACGATGCGCCCGAGGTTCACGAACGCTTCAACCCGTCGGCTCACGTGAAGAAGTGGCGCACGCCCATGCTCGTGATCCATGGCGAGCAGGATTTCCGCGTACCTGACACGCAGGGCATCGCGACGTTCACCGCGCTGCAGCGGTTAGGCGTGGAGAGCCGGCTGCTCTACTTCCCGGATGAGAATCACTGGGTATTGAAGCCCAACAACAGCATCCAGTGGTACGGCACGGTGCTCGAGTGGCTGGACGCGCATACGAAGCCGTAGCGCGGAAGCGGCCCGCTAGTAAGGCGTCTTCACCATCAGTGCTTTTCCCGGCTCGGGCAGAGCCGGGAATTTCTTCCGGAACCAGGCCGTGGATGAGGCCTGGTCGTCCTCAACCGTGATGTCCCAGGTGATACCGCCCGCCGTGCCGCCCTCGAAACGGCTGAGCACGGTGCCGACATAGGTAGATTGTCCCGGCCGCACGTCAAACCTGAAGATCGATTTCACGCGCGTGGTCCACATCGCGCCTTCCGAGACGTACGAACGTGCCGCCAGCAATCCACCGGCCGGGCTCGGATACATGTCCAGGTAATCGAACTCGACGATGTAATAGCTGCCCGCCGGAAGGACGATCGCGAAGTCTCCGCCTTCCAGCAAGCTCGCATCGACCGTCCATTTACCCGGAGCCCAGGCATTGGTGTTCAGTTTGTCGACGCCTTCGAAGGGCGACACGTGGAGCGTCACCGTCGGCTTCAGAAGATTGCGGTGGATGTCGGTGACCACGCGCTCACCGTTGCGGTCCACGGCCAGACGGCCGAACACGATTCCCTTGTTGGCATCCAGAGTCGACGTCGGCTTGAGCAGCGGCGCGCTGGGCGCGCACGACACTGCGACGAGCGCACTCGCCATCAGGCCCGCAAGTCGAGCAACGAGGCGCGTCATTTGCGACGAAACGTCTCCGGCTCGGAACCGCCGCAGGAGTAGCTCACCGAGTTGAGGTCGGCGGACGGCTGGATGTTGCAGGTTCCAGCCGACCGCACATCCTTCGGCAGCAGCGCCGTGAAGAGCTCGGGGTTTTCGCGCAGGTTGCGCCACTGGCCTTCCTGCGTGAACGCCAGCGCGAGCTGGACCACCTTCTTGCCGTCTTCGGACACCTTGAGGTCGAGGAGCCGACCGAACGCACCGTTCGCGTCGATGCGTTCGATGTACATGGATTCATCGGCGACCATGCGCGAGCGCACGGGCACGATGAACAACTGCGCGCCGTTGCCGTTGTCGTATTGACCGGCCGTGTCGTGTTTGAACTTGTCGACCATCTGCCGATCCTTGATCTGCTGATTCGCGCAGCCCGAAAGAGCGGCAAGCGATATCGCGGCGGCAACAACAGCGGCGGTCTTCATGACACTCCTCTCAACCGTAATACGCGCGCCACTCTGCCTGATAACCGGCGCCGAGCGTTAGCAGCTTTTCGAGCAGTTCGGGGTAACTGACACCGGCTGCCAACGCGGACTGCGCGAAGTCCTCGTCCGCCGCGAGGTTGGGATTGGGATTCGCCTCGATGACGTAGATCTGCCCATCGGCGTTCATCCGGTAGTCGATGCGCGCGCAGCCTGACAACCCGAGGCTGCGGTAGACGCGCCGCGATAGTTTGTCGAGGCGGGCGACCACGGCGGGCGGCAGATCCTTCGACTCGTGGGTGTCGATGCCGTGTTTCTTCTGGTACTTCTTGTCCCATTTCACCCGGCGCGTCGCGATGCCCGCGGAATTCTCGGCGAGCGAGCCGAACTTCATCTCCCAGACCGGCAGGCGCGTGAGGCGGTCGTTGCCCATGACGCCGACGTACAACTCGCGGCCTTCGATGTATTCCTCGACGAGCGCGTCGGTCTGTACCTGGTCGTGCACGAACTGTATGCGCTGCTTGAGCTGCGCCTTGTCGGTGACGATGGACGCCTGCGAGATACCGAGCGAGGCGTCTTCGGTCGTCGACTTCACGAACAGCGGGTACTTGATCTTGCGGGGCAGCCGAAGTTTCAGTCCGCGCCGGAACACGGCGAACTGCGGCGACGGGATTCGGTGATAGGCCAGCAGTTGTTTGCACAGCGGCTTGTCGCGCGCGAGCAGCAGTCCGCGCGGATTGCAGCCGGTGTAGGGCTGGCGCAGCAGTTCGAGGAATGCAACGACGTGCTGATCGTAGGTGACGATGCCGTCGAACTCCTCGAGCAGGTTGAACACGATCTCGGGTTTCCACTCGGTGATGACCGAGCGCAGCTCTTCCAGGGAGTCGGTGATGCCGAGGCACCGTACCTCGTGGCCGGCTTTTTTGAGCGTCGAGACCACGTCGTACTCGGTACGCCATTCTTCGATTTCTTTTGCGCTGTGACCGTCGAGGGTATCGGGCGGGACCAGCGTTGTGTGCATCACGACCAGCGTGCGCAGTCGCTTCATAGTGCGAGTGTCGGACTTTCACCCTGCGCATACAAGCGCGTTAGGTAGACGACCATCCACCGGGAGTGACGAAGGGCATCGCGCTTACTGCCACGCACCCACACGCCGAGCTTGTCCGCGCGCTCGACGGCGATGCGCAGGATCTGCTCGACGCTGTAACGTTCGGCCTTGAGCTCGCGCATCGTGGCGTTCACGAGATGCAGGCTGTGCGCGCGCAGGAACGTGCTGGCGCGCAGCGAACGGCGATGCCGCTCGGCCGTGAACACGCGCTCGAGCAGATGATCGGTGACGGTACGCCGATACATGCTGTAGCGGCGCAGCTTGCGGCGGTAGTGATCGGCCAGCGTGTGCGTGTTCTCGCGCAGCGGTTCGACCACTTCACGAGTGCGCACCGGCGGCCGCGTTCCGCGAACGTTCTCGAGCAACTCGTCGACGAACTCGAGCTTGTGGAACGCGGGCCACTGCGCATACGTGCGGCGCCAGGAAGAATTCGGCTTGAGCCACACGGCGAACGTTTCGGCGAAGTCTTCGCAGGGATGCGCCTGCGCGTACCACTCGCCGAGGTGCTGCACGTAGCGGCGGCTGCCGGGCCGCGCGCGATAGGTATCCGGATACGGCAGCGACGCGGGGCCGAAAATTTCGCGCCAGCGCTTGCGACGACGCAGGCGATACGCGGTGTCGATCGCGTGGCCCGCTTCGTGACGCAGGATGCGCATCGCGCTCTCGGCGCTGCCGCCTTCCACGTTTCGCATCATGCGGCGTTCGAGACGCTCGAGCCGGGGATGCGCGAGATAGAACGGCACCGCGATGCCGGGAACACCATCGGGAGAAAACCATTCTTCCGACAGCCACACGTGCGGACGGAATGAAATCTGTCGCTTGTCGAGTTCGCGATAGAGCCGGCGAACGCGCTTCGCCACGGGCGAGCGCTCGATCTTGAGCTTCAGATCGCAGAAACGCAGGTTGAGCAATTGTTCGTCGGACAGCCGCGTCCACGAGCGCTTGGCAGAGCTGCCGCGGGAGGTTCGCGTGGACGACATGGCCCGCACTGTAAGCGAGTCGATTCCGTTGCGGAATCAGCTTCCGAGGGTCACGAGGGCGTGAGTGAGAAGTCGGTCGGCACTGTCGATGACCACCTCTTGCTTCATCAGGCTGTTACGCCAGATTCCCGGAATCGCACTTACGCCGTGGTACGCGCCGGCCAGCTGGCCGTAGGCCGCAGCCACCACGTCCGAGTCCCGGCCCAGGTTCGCGGCGAGTAAAGCCCCTTCGCGGAAGGTCTCGGCGCGATGGAACGCCCACAACGCAGCCTCGAGCGCCTGGAAGATTCCGCCGCCGCCCGTGATGTCCGGAGGCATCCGGTGGGCATAGGCCCCGTCGGCGAGGGCCCGGACTTCAGGCCTCGTGGTGGGCGTATCCCAGAGATCGCGCGGCGGCCTGAGTACCGCCGCCTTGTCACGCCCGGAAAGCGCCAGGTGGACCATGGAGGCCATCAGGCGCACGCAATCGAGGACCATGGGCGCCTGGGCCGTCAGCCGGGCCGATTCGGCCGCCCTGGACACAGCCGTCGAGATGTCCGCGAAAAAATACATCGCCACGGGCGCAATCCGGGACAGCGGGTCCTTGTCGAGCTGCTCCGGGTCGTGGGATCCGGCGAAGGGCTGGCGCTTGTACTGCGCCGTGGCCAGTGACCGCGCGACGTTGGCGGAGATACCCACGCACTGACCCGTCGCGCTGCCGTAACCCTCGCGCTGCCAGCGCACATAACGCTGCACCTGGTCGTGCGCGTCGAAACCGCCGCGCTCGAGCAGGCTTTCGGCCAGCAACAGCGCCATCGACGTGTCGTCGGACCACGCGCCGCGCGGAAGATCGAACGGCCCTCCTCCCAGCAGATCTCCGACGGCGCCAAAACTTCCCGGCTTGCGGAACTGCGTATGGGCGGCCAGTGCATCGCCCACCGCCAGGCCCACCAGCGCGCCCTGGAACCGCTCGCGAAGGGTTCGTGCCGCGTCCATGACCTCGGGAGCCCGGGTGGGATCCACGGAGGGCGTCCATGCGAGGACGTAGTCGTGCTGTTCGCTGGTCTCGGGAACGTCGGGCCAGGTGGCGGCGCGATCATTGCCCTGCCACAGCTCATTGAGGCGGATGAGCGCGGCATTGGGCGTGAGCCCCGTTTCGATGAGATGGCAGGCGACCACCGTACCGGTGCGGCCGATGCCCGCGCGGCAGTGCACGTAGACGCGCCGGTCGTTGGCCAGGGCCGAATCGAGCTCGGCGAGGATTGCGGCCATTTGTTCGCGCGAAGCCGGAATGCCGTGGTCCCGGATCGGCTTTCGCACGTGAAGCACGTTCGGCGGTAGATAGATGTCGTACGGAGGAAGCTCGCCGGGTTCCGTCAGGTCGATGAAGGCATCGAAACCCGCGTCGAGCAGCGACTTCACGCGGCGCTCGGCTTCCTTCGGCGTCTTGCCGCCCGGATACCTTCCGGCCAGCAGGCGATCTTCGATCACCCAGTACGACTCGCCGACGGGTTTACTCAGGGATGTCGGCTCGTTCGGCATCCAGCCCCGGGAAATCGAAAGCCCGCGGATCGGCCAGGTGAGCAGGCTCCACGTTCCGGAGCGCGGTGAAAATGGATTCGGTGCGTCCCGGATGCTGCCGCTCCCAGTCGGCCAGCATTCGCTTGATCTCCTTGCGCTGGGCGTTGTCCTGCGATCCGCAGAGCTTGCAGGGGATGATGGGGAACTGGCGTGCACGCGCGTAACGCTCGATCAACGACTCGGCGACGTATGCCAGCGGACGGATGACGATGTGTCGGCCATCGTCCGACTTGAGCTTGGGCGCCATCGCCTTGAGTCGGCCGCCGTGAAACAGGTTGAGGAACAGCGTCTCGACGATGTCGTCCCGGTGATGTCCCAGTGCGATCTTCGTGATGCCGTTTTCGGACGCGTACCGGTACAGCGCACCGCGGCGCAGCCGCGAGCACAGGCCGCACATCGTTTTGCCTTCCGGGATCACGCGCTTGACCACGCTGTACGTGTCCTGCTCGATCACGTGGAACGGCACGCCCAGTCCGCGCAGGTAGTTGGGCAGAACCTCGGCGGGAAAGTCCGGCTGCTTCTGGTCGAGGTTGACGGCGATGATCTCGAAGTCGACGGGCGCCGACCGCTTCAGGGACAGCAGCACGTCTAACAAGGTGTAGGAGTCCTTGCCGCCCGACAGGCACACCATCACGCGATCGCCCTCGGCGATCATGCGGAAATCCTCGATCGCCTTGCCGACGAGCCCGCGCAGGTGCGCACCGAGCTTCTTCGCGGTCTGCGAAGGCCACCCGGGGGAGTTCTCGAGCGGCTCGGGGGAATCGAGAATGGTTTCCGGCTGAGCGTTCATGCGGCCGGGATTCTATTCCGCAGCCGCAACTGGCGCACGATGGCAAACACCGCGAACGAGGCCAGCAGGTGTTTGACCGTGTGGCCGCTCGCGAGAGAGCCCGTGAGGCGGTAGATCTGCAGATCGAAGGTCTCGAAGACTTTGGCGAGGCCATACCAGCCGGCCGCCCAGGCCAGCAGCCCGCCGTGGCTGTAGCGGCGCGCGGGATACGCGAGCATCAGCACCACGACGATGACGATGGTCCAGGTCTGGTAGGCGCCGTAGGGAACCAGGTTGCCGCGGCCCAGCCTTTCGGTGCCATACCAATAAAGCACGGTGATGACGCCCAGCAGCAGCAGAGGCCAGAGCGATCGGAGTCCGAGCCTGAGATCCATGCGCTCCGCGACGGCGGCGGCCACGAGTCCTGCGAAGGCGAGCGTCATCGGCAACCGGTCCCACACCAGGCGCGGATTGTCGGGCGCGGCGTGATACCACGCGGAGCCAAAGCAGGTGATCAGCGCACCGAGGAAGAACACGAGGTAGGGAAGCTGTTCTCGCGCATCGATGAAGTCCACGCGCCCTCTCCAGATGAGCACGAGGCCCATCGCGCCCGCGAGCAGGAACGGCAGGTTGGAGATGACGTTCAGGAAATTGGTGATGCCCAGGAACGCGCGGCAATCCGCGAATGCGTGATAGGACAAGGGCTGCGGCATCGCGGGCACGACGAACGCGGCCACGAGGAAGATTGCGGTGATGGCGCCGATCAGCCAGGCGCGCCAATCATTGGCGGGCCCGCCCGCGGCGGGACTCATGCCGCGGCGCTGCCGACTACCGACTCGGGTTCCAGGTACTTCGCTTCGAGATAACGCAGCGCAGCCGCGGCCGACAGTGGCTTGCCGGTGGACAGCTTGAGCAATTCCTGCGTGGTGATGCGGGCGCCGTGCGAATGCACGTTTTCCCGCAGCCAGCCCATGAGGCCGCCGAACTCGCCGCGCGAGATCTGCGCTTCGACGTCGGGCACGGACTCACGAAGCGCTTCGAAGAACTGCGCAGCCATGACCGCGCCGAGCCCGTAGGACGGGAAATAACCGAAGGATCCCACTGCCCAGTGCACGTCCTGCAGCACGCCTTCGAGGTCGTTCTGCGGCTTCACGCCGAGACGTTGCTCCATGCTGGAATTCCACGCGTCCCGCAGGTTGCGAACCGCGAGTTCGCCGGAGAGCAGCTGGTTCTCGAGCTCGTAACGCAGCTGGATGTGCAGCGTGTAGGTGAGCTCGTCCGCATCGACGCGAATCGGGCCACGCCTCACTCGCGTGAGATGCGCGTAAAGATTTTCCTCGGACCATTCCGGGCCGGAAACGCCGAAATGCTTTTCGAGCAGCGGCTTGAGATACGTGACGAAGCCACGGCTGCGGCACACGATCATTTCCATGAGCAGCGACTGGCTCTCTTCGAGCGCCATGCCACGGTCACGGCCTACGGGCTGGTCGGCATATTCGGCAGGCAGGCCCACGTCGTACATCGCGTGACCGGTTTCGTGCAGAGCACCGAGCAGGCCGGAGAATGGTTCGGTGGTGTCGAATCGCGTGGTCACGCGCACGTCGCCCGGTACACCTTCAGTGAAGGGGTGTTCGCTCTCGTCCAGTCGGCCGCGATCGAACGGGAATCCGACCGCCTTCATGACCTCGACGGCCAGTGCGCGCTGCTTGCCGGCGCTGAATTTTCCGACGATGGGCAGCACGGGCCGCTGCTCCTGGCGCACGAGCACTTCGCGGATCAGGCCGGGAAGGCGGCGCGACAGCGCCTTGAACATCGCGTCGATTTCGCCGGACGTGAGCCCGGGGCTGAATTCATCGACCAGGGCATCGTAGGGCGCGAGGTTGCGCGCCTGGCCCAGCAGCGCCGCCTTGTCGCGCACCAGGTGCACGACTTCCTCGAGATGCGGCGCGAAGTCTTCGAACTTGCCGGACTCACGTGCCACCAGCCACCTGGCTTCTGCCTTCGACGCGGCCTTCGCGAGTCGCGAGACCAGCGCCACGGGCGTGGCGATGGCGAAGTCACGCTGGCGGCGCATCTCGCGCAGATTGGAAATCTGCCAATCCTCGAGTCCGTCGGTGCTCGCCTGGGCGCGGTCGAGCAGGCGCGTGATCTTCGGCGCCGTGACCAGCGAGTGGTATTCGGTTTCGAGCGCCGCAAGTTGCTCACCCCGAACGTCGGCACTGCCGCGCGGCATCATCACCGCCGCGTCCCATCGAAGGATCGCCATGGCGCCACGGAAGGCATGCAGGCGCTTCCACTCCTGCTCGAGCTGCTTGTACGGGGTCTGGGCCATGGGAATCGTCACTCGGCGGGGAAATGGATCGGGCGCCAGTCTACCAGCGACCCTCCTTCCCACCTTCTCGGAGGAGCGCTATTCCCATCAGGATCAAAGACTTAATCGGTCACGTATGGGTTGACAGCACCGCGTGGTTTCAACCCCGGGCGACCGTCTTATGTGAAACGACGTGTGGCGTTTTTCGCGCTGGATGCGCAGGGCTCAGGTCGCGCCCGGAGAATCCGGCGTTGCTGCCGCACCACGAGCGCCCCGAGGCTTGCCGAGCAGGCCATTGATGAGCCGCGTCATGTACTCCGGCGAGCGCGTGTTGCGAGCGATGAGCAGGTACAGCGCCGGCACGACGTACAACGTCATGGCCAGCGACACGACGGTGCCGAAGAAGACGGTCGCGCCGATGGACTCACGGCTCTCGGCGCCCGCGCCATGGGCAAGCATCAGCGGCACGGCGCCGAACGCGGTACACAAGCTGGTCATGAGCACCGGCCGCAGCCGGGTTGCCGACGACTGGATGATGGCGTCGACGAACTCGACACCGCGGTCGCGCAGCTGGTTGGCGAACTCGACGATGAGGATGCCGTTCTTGCAGGCGATGCCGATCAGCATGATGCAGCCGATCTGGCTGAAGATGTTGATGGTCGAGTTGAACAGGAAGATGCCCAGCAACGCGCCCGTGAGCGCGAGCGGCACGGTCACGAGGATCACGATGGGGTGGATGAAGCTCTCGAACTGCGCCGCGAGCACGAGGTAGACGATGAGCAGCGCGAACGCGAAGGTGATCCACAACGCGTCGCCGGACTTCTTCAGCTGGTATGTCTCGCCGTTGTAGATGATCTGCGCATTGGGCGCTTCCTCGCGGATGACCTTCTCCATGTACGCCACCGCTTCGCCCAGCGTGTATCCCGGCGCCAGCGAACCTGCGAGCTCGATGGCGCGCATGCGATCCGTGCGCCGCAGTTCCGTGGGCCCGGCGCGCTCGTCGATCTTCACCAGCGCGGACAGCGGCAGCAGATCGCCGTTCTTGTCGGAACGCACATAGAGGTTGTCGAGGTCACCGACGCTCGCGCGCTGCTCCTTGCTGGCCTGCAGGACGACGTCGTACTCCTCGCCCGCGCGCTCGAACGTGGTGACGATGCGCGAACCCAGCATGGTCTCCAGCGTGCGGCCGACGGTCTGCAGCGAGACGCCGAGGTCGGCGGCCTTGTTGCGGTCGATCTGCACGATCACGCGCGGCTGGCGTTCGAGGTAGTCGGATTCGAGGTTGAGGATGCGCGGTTCCTCCGCGGCCACGCGCTGCATGACCTTGTCGCGCCACTGCACGATTTCTTCGTATTCACCGCCGCCCATGGCGATGGCCAGCGGGCGCGTGCTGTTGCGATTGATGGGGCTGCCCATCTGGTTGGCGTTGACGCGGGCGCCGGAAATGTTCTGGGTGCGCTGGCGAAGGCGGTTGGTGATTTCCGTCGCGCTCTCGTCTCGCTCGCCCCACATGTTGAGCGGAATGATCACCCGGCCGATGTTCACCTCGGCGCTCCGCCCGAACCCGCCGGAACGCGCCAGGACTCTCCTGGCATTTCCGTTTTCGACTTCTGCCATGGCGACCTGTTCGACTTCGCGCAGCTGACGATCGAGATACTGGATGCTCGAGCCTTCAGGCGCCGTGATGAAGACCTGGACCATGCCGCGGTCTTCCTGGGGGGTGAGTTCGCTCGGTAGACGCAGGCCCGAGAAGGGCCAACCCACGACGAACAGCAACACGAGCGCGCCGAACAGGCCGAGTGCGCCGCCGACGATCCATAGGGGCTTGTGACCTTCCATCACGCGCCGCAGGGCGGCGGCGTAGCGATCGTCGAGATTGTGAAACACACGATCGATGCCACCGACCATGCGCGACTTCGGCATGCCGTTGGCGAACAGCTTCGACGCCATCATGGGTGTCAGTGAGAGCGCGACGAACGCCGAGAAGGCGACCGCAGCCGCCACCGTGACGCCGAACTCGCCGAACAGACGTCCCGTGTCACCCGTCATGAAAGACACGGGCACGAAGACCGCCATGAGCACCAGCGTGGTCGCAATGACGGCAAAGCCGATCTCGCGCGAGCCATTGATGGACGCGAGCACCGGCGGCTCACCGCCCTCGATGCGCCTCACGATGTTCTCGAGCACGACAATGGCGTCGTCCACGACGAGGCCGATGGCAAGCACGGCTCCCAGCAACGTGAGCGTATTGATCGAATAGTCGAGCGTCGCCATCACGAGAGCGGCAGCGATGATGGAAACCGGAATCGTGACTGCAGGGATCAGCGTGGCGCGCGCGGTTCCCAGGAACAGGAAGATCACGACGAGAACCAGGATCAGCGTCTCGGAGAGCGCGAAGACCACGTTCTTGAGCGAGGCCGCGATGAACACGCCGTTGTCGATGTTGACCTCGACAGTCATGTCCTTCGGCAGCGTGGGCTGGATCTGCGCCAGCCTTTCCTTCACGAGCTGGGAGGTCCGGAGCACGTTGGCCTTCGATTGCGGGATGATCGCCATCGACAGACCGATCTGGCCGTTCGAACGCGAGAGGCTGCGATCGTCGTCCGAGGCGAGACGCACTTCGGCCACTTCGCCCAGTCGCACGAGATAGCCGTCGGAGCCGCGGCCCACGACGAGATTGCGGAAATCGTCCTCCGTGCGCAGGTTCGTATCGGTGCGCAGCGAGAACTCACGCTCGCGTGACTCCAGGCGTCCAGCGGGCAGCTCCACGTTCTCGCGGAGCAGTGAGTTTTCGACATCGGCGACGGTGAGTTGCCGCGCCGCCAGGTTCTCGCGCGACAGCCACACACGCATCGCGTAACGGCGTGCTCCATTCAGGCGCACCGAGGCCACACCTTCGATCGTCGCGAACTGATCGACGAGATACCGCTCCATGAAGTCGGTGATCTCGAGCATGTTTCGCTGAGTGCTCGACACGTTCAGCCAGATGATCGGGTCCTGTCCGCTGTCGACCTTCGTGATCTGCGATGGATCCGCTTCCACTGGCAGTCGCGAAGCGACGCGGGACAGCCGCTCGCGCACGTCGTTCGCGGCGCTGTCGAGGTCGCGCTCGAGCGTGAATTCCACGTTGATCTGCGATCGTTCGTCGCGACTCGCGGAATTGATGCGTTCGACACCTTCGATGCCCGAAATCTCGTTCTCGATGACCTGCGTGATCCGTGACTCGATGACGTCGGAGCCGGCGCCGCGGTACCGCGTCTCCACGCTCACGACCGGACGATCGACGTCCGGGAATTCGCGCAGCGACAGTCGAGTGACCGCGCCGACGCCGAGGATGAAGAGCAGCAACGACATCACCGTCGCGAAGACGGGCCGGCGAACCGACAGATCGGAGATCATCATCGCGGCACGTTCACGAGGATCACTGCGCGATGCTCGCGGGGTTCCCGCCGCCCGCACTGGCTTCGTGCGATTTGCTGTTCGCGTCTTCGGGAAAACCATCGAGCGCGCGTTCGGTGGCAGTTACGATGGCGCCGTCGCGCACCTTCTGCGTCCCTTCGACGATCACCCGCTCACCGGCACTGAGGCCCGTGATTATCTCGACGGTGCCGGGCTGGCGGCCGCCGATGCGCACTTCGCGGCGAGACACCTTGCCGTCGGTCACCACGTACACGTACTGACGCTCGGCTTCCGGCGACAGCGCCTCTTCGGGAATGACCAGCGCTTCGCGCTCGTCGTTCGCCAGGCTGACGTTCAGGAACATGCCGGGCTTGAGCGCCCCGTCATCGTTGGCGAGCAGCGCGCGCACCGTGACCGAGCGAGTGGTCATGTCGACTCGGGAATCGATGCTCGCGACCGAGCCCGCGAAGCTGCGGCCCGGAAAGGCCGGCGCGGTGGCGCGGATCGACAACCCTTCGCGCAATGACGCGAGAAAATTTTCTGGCACGGAGAAATCGAGCTTGATGACGCTCGTGTCGTCGAGCGTGGTGATGACATCACCCGGGCTGATGAGCGTGCCGACGCTGACTCGCCTCAACCCCACCCGCCCCGAGAACGGCGCGCGGATGACAGTGTCTTCAAGCCGCGCGTTGGCTGCCGCCAGTCGCGCACGATTCGCCTTCAGCGTCGCTTCGAGCTGGTCGAAGCTCGACTTCGACAGCGCCTGCGTGTTGAGCAATTCGCGGCTGCGGTTGTACAGCGTCTCGCTCTCCGTGACGGCCGCCTGCGCGGCGGCGACGTCCGCGCGAGCCTGTGCGTTGTCGAGTTGAACCAGGACCTGGCCGCGCTTCACGCGCTCGCCATCGCGAAACGTCACCTCGGTGACGATGTTCGAAGTCTTGGTGCTGATGTCGACGGACTCGTTCGCGCGCGCGTTGCCGAGCGCCTCTAACTTCTGGCTGATGCGTTGCGCACGCACCGGCGCCAGCGTGACCGCCGCGGGCGCGGTGTTGCGTGCGCCACCGGCCGGAGGGCCGCCCCCGCCCGCCACCGGCCTGTGCTGCGTAGCGTAGATAGCCCACGCGGCGCAAACGACGGCGATTGCAATGCTGATCGGGGTGGCTAGGCTGCGCTTCTCTGACATCGTGTGGGGGGTCGTGGAATATGGGGTGTGAGTATGGCACCGCTATATTCCAGGCACACGAGGGGAATCAGAATGTTACGAGACCCCGGTGCGCCTTTCTTCCCAGCGGCGAATCATCTGTTTGCGGGCCGTTCCCCAGCGATATCCGCCGAGTTGACCGCCTGCACGCAGCACGCGATGACACGGGATGACCCAGGCGATCGGATTCGCACCTACTGCATTGCCTACAGCCCGTGCTCCATCCGGCTTTCCGAGACGTCGTGCCAGCGCGCTGTATGTGACCGTCTCCGCGCCCTCTAGTTCGAGCAGGGCGCGCCAGACCTGCACCTGGAAGTTGGTGCCGCACACAGCGAGCGGCAGGGTTACATTTTTGTGACCCCAGATGGTCTCGACCAAAGTCGTAGCCCGTGTGTCGTCGCGCACGAATCCGGCTTTCGGCCACTGCTCGCGCAGGCGCTTCAATTCTTCGCCATCACTCCGGGCATCGACAAACGCCAGTCGACAGAGCCCTCGAGGCGTCTCCGCGAAGAACGCAGTCCCGAACGGCGTGGCCGCGATGCCGTACCGGATGAGCACGCCTTCGCCTCGGTTTCGGATCTCGCCCGGCGTCATCGCTTCGAGCGTCACGGTCAGATCATGCAGTCTGCCGCCACCCGACAGTCCTACGGAATGGGCAGCGTCCATCACCGATGGCTCGCTGCGCAATGCGCTGCCCGCGGCGCGGTTGGTGATTTCGGCGAGGTACTGCTTCGGCGTCAATCCGGTCCAGCGACGAAACAGGCGATTGAAATGAAACTCGGAGAGACCGACGTATTTCGCGACCTCCGCCAGCTTCGGCTGACGCTGGTACTCGCGCTCGATGAATTCGATCGCGCGCGTCATGCGCGCGAATTCGCGGCTGTCGAGAAAACCTTCTTTCATGGAAGGGACCATCGAGCTGACTTTCATGTCCATGGCGGAATTGTGGAGACCGCCGGTTTTCGCTTCGACCCGATACTTGCGCAGTACCCGTCCGGTCTTCAGGGGCTGGGCGACGGCGCTTCGATGCCTTTCAACAAAAGCCCCGGCAGATCCGCCACCAGGGTCGCCCCGGGGTTCGTGATATCGAGGATGGCCAGGTCGCGCTCGGGAATGATCCAGAACGAGCTGCCCGTGTCGTCCTTCACCTGGAGCGCGTCGACGCCATCGATGCTGAGCCGCGTCACCTGCATGCCGGTCTCGGCGTTCACGCGCGAAGCACGCGCCATTTCGCGCGACCAGCCGGCAGGCAGCACTGCATGGCCATCGCGGACGCCGTCGTTGCCCAGCAGGGTCAGGATGCGCAGCATGTCGCGCGCCGTCGCGCGCCAGCAGCAATGCGCCGCAGGCATGCCCGCGCGTCGGTCGAGTTGCAGCTCCGCAATGCCCGCGCCCGCCGGCCGCCACAACTTCCGGTCCACGAAGGCTTCGTACGGTTCACGCGTGACGCGCTCGACGATGACGGCGGCCAACTGCGTGTTCGCCGGTGACAGGTTGTAGAAACCGCCCGGCTCGTGTTCGAGCCTGAAGCCGAGTGCGCTCGATTCGAAATCGTTGCCTAACAACATGCGCACGCCGCGTGACGTGGCGAAGCGAGGCAGCTTCGCCGGTTCCTGCCACGGCGAGCGATACAGGACGCCGCGCGTGTCACCGCCGGTCTCGAGTCCGCTGGTCTCTTCGAGCAACTGGCGCAGCGTGATGCGTCCGCGCGTCTCGTCATGCCATTCGGGGAGGTAGAGCGAGACCGGATCGTCGAGGCTCCTGATCCCGCCTTCGGCGAGCACGATGCCGATGGCCATTGCCGCGAGCGGCCGCGCCACGAGCCCGGCTGGCAGCAGGGAGTTCGCGTCGTCGGCCTGGAAGTAACGTTCCACCGCTATGGCGCCGCGATACTGGACCAGCAAGGCCCGCGAACCGGCATCACCCGCGCGGCTGGCCGCTTCCTCCACCACCAGCGCGTCGATGGCGGGCATCGCCGGGTCCGTCCGCGGCATCGGCACGGATGCCGACGTGCCGATGGTGGCCACGGGTAGGTAGGCACCGTCGGCGGACAGCGGCAGCTGGAACGCACGGCGCCAGAACGGCAGATCGGCGGTGAACGCACCGATGCCGAGAGACACCAGCGACAGCACGATGGCCGTGAGGAATGTAAGTGCGCGACGCATGGGAATTGAGAACCTGCCGTAATGCTACCAGCGCAGTTCAAAGGCTAGAATGCCCGCCGCCGTGAAACTCAACATCTGCGCCATCGCATCCGAAGTCGTCCCCTTCGCCAAGAGCGGCGGCCTTGCCGACGTCGCCAGCGCATTGTCGCGGCAGCTGACGGTCGCGGGACACGATGTGCGGCTGTTCATGCCGTTCTACTCCCGCATCAAGCGCGACAGCCTGCGTGCCACGCGTGTCGAACTGCTGCAGGGCCTGACCATCCCCACGGGCAGCCATGAATATGTAGTGGACATCTGGCGCGCGGTCCTGCCCGGGTCGACATCCCCGGTGTACCTCGTCGAATCCGAAGCCCTGTTTTCGCGCCCCACGCTCTACACCAGCGACCCGGACGAGCATCGCCGCTTCCTGGTCCTGACTCGCGCGGCGCTCGAAAGCTGCCGGCGCATGAACTTCCACCCGCACATCGTGCATTCGCACGACTGGCACACCGCCTTCGCGCCGCTCTGGCTGCGTTCGATCTACAAGGACGACCCGGTGTTCGCGCAGGCGAAGTCGGTGATGACCATCCACAACATCGGCTACCAGGGAGAATTCAACGCGACCGACGCCGGCGATCTGGACCTCGGCGCGCATGCCTATCTACTTCACCAGGACGACCTCAAGGCCGGGCGCGTCAACGCGCTCAAACACGGCATCCTGCACGCCGATGCCGTGACCACGGTGAGCCCGACTTATGCGCGCGAGATCACCACGCCGCGTTACGGCATGGGCATGGAGCAGGCGCTGGCCGCCCGCGGCAACGCGGTGCACGGCATCCTCAACGGCGTCGACTATGAAGAGTGGGATCCGGCCCACGACAAGCACCTGCCCATCCACTTCGGGCCGGCCAACATCGCAAACAAGGCCGAGCTCAAGCGCAATTTCCTGCTGCGGCAGGGCATGACGCCGATTCGCGGGCGCGTGCCCATGTTTGGCATCGTGAGCCGGCTTGCCTCGCAGAAGGGCTTCGATTTGCTGACCGACACCCTGCCGAAGCTCCTGGACAACAACGATCTCCGGCTGGCGGTCGTGGGCACGGGCGATGCGATTTATGAAAGTTTCTTCGCCAGGCTCGCCGCGAAGTATCGCGGCCGCGCGTGGTTCTTCGGTGGATACGACGATGCGCTGGCGCACTGGATCGAAGGCGCCAGCGACGCTTTCCTGATGCCTTCGCTGTACGAGCCCTGCGGCCTCAACCAGATGTATTCGCTGCGTTACGGAACCATACCCATCGTCCGTCGCACGGGCGGCCTTGCGGATTCGGTGACGCACTTCGATCCGGCCACGGGCAAAGGTACCGGGATCGTCTTCAACGATTTCGACGCGGGCGGCATGACGTGGGCGCTCGACACGGCCCTGAACTGGTATGCGCAGCCTTCGCTGTGGGATCGCATCGTGCAGAACGCGATGCGCTGCGACTTCTCGTGGGAAACCCAGGCCAACGAATACCTGAAGCTGTTTGCGGGCCTGCTACAGCTTGACGCTGCCACGCTCATCAAACGGGATGCGCTTCAGAAAGCCGCTCGATAGGCTGACGTCGCCCACCAGCCGATAGGACAGAGGCTCGGAAGAATTCTTCCTCGACAGCAGAGTTCCGAGAGCGCCTGCGAGATTCGCCGTGATCTGCATGTCGAATTCCGCCTCGCCCATGGCGGGTACGTTGAACGGCGACGAAGTGCTGCCATTGCCGATATCGGCCCCACCCACTTCCAGCCGATAGGCGATGCCCTTGATGGGCAGCTCACGATCATTGGGATTGAAGACGCGCATGCGGACCTGCAGCCGCTGCGAAAAGAAATCGCCGCCCTGCACTTTCAGCCCGACCACCGACAGCTTGGGCGCTTCGAACTTGGGCAGCACGGCGCAGCTGGACACCAGCGCGAACAGCGGCAGCAGCCAACACAAACGGCGCACGTAGCGTGCTTCACGCATGCGACAGCATGTCCGGCGTGACGAGCACGACGCCCTTCTCCGTGACCAGGAAGCGCTTGCCGTCCTCGTTGCGGTCGTGCCCGATTCGCGTGCCGGCCGGCAGCTCGCAGTTCTCGTCGATGATGGCGTTGCGGATCTGGCAGTTCGGCCCGATGCGCACGTTGGGCAGGATCACCGACCGCTCCACGATCGACCGCTCCTCGACGCGCACGCCGGAGAACAGCAGCGACTCGCGCACCGTGGCGCCCGAGATGATGGTTCCGCCCGAGACCAGCGAATTGATGGCGACACCGCGCCGGCCATCCTCGTCGAGCACGAACTTCGCGGGTGGCGTCTGTGCCTGGTAGGTCCAGATCGGCCAATCCTCGTCGTAGATGTTGAGTTCGGGATTCACCCAGACCATCTCGATGTTCGCCTCATAAAAGGCGTCGATTGTTCCAACATCGCGCCAATAAGACTGTGCACGCGTCTTAACGTCCCGGAATGGATATGCAAAGACCTGCAACTTCTCTATGGCATCGGGAACGATGTTCTTGCCGAAGTCATGCTTGGAGTTCTCGTTGGCCGCATCCGCGAGCAGCAGCCGCTCGAGCAGTTCGGGGTTGAACACGTAGATACCCATGGACGCCAGCGCGACCTCGGGCCTGCCCGGCATGTGATCGGGCGTGAGTGATTTCTCGACGAAGCGGGTCACGCGGTTCCACTCCGTGACCGTGAGGACGCCGAACTCCTTCGCGTCTTCGATGGGCACCTCGACCACGCCCACCGTGATGTCCGCTCCCTTCTCCACGTGGTAGGCGATCATCGGACCGTAGTCCATCTTGTAGATGTGATCACCCGCGAGCACGAGCACGTGCTTGGGGCGATGCGCGTGCATCACGTCGATGTTCTGGTAGACCGCGTCCGCGGTCCCGCGATACCAGTGGTTGCCGGTCTTCTGCTGCGCCGGGATCACTTCGACGAACTCGCCGAACTCGCCGCGCATGTAGCCCCAGCCGCGATGGATGTGCTGGATCAGCGACTGCGCCTTGTACTGCGTGAGCACCGTGATCTGGCGGATGCCGGAGTTCACGCAGTTCGACAACACGAAATCGATGATGCGGAACTTGCCGCCGAACGGCGTCGCCGGCTTCGCGCGATGTTCGGTGAGACCCTTTAGCCGCTCGCCGCGACCCCCGGCCATGATGACGGCGAGAGTGCCGCTCGTGAGCCGGCTGACGTAACGACCGGATGTTGCGCGTGCTGGGCGTTTGGCCATTGGGTCCTCGTTTTTTTTGAAGTATAGGGCCCGTGCTACCGTACACGCATGCTTCATCGCGCATCTGTCGCAGCCTGTATCGCTGCGCTCGGCTTGGCGTTTTCGCATACCGCCTGCGCCACTTCGCCTACAAAGCCAGCCACCGATCCGGCCTCGAAGACCGGCTGTTTCGTCTCGGGAGCCGGTTACCTCCGCGCGCGATTGCGCGGCTCCGTGGATCTCGACCTCGATTGGAAGAATGCACAAATGGAGTGCGAAGGGGGACCGCGTCCCCCGGGCAAGGAGAACAAGAGCAACGGTATCCGCGTGAGCATCGGCGGGCCGATCCGCGGCGAAGGGCGGCGCATTCGCCTGGTCTTCGGCATCGGCGGTGTCGAAGAAGGAAAAGACGGGAAGACTCTGCCGACCAACGTCACGATCCTGTTCGAAGGCGAACAGCGGCTCTTCGCGACCATGGGCGACGACAAATGCACGGTGGACTCGCTGTCGCAGCAACGCGTGGAGAACCTTCAGCCGAGCCATGCGGTCTATCGAGTCGAGGCACACGGCTTCTGCCTCGGCCCTGCGACCAGCCTCACGCAGGATGCTCGAGTGCTGGTCACCAGCTTCGACTTTGCAGGCCGGGTCGAATTCGACGACGATGACCGCCATGCCCTCTCAGACAAACCCTGACTTTTTCCGTCGCCTCGTAATAATGCTCGTCGCCGCAGTGGCGCTGGCGAGCATCACGCCAGTGCTTGCCCAGATGGGGCCTCTGGAAGATCTGGCGGCGTTTCCGCGCGGCAAGCTCGAGATCAGCGATGGCAAGAAAGTGAAACACACCTTCGAGGTGTGGCTCGCTGACAATCCGAGCCGGCGGGCGCAGGGCCTCATGTTCGTGCGTACGCTTCCCGATCTCCAGGGCATGCTTTTCGTGTATCCGAATCCCATTCCCATCGGCATGTGGATGAAGAACACCTACATTTCGCTGGACATGGTGTTCATCGACGACCACGGCCGAATCCAGCAGATCATCGAACACGCCACACCGCATTCCCTCGACACGATCAACAGCAAGGATCCTGCGCTGGCGGTGCTCGAGATTGCGGGTGGCGAAGCAAAGAGACTCGGCCTTCACCCCGGCCAGCACGTCAAGCATCCGGCACTCGCAGTGCGTTGAATGGATACCGTGGCCCGAGGGCCGTCGGATATCATCCCTGCAACCTGCTAGGGAGATAACTCATGAGAAGAATTGGCACGCTGGTGCTCGCGGCGATGGTATCGGCCGCGGCATTCACATCAGGAACGGCGTACGGCGGAGCAGCCGATGGCAGCTGGTTCATTGCGCCGCAGATCAATGGCGTGTGGGTGGACGATGGACGCACAGCGGACGATGACGCCGGCGTCACGATCTCCGTGGGCCGCACGCTGAACGAGAACTGGGATGCGCAGCTTTCCTGGTACGGCTCGGAGCACCAGCGCGCCGGAGACAACTCGGTCTCGATCGAGGGCATCGGCTTCTCGATGAACCGGGTGTTCTACCGCGAGGGCCGCGTCAATCCGTTCATCAGCGCAGGCATCGCCAAGCAGAAGTCGATCCTGAAGTCCGGGACCGACGAGACCAACCTCACCGGGCTTTATGGCGTGGGTCTTCTGGTGACACTGGGTAGTGAACGCGACGATGGGAGCCTGATGCAGCTGCGTGCGGATCTTGGCGCCCGTCACGGCTTCTCCAACGAAGACGGCGTGGGCGATGAACGCCCGGTCGAGTACGTGGCGGGCATCGGCTTCCAGTACTCCTGGGGCGGGACGCCGAAGCGCCTGGACTCCGATGGCGATGGCGTCTACGACGACACCGATGCGTGCCCGGGTACGCCCGCCGGCACTGCGGTGGACGCGAAGGGTTGCCCGCTGCCGCAGGACGATGACGGGGACGGGGTCACGAACGATCTGGACAAGTGCCCGAACACACCGGCGGGAGCGAAGGTCGATGCCAATGGCTGCGAACTCGACAGCGACGGGGACGGGGTCGGCGACAGCCGCGACCAGT
>Ga0315910_10001558_pt1 | contig 20910 bp, 17 predicted proteins | sample EdamamesoilMG_FD_204470 | JGI IMG/M metagenome (GOLD analysis project Ga0315910, IMG submission 204470) | Garden soil microbial communities collected in Santa Monica, California, United States - Edamame soil | ecosystem: Environmental > Terrestrial > Soil > Garden | place: USA: California...
GCATCCTCACCACCCCCGCAAGAAAGCCCTCCCGATGCTGCGGAGCAGCGAGGCGTCGAGCACCGCCGCCGAGCGGCTAGCGAGGCGCCGGAGCGCAGACGGAAGTTGGGGGTGAGCTTTTGGAATTCACTTCCAAAAGCGAGGGGGGCTGGGAAAGCCCCCCTCAAAAAGAACGCGGAGAAGGCGGGATGGACTCACTTCGTTCGTCGGGACACGTCCGTCGCCGTGCCGGCTCCGTCCGTGGCCACGAACCCCGTTCCGTTGAGAGCAACGAACCCAATGGGGACTCACGAACCATTGGGTTCGAATCCCTGTTGCTGTCGATGCCAAAGCCCAGCCTCCTGGAAAAGAAGGCTTGCTCGCTTTGGCGGTATTGTGCGGAGAAGGCGGGATTCGAACCCGCGGTACGGTTGCCCGCACACATGATTTCCAATCATGCACCTTCGGCCACTCGGTCACCTCTCCTGGCCTTTGACCGGTAGCTCCATGGAACCCCGGCCGGGGGCAGCTCTTCTAGTGCATCATGGCCACTTGTAAATCGAAAAAACTAGCCGTCCGTTGCGTCTCCCCACAAATCATCGGCTTTCCGCTGTCACGGCGCCAAGTCCCCTACCCCGCCACATGCCGGGACTCCGGGGACCTCGACGCTTGGAGCAGTGGTCAGTGGGGCCCGGCCCCAGCCTGAATAGCTGCGGGGACGGACTGGGCCGCGTCCACGGTGTAGGCGTACGGGGGGTCCGTCCATGGCACGCCTCCGCCCGCCTCCAGCTCATCGGAAGCGCCCGCGTACAGGTTCTCCCGCGCTCCTGTGCCGCGGGCGATGAAGGCCGTGCCGCGATTGTCGTCATTGTTGAACTGATGGGGAGACCGCACCCCGTCAAAGAAATTCCCCTCGAGCAAGATATGGGCGTAGATGCCCGCACGAATGCAATAGTTAGCGGTGGATGAGTCAAAGTAGTTGTTGAACAAGTGGTTCTTGCCGTACCGCACCCGGGGCATGCGCTCCACGACGTTGTCAGCCCACCAATTGTGGTGCCAGGTCACGTTCAGGGGGGCCGTGTTCAAGGGGTCGTCTTCGTCGAACCCATCGGGCGCCGAATCAGTCCCGCCCACCAGGTTGCTGTAGCGGTGTCCGGAGGCGCCCGTTGAATCAGAGCCCACTTCGTCCGTACGTGGCGTGTAAGCAAACTTGGTCCAGGACACCGTGACGTAATCCGCCTCATTGGTGATGTCGAGGTTGCCGTCCGTGCCATCTTTGACCAGACAATGATCGAACCACACGTGGTGCGCCGAGCCATTGACGGAAATGGCGTCTTCACCCGAAGAACAGCCCTCCCCGGAATCGAAGCTGGGATCCAAGGCGCAGTTGCCTACCGCGTAACCCGAGACTGTCAGATTGCGCACGATGACGTTGGAACTGCCTGAGCCGATGCCCAAGTGCCCGCTGATGTGCGCGCCACTCGAGCAACCGATGATGGTTTTGTTGGACCCTATCTTGAGGTCACCGGCCGATAGTGTGCCTTGCACGTAGAGCACCTTGGGATCCGACCCAGTGAGTTCAGACTTGAGTTGATCAAAACTGGTGACCAAAAGCGGCCCAGCCGCCCCGCCGCCCGTGGTGCCGCCCTCCAAGCTCGCCCAACCCTGAGGCAGCGATGGATCATGAATGTAGCTCGGCACGGCGCACGGCCCGTCATTGTTCACGCCGCCTCCGCTGCCTGATGCGCCGCCCGTTCCAAAGGGTCCGTCGCCACCCGACCCGGTGTTCCCACCCTCACCACCCGATCCAGTTGCAAAACCGGCCCCGCCCGCTGCACTTCCGCCTGAACCTCTGGGAACATGCCCGCCCGAACCTGGCGGCGAACGATCGTCCACTGGGGCGCCCCCGGTCGACGACCCGAGCTCTCCCCCGCTCGACACATCGTCGATGACCTCCTCGGTCCCTCCCTGGCTAGCGCAAGCCAGCGCCACCCAGGGGAAGATGAACAACACAGTCCTCTCAGCCGCAAACCCCATGCCCCGCAGATGCTCGAGGCCAAACTTTCGATCACAAGACGCGCATCACGTGCTTGCCCAGCGCCATCGGACCCGCAATCTAGATCTGTTGCAAAAATCGCGTATCCGGGTTCTCCCGGCGCCAAATCACGTGATCGATGAAGTAGTGATGAATGTTGATGAAGGTCGCAAAGGCGGCCAAATAGGGCGTAGTACCCAGCCCATAGGGGGACACATCTGGCTCCAATCCCATCGCGGCGGTGGTGGCCACGATCGTACTGTCGAGTAGCTCGGGGATGCCGTGAAAGAGCAGCCAGGCCAGGCCCACCGCGCTCACGAACAACAGACCCAGACGCCGAGCGGCGAAACGCAGGAATGGCGCTTGTTCCGCCGGGCGCGCTTCGGTCCGATACTGAAAATGAGCTTCGTTGCGCTTGAGCAGGTACACAAAGTACCAATACTGGAGCGAGTGCAGGGCTGGGATGAGGTAGATCATGAGCGGATCGACTTGAGAAAAAATCGTCCAGAGCCAGATACTCATCAGATACCCCGAGCTGGCGGCCCAGGGCGGAAACGCCTGCCGCAGCCACAACCTGCGCCCCACCACGGCCAAAAGGGCAGCGCAACTAGCGCAAAACACCACGAGCGTGACCAGTTCGAGTCCGGCGGGGTGCGCGATGGCCCGATACATCACCCCTGCTTCCTCGTAGTCGCGCCCCGCCTCGGCGGGGCTCGCCCAGGCGTACGCCCAACCGGCAAAACAGTGCGTGAGCAGTACGCGCCGCTCCAAGGGTGAAAACCGCACGCCACGTCGTGCTGAGAGCACGGAAAGCACGCCAAAGCCCTGTTTGACGTAGTGCCAGCCCACCAGCAAGTACATGAGTTGAACCATGGCGCCCAAGATGGCCGCCGACTTGACCACCATGGCCGCAGTGATCCACGCCACCAGCGCAATGGGAACCAGGAACCCAGCCACCAAGTAGCGCACGCGCTGGGCGCCCCCAAACTCATCGCCCCACAGACGCTGCTTGATGTTCTTGTAAAACAACAAGTACGAAACTGAAAAGTGCGGATCGTTGATCACGTAGGCCGCATAAAACGCCGCGAAGCTGATCTTGTACTGGGCGTCGTCCAAGCCAATGGCGTGACGATACAGATAGGCCAACGGGAAAAGGGCCAAGGTGAGCCCACCGGTGATCATGAACTCAAGGAAGGACCGGCCGCCCCACGAGCGCGATGCAAGGCCAGGCTCCGCCACGAACGTGCCAGCAGTCATTGGACCCACGGTAGCATGATTTGCCAGCGCGCTTCAGCGCCCCCCAGCTGCCTCGGAAATCAGGCTAGGAACACAGCCGCCCACCCGATTTTTTTGCGACGAGAAATTGAAACGGCACATCGACCGACTTGTCAATCAGCTCGAACCCGGCATCGGTCAGCCATTTTCCGTGATCGCCCAAGGACTGCCAATCTTGCAAAAACGGCTCGTAAACACCGCGCGCCAGGAGGTGAAAGTAGACGCCGCGCATTCCGTAACGACGAAACAACGTAACGACATTGGTTTCGTGGATGTGCTCACGACACGGTTCAGTGATGCACAACGTGCCCCCCGGCCTAAGGATGCGATGCAGCTCCATAATGGCGAGCGCGGTGACGTCCTTGGGCAACTCATGAAAGACAAAACACACGCCGATCGAATCGAAAAATTCATCGGGGAAGCCGTTGTCTTCAATCAGCCCTTGCACAAGCTGCGCGCTGGGCGTGCGCGTTTGCGCAATTTTTAGCATGTACGGAGACGGATCCAAGCCCCACACCTCGTCGGCCCCCGCACGCGTGAGCTCCGCGATCAAACGACCACTGCCGCACCCCACATCTAACATTCTCCCCACACCCATGGCTTTGGCCATGCGCTTGCGCGCCTTGTGCACCCGGTACAGCATCGACGCCTCGAAACCTTTGTCGTAGCCGTCAGCGATGTTGTGCGAATAGTACCCGTTGGGCAGGCCATGAAACTGTTCCCGCGCGTAGGCGGGGATGGCCTTACCAGGCAGGTCGGCCGGCAGCTTGGCGGGGGCGCGCCCGCGTTCAAATGGAGCGAGCAGCAAACTAAGCCACAGGCGCAAGAACGAACCGGGGCGGTCGGGCCAAGTGCGAGGCAAGTCCTGTTTGGACCAATCACAGCTCAGAGCGAGGCGCCGGTCGGATCCGAAACTCGCTTCAGCGAACTGTTGAGCGTCAGTATCGACGTGCATCATGTGCAGGGGCGGCGAGCTTAGCGAAGACTTTGCTGCATGGCCACGGCCAATCTTGTTCATTGACAAGCCTGCGCCGGCGCGGAAAACCTTGGCTATGGTTCGGCCCAATGGGCCTGAGTACGGACGGAATCGTAAATGTTGCGCGTGCATGAATTTGGCCTGGTCCGTTTGGACGTCCCGCTCCTGGAGCCGTTTGGCATTGCCACCGGGGCCCAACACGTCGCTCACAATGTGCTGGTTCGGCTGAAGACGGACCTGGATTCCATAGCCTGGGGGGAAGCTGCACCCGTCCAGCACATCAGCGGAGAAACCCAAGACCAGGTGTGTCTGGCGCTCGAGCAGGCGGCTCCCGTGATTGCCCGGCATGACCTGCTCAACTACCGCCCATTGTGTGAAGAGTTGCACGCCTTGCTCGCCCCAGTACCCAGCGCCCTGGCCGCGGTGGAGACCGCCATCTTCGATGCGATCTGCAAACATCACCGCATCACCCTGCTTCAGTTTTTTGGCGCTCACACCGCGTCGCTCGACACTGACATCACCATCACGACGGGCAGCGTAGATGACGCGAGGCGCGCTGCGCAAAAGTATCTCGCCCTGGGCTTCTCGCGTTTCAAGATCAAGATTGGGGGGCATGACACAGACGAGGATGTGCGGCGCGTGCTCGCACTTGCACAACTCGCACCGCACGCCGGGCTCATTCTGGATGGCAACACCGCATTCTCGGCTCGGGCGGCCATCACGTTCATGAAGGTGCTCGGTGAGGTCAGGCGCCAAGTGCTTTGCTTTGAACAGCCCGTGGCCCGGGAGGACTGGGAAGGCTTGCAAGAGGTGGAGCGGGAGGCCAGCGTGTGTGTAGTGGCGGACGAGAGCATGCGCGGCGAGGAGGATTTGAGGCGCCTTCTCAAGCTGGGTGGCGTCTCCGGCATCAACATCAAGACGGCAAAACTGGGCCTTTTACGCGCTTGGGAGCTGCTCATCAGCGCGCGCTCCGCTGGCCTTGCGATCATGGTCGGTGGCATGGTCGAGACAGAAATGTCGATGACGACCTCGGCCTGCTTGGCCGCCGGGGTGGGAGGGGTCGATTTTGTTGATCTCGACACTCCCCTGCTGCTCGGTCCTCGACCGCTCCGCGGCGGCTTCATCCAGACGGGTCCAAAGCTCGATCTCAGTCGACTTGATCCGGGCCACGGCGTGGAGTTCATCCCCGACGCGGGTCAGCGCTGAGCGGGCTGTCGAAAGACGACCATGCGCTCGATGGTCATGTCGCGCATCGTGGCTTCGATACCACCCGTGCCCAACCCAGACTTGCGGTGCCCACCAAACGGCATCCAGTCGACACGAAACGCCGTGTGGTCGTTGATCATCACGGATGTCCCGTGCAACTTGCGACTGACGCTGAGCGCGCGATCCAGGCGGTTGGTGAAATACGCGGCCTGAAAATACGCGTCCGGCAGGTTGGCGCGCGCCACCGCCTGATCGAGGTCCCGGTAGCTGTAAATGGCTGCCACAGGGCCAAATATCTCACGCTGAGACAAGCGGGTTTGCTGATCGGGATCGATCAGGATGGTCGGCGCGTAGGTGGTTGGTCCTAGGCGCTTACCCCCGCACAAGAGTGCAGCTCCAGAGGCTTGCGCGGCCTCCACCCACTCGTCGACGCGCTCCACCTCCGCCGGTCGAATCAGGGGACCTACGTCAGTGTCCTGGGAGCACGGATCACCAACGATGAGCTCGGAGGTGTGCTCGAGCATGCGTTCACTCAGACCTTGCATGACGCTCTCGTGAGCAAAGATACGTTGCACCGAGACGCACACTTGCCCCGCATGATAAAATGCCCCTTTCACTAGGAGCGGCGCCGCATCGTCCAAATCGGCGGTCTCGTCGATGATCACCGGAGCTACTCCGCCATGCTCCAGCGCGCAATCCGCACCAGGAGCCAAGCGCGACCGCAGCATCCAGCCCACGTCCGCAGAGCCGATGAACGACAAGAAACCAATCCGTTCGTCGTCCACCAAACGGGCCGTGACTTCGTCCTCGGTCAGGATCATCTGACAATAACCTTCAGGTAGCCCGGCCTCCTCCAAGAGGCGCAACAGCGAAACGCAACACAGTGGTGTCGAGCGGGAAGGCTTGACCACGACTGGACAACCCGCCGCGATGGCTGTCACTACTTGGTGGATCAACAAGTTGAACGGATGATTGAACGCACTGATGGCCAGCACGACACCGCGCGGTTCACGGTACGTCGTTGCCCAGCGGCCCAAGGAGGCAAAGTTGAGACCCATCGGCACCTCACTTCCGGTCAGGCGCCCCACCGCGCCGAGCGCAATCGTCACGCCATTTTCCGCGCGCTCAATTTCAACCAATGAGTCGCGCAGTGGCTTGCCGCCTTCGCGCGCAGCTTCCAATGCTAGGCCCCCGCGCTGCTCGTGAATGAGTCCGCGCAGGCGCGTGAGGATGACGATGCGCTGCGCGGGGCTGAGCCAAGCGTCACGGTCGTCATACAATGCGTAGGCTCGGCCGAGGGCCGCACGCGCTTCGCGCTCGTTCTGCATGGGCAACTCAGCAAGCAGAACCCGGTCATAGGCCGAAAAAACTTGGAGCTTGGTCACGCCTTCAAAACTATCACTCCCTGTGCCAGATCAAATTCCACGCGCCTTCGAGCTGAGCCCTGCGGCTTCTAGCCAAGCGCTGCAGCTTGGAGGTGAGCCCTGCAGCTTGGAGGTGAGCCCTGCGCCTTGGCTGGCCACTGACCGCGACAGCGGATGATGAATCAGCGTCCGCGGGCAGCAACCGGCCGAACGGTAAGGTTGCCCATGTCGGCGATGGCGACGCGGTCCTGCAGGTGCAGAGAGACGCACACATGATTGGGCACGATGCGTACGCGATCCCCCACGTGCGGCACCCATTCAGTCTCACTGAGGTCCAAGATGCCATACTCCTCACTCATGCGGCTCACGATCACCTCCGGACGATCCAGGAGCGCGCCGTAGCCAGGTAGGCCAGGCAGTGGCTCTTTGGCGAGTGCCTTGGTCCCTGCATCAATCACGCATTGGCCTGGGACCTGAGTGCTGATCACGGTCGATAAGATCGAATAGGCACAATCACGCCAGCCGAACACGCCTTGGGTGGCCGTGTCTCGATCACAATACACGTAGGTGCCGGGCCTGATCTCCGTCAACTCCGGGAACAAATGGCTGTAGAACAGGAGCGGTGTGTTTCCGCCACTCACTACCCCTGCGCTGAGTCCCACCTTGTTCAAGGCATCAACGTAGATCCGCAGCTGCGCAGACATCTCCTTCACGCGCTCCACCACGGGGTCATTGTCGGACGGGTCCAGGGCCTCGAGATACGGTTGCGTGGCCCGTATATTCTCCACGTGCCCTGGGTGGACCATCAGCCCCGCGAAACGCGTCCCCGAGCCGATTTGAGCCATCTCAGCCAAACGCAAAAGCTCGCTGACGCTGGAAATCCCCGTCCGCCTCGCGCCCAGGTCAACCTCGATCAATACGTCAACCACCTCGCCATTTTCGGCGCGGTTGGCGTTGTAGCTGGACATGGCACTTTGAAGCCGGCGCAGTGACTCAGCCGAATCGAGCGCCAACGTGATACGCACCTGATCCGCCAGGCGTACGACGCGTTCAATCCATCCTGGATCGACCGGAGGATAGGCGATGAGCAGGTTGTCACACACGTGCACCATCACCTCGGCCTCACGCGGGGTCATGACCGTGAGCCCTTGGGCGCCTGCCTCCAACTGATCAGCCGCGATCTCGGGGCACTTGTGCGTCTTGACCTGGGGACGCAGGCCCAAGTTGTGTTGGCGACAATATTGCCCAACGCGCGTGATGTTGGCGCGCACGCGGGCCGCGTCTACGACCGCATGCGGCGTTTCCAACTCGAGGAGCGAAGCGATGGAAATCGGCGGCGTTTCCGGGGGGCGACCGCGCAGCGCAGTTTTGCGTTGGCTGGGCGAGACCTCTGCAGCTGGCTGCGGCGAAAGGCTACGAGGAACGGAATCAGGTGCACGCGCCATGTTCTGCCGGTCTAGTCCCGTTGCGCCGAAGATCAAGCGCTTGCCACAATGTACACGGATTGACGCGATCATTTCGGCGCGGGGTCACGGCGGACGACAGGCGGTGAACACAATTTTGCGAGGCTGTGACGACGCATGACACGCGTGTCACTTTCCCGTGATCAAGCGAACGACGAGGCGCAGCGCATCTTCGAAGGCCATCCACAAGTCGTGATTGATGATGAGCGGGGGCGTGAGTACGAGCACATCGCGACGCCCCCCGCCGGTCGTCGTGATGAAGCCACGTTCGAGCAGCGCGCGCTGCAGAGCCCCGGCTCCACCCGGGATTTGCGTAGCATCGATGCCTATCATCAAGCCACTCCCGCGGATGTCGGTGATGGGCGTGTCACGCAGCAGCTCACGCAAGCTATTGATCCAGGTTTGACCCAAGCTCCGTGTCGATTCAATCAGACCGTGCCGTGACAGCACGTCCAGCGTCGCCAGAGCGGCCGTGCAGGCAAGCGGCGCCCCTGCAAAGGTGGACGTGTGAACGACCTCCTGGTCACAACTCCACGCTTGCATGACGCGACCTCGGCCCACGCATGCGCTGATGGGTAAGCCTCCACCCAAGCCTTTACCCAAACAAATCAGGTCGGGGAAAAACCCGGCCTCACGCTGGTGCGACAACCAGAAGCCTGCGCGGCCGAGTCCTGTCCAAATCTCGTCGGCGATGAGGAGCGCACCGTGTAAGCGCGCCAGCTCAGAGAGCTCGGTCAAGAAGCCAGCTGGAGGACACACAACGCCCCCTCGGCCCAAGATGGGCTCGATCAGGACCGCGCCCACCCGTCCGTCAGCGAGCTGACGTTTGCACTCGTCGAGCGACTGCTGTGCCTCGGCGGCTGAGGCTGGATAGGGGACAAACCGTACATCGCGCGCGAGGTGGTCGACGAAGGGCTCCCGATAGCTGGGCCGCAAATCACTCACCCCCAGGGCCCCATAACTCAGTCCGTGATACGCGCTCTTGAACGCCAAAACGGCAGTCTTGCCCGTGGCGAGCACCGCCGTCTTCAATGCTGCGGTGATCGCATCCGCACCGCTTTGCCCCAGAATGACTTGGGCCGAAGGATCCGGATGCAAACGGGCCAAGCGATCGAGCAGGCCAATCTTGGCGTCACTTGGATAGACATCGCCCAGACCCTGCATGAGCCTGCCGCTTTGTATCTCGATGGCGCGCAGCACCGCGCTGTGAGCGTGTCCTAGCAAGAGCGAACCAAAGCCGGCTGCCAGATCAACGTAGCGGTTGCCGTCCACGTCGAGCACGTTGCAACCCTTGCCCTGGCTCAGCACGATGCTGGGACTGCGGCGCCCCCCGGACGAGCGCGGACCCATCGGCGCTTGACGTGCGGCATAGCGCATGAACCAAGTCCGCGATTGTGGTCCAGGCAGTACAGTGCGCATTTCTGGGAGATCGAAGCCAGGATGCACCTCGACGGGCGGAGGTAGCTCACTTAAGCCCATGCTTGCCCTCAACCCTCACCGCGCCGCCTGGGGCGCGCTCTTGCCTCGAGCAGCGGGCGCTACCGCCTACGAGCTCTCGTCGTAACGGACGGTCGGCTTTGCGCTCAATAGCAAACACGGTTTCGACCACTGCGCTTGGCTTCGTAGAGTTTGTTGTCTGCCTCGGTGATGAGGTCCGTGCTCGACATGGCGGCGGCCAGTTGCGCAGCGCCCATGGAGATAGTCACCGGAATTGTTTCGCCTTGAAACACAAACGGGTGCCCGTCCACTTTTTGCCGCAACGTCTCCGACAGTTGCGCCGCGCCTTCTAGGCTGGTTTCTGGCAAGATCAGCGCGAACTCCTCGCCCCCATAACGAGCAAACACCTCGTCCCTGCGTGTGCGTTCGCTGATGACGCGCGCCAGCTCTCGCAGCACATGATCCCCAGCCAAATGGCCAAACCGGTCGTTGATGCTCTTGAAGTGGTCAATATCGAACATCACCACACACAGGTCGCGGTCATGCCGCCGCGCGCGCATCACGTCGCGCTCCAATGCCTCAAGCAGGTAGCGCTTGTTGTGGATTTGGGTGAGCCCATCAATGATGGTCATCCGATAGATTTCTTCGTGGTACTTGGCTTCCGCGTCGGCGCCCGAGAGGAACTTGAGGATCGTAGGACCAACCTTGATGCGATCGCCGTTGGCGAGCCGCACTTCCCCTGACACCTGATCCTCGTTCACATAAGTACCGTTGGTGCTCCGGTCATCCACTGCGTACCAAGCACCAGGGCCACGGCGCTCCAGGTGCGTGTGCCGGCGGCTCACGCTGTCCCCTTCCAGAACGATGTGATTGTCCGGTCCGCGGCCAATGCGCAGCGGCGAGCTTTCCAGCACGAAGCGCTTACCGAGCAACGCTTTCTCCGTCGTGTAGATGACGACCAAGCAGTCAGTTCCCGTACCAGGCTGGGGCACGGCCGGCTGGACCACCTCCGTGACTCGTGTCTTTTCGTCGCTCTCGCTCAAGCCGCTTGCACCCCAGGACCGTGGGCGACCCCTGTCGCCGCGCGGACTCTGCCAGATGAACTTAACCTAAAAAACCCTGCGCTTGATAGAGCTGCGAGTCAAGCCGCGCCCCCGGCAAAAGATCCATGGATCTCAGGAGGTTAGGTGTGCCTCTTCGGCCTTACATTTGCCCCGACATTCGCTGGTCCAGGCACAAGGTGGCCGTATTCGGCCTATTGGCCTAATTTTAACGCCCCCGGAACCGGTCGGGACCATTCATAGCCGCCCGGTGCGGAGCGCCTCAGCGACGATCTCCACAGCACGTTGCACGGGGATCCGCTCTTGCCGTTTGTCGTCACGGAAGCGGATGGTGACAGTCGTGTCACTGAGCGTCTCTGCGTCGATGGTGAGGCAGTACGGAGTACCGATCTCATCGTGCTTGGCGTAACGCTTGCCGATGGTGTGCTGCTCATCATACTTGGCCGCGATGCCCGCACGCAGAAACTGCTCGGTGATGGCCCGAGCGCGCTCCACGAGCTGTTCGTCCTTTTTCACCAAGGGCAACACAGCCACTTTGTAGGGCGCCAGCCGGGGATGTAAGCGCAGCACCACGCGGCTCAGCTCGCCTTGCTCGTCGAGTTCTTCAGCGTACGCGTCGCACAGCACCGCGAGCACGCCCCGGGTTGCGCCGGCCGCGGGCTCGACCACGTGTGGAACATAGCGATAGCCCTTCTTGCCCGTTTCTGGGTCATCGGCTTCAGGATCAAAGTAGTGCAGCTTCTTTTTACTGCCTATCATGTGCGCGTTGAGGTCGTAGTCGGTCCGGCTGGCAATGCCCTCGAGTTCATCAAAACCCCAGGGAAACTCGTACTCGACGTCAAAACAGCCGTCCGAATAATGGGCGAGTTCGTCCTCACCGTGAGCGCGAAACCGCAGCTTTTCCTTTTTGAGCCCGAGCCCTTCCCACCACAAGCGGCGCTGCTCCTTCCAGTACTCGAGCCACTTGGGCCCAGTGCCGGGTTCACAGAAGAACTCCATCTCCATCTGCTCGAATTCACAGGACCGGAAGATGAAGTGTTCCACCGTGATCTCGTTGCGAAAGCTCTTTCCCATTTGGGCGATGCCAAACGGCACCTTGATGGACAGACTCTGCTGCACGTTCTGAAATTGGACGAACATGCCCTGCGCCGTCTCAGGCCGTAGAAACACCGCGCTCCGATTCATGACCTGGTCAGCCAAGGCCCGCAGCTCCTCGTCCGTCTTGCCCTCCGCGACACCCTGACGGAGTACCTCGATCACACTCGCCATCGGGTCCGTGGGGCCCAGGCTGGAGCGGAACATACCATTGAAGTTGCGTTCCTTGCTCAAGAACGGTGAGCCGCAATTGGGACACACATACTCCCGCTCCTTGGCGGCAGTGCCAACGATGGTCGTACCATCGCGCTTGATCGTATCCACAGCTTGACCCGTCGCGTCAGCTGCCAAAAGCAGCGCTTTGACTTTGTCCTCGGCCAGCTTTGCTCGAGCCTTGTCAGCCAACGTGATGGGCGTCGCCGTACCCGGCTGTACTTTGGGAGCTTTGTCGGCACGAAAGCGCTCCTGGCAGACCAAACAATCCACTAATGGATCGTTGAAATTGCCAACGTGACCGCTAGCTCGCCACACGTCGGGGTGCATGATGATGCTGGACTCCATGCCCACCACGTCCTCACGGCTGGTGACCATGAACGTCCACCACTCGCTCATCAGGTTGCGCTTGAGCTCCACCCCCATGGGCCCATAGTCATAGGCTGACTTGAGACCACCGTAGATTTCGGAACTTTGAAACACGAATCCTCGGCGCTTGCACAAGGAAACGATTTTCTGCATCAGCTCAGGTTCACGTGCACTCTCGGTCATTGGGGTTGAGCCTTTAGCACAATTTGGCTCAAATCAACGCCCAGGGCGCCCCCACGGCCCTGGGCACGTCAAGGCGCACCGAGCTCAGGGCGCGCGGAGTTCAGGGCGCGCCAAAGGAGCCGCCGATACCTTCCAAACCGGTATCCGCCCCCACCTGGTTGGCGACCACGAACAGCACCAACAGGTCGGACAAGCCACCAGCGCTGATTTCCCCCGAGGACGTGATGGCAGTCACCCCTGCCAAGTCGATCCCTTGAAAGAGCTGGAGAGAGACACAAGCCTGGAGCGCGTCACAGTCTGCTTGGTCGCAGCCGTTGATGTCCCCGAGCAGTTCGTCGGATACCAGGCCGATCTGGGCGGCGCAATCACCCAAGGTAGGGTCCGGTTCCTCACCGGTGCATTCTTGCACGCTCTTGCTGGTCACTTCACAGAATTGACGTTGCTCTGTGCTCAGGGGAGTGTCTTCCAACTCTTCACCCACACACAAAAATGCGTCAAGCAGCTCCGTCTCAGTGGCTGTGCACGAAACATCGTCAAAGCACTCGGCAAGTGCGTCCTGGCCCGCGTTGCTGACCGACTCGTTCTCCGTACAGGACTCGACGCAGTCCTCCTCGGTGGCACCACAGGCTTCCGCGCTCGCACACACGGTCGCGCACCCTTCTGCCTTGTTGTCGGACGAGGTCGGTGATCCATCACCATCGCCGTCACCAACTGCGTCGCCGTCGCCATCACCCACCACGTCGCCGTCGCCGTCCCCCGCATTCGACGTGGTCGGCTCGTCGCCTTTGTCGTCAGTCTTGCCGCCACAGGCAGCCACGAGCAAAAATCCACAAGCCAATCCCCAATTCCAGTTCAATCGCTTCATACGTCTCCTAAGGATAGTCCATCGCCCGCGCCCTCCCGGGCCCAAAGCATCAGTGGTAGCTCAGCGCAGCTCAACCGCAAACGGCAGCGCTACAACTACCGCCTCGCCGGAAAGTAACGGCGAAAGCACCGCGCGATACGGACGCAGCTGATCCAACATGCCGTTGCCCAGCGCAAATCGGGCGACGGACGCCAGACGGGCCGTTTCGAATCGCTCCAAGGCCGCACGCACCTCCTGGGCTTCTGGTTCGCTCCCCAAGAACAGCGTTTCAAACAACGTCTCCTGCGCTCCTTCTAACACCACGGGGGTATCTGGCCCAAGCTGAGCCGTCTTACGTGCCAGTTCGATGGCGTGGGACAAGCCGCCGATCTCGTCCACCAGCCCTCGCTCTACGCCCGTCTGCGCCAAAAATATCTCCCCCTCTGCCGTCTTTCTGACAGCGCTGGGGTCCATCCCGCGTCCCACAGCGACTCGCTCAATGAACAGAGTGTAGATCGCCGACATGGTCTCGTGCACCCGCTCGCGGGTGGCGTCATCCCAAGGCGTCAGCGGCGAGAGATGTTGGGAGCGACTCTCGGCCCCTTCGTTAGGAGAGGCCGGGACAGTGTAGGTGGAGATACCCAGGTTCTCGAGCGCCTGATTGATGACCACCTTGCCCCCAAACACACCGATCGAACCGACGATAGCCGTACGCGAGGCCACGATCTTCGTCGCTGCCGAAGCGATGTAGTAGCCCCCGCTGGCCGACATGCCCGCGATGGACACGATGACGGGCTTTTGTGCGCGGGCGAGCATCACCTCACGCCAGATCAAATCACTGGCCAAAGGTGAACCACCAGGTGAGTCCATGCGCAGCACGATAGCGCGCACTGAGTCGTCCATCCGCAGACGTTTGATGGTGCGCGTCATGGCCGTCGCCGTGATCCCCGACCCGCCGCCAAACGGGCCCTCTGCACTCATCGTGATTGAACCCAAGGCGGGGACGAGAGCAATGCGAGCTTCGCCTGATTTTCGATCCTTTGCGCCCGACAGCATCCGCACGAGCTCGGCCAAGGGCGAGTCAGTCTCGCTTTCTTTCCCGGGACCAAACACATCCTGCATGTTGTCTGTGTGAGCGAGCTCTATGGCGGCCGCGGCGGCTTCGTCCTCAAAGCCCACCCGATCAACCACACCGAGCTCAAGCGCTTGGGCGGGAGAATACGGTCCGTCTTCAACGGCTTCAGCGAGCAGCCCTGAATTGGCCTGACCTGCCGTGACCCCGCGCAGCCACTGCTCCCGCAGATCGCCGAGCGTATCGCGTAAGTTGCGCAGTGCATCCTCGCTCGGTGAGGTGCGGGTGAGCGCCTCACCGCCGCTCTTGTAGCGCCCCATGGCCAGCATATCGAACTGCACGCCGACCTTGTCCAGCGCCCCTTTCACGTAGCTCAGCTGCGCGCCTATGCCGACGGTAGGCACCGATCCAGCCGCGCTCACCCAAAGTTCGCTGCAGCCGCGACGCATCAACCAATAGCTCGCGTTGTCGAGCTCGTGAATGTGACACACGACCGGGATCTTTCTTGCCGCAAAGCCATGCAACAACTCGCCCAATTCGTCGGCCTGTGCAAAAGGAAATGTCTCGGATCTCGCCTTGATCAGCACGCCCTTGAGCTTGTTGTCCGTCTGCAAGCGACTGATGCTACGAATGAGCGCAGGATAGCTGTGGTGCGCTGGTGCCGGGAAGAATCCATCCGAAAGTGGGCTCTCAGGCGCGCCTGCCGCGAGGTTCAAAGTAGCGATGTAGCCCTTGGGTTCGCTCGATCGCGGTAGCTTCTGTTCGAGTTCAGTCCGGCCTTGGCAGGCAAGGAGCAAACTGCCTAAGCAAATACACACGGCTCTGTTTACAGACTTCACTGGGACTCTCCGCTTGCTGCTTCGCGCGCCGCTTGCGCCACCCGCGCCGCCGACCGTTGTCCAAGGAAATGGCTCGTCCCAATCTCCGCAACCACTTGTCGGTAGAGCACCACCGCGCCATCGCGGTCCCCGCTGCGCCACAGTTGATCGGCTTGATCTACCTTGGCTTTCACGGCCTCGGGCACGTCCTTCTTCTTCTTTACTTCTTCAGCTTGGGGCGTTTTCTCAGCTGGCACTGCAGGCGCCGGGGCAGTCAGTACGACTGGGGGAGGCGTGACGACCGCTGCGACGGGCGCGGGGGTCGGAGCAGCAGTGGCGAGCGCGCTGGCTGCTGAGGCAGTCTCTTGCTCCGCCCCAAGCTCTGGTCTTGGAGTTTGCTCGGTACGGCGCAAGAACGCGCCCAACTCGCTGTAGAGCGACGAATGAGAGGCGCCCTGCATCTTGCTCAAATTCTCATACTCGGTGCGTGCGGCCAGGCTGCTGCCCTGCTTGGCGAGGCTGAAAATGAAGCCAGTCCGAGCGAGAAACGGTGCCGTCTCCCCTACGGCGGCATCCTTAAAGCGCCGGCTCAGGAGCTCCCAGGGGGGATGGTCTGTCTCGATGAGGTCGAGCGTGGCGAGGGCGTAGTCGGCGCCGGTCGTAGGGAGCTGCATGGCGACCTCACGCGCTTCTTTCAATTTGCCCGCTAGCCGCAACACGTTCACGCGCTCCCAGTTTGGCCCGGGAGTGAGCAGGGGTGAAAGCTCTGTCCACACTGGTTCGCCCAGGGTCGCTGTCGGTTGCTCCTTCAGCAATTGGAGCCACCATGCCGATTCAAGCTCGACCAAGCGAGTTCGTAATTGTTCGGACGACGAAAGCTGGTTGGCGGGGCGCTGCGCTGATGCGATCGGGGTTTGCGACGCGCTCTCCGTGCGACCCGTCAGCTGGGGGGACTTGATCTGAGACCACACCAGGAAGCCACCCGCGGTAGCAAAGACCAAAACGAGCACCACGGAAAATGTGGCCTTGCGTGGGGGAGCACCAGGACTGGACGCCATCTCCTCCCGTCCGGGAGAAGACGAGCGCCGTCGACCGGCACTCGCTTGCGGAGCGCGCCCGCGCGCCGTGCCCGCTTGCCCCCCATCGCGATCGTTTGGCTGATACAACACATGAGAAGACGTCACTGGTATCGCGAGCTCCTCGGGGATGCCGACTTCGCTCGGCTTTTTTGGAGCCGGCGCAGCTGGACGAGCTTCCATTCTGCGACCAGCTGGGACTTGCTCCAGGGCCGGCACGGCCGACGCTTGATCCGCTGCAGCTGGTGCTGCCTTCGGCGAATCTGGAGCTCTGTCCGGGAGCGGGGGCGGGTAACTGGCCGCACGACGCCCCGACGAAGGTGGCTCAGACTCGACGGGGTAACTGCCGCCGATCCGCGTCCGCGCAAGCAGTGAGGCTCGTTGTGGACGCACCGCTGCGCCGGAACTCGCGGTGGAGCCGTGGGACAGCGCGCTGCGCACTTTACGGCGCGGCGCGGCGTCACGGTCCCCGTGCGCGAGCGGCACCTGTGCCAGTGACTCCCCGCTCCCGGCGGCCGGGACCAGCACCTCAGAAGAGCGCAGCGCGTGCTCGGACAGCGCGTCGTGGGCAGCATCCTCGGGCGGGAGCGACGGAACCACCACCGTCGTGTCGTCCTCAGCTACGGCTGGCTCGACCCACTTCTCCACCAGAGCGTTGTTGGCGTCCGAGCTGATATCGTCCACCAAGACCGCTGCCCCGTCGACGATGGTGCGCGTGGAGTCAGGAGCCTCCTCGACCTCGGGCACCAGTGGGGCGGGAGGCGCAAGCGCCGACAAGGAGAGATCCTCCTCATCCGTCGGCGGCATGCCGATGACGGTACCCGAACTTCCGAGTCGCAAGACGGCCTTGGCGGTCGGCACGTCGGCGCCTATCTCCTGGACCGCGGGCGGTCGCTCCGAGTTGCGTTGGCCAAGTAAGGGCTGCAGCTCCAGGATTTCGGCGAGCGGCCGAGCTGCGTCGTCGCCACGGGCCAGCCAATCGGTACGTCGGACGGTCGCCGCCGCAATGCCGCGCTGGAGTTCTTCAAGTGACGCGTATTCGAGAACGGGTTGATCTAAATGTTCGGCCCGAAAAACTCGCCACAGTTCGACGGCGCGCTGACCGAGCGGCGGAAAAATCTTGAACTGGAGACCACAGCTCGTACAGCGAACGGTGGTACCCCGCTCTGAAATCAGAGCGTTATCGAATTCATATTCTGCTCGGCAGCGTCCGCAAACTACGTCCATGTTCGTGAACGAATTCCCGCGACCATTGCGGAACTCGCACGTATGACCTTACATGATGACCGAGAGCAGCGAAAATAGCGTCCTGCCGAGAGTGTCGCTTCACTAAATGCTCGTGTGGCTGAACACCCTGGCATTCGGAAAGCAGACCTATTGACCGCGCTCAACATCGAGCGCCCTGCTTGGCGCGCCCAGCCGGGTGAGGGTTACTTGACGACCCGGAGGTAGGGAGGCAGCTCTTTGCGTTTGCCTGCACTCGCGGTGCTATTCCCTGAGCGCCCAGGAGCAGTGGCATTGGTTCGCGACTTCTGTTCATTGGGTGAAGAGGAGGTCGCGCCTACAGCGGCCGTGCCCCGCTTTTCTACATTGCCAGCGGAAGCGCGTGAACCCTTCGCTCCTTTGCTCTTGCCGACCTTGCCACCGCTGGTGGTGGCGGACGGCGCGCGCGCACCTTTGGCGGGAGGATTGACCTCAGCGTCCGCGGCACTTGCGACGGGGGCCGCGGCTGCGTCTTCAGCGACCCGCAGTTGCGGTCGCTTGTTGGAGCGCCCCTGCGCTGCCGACGCCACCTCCGCGGGCACCGACTCGGGCCAGATCATGCCGCGCCCGTCTTCACCCACCAGGCCGTAAATGGCCGTCCAAGGAATACGACAAAACTCAGGTCGCCGATTGAAGCTGAGCGTGCAACTGATGCCATCCCGACCCACATCCAAGTCCGGTATGGCCACCGCCATGTTCAACCCGATTTGCAGCACGAGTTGTGGTTGGGTTTTAAACCATGCTGGAACGACGACGTCCTCGGCGCGCGGATCCAGATGCACATACACGGACGCTGCAGTTTGAAGTAGTGCAAGCGCAACCTCGGGCTTGGGGGGAAGCGGCGGAGATTCGGGGGGCATGGCTATCCCCCTTTTTAGCTGGTTCCCGCAGAGCCCGCCAGCTTGGTGACGGAGAGCCGGAATCTCACGGCGAGACGACACGGACCCGTGCCCGTGTCCAGGGTGACCTAGGGTCTTGACCGAGCGCAGCACCACAAGACGTGGCGGCGCGCTATAGCTCCCGCGGAATCACCAATTGGATCAACTGCGCCTGCGTGGAGACAGAAAGGTCCCGCCAGTCATCAATCGGCAGTTGGATGTGGGCTACGGCTGCGGTCGGCAGGTCCACATCGCTGCGCGTCCACGCGCTGGCCAAACCACTGATGCCAGGGTTATGCCCCACCAGCATCATCGAATCGCTCTGCCCTCGTTCGCTCTGTGAGTGTTGTATGATGGCCTGGATGTAGGCCAGCGGTTCCGCCAGGTAAAGCGTCCGCTCGAGCTGAATCTCGTTCAGATCATAGCCAAACCGTTGGGCAAACAGTACTGCAGTACTGTACGTACGCACCGCGGTGGAACACACAATCCGATCGATGTTCAGACCTTGTCCCGTGCACACGTCGCCCACCAAGCTGACGTCCAATCGCCCCCGCTCGTTCAGCGGCCGATCGTGGTCGGTCCCGCCCGAAAGCCCAGCATCGGACTTGCCGTGTCGAAACAAAAGCACGGTTTTTGACATAGGGTATGTTTTAACGCGCTGCTTTCCAGAATCAACCAGGCTAACAAACACGGCCGTGCCTGAGATCCTTGTGGTTGACGATGAACTGGCGATTCTGGACTCCGTTGAATACGCCTTGAAAAAGGAGGGGCATCAGGTCCGCACTGCGTCGAGCCTACGCCAAGCAAAGGTCCAACTGAGCGAAAACACGCGGCTCGTCGTGCTCGACCTGATGCTGCCGGACGGCAATGGGCTCGATTGGCTGTCTGAATTGGCCGATCGCCGACAGCAAGGACTGGCGCTCATCGTGCTCTCCAGCCGCGACGCCGAAGCGGATCGCATCCTGGCCCTGGAGGTTGGGGCGGACGATTATGTCTCCAAGCCGTTTTCTCCGCGTGAAGTGGCGGCGCGCGTCAATGCGGTGCTGAGGCGCCTGGAGCCCAACCAAAAAAGCCAGGCACAGACCGCGCCGCAGCTGCGCATCAATCTCGAGACCCGGAGGGTCTCGGTCGAGCAGCGCACACTGGATTTGACTCGCGTGGAGTTCGACTTGTTGTGGCTCTTGAGTGAGCGCAAGGGCCACGTCTACTCACGGGCAACCATCATCAACCAGATTTGGGGGGAAGGGTTTGCGCTGAGCGATCGCACAATCGACTCTCATATCAAGGCGCTGCGCAGGAAGATCGCCGACGCGGGCGGGCTGTCCGACTGGATCGAGACGGTGCGCGGGATCGGCTACCGACTGGTAGAAGGAGACGCCGGAAGTTGATTCGCCTGTTGGTCGCGGGGGCAGCAGGTGTAGGCCTGATTGCCTTTCTGACGCTCGTCGTCGCACGCCTGATCCGGTCGCGACGACAAGGCCTGTCAGTGCGCATGCAGGTCTTTTTGGCACTTGCGAGCATCGTCGGAGCGTTTGCGTTGGGCCTCGGCCTATTGGTGGTGGACAGGGTGGATGCTCGAGCGCGGCGCCTGGCACTCTCGGCCGCCGAGGAAGAGGCCAACGCGGTGGCCACCCTGCTGCAGAACGAACTCGCGCGCAGCGGTGTGAGCTTGGACACCTTGGCTCGACAACTGAATCATCGCGTCTCCGGCAGGGCCAACTGGCCCCACGACAGCATGCAATCCATGGGTTTGGAATTGCTCACCCCCGACCACAAGGTGCTGTTCCCACGTGACAGGAGCTCCCGCGCGCGGGAGCCTGGCGCAGTCTTCAGCGATGCTCAGCTTTGGAACGACAAGAGGGCAATCGGCATCGTGCGCGTGGTGAAGCCCACCATCGTGGTGGAGGCCTTGCTTGCCGATTTTGCGCCCTTCGTGCTCGTGATAAGTTTGGTATTGGGTGGCGCATCAGCGCTGTGCGCAGTGTGGATCGGCCGGACTATTGCGGCGCCGATCGAGGAATTGAGTGTCTACAGCGAGCGCGTGAGTCAGGGTGAGCGCCCTCAACTCCCCCGCCATGTCTCAGGGCGCGAGGTGGGCCGGCTTGCTCAGTCCATCGAGGTGATGCGCGAGCGTTTGGAAGGACGACCCTTCGTGGAGACGTTCGCGGCCGATCTGTCCCACGAACTCAAGAACCCAGTGGCCGCGATTCTGGCGTCCACGGAGGTATTGGAGGAGGGCGCACTGGCTGAGCCCGTCGAGGCTGCGCGCTTCATCAAGCGCATCCGTCAGGCGGCGACACGCA
>Ga0315910_10001559_pt1 | contig 20902 bp, 17 predicted proteins | sample EdamamesoilMG_FD_204470 | JGI IMG/M metagenome (GOLD analysis project Ga0315910, IMG submission 204470) | Garden soil microbial communities collected in Santa Monica, California, United States - Edamame soil | ecosystem: Environmental > Terrestrial > Soil > Garden | place: USA: California...
GCTCGCGCTGCGAGAAGCCGCGGTAGGTCAGCGGCAGCTCGACGTTCTCGAACACGGTCAGATCGCCGATCAGGTTGAAGGCCTGGAAGATGAACCCGATCTGCCGGTTGCGAAGCTCGGCGCGCTGGCGCGCCGTCAGCGCGGCGGCGGGTTGCCCACCGAGCGCGTACTCGCCGCTCGTGGGGCTGGCGAGCAGGCCCAGGATCGACAGCAGCGTGGTCTTGCCGGAGCCCGAGGGGCCCTCGATGGAGACATACTCGCCGCGGCAGACGTCCAGGTGGATGTCGGCGAGCGCGTGGGTCTCCATCTCGTCGGTGGAGAACACCTTCTTCACGTCCGTCAGGCGGATGATCACGTCATCGTTTGTCGTCATGGCAGAGCTTTCCGTTCACGCTCGTCTCATTCGAGCAGGATGCGATCGACCTCGTTCCATTGCGACAGCTCGCTGAGGATCACACGATCGCCCGGCGCGAGGCCGCTCACAACCTCCACGCGCTCGACGGAGCTGCGGCCGAGCTGCACCAGCGTGCGTTCGGCCGCTGCGCCGTCGGCAGCCAGCTTGAAGAGGCTGACGCGGGTTCCGGGCTGGGCCAGCGCAGGCCTGCCCACGAACACGACGTCTTCCAGCCGCTCCAGCTCGATCACACCGTCGACGTTGAGGTCGGGGCGAGCCCCGAGCGGCAGCGCCCCCTCGAGCGCCACGTCCACCCGCACGCTGCCCCCCTGAGCGGCCGGGTCGATGCGCGCGACGCGCCCCGCCACCACGCCGTCGTGCGTGTCGATCGACGCCCGCTGCTCGAGCTGCACGTCCTTGGCCTGCGTCTCGGGGATGCGCAGCGCGGCCTTCAAGCGCTCCGGCTGCACCACCTTGCCGAGCAGCGCGCCCGCGCCCACCGACTGGCCCTGCTCGAGCGAGAGCTCCGTGAGCACGCCGTCGACGCCAGCCCGCACGGACAGGGCCTCCACCTGCGCGCGCTCGAAGCGGGCGATCGCGCGCAGGCGAGCGATCTGGGCGCGCTGCGCCGCGAGCCGCGCCGCCATGCCCTGCGAGAGCGCCGCCAGCCGCTTGTGCTCGAACGCGAGCCGCCCGCGCAGCTCGCTCTCTCGATCGCGCGTCTGCCCGTGCTCGAGCGCCGACAGGAAACCCCGTCGGGCGAGCTCCTCATCCGCCCGGGCTCTGCGCCCGGCGTCGCCCAGCTCGCTCGTCAACGTCGCGATCGCCGCCTCTTGCCCGAGCCGCTGGGCGTCGAGCGTCGCCTCCAGATCCACCCGCTCGGCCTCGGCCCGAGACAGCTCGCGCTCCGCCTCCAGCGCGCCGAGCTCCAGCTCCGGGTTGACCAGCACGACCACCACGCTACCGGCCCGAACGAGCGCGCCGGGCCGCTCCAGCACGCGCTCCACCTGAGCGCTGGCTGGCGCCGCCAGCCAGCGGATCGCTTCCGGCACCAGCGTTCCGGGGCCGGACACCTCGCGCACGAGCGGGCCCCGCCGCACGTCGTCCAGCCACAGCGTGGTGCGATCCACGCGCGGCGCCGCCGGCCGCAGCTCGCGCAGGCCCAGGCTCGCCGCGAGCAGCAGCCCGGCGCCGGCTGCGGCCAGCAGCACGCGCTGGCGCGCGCGCGGCAGCGGGGCGCGTGCGACATCCATCGTCACTCGTCCGCCTCGCGCAGGACCAGCGCGTGCCGCGCCAGGATCTCGTGCGTCGCCGCGTCCAGGCTGGCGCCGGCGCGCTGCGCCTCGAGCTGTGCGGAGAGCGACGCGAGCTGCACCTCGGCCAGCGCGTCCTGGCGGCGCAGCACGTCGAAGTTGCTGCCGCGCCCCGCGTCGAAGCGCGCGCGCTCGGCCTCCAGATCGAGCGCTGCCGCCAGCAGCGACGGCCGCAGCGAGAGCGCCCGCCGTCGCGCCGTCTCCAGCGCGGCGATACCCTGGGCGACGGCCGTGGTCAGCTGCGCCCGGAACTCGGACTCGTCGAGCTCGGCGCGGCGCAGGCCCGCGCGCGCCACGTCCCGCGCGCCTCGCGCCGCGTGAGCTCCGACCGGCCAGGCCAGATCGAGGCTCGCCCCGACGGCGTAGCTGCCGAAGCCCGTCAGCTGATCGTAGGCGGCGCGCGGCGTCGGCGCGTTGGCGACGGGCCCGCCCGAAAGCCTCAGATCGAGCTGCGGCGACAGGCCGTCGTCCGCCACCTCCAGCGCGAGCGCGCCGGCGCGCCGCCGTGCTGCGAGCGCCGCGAGCGCTGGACTGTGCGCGAGCGCCGACGCGAGCGTCGCCTGGAGCTCGCGCGGCGCCGGCGTCACGGCGTCGATCGCCGGCAAGCGCTCGCTGGCCAAGAGCTCGTCGCTCACGGGCACGGCACACAGCCGGCCGAGCGCGAGCGCCCGCTCGGTCACGGCCTGCTGCGCCAGCAGGGCCGCGTCCTCGCGCAAGGCCAGCACCACCTCGATCTCGGCGCTGGCGCTCGGCGCCAGCTTGCCCACGTCGATGTTGGCGCGAGCGCGCAGCAGCTGATCGTGCGCCGCCGCCAGCGAGACGCGCCGGACCTCGAGCTCTGCGGCAGAGTGGGCGAGCGCCCAGTAGGCGACCACGACGTCGCGCACCAGCGAGGCCGCGAGGCCCTCGCGCTCCGCGCCCGCCGCGTCCAGCGCGAGGCGCGCCTGCCGGCGCGGAGCCCGCGCGACGCCGGCGCCGAGACCCCTCGCCAGCGGCTGCTCGAAGGAGAGCTGGAGCGCCGGCGTGTGCTCGCTCGAGGTCGATGTCTCGCGCGCGGCGCCGGCGGCCGTCTCGAAGCCCGTGTGCCGGTAGCCGCCGCTCAGCTCGAGCCCGACGCTGCCGCCGCTGACCAACGGCTGCCGCAGCGAGGCGCCGCCGCGGGCGCCGTCGACCGCCCGCTCCTGCACGGGCACGCCGGGTACGCGCTCGCGCCGCGCCCGGTCGAACGCGACCCCGACCGCCAGCAACGGATCGTCGAGCCCACGCGCCGCGAGCACGTCACCTCGCGCGGCCGCGAGCGCGGCACCCGCCGCGGCCAGCGCCGGATTGTCGCGGACCGCCAGCCTCACCGCGTCCTCGAGCGTGATGCTGCGCGCGGCGCCCGCGAGCCGCGTCGCCAGCAGCGGCAGCGACATCAGCGCCCAGACGAGGGGCCATCGACCCGGCATGCCCGCGTGATAGCCAGAAGCGTGCCAGCGGCGGCGCTGCGCTGGAGCCGCCCGATTGGCCCCCACCGAGCTCGCTCGGCCAGCTCGCGGCGAACGCACCCCGTCCGTTCGCGGTACGGCGCGTCCCACGATCGCACACGCCGGATTGTTCGCCCTGGCGAACAGTCTGTGTGCCACAGGACCGCTAGTTGGCGAGGCTCCGCAGCAGCAGACTCAACCTGCTGGCGCCGATGCTGGCCTCACGGAGAAACGATCCCAAAATGAAAACTCTGCTCGCGACCGACACCCACAACGCCCTGCTCACCCTGCAACGCGCCGTGCTCGCGCTCGTGATGTTCCCGCACGGAGCACAGAAGCTGCTCGGCTGGTTCGGCGGCTACGGCTTCAGCGGCACCATGGGCTACTTCACCGGCAGCCTGCACCTGCCAGCGCCGATCGCGCTGCTCGTCATCCTGGGCGAGTCCATCGGCGCGCTCGCCCTGCTGGCAGGGCTCGGCACTCGCGTCGCCGCGTTCGGCATCAGCGCCATCATGCTGGGCGCCGTGCTCACCACACACGGCAGCGTCGGCTTCTTCATGAACTGGTTTGGAAACCAACCCGGCGAGGGCTACGAGTACCACCTGCTGGCGCTGGCCCTGAGTGTGCCCCTGGTCATCGCCGGCGGCGGCCGCTACGCGGTCGACAGCTGGCTGCGCGCCCGCCTCCCGGAGCCGCGGGCGGTGCTCGCGACGCAGAGCTGACCCGTGGAAGAACGGAGAGCCTGTTTCGGGCCGGCTTCAGCTCGACGAGGCGAAGCGATAGACTCGATAGCGGAAGTCACCCGACCACGCCCGGGCCAGCGATGTTCAGGTCCCGGCGATCTTCTTCAACGATGCCGTAACGTGCGAACACTGCGTTCTCCGCACACATGACGAAAGGCGGCGGTGAAACGTGATGTCGAGAGCCACGCGGTTAGGCCGAGTCCGCCGTGTTGCTTCGGCTTTTGCTCCCGCGCGACGCGAACTTGCTGCGAGCCTCGGGCGAACTCGGTTATCGTCGGCACGATGAAGCCGAAGCCGAGCGCGAGCCGCATCGAGCCATTACGCCCAGCTCGCGAGGCGACCCGAGTTTTCGCACCAGCAAAGGCCGGTGAGGATGGGTCGCCCGGCGGGGCAACTCTCGGTGTGCTGGTGGGTGTCGGCCCGTCCGGGGAGGCCTGGGTGGACGTGCCTCGGCAAGGCCGCAAGAACGTGGCCGCGCGCAGCACGGTGGCGCTGGAGGCAGAGCACGTCGGCCGCGAGGTGTTGCTCGTTTGCCTGGCCACGGGCGAGGTGGTCATCAACGGCGTCATTCGCGGAGCGGGGGATGCCACCCCAACGCGGGCCAAGACCCCGCCGCTCGAAGCGCAGCTCGACGCCGAGCGGATCGTGTTCAGCGCGCAGCGCGAGGTGGTCCTCCGCTGCGGTCGCGCGAGCATCTTGCTCAGCGCCGATGGCTCGGTCGTCATCAAGGGCGCGCGGCTGCTCACTTCCGCGACGGGCGTGCACCGCATCCGGGGCGGCTCGGTGCAGATCAACTGAGCCGCATGCAGCGGATCAATCTCACGGCGTTTGCTGCCGAACACACCGTGCTCCTGGACGCTCGAGGGTTCGAGCGGCTGCTGGTCGTCATCAAGGCGACCTATTCCATCGCCCGTGGCACACCCGAGGTGCTGGCGACGCAAGAGCCCGTGGTGCTGGTCGACGAGTACCGCGACGCGCCGGAGGCCTCCAGCTTGCGCCGCGCTGGGGAGATGCCGCTCGAGAAGCCCGGCACGGAGGTGGTCGTGCTCGGCTCTGCGTTTTCCGAGCGGTCGGGCGCGAACGAGGCCATGGTCGGGCTGGAGCTCGGGCGCATTCGCAAGCTGGTGCGTATCGTCGGGGAGCGCGTGTGGGCCGGAGAAGCCGCCCCCGCGATGACTCGGCCCGTCCCATTCGAGCGCATGCCCCTCACCTGGGAGCGCGCCTATGGCGGGCGGGACGACACGGGCTCGCAGCCCGAGGTCTGGCCCGAAAACCCGGTCGGCAGAGGGTTTCGCAGCTCGGGCTCGCGGCTGCCCATCGACGGCGCGCCGCTGCCCAACCTCGAAGACCCCTCGCAACCCGTGCGCAGCCCCGGGGACCGCCCGGTCGCGTGCGGGCTCGGCCCCATCGCCCCGTGGTGGAGCCCCCGCCCCCGCTACGCTGGCTCGTACGGCCCGGCGTACATGAAGGAGCGCTTCCCGCTGCTGCCGGAGGACTTCAACCCGCTCTATCATCACACGGCGCCGCACGATCAGATCCTGCCGGGGCCGCTCACCGGCGACGAGGTCCTGACGCTCACGGGCGTGCGCCCCGGCGCGGGCGGCTATCGCTTCCCGTTGCCCGTTCCGCGCAGCGAAATCGTCGTGCGTTTCGATCGCGAGCGCATCGCCGTGCCGGCGCGCGTCGACACCGTGATCGTGGACACCGACGCCGAGCGGCTCTCGCTGATCTCGCGCGCCTCGGTGTCGGTTCACATGCGGCTGCATCGTCTCTCTTGGATCAAGATTCAGGAGGCCGCGCAGGCATGAGTCGGGGTGGGGGAGTGGTCATCACGGGGCTCGGCGCGTTCACGCCAGTCGGTCACGACGCCGTGCAGACGGCCTGCGCCGTGCGAGCCGGCATCAGCCGCTTGGCAGGCTGGGAGCCGGCGGGCAGCTCTGGCGGCGCACCGCGCGTCACCGCGGCATGGTTGCCGGAGAACTATGGCGACCTGCCCTGGACTGACAAGTTCGAAGATCTGCTGATACAGCCGATGCACGAGGCGCTGTGGGGCGCGGGGCTCTACGACCTGGTCCAGTACCGCGAGCGCGCCCGTGGCTTGCTCGGGCTGTACCTGGCGACGCCCGAGCCGGGCCGCGCTGGCATCACGGACAGCGCCTACCGAGACTTCGCTGCTCAGGTGAAGGACCTGTCGAGCGTCCAGGCTCGCGTCGATCATGTCGAGCTCGTCGCGCAGGATCACGCGGCAGGTCTCGCCGCGCTCGACCTCGCAGTCTCCCAGCTGAACGCGGAGACCGTCGACGTCGCGATCGTGGCCGGGGTCGACTCCCTGCTCCACACCCCGCACCTCGCGCAGCTGGCCGAGCGCGGGTTCTTGAAGCTGCCCGGCCTCGCCCAGGGCCTCCTGCCTGGGGAAGCCGCGGCCGTGCTCGTGCTCGAGCGCTCCGACGACGCGCGAGCCCGGAAGGCCGCCGTCCACGCTCGCGTGGGAGCCATCACACTGGGCGTCGAGAAGACCCCGCTCGGAGAGAGCTACCCGATCCGGGGCGAGGGAGCGACCGGTGTCATTGCGACGACGCTCGCGGCCAATGGCCGCTCTCCGCAGATCCACCGCGTCATCACCGACATGTCCGGCGAGCGCTGGCGGGCGATCGAGTGGGCGATCGCGGAGACACGCTGCCTCGGCTCGCTCGCGCCCGGCTGGCAGCACTGGCACCCCGCCGACTGCTTCGGCGATCTCGGCGCCGCCTCGAGCATCGTCCACGTCGTGCTGGTCGCGCGCGCATTCGCTCGCGGTTACGCCGGCGCCGGCGGCGTGCTGTCGTTTGCGGCCGCCCACGCCGGCCGGCGCGCGGCCGCCACCCTCTGGCCCCCGGGAGAGAACTGATGCCCGCCACCGTCAACGTCAACGACCTGACCGTCGTCCACAAAACCTCGGGCGGCACCGTCCAGATCTTCCCCGACATCTGCAAGACGCTGCCTGGCCCCGTGCCGGTCCCGTACCCGAACGCCGCCTTCTCGCTCGACACGGCGCAAGGCTCTGCCAGCGTCACCTGCGACGGCTTCCCCGTCATGATCAAGTCGTCGAACTTCATGCTCTCGACGGGGGACGAGGCCGGCACAGCGCTCGGCGTCGCATCCAACACCATCAAGGGCAAGGCCGACCCCAAGCTCTATTCCATGGACGTCAAGTTCGACGGCGAGAACGTGATGCGCCTCACCGACCTGATGCTCCAGAACGTCGGCGCGACCGCGCCCAACACCATCCCCGGCAGCGTGGTGCAGTTGCCCATCATCGTCATCGGCCCCGAGAAGCCCAAAGATCCTGAGCTGCCCAAGGTCGTGAAGATGGAGTGGAGCAAGACGCCCATCGTGTGCGGCGACAAAGTCACGCTCGCCGTGGCCACCAGCAACTTCGAGCTGTCGAGTCTCGCCGTCGAGGTGCCCCGCAACCAGCTGGACAAAGACCAGACCGTCATCCACGACGAACTACATGTGCCCATTTCCGGCGACAAAGGCTCCATCGAGTGGGAATCCGTGCAGTGCAAGTGGGCGAAGGAGATCGACGTCGCCGCCGAGCAGCTGCAACACGACGGCGTCAAGCGCTCGAACGAGATGAAAATGAAGACGGTGCCGAACGTCAAGGAAACGGTGCCGGGTCGCCGTGACGTTCCGGCGTATGAATGGCACATCAACGCTCCCAGCCAGTATGCGGAGCGACAGGTTCGGCGGCTAGATGATGGCTCCATCGCAGAAGGCGGCTTCGTGCCCAATGGCGGAGCATACGGCTGGAAGTTCGCGTACGACGCCGAACTGAAGGATGGTGTCTTCACCATCACTCGGAACATGTCCTTCACGACTCAGGGCGCCGTTCGGCCGGGAGCCTATGCGACGCCGCTCGCCCTGAGGAAATGGAAGCAAGAGGTCGAAAACATCTGGGACCACAAATGGAAGCTCCATCGAACGGGCTGCGTGCGCGGGGACAAATGCAACTGCGCGGAGAATGCCGGGTGTTGCACGTTTGTCATCCATATCAAATGGGCGGATGCTGGCGGCCACGGTGACGTCGTTCTCAACGCTGGTCCCAATGACACTGGGCCTGACGCCTGGGGCTCGGATTTCTGGTGGTATGCAACAACGTGGTGGATGGAGATAGCGGGTAACCTTGGTGAGGTCCGCGCGCACGAGTTCGGGCATTTGATCGGAATGTATGACGAGTATCCGGAAGGAGCGTGCTTTGCGCCGCCGCGAGGCATTCGGCCTTTTGCCAGCGAGCCGAAGAGCATCATGGGGGGCGGGACGCTCACGTTCAAACGCCATGTGATTGAGTTCAAGGACTGGTTTGACGCAAAGGCGGGAAGCGTCGTCGGGCCTACCAAGCTCATCCCGCTGGGTCTCACGTGACGTCAGCGCAGCCCATCGCCATCAACTACGCCAGGCAATTCGGCTGGTCGGGGCGGCTCGTTGCGATGCTCTGCGCCGAGCCCGATTCGAGCATCGTGATGTTGAGTCACAACTTCGACGGGGGGCACGAGATCGGGCGCTACGAGGCCGCCTTGTCTCGCGACGAGTTCAGCCGCGCGCAGCAACGGCTGCGTCAGTCGGGGTACAAACAAATTGCAGCTCCGAGCGATCCAGTTCCTCCAGAGACGTGCTTCGTGAGCGTCGGTGAGTGTCGTGCGGGGGAAAGCGTCCCCACGATTCGCGCTTTCGTGGCCGACCGCCTGCCGCCCGAAATTGCGACCCTGCGAGACGAGCTCGAGCAGGGGGCCATTGCCGAGATCCGTCGACACCGAGTGCGTGTCGTGTCCGGCCAGGCAGAGTGGCAAACGACCTCTTTTGATGCTGAGAAACCGATCGCCGTCCGAGCGCAATTCGCATGTACCGGTCCTTTGCCCGTGACGATTGGAAGCCCTCTGGATCGAAGCTTGGGCTGGAGTGGGCTACGGCTCGGTGTTCGCAATGCGGCGGGCGTGAGTCGCTTCCTGGCGTTGGATTGGAGACATTTGCGCCCGCCGCCGGGGGCACCCGAGGGGCCAACGCTAACCCTTGCACCCGGCGAAACCATTTCCTTCGGCATCGAGAAAAAGGTGTACCTTGCCCCGGGTGAATACGAGGGGCATCTGATGTACCGCAACGTGTCCCTCGCCGATGACAATCCCCAGTTCATCTCGGGGGAGGTCTCGATGCCGCTCGGACGAATGCTAGTGCAGGCACCGAGGCGGTCGTGAAAGCGGCTGCGCTGCTCGGTTTGGCGCTGGCATGCGGAAATTTGACGGCACAAACCCAGGACACCACGCAGGGTGAAAGGGAACGGGAAGCAATGAAGCCGACTGCAGCCGAGAGCCATCCCGTGATCGCGGTGAGCCTCGAGAAGTCTCACGGGATGTTCGGACGTCAGTCCATCCGAATGGTACGCGACGGCGAGAGCACCCTCTTCCGGACTTATGATTTCGGACAACGCCCCGAGATCGGGTTCTGGAGGCACGCGATCTCCCCCAGCGCGCTCCAAGACTTCCTGCTTCGCTTCGAGGGACTCAGCCGGGCCATTCCAGAGGATGGCGCGATGATGCCCGGTCAAACGGCCACGACCTTCGAAGTCACACGTGCGGGGGAGGCCGAGCCGAGCCGTCTCTCATTCCTCCCGAAGCAGCCCGAGCTCACCGAGGTGATGGCTCGAGTCTCCACGATCGAGGCCGAGCTGCGTAACCACCCGACGCGGGTGCTGCGGGGCGAAGCGCGGTGGCGAAAAGAGTCCGTAGGGAGGAAGGATATCGCCATGCTCGACGTTACCCTCGGCAACCCGGGCCCTCAGCGAATTCAGATCGAGAATCCAGCGTGGGAAAGGGCCGACGGGTTTTCCGGGCTCCAGATCTGGCTTCAAGCGCCACCCGACGGGGTGGGCTCGACCATCGATGTCTTGGCGAAGGACATCCAGGCCATCGACGCGGCGGCGGTCACCTCCGAGCTCGTTCTGGCACCGGGGCAGCACGTATCGTTCGCGGTGCGTACGAACCTGTCAGCCGTCGACATCGGAAAACGGAAGACAGGTCTCGACATCCGCAGCGACCTTACAAAGAGCGCTACCCAGGAATTCGTGAATGGAAAGCTCTCCATCGACATGGGCTTCCTGACGGTCACCCCGTAGCGAGCCCACCGCCTCCCCATGCTGATCAACGTCGCCGAGTGGCGCCCCGACATCCTCGAGGAGCACGCGGAAGAGCTCGAGAGCCTGTGGAACCGGCGCCTTCGGGCGAAGCGCTCGCCGCTGGTCGACTCCGTCGGGCTGCGGCGTCTCGACCGGCGCATCGAGGCCCACACCGATGCGCTCGTGCTCGCGGATGAGCACGGGCTCGGGTTCGTCGAGCGTTTGCTCACGGGCGGCGACGCGGCGAGCGTTGCAGCGGGGGCGTTCGTGGTGGGGTGCAGCGACGCCCCCGCGCTGGTCGAGCGGTTGCTGGGGCTGTTGCCCGGGGCGAGCGCCGAGGTGCGCGGCGGCGTCTGGGCGGCGCTGCAGCACCGCGCCGGGCCAGCGCTGCTGGCGGGGCTCGCGGAGCTGCCTGCGGAGGAGGACCTGCGCGCCGGCGTGCTCGCCGTCTGCGCCGTACACGCGCCGGAGCGGGCCCTCGCACTCGGGTCCGAGTCCCTGCTCGGCGCGGCGTCACCGATCGCTCGGGCGCTCGCCTGGCACGCCGCCGCTCGGCTCGGTGCGCGGCGCCTGCCGGCCTCCGCGTACACCCGCGGCTTCGAGGACGAGGTCCCCGCCGTGCGGCGCGCCGCGCTCGAGGCCGCCGCGCGCGCGCGGCACGCACCCTTGCTCGAGCACCTGCGACGGGTGGCGGACAAGCCCGACCCGCTGCGGCTCGAGGAGCACCTGCTCCTCGCGGTGCTCGCGGACGCCAGCGATGCTCCCCGCCTGGAAGCGCTGATCGGTGCGCCGGCGCTCGGCTGGGAGCGCTACCGCCTGCTGGCGCTCTGGGGCCGCGCGCCGGCCGTCGCGACCTTGCTGGACGTGATACGGGGCAGCGACGTGGTCGAGAGCGCGCTGGCCGGAGCGGCCTTCTACCGGATCACCGGGGTGAGCACGGCCGGCGTTCAGCGAGTGCCGCTCGTACCCGCGGGCACCGAACCGGACGACTTCTCCGACCTCGTGCACGTGTGCGACGGCGAGCGGGCCGAGCGCGCCTGGAGCGAGCTGCGCCCGCGGATGGGGGACGCGCGCTGGGCATGCGGCGCCGATACGGACGCCAGCACGCCGGAGGCGCTGCCGGTCGAGGCCGATCTCGAGTCTCGCTGGGCGACGGAGCTGCGCGCGCGCTTCGCCAGCTCCGCGTGGCCGGGGCGCCCCGCGTACGACACGTTCTGGGGCGTGGCTCGCGATTGATGCCTCACGCGGGCGGCCGGCGCGCGCTCAGTTGTTGGCGATCTTGCTGCCCTTGACGATCACGTCGGAGGCGCCCTTGATGCTGACCTTGCCCGAGCCGTCGACCAGGATGTTGTTGCCTTTGACGTAGACGTCGCCGTTCTTCTTCATGGTGAAGGTGGCGTCCCCCACCTGCAGCACGATCTCCTGCCCCGCAGTGAGCACGAGGCGCTCACCCACCTGCAGCTGATCACTCTTGTTGACGGTCTGCTGGCGTCCCCCGACGACGCTCAGTGTCTCGTCCTTGTCCACCGCCTGCTTGCGGTGGCCGTTCGTGGTCAGCGTCTGATTGCCGCCCACGGCGACGCTCTGGTTGCCGCGCACCGTGACCGAGCTGTCGCTTCCGATGTTCGCGGTGTCGCTGGTGGCGATGTTCTTGACCCGAATGCCCGTCGTGATCATCTCGCTGCCCGAGGTCACCGTGCGTGCCGCGCCCACGAAGATGGCCTGCGCCAGGCCGACCGCGACCGTTTGGGTCCCGGTCACCGTCTCTTGATCGTTGGATCCCACCGTGGCCGTGCGGTTCTGACCCACGTCCAGCGTATCGTCCGTGCCGATGGTGGACATGCGGCTCGCGCGGACCGTGCGCTGCTCCTCGTTCTTGACCAGCACCTCGAGGTCCTTCTCGGCCTGCATGTACACCTGCTCGCTGCCGAGCTTGTCCTCGAAGCGCAGCTCGTTGTAGTTGTCGAGAGTGGCGTACTTCGTGCTGTTGGACTTGAAGCCCGACTGCGTCTGGTTCGCCGGTAGCTCATACGGCGGCTGGTTGTCGAAGTTGTAGACCCGGCCGGTGATGATGGGACGATCCGGATCGCCGTCGATGAAATCGACGATGACCTCCTGTCCGATGCGAGGGATGTGGATGGCGCCGAAGCTCGTCCCGGCCCAGGCCTGAGAGACCCGAACCCAGCACGAGCTGTTCTCGTCCGCCTTGCCCTGGCGATCCCAGTGAAACTGCACCTTCACGCGCCCGTACTCGTCGGAGAAGAGCTCCTCCCCCGCGGGGCCCACCACGATGGCGGTCTGTGGCCCCTCCACGATGGGCTTGCGCGTGACGCGGGCCGCGCGAAAGCGGCGCGCAGCGTCGATCGCGGAAAATTCACAGCGAAACGCCGGCCCCGCTCCGCCGATGCCCGACTCGTCCGCGTTGACGTGGATCTGGTAGTGCGCGCGCACGACGAGGTATTGCTTGTTCTGGTCCTCTCGGGGAAAGTTCTCGAGCGTGAACAGTGCGCCGACAGCCAGGCCCACGGCGTCCCCCGAGGCCTCGGCCACCTCGCGCTCGGCGTGCAAGGCCTCGATCCGCACGCGGACCTCCTTGTCGCCGCCGGTCGTGTCGATGTACGGGCCTGGATAATCGAACTCCTCGTACGGCGCGCCGATGTCTTCGTCGGGCTCCACCCGCCGCGCCCTCAGGTCTGCACGCGGCCGCATGAAGTCGAAATCCGTCGCAGCCACTGCGCCTGGTTTGATCTTGCGTGCCAGCTGCCAGTGATCGACGTGATCCCGATCGCGACGCTGCAGCTCGGGTGGGAAATACGGGATCGTCTCGTAGCCGGGCACGGGGTCGTGCGCGCTGAGGGAATCGCACAGCAGCACGATGTGGCTGCCTGGAGCGTGCGTGACGTAATAGTAGATGCCCGCACGCTCCGCTATGCGACTGATGAAGGCGAAATCCGACTCGCGATACTGCACCAGGTACTCGAGGCTCGCGTAGCTCTCCGTGAGCCGATCTTCGAAATCGCTGAAGCCGGCGTCGCGAAAGACCTGCTTGATCACGTCGGGCACGGTCATGTGCTGGAAGATGCGGCAGTTGGTCGTCTGTGCCAGGAGCTCGAGCCACGGTCGCAGCGTGGCCCGGTAATGCACGTTTCGCCCTGCGCCCCCTACCAGCGCAAACTCGGTGACGTAGCCGGCAAACGCGCGCGTCAAGCCGTCGGGCCGCTCGAGCTCGATGGACATCGTCTGGCCGAGCACCGCGCTGAAGTCGATATCCGGGTCCTTCGAGACCAGATCCAGCTCGTAACGAAACGGTCGCCCGAGCTCCTCGTGGCCGTACATCGACCGCAAAACCAGTTTATCCCCGAGCGGGGTATCGACGACGGCGACACGGGCCAGTCCCATTCGAGCAACTCTTTTCGGGGCCTTTTTTCGCCCCGCGGGAACGCTATCGCGAGCGCGCCGCTCTGCCAATGCATTCCGCGTGCGGCGAGGCGACGAAAAGGTTGAGAAGAAGCCCTCGGCCGCGCGCGCCGCACCCGAAATTTTTCGCTCGCGGAGCGATGCGAAAAGGAGCCGCAAACGCGCTGTCTTCACGTGTTTCGGTCAGGCTTGCTGCCGAGCGCGCTGTTTCCTGGTGTCGCGCTCTTTTGAATTCTGCCTGTTCTGGCGACGACGGCAGGCGCACGATCCGGCGGAGCTCGGTGAGAGCGCACGACGTGAAACGCGCGCGGGCGGCGGCCGTCCGCTGGCGCCACGCCGGGCTAGGCAAGACAGCGGCGAGTGACTAAGGAGCCAGACAGGAGGAAGCGGCAGGCCAGGACCATGGAGAGGCGTTGGGCATTCCGTCACCTTCGCGAGGACGTTCGCATCCTCACGCGGGGTGCTGCATCATCGCTCGATCGAGCGAGCGCGGAGCATCCGGAGGTCGCCACGCAGATCGCGCGCCAGGTGTTCGAGCGGCTCCGCTCGGATTCGGAGCGTCGCGCCACCTTGCTCGCCATGACGGATTTGACGGGCTTCGACGCTCATCGCTGCACGACGCCGGCGCTGCAGCAGAACGTGCTCGATCGCATCGCGCGCAAACGCGACCTGCTGCTCGTGCACGACAAGAAGACCGAGGAGCACTGCTGCTCGACCGAGCGCCTGGCGTTCCGGGCGGAGCCACTCTTGCAAGTGACCACGACCGTCGTGGCCGAACGTCGGCTCGCGAGCGCGTCGAACGGCGCGACCGAAACGGTCCGCTGGGACGGCGATAGCGCCCGGTCCCTGGACAGGAAGCTCCAGGGTATGCACCGCGGCCTTCGACCCAAGGTCACCGCTGTGCTGGAAGGGCTGAGCCGGCGCGGCTTCCAGCCGAAGATCCACTTTGCCTGGCGCTCGGTGGCCGTTCAGCTCGAGCTCTTCCGCAAGGGCAACACCAAGGTCAAGTTCAGCTTTCACAACGCACAGTTCCCCGATGGCACGCCCAACGCTCAGGCTGCCGACATCGTGGACGCCCGCTACGGCTGGTCCAATCAGGCGAAGATCTCGGGGTTCTGGCTGGCTCTGGGCGAAGAGGCTCATGCCCAGAATCTGTACTGGGGAGGAGACTGGAAGACGTTCCGCGACTGGGCCCACATACAGCTCGTCCCCACCTCGATGCTCGCTAGCGTGAAGAAGGACAGCGGGATGTGAGGCGCCGCTGGACACGGCTGCCGATCTCCAGCGCATGATGTGGACGCGGCTGGGGCGTGCACGTGGCGGCGGCGCTCCGGCCCTTGCTCGCGGCGAGCCCATTGGCTACGGCAGGGGCCATGCTGGCCTCCACGGACGACGTGCTCTCGCTGCTGGTCTTCGCGCGCGTGGTCGAGGCCAAATCCTTCACCCACGGCGCGGCCAAGCTGGGTCTCTCGAAATCCGCGGCCAGCGCCCGCATCTCTCAGCTCGAGGAGCGGCTCGGCACTCGCTTGCTGCTGCGCACCACGCGGCGCTTGTCGCTCACGGCCGACGGGCTCCAGCTCTACGAGCGCGCGGCGCGCATGGCGCGCGCCGCGGACGAGGCCGCCTTGCTCGCGGCGGGCACGCCCGCCGAGCCGCGTGGTGTGCTGCGCGTGAACGCGCCGATCACCTTCGGCGAGCTGTACCTGGCCGAGCCCGTCGCCAGCTACCTCGAAGCCCACCCGCGCGTGCGCGTCGAGCTCACTTTGTCCGATCGCATGGAGGACCTGGTCGAGCAGCGCGTGGACGTGGCCGTGCGCATCAGCGCCAAGCAGCGCGACTCGAGCCTGGTCGGCCGCAAGCTGGCAGACGACCGCAGCCTGGTGTGCGCCTCGCCGGCCTACCTCGCGCGCCGCGGCACGCCCGAGACGCCCGCGGATCTGATCCACCACGAGTGCCTGCGCTACGCCTTGCTCGACGCGCACGACGAGTGGCGCTTCAAGGGCGACGGCAAATCCTACTCGGTGCCGATCAGCTCGCGCTTCGAGGCCGCCAACGGCAGCGTGCTGCGCAGCGCCGCGCTGGCTGGCATGGGCCTGGTGGTGGTGCCGTCGTTCATGGTCGCGCACGATCTGCGCGCCGGCACGCTGGTCGAGGTGCTCGCCGCGTTCAGCTTCGTGCGCCTCACGGTGGCGGCCGTGTATGCGCCCGCGCGCGTCGTGCCGAGCAACGTGCGCGCGTTCGTCGACCACCTCGTCGCGTACTTCAGGGTCCCGCAGTGGCCTGTGAAGTCGTGGCCTGTGAAGTCGTCGCCAATGAAGCAGGCGCCCGCCAAGCCGGCGCCAGTTAAGTCGCCGAAACCGTCGGCGCCGCCCGCCGAGCGGGCTTCACGCCGGCCCGGGGCGCGCTGAAACACCACACGGGCCGAGCGCGCAGCGGCTCACCACTTGCCGCTGTTCTGCATCGAAGCCCACGGCTCCTTCGGGGGCAAGGCGTCGCCCGCCTGCAGCAGCTCGATGCTGATCTCGTCCGGCGAGCGCACGAACGCCATGCGCCCGTCGCGCGGCGGGCGGTTGATGGTCACGCCCGCATCCAGCAGCTTCTGGCAGGCGGCGTAGATGTCCTCGACCTCGTACGCGAGGTGGCCGAAGTTGCGCCCGCCCGTGTACTTCTCCGGATCCCAGTTGTACGTGAGCTCCACCTGCGACTCCGGGTTACCCGGCGCCCCGAGGAACACCAGCGTGAAGCGGCCCCCCTCGTTGTTGTAGCGGCGCAGCTCCGTGAGCCCGAGCTTGTTGCAGTAGAAATCGAGCGATTGTTCGAGGTCCGTGACCCGAACCATGGTGTGCAGGTATTTCATGTGAGCTCCAGAGGCCGCCGGCGGGGGCGTCAGCGCTCCCGAACATGGGCAACACGGCGGAAAAACCAGCGATAACCGGTTTCCCAGGGCCGATCAATGCCGGCTGCCTCGGCCCCGCCTTTGCCCTGGTAGAATTCCGTTCTCGCCCCATCCAGCGGCCGCGCTGCCCGGCTCTACGCCGAGGCGTGCGGGCGCGGCGCGTGCGCGAGGCCAGCGATTCCACCCGAGACGATGAAGCTCATCAGCTCGGAGCTCTTCACGTCGAGCGCGCTGACGTTCGCCGCTGGCACGGCCACCACGTTGCCGGCCACGTTGTAGGACTGGGGGAAGTACACCGCGACGTAGCCCGAGAGCCCGGCGAGCGGCAGCGCCTCGCGCGTGACGAAACCGAACGCGACGACGGGGCCGAGCTCGACGCGCACCGGCTTGTCGAAGCCCTTCTTGTCACCGACGAACGCGCCGACGAGCTCCTTCAGCGCCTGGTACAGGATCTTCACCAGCGGCAGCCGGCCCAGCCAGCGCTCGGTGGCCCCGACGAGCCGGTTGCCGAGCACGCCGCCCGTGACGAAGCCGAGCGCCACGAGCAGCCCGAGCGTCACGGCCAGGCCCAGCCCCGGCACGTCGAAGCCGAGCAGGCCGTCGATGAACGTGACGCACGCGACGACCACGTACAGGGTGATGGCGATGGGCACTGCGACCAGCGTGCCTTGGGCGAGATAACGCAGCAGAGCTCTCATGCGCCGAGTTTAACCAGCGCGCCGGCGCCCACCAGCGTCGTGTGTGCGCAGCCCTCGGATACCGGCGTCGAGGCCGCCGCCGCCCGGTGTCAACCGGCTGGCGCTCGCTGAGCCAGCGTCAAACGCTTGTCGCCCGCCAAGCCAGCACTCGACGCCCGTGCTTCACGAGAACGGCTCGGCGCCACGCTCGATCGCATGCTCCGAGGCCTCGCGCGCGCTACGCTCCGCACGATGCCCGAACGTGGCTCCTGGCCGCGCCGCCTCGCCTTCGGTCTTTCCATCCTCGGAGCTCTCGTCTGCGTCGCGCTCGAGGTCGTGCACGTGCGCGCCTACCTCGCGCCGAGCCTGGGCAGCTTCTGCGCGTTCGGATCGCGGCTCGACTGCACCTCGGTGGCGCTCTCGCGCTATGCCGTGTGGCTCGACATTCCGCTGCCGGTCTGGGGTTTCGCCGGCTTCCTCGCCCTGGGTATCGCGGCCTTCCGCCGCTCGGGTTGGCTCTTGCCCCTGGCGGCCGTCGCCGCGCTCGCCGGCGCCGGCCTCACGGCGCTCGGGGTGTTCGTGCTGGGCGTGCTCTGCCCCCTGTGCGAGGTCGTGCACGCGCTGTGCCTCGCCATCCTGGTGGCGGCCTGGCGCGCGCGCCCGGGGCTCTCCAGGCTCCCGTGGGCGCGCCCGCTGGCGGCGCCCGAGGAGAGCGGGCTGGTCTTGCTGCCGTCGCTCGGGGTGCTGCTCGCGGCCCTCGCGTTCGTGCCGCGCTACTGGAGCGTGTCCGCCTGGAAAGGTGAGCTGCCACTCGCCCACGGCAAGACCGCCGAGGGCTACCCCTGGGTAGGTGCCGAGCAGCCGCGCCTCGTGCTCGAGCAGTTCGTGGACTACTCCTGCCCCCACTGCAAGGCAGAGAGCGCCCAGACCGCCCTGCGCCTCGCCGCTCACCCGGGCTCGCTGCGCATCGTGCGCCGCTTCTTCCCGCGGGTGATGTGCTCGCCACCCGAGGAGCCGCGCTGCCTCGCGGTCCGCATCGCGCTCTGCGCCGACGAGCAGGACCGCTTCTGGCAGGCCGATCGCTGGCTCTTCGAGAACGTCGAGGGCGGCGTGGAGCCGAGCCCCGCCGAAGCCGCCGAGGCGCTCGGGCTGGATGCCACGCGCCTCGGCGAGTGCGTGGCGCGCCCGGCCACCTTCGAGCGCGCAGCCGCCGAGTGGCGCGCGGCCAAGAAGCAGCACATCCCGGGCACGCCGTACTATCGCGTGGACGGGCGCCGCGTCAGCGCGGCGGAAGCGCTCGTGTTGATCGACTCGTTGTGACTCGAGTCGGTACGATTCGATTCATTGCGACACAGCAGGTGTTTCATAACGGTGTACCACATCCGTGGCCCCGCGGCGCTCCGCTGCTGGCCCTCGGATACTTCGTGTGAGACACGCGCTGGATCACGGGCGCGCGCCGACCGCACCCGAGCAAAACGCGGCCGCTTCAAAAAATAAAACGAAGCAACGCGCTATCGGCGCCGTAGTTCCAAGGCCAGCCTGGTGAGGCACTGGACGAGCCAAGCGTCGATCGGCGCGGCTCGCGCCAACCGCGAGATTAACTCGCGGGCCCTTCCAAGGTCGTTTCATGGCGCGGAGGCAAGGAGCACTTAGATGAAGAAGTATGTGTATGGCCTGGGGGCGCTCGTCGCGCCGTCGCTGATCGGCATGCTCGTGGCGACGGGCTGCACCAAAGAAGACGGGTCCAGTGGCCTTCCCGGAGGCGATATCTGCGGTCCGTGTGGCGAGATCGCCAAGGGCGACGTCGGTATCTCGGGCGACGTCCGTATCGACGGTTTCTTCAAGGCGCTCGGTAACGTCCAGAACGCGACGAGCACCATCAAGGCAGACTTCGACGCCAACATCCGCGGGCTCGCGGCGGTCTACGGCGTCGAGCTCGACGGCGCCATCAACGCCGCCGCGGTCGCGCAGCTCAACGCCGCCATCCGCGCGGACTTCGACGCCAACATCACCGGCGCCATCACCGTCGACTATCAGCCGCCGCGCTGCGAAGCGAGCGTCAACGTCGCCGTGCAGGCGCAGGCCCAGTGCGAGGTCAAGGCCGGCTGCGAGGCAGACATCAACGCGGGCGAGGTCAGCGTCGCTTGCGAGGGCCAGTGCACGGGCGGCTGCGACGCCGAGTGCACGGGCGACTTCTCGTGTGAGGTCGAGGCGCCCTCGGTGGTGTGCACGGGCCAGTGCGAAGGCGCGTGTAACCTCGAGGCGGGCGCCACCTGCAACGGCACCTGTCGCGGCACCTGCGAGGGCGAGTGCTCGGCGCAGGACGGCAGCGGCAACTGCGCCGGCACCTGCGACGGCGACTGCACGGGCACCTGCGAGCTGGCCGTCGCGGCCGAGTGCTCCGGCAGCTGCACGGGCAAGTGCCTCGTCAACCAGGGCTCCGCGCAGTGCAACGCCGAGGCGTCGTGCCGCGGTAGCTGCAGCGGCAGCTGCACCGGCGGCTGCGAGGGCAACTTCACGCCCCCGAGCGCGTCGGTCGAGTGCGAGGCCGCCGCCGACTGCCAGGCTTCGGCCAAGGCGGAGGCCAACGCCAGCCTCGAGTGCTCGCCGCCCCAGCTCAAGCTCGACTACACGCTCGCCGGCAACGCCAACGCGAACCTGACGCAGAAGACCCAGTTCACGGCGCGTTTGACCGAGCTCAAGGCGCGCGGCATCGCCATCGTCCAGGGTGCGGCCAAGTACGAGGCGCTCCTGACCGGCAAGGTCGAGGGCCGCACCGTCTTCGAGCCCTCGCCGTTCGCCGAGCTGCAAGCCAGCATCACCTTGATGGCCACGCCCAGCGCCTACGCCGACTTCGACATCCCGGTGGCCAAGACCGCCTGCGTGGTGTCGGGGATCACCGAAGCGGGCCGCATCGTGAGCGGCCTCGCCACCAGCACCTCGGCCACGCTCGAGGCGCAAGCGAGCTTCGTGACCGCCTTCACCAGCGGCTTCCCCGAAGACAGCTGAGCCTGACACGAACGTAAGCGACTCTCGGGCGCTCGCCATGCGAAAAGGCGAGCGCACCGTGGAGCTTCGATTTGACAGCGGCGGCGCGCCTGGACAGACCGAGCGCCGCCGTTTTCATTTTTTCTGCTCCTAGATGCCCCCACCCGCCGCACGTCGGCCGCCGGGGGCGCTTCCCGTTTTGCAGCGGCAGTCCGCGGCCGCCGTGCAGCTGGCCTCCCCCTAGCGTCGGGCTCGGCGCCGTGCTCGCTCGTGCTCGGCCGCCGTCCGGCTCTCGCGCTCGAACGCGCCTGCGCGGCCTGCGCGCGAGCTTGCGCGCGCCAGCCTCACGCGCCGCGGAGGAGGCGAGGGGAGCGCGCGGCTCGCTGGCTCGAGTTTCGGCCCCGAACCCACGCCGACCGCGCCGCGCCTGACGCGAGCTTCGGCGCAGCGGTGCGTCGGGGGCGCTCTGCTGGTCCGCCCTGCGCGAGCTGACGCGCGTGGCCACGCCCGAAACGGAAGCGGCCTGGCTCGACGTCGCGCGCGGCCAGCTCTCGCGCGAGCTCGAGCCGATCGTCGCCAGCGCCCGCCCGGGTGAGCTGCCGAATCCGAGCCGGAACACAGACGTCCGGCGGCACGTCCTCCGCTTCGAGGTCGCCCCGAGACCTTCGCCACCTTCCGAGAAGCCATCGTTCAGCTGCGCCGCGGCAGCGCCTGCAGTCGAGCGCGCGGCGGAAGACCAACCCGCACCCGTCGTCGAATTCGCGCCGGAGGGCCACCGCGCGCCCGGGGTCGAACGCGCGCTCGGTGCCTCCGACGTGACGGTGCTCGGCGACGAGACAGCGCTCGGGGACGTGACGATC
>Ga0315910_10001560_pt1 | contig 20893 bp, 24 predicted proteins | sample EdamamesoilMG_FD_204470 | JGI IMG/M metagenome (GOLD analysis project Ga0315910, IMG submission 204470) | Garden soil microbial communities collected in Santa Monica, California, United States - Edamame soil | ecosystem: Environmental > Terrestrial > Soil > Garden | place: USA: California...
TTCGGGCTTATCGGGCTTCGTGACGGACGCCATGCCGCACTTTTGCCACGCTTCGGCAACAGCGACAAGAGTCTTGTTTTGGCGACGCCCGCTATTTCAGCGTGCGCGTGAAAAACGCCTCAGGCGGCGCGGCGCGTGCCCGCGGACAGGGAGTAGCAGGTGCGCCGCAGGCGGTTGAAGTCCGCGGTCTCGATGGTCTGGCGCAGGAAATCCATGTTGCGGTCGATCTCGTTCTGGTAGAGGCTCGGGCCGTCGAAATAGGCCTCGGCGTAGCGGTCGGCCGCGCCGAGCTTTTTCTCCAGCCGGATACGCGCCACGTACTCGTAGAACCCCGGGGTCTTGATGATCAGGTCCTCGGGTGAGGCGTAGCGCACCACCTCGTGGCCGTCGGGCAGGCGCTCGCGCGCGATCTTGCCCCAGACGAATTCCTTGTAGAGGAACTCGCGGCATTTCTCCAGGTACATGCGATCCGACATCTGGCCGATGAGGTCGGCCGCGCCCACCAGGCAGCCGATCTTGCGATCGCGCGGGTCGCCGACGCGGATATCCTCGATCTCCATCTCATAGCCGGTGAAGTGCACCAGGCGCGCAGCGACCGGCGCCTCGGCGCCGAAGCCGAGCGTCGGCAGATAGTCGGCGATGAAATCCGCGCCGCGGCTGACATGCGTTCGCGTGAACACGGCGCCGTTCTCGATCGAGCCTTCCGTGCTGCGCCGCAGATAGCCGCAGTCGTGCAGCAGCGCGACGAGCACGCCGAGCACCGCGCGCCGCGGCCCCAGCCGATCGGGTCCGGCGCAGCTGCGGTCATGCCCGTCGACCAGGCGCGCGAGCGCGAGCGTCATGTCGAGCGAATGGCGCATGTCGTGGTAGAGCGTGTCGCAGGCGAGAAAGCCGGGGTAAGTGCCTTCGAACAGGGCCTGGAAGTCGGAGAACGCCTGCGTAAGCGGCGCCAGGTCGATGCCCGAATAGCGCGCAGCGTACAGCGCCATCACGGCGTCGCGAACGCGTGCCGGCTCCTCGACGTTGACCCGGTTGGTCACGTCGTTCTGGTTTAGACGGTTTTGCATCCCCTCCCCTGAAGCCGCCGATTATTCTCCGCCGCAAGGCGGCAGGCAAGGGCATAAGTGGAGGAAAAGATAAAGGGGAGCAGGCCGATAAGCCGGGTTCTGTGGTTCCGGCCGGTGTGACCCGGTGGAACCGGCAGCCATTCCTCTAGACCCCGGGTCACCCCAGGATTCGTGGGATGCGGGAATCCCCCGCGCCCCCTTAGCCACCTACCCGCAAGCTCGGCCGAGCCGGCCATACGGCGTGTCGCCACGCCACGCTTGCCTATTTGGTGTTGCTCCGGATGGAGGTTGCCCCGTTTCACCCTTCCGCTTGCGCGGAAGACTCGTCTCTGTGGCCCTCTTCGTCACGTCGCCGTGCCAGGGCGTTACCCTGCATCCCGCTCTGCGGAGCCCGGACTTTCCTCTGCACTTTCGTGCAGCGGCTGCCTGGCCGACTCCCACCTGCATTTTACCGCGGCCGGAAGTACCGGGTGTCGTCATAAAAGGCGGCGTCCTGCGGCGCCCAGCCCGGAAAACCGAAGATCGGGAGCGGTGCGAGGTCGCGCGGCGAAGCCCCGGGCTTGAGCGACCCGAGCCAGGCGTGAATGGCGGCGTCGGGCTCCGCGCCCGTCGGCACTACGATCGCCTTGCAAGTAATCCCGGGCCAAGGCCTCAGCGCCTGCTCGAGCACGGCGTGGCCGAAGACGAGGATGCGCATTTCCCGCTGCAGGCGCGCGCGCTGGTGCCAGAACAAGTCTTTCCACTGCATCGCGTGCAGCAGCGCAAGCAGATCGGGCTGGTCGCACTGCACGATGGCACCGCCCTCGTCAAAGATCGTCAGCAGGTCGCGCAACCGGCCGCGGCGGCCGCCTTCGCGCGGGATTTCCGCGGCATGCAGGGCGTTGAGCCGCGCCTTCGCCTGGGGAAACGCGAGCCAGGCGAGGGCGTTGAAGAAATCATGCACGTTGTCCGGCCGGGTCTCGACCTCGCCGCTGCGGTAGACCTTCACCTCGTAGTACGCGTCTTTCGTCGCCGGCGGCACGAAGCGCACGGGGATGGCGCTTTCCGTTCGCAGTCCCCGGGCTTGCGCCTCCCGGTTGAGGCTTGCCAACGTGCGCTCGATCCCGAGCCACGGCCGCACGCCGTCGAAGATCGGGTGCGCTAGACCAGCTTCCAGGGAATCGTTTCTCCTGCGCGCAGCGGCACCAGCTCGTCGTCGCCGAAGCGCAGCCGCTCGGGTACGCGCCATTCCTCTCGCACCAGCGTGATGTTGCTGCGGTTGAGCGGCAGGCCGTAGAACTGCGCGCCGAACGCGCTGGCGAAGGCCTCCAGCTTGTCCAGCGCGCCGGCTTCCTCGAACGCCGCGGCGTACAGCTCGATCGCCGCGTGCGCGGTGTAGATGCCGGCGCAGCCGCACGCCGCTTCTTTGGTGTTCCGGGCATGCGGCGCGCTGTCCGTGCCGAGGAAAAACTTCGGGTTGCCCGAGGTCGCGGCCTCCACCAGCGCCTCGCGATGCGTTTCCCGCTTCAGCACCGGCAGGCAGTAATGGTGCGGGCGCATGCCGCCGAGAAACAACGCATTGCGGTTGAGGAGCAGGTGGTGGGCGGTGATGGTCGCAGCGACATTCGGGCCGGTCACCTCGACGAATTGCGCGGCCTCGCGCGTGGTGATGTGCTCGAGCACCACCTTCAGGCGCGGGAAGCGCTCGAGCGTGGGCCCGAGCACCTCTTCGATGAACACCTGCTCGCGGTCGAATACGTCGATCGCCGGGTCGGTGGTCTCGCCGTGGACCAGGAGCGGCATGCCGAGCTCCTCCATCTTCTCCAGCGCGTGGAAGCAGCGCGACAGCCGCGATACGCCCTCGTTGGAATTCGTGGTGGCGCCGGCGGGATAGAGCTTGACGCCGAAAACACCCCCGGAGAGCTTGGCGCGGGCGATCTCTTCCGGCGGGGTGTCGTCGGTGAGGTACAGCGTCATCAGCGGCTCGAAGCTGGAGCCATCGGGAACCTCGCCGAGGATACGTTCGCGGTAGTCCAGCGCTTGCGCGGTAGTGCGCACCGCCGGCTTGAGGTTGGGCATGACGATGGCGCGCGCAAAGCGGCGCGCGGCGTCGGCGACGGTGGACGCGAGCGCTGCGCCATCGCGCAAATGCAGGTGCCAGTCGTCGGGGCGCCGCAGGCTGATTCGGTCCATCGACCGAATTTTACTTGGCCCGCTCCAGCGCCTTGCGATACAGCAGGTTCTTCGGCGCGCCGGTGATGCGCGCCGCGAGCCGCGCCGCCTCGCTCGGCGCGAGCGCTTCCAGCAGCAGCTCGAGCACCGCATCGGCATCGACTTTGCCCGGCGCAGGCTGCTCGTCCCCCGGCTCGAGCACCAGCACGAACTCGCCCTGGCTGCGTTCGGCGCGCACCGCGAGCCATTCGCACGCCGCGCCGAGCGGCAGCCGCGCAACCTCCTCGAACTTCTTCGTCAGCTCGCGGCAGATGGCGAGCTCGCGCGCCGCGCCGAAGCGCTCGGCGAGGTCGGCCAATGTGTCGGCAATGCGGTGCGGCGCTTCGTAGAGAACCACCGGCCATGGCACATCGAGCGCCTCGAGCGCCTTGCGCCGCCCGGCGCGCGTCGCGGGCAGGAAGCCGGCGAAGAGGAAACGCGGCGCGGCAAAGCCCGAAACGGACAGCGCGGCCGCCGCCGCGCTCGGCCCGGGCAGCGGGCTCACGCGGATGCCGGCGCGATGCGCTTCGCCCACCAGCCAGGCGCCCGGATCGGACAGCGCCGGCGTACCGGCGTCGCTGACCAGCGCGATGGTCTTTCCTTCGCGTAGCGCGGCAATCAGGCCCGCGGCGGCGCGGCGCTCGTTGTGCGCGTGCAGGGCGACGGTGCGCGCGTTGATTCCGTGGCGCGCCAGCAGCGTGCGCGTGGTGCGCGTGTCTTCGCAAGCAATGAGGTCGGCGCTGCGCAGGGTGTCGAGCGCGCGCGGGCTCGTATCGGAGAGGTTGCCGATAGGGGTCGCGACCACATACAGGACACCGGGAGTCAACCGCTTTACCTCCGCTGCCGTTAAGCGTGCCATGAACGCCGAAGGTGCGCGAGCCGAAGATCTCTGCGCCGAGCTGCTGCGCGGCGCCGGGCTGCTGCTGATCGAGCGCAACTGGCGCTGCCGCCTGGGGGAGATCGACCTGATCGCCGAGGACCGCGGCATGCTGGTATTCGCCGAGGTGCGCATGCGCACCGGCCCCGGCTTCGGCGGCGCCGGGGAGAGCGTGACCGCGGCGAAGCGCTCGCGGCTGCTCGCCGCCGCGCGCCTTTACCTTTCGCGCCGGCCGGAAGCGCTGTGCCGCTTCGACGTGTTCCTGGTCGATGGCGCCAGCGCCCGCGTGCAATGGATTCGAGACGCCTTTGGCGAGTAGCCGCGCTGCTTTTTCTGGCGTGGGGACATGCCCATGCGGAAGAGCGCATTCGCCTTCTGGTACAGAACTCGCCGCTGGCCGGCTTCCGCTATCACGCCGCCGCCGATGTTTGGCGCGAGCTGCGCGTCGGTGACCGGCTAGAGCTCGCGCGCGAGCCGGACAATCCGCACGATGCGAACGCGGTGGCGGTGCGCTGGCGCGGCCACAAGCTCGGCTATGTCCCTCGGCGCGAGAACGCGGCACTCGCCTGGGGCCTGGACCGGGGCACGCCGCTGCGCGCTCGCATCAGCGGCCTCGCCGAGCATCCGAACCCGGCGCGCCGGGTCCGCTTCGAGGTGTACGTCGAGTAAAATCCGTCGCATGGAAAACCTGGCGGGTCGGATCTCGGCCCACTTCGCCGAAAGCGCGAAGCTCAAGCTCGCCGCGGCAGAGCCGCTGGCCGCGCCGCTGGTGCGCGGCATCGAGCTGCTCGTCGATACGCTGCGCGGCGGCGGCAAGGTGCTGTCGTGCGGCAACGGCGGCTCGGCGGCCGATGCGCAGCATTTCGCGGCCGAGCTGGTCAACCGCTTCGAACGCGAGCGTCCGCCGCTCGCCGCCATCGCGTTGAGCACCGACACTTCGGCGCTCACCTCGATCGCCAACGATTACGCCTACCAGCAGGTGTTCTCCAAACCGCTGCGCGCCTTCGGCAGGCGCGGCGACGCGCTGCTCGCCATTTCGACCAGCGGCAACTCCGCCAATGTGATCGACGCCATGCACGCCGCGCACGAGCTCGGCGTCCGGGTGATCGCGTTGACTGGAAACGGCGGCGGCAAGATGGCGGCGCTGGTGCGCGACGACGACGTGCACCTGTGCGTGCCGCACAAGACGACTGCCCGGATCCAGGAAGTCCACCTACTATGCATCCATTGCCTATGCGACGGAATCGACACGCTGCTCTTCCCGCGCTAGCGGCCCTGCTGGCCGCGGTCGCGTTGCTCCCGGGTTGTCCCGCCATCATCGGCGCCGGCGCGCTCGGCGCCTTTTCCGCGCTCGAGGACCGGCGCACCACCGGCACCCAGATCGAGGACCAGGGCATCGAGTCGCGCGCGGCGACGCGCATCGCCGATCGCTTTCCCGAGCAGGCGCATGTGAACGTCACGGTCTTCAACCGCGCGGTGCTGCTCACCGGCGAGGCGTGGGACGAAGCGACGCGCGACGAGATCGGCAGGATTGCCGCCGCGGTACCCAATGTGCGCACGATTACCAACGAGGTCCAGGTTTCGGGCCTGTCGTCGGCCGGCTCGCGCGCGAACGACACGACGCTCACCGCCAAGGTGCGCGGCCGCTTCCTGAACGTGAAGGAGTTCAGCCCGCTGCACGTCAAGGTGGTCACCGAGGCGGGCGTGGTCTACCTCCTCGGCCTGGTCACCGAAGCCGAAGCCGAGGCGGCGACCGAGCTCGCGCGCACCACCAGCGGCGTGCGCAAGGTGGTCAAGGTGTTCGATTACTGCAAAGCCACTGACGAGCTTTGCAAGCCGCCGCCGCCGCCCGCCCCAACGGTCAAGCCCGCGAGCCAAAGATCCGGGGTGTGAATCCCCCGTCGTTCGAAGACAAGATTCATGACCCGGCTGCCCTCGAGCGCTGGATTGGCGCCTTGCCGCGGCCGCTGGTGTTCACCAACGGCGTATTCGACCTCCTGCACCGGGGCCACGTCACCTACCTCGCGCGCGCGCGTGCGCTCGGCGCAGGGCTCCTGGTGGCGCTCAACTCCGACCGCTCGGTCAAACGGCTCGAGAAGGGCGCGGATCGACCGCTGAATCCGCTCGCCGACCGGCTGGCGGTGGTCGCCGCGCTGGAGTGCGTCGACGCGGTCACCTGGTTCGATGACGACACGCCCGAGGCGCTGATCGCGGCGTGCCGGCCGCAAGTGCTGGTCAAGGGCGGCGACTGGCCGGTGGAGCGCATCGTCGGCGGCGGTGGCGTGCTCGCGCGCGGCGGGCAGGTGGTCGCGATTCCGTTCGAGCACGAGCGTTCGACCACCGGCCTGGTCGAACGCATCCGCAGGCAAGGAAAATGAGCTAAAGCTTGAGCTCGAAGCAGAGCGCGCCGGGAGTGGGCTCGCGCAGGTAGGGTTCTGTTCTCTTGAACCCGAGGAATTCGTAAAGCGCCTGCGCCTCGCGCATCTTCGGCAGCGTATCGAGCAGGATGCGCGCGCAGCCCGCTTGCCGCGCGATCGCGATCGCCGCCTCGGCCAGTGCGCGTCCCAACCCCTTGCCGCGATGCGTGCTGCGCACATAGAGCCGCTTCATTTCCGCGGTTTTCGGGTCGAGGAAGCGCACCGCGACGCAGCCCGCGGCGTCTTCGGCGAGCAGCAGCCGATAGTCGCCCGGCAGGGCGTCGAGCTCGCGCTCGAAGTCGACGAAGCACGCCGGCTCGTCGACGAAGCGAGCGTACTCGGCGAACAATCCGCGCACTACGGCCACCTGTTCGGCGCGGGTAGCTTCGACCAGCCTGGCCATATACACTTCCTTCATGCGGCTGCACCAACTCAAAGTCGATTATGACGCCGAGCAGGACCGCCTGCTGATGCTGGTGGCGACGAACGAGGGCGTCGAACTGCGCCTCTCGCTTACGCGCCGCTTCGTGAAGCTGCTCTGGCCGCTGCTCGTCAAGCTCGCCGAGGAGGCGAGCCCGCGCATCCGCACCCAGGCCAACCCCGAGGCGCGCAAGGCGCTGCTGGGACTCGAGCACGAGCACGCGGTGTCGAAGGCGGACTTCTCCAAGCCCTACGACGCCGCCGGCAGCGCGCGGCCGCTGGGCGAAGCGCCCCTGCTGCTCGCGCGCATCCAGACCGGGCATGACCGCAATGGCCAGCCGGTGGTGGCGCTGCACCCGGCCGATGGCCAGGGCATCACCCTCACCTTCGATTCCGTCCTCCTGCATTCGGTGTGCCGCCTGCTGCAGGCGGCGGTGAAGAAGAGCGACTGGGACATGGAGCTCAAGCTCCCCGGGACCGAGGCGCAGGAAAGCAACGAGCGCGGCGCGGTCAGGACGCTGAACTGAGGCTAACCGACCTCAACTGCCTTATAATTCAGGGTTATTCCTTCAGCATTTGAACAACTCGGTTTAATTCCGCCGCTCACTGCAGCGATCGCGGAACTCGGTTACACCGCGCCGACCCCCGTGCAGGAGCAAGCGATCCCGCTCGTCCTGGCGGGACGCGACCTGATGGCGGGTGCGCAGACCGGCACCGGCAAGACCGCGGCGTTCGCGCTGCCGATCCTGCAGAAATTCGCGCCCCTCGCCAGCACCTCGACTTCCCCGGCGCGCCACCCGGTGCGCGCGCTGGTGCTTACGCCGACGCGCGAGCTCGCCGTGCAGGTCGCCGAAAGCTTCCGCGACTACAGCAAGCACCTTCCGCTGCGCAGTACCGTGGTCTACGGCGGCGTGGACATGAACGCGCAGATCGAGCAGCTCAGGAAGGGCGTCGAGATCCTGGTGGCGACGCCCGGCCGCCTGCTCGACCACGTGCAGAACAAGACGGTGATGTTCAACCAGGTGTCGATCCTGGTGCTGGACGAAGCCGACCGCATGCTCGACATGGGGTTCCTGCCCGACATCAAGCGCATCATCGCGCTGCTTCCCGCGCAGCGGCAGAATCTGCTGTTCTCGGCCACGTTCCCGGATGAGATCCGCGCGCTGGTGAAGACGATGCTGCGCAACCCGGCGGAGGTGCAGATCGCCGCCCGCAACGCCGTCGCCGACCTCGTCACCCACGTCATGCATCCCGTGGCGCGCGAGAAGAAGCGCGAGCTGCTTTCCTACCTGATCCAGACGCGCGGACTGAAACAGGTGCTCGTGTTTACGGGCACGCGCATTGGCGCCAACCGTCTTGCCCACCAGCTGCGGCGCGACCACATCCAGGCCGACGCCATCCACGGCGACAAGTCGCAGGCGGAGCGCGAGGCCGCGCTCGCCGACTTCAAGGCCGGCAAGACCACCGTGCTGGTGGCCACCGACGTTGCCTCACGCGGCCTCGATATCGAAGGGTTGCCGCAGGTGATCAACTTCGACGTGCCGCACTCGCCCGAGGATTACGTACACCGCATCGGCCGCACCGGGCGCGCCGGCCTCACCGGCGAGGCGATCTCGCTGGTCTCGCCGCAGGACCACGACGCGATCGGGGCGATCGAGCGGCTGATCAAGAAGCGCATCGAGCGCGTGCTGGTTCCGACCTTCGAGGCAAGCGGGGCGAGCGTCGCCGCACTGATGGGTGATGAACCCCGCCGCGACGCCGGTCGAAGCCGGGAGCGAGACCGGGACCGAGGCAGGGGGCGCGATCGAGGCCGGCATCACCAGCCGGGCGCCTCGAAGAAGGCTTCCGACCCGATCTTCTCGGCGCCGTATGAGCCCGGCAGCGCCCCGAAGCCCGAATCAACGTCGCAGCCTCAAGCAGAGCGCCAACCGCAGTCAGGCAAGCGACGCCAGCCCCAGGTCGCCGCCCTCCTAGGCGGTCTTAAACGCGCTAGCGGTTAAACGCAGCGCGCTCCGTCGACTTCAATACAGACGCCGCTGATCAAGCTGGCTTCGTCGGACGCAAGGTAGAGGCATGCATTCGCGACGTCGAGCGGAGTCGAGAATCGCCCCAGCGGTATGGTGGCGAGAAAGCGGCTTTTTGCCTCCTCGCTGACCGTTCCGCCGGCGAAATCCGCGGATAGCGCGGTCTCCGGGCTGAACACCGGATTGACGCAATTAACGCGGATCCGGTCCTTGCCGAACTCGCCCGCCATCGATTTCGACATCGTGATCACGGCGCCCTTCGAGCTGTTGTAGACCGTCAGCCCGGGCCGCGGACGGATGCCGGCGGTGGAGGCGATGTTGACGAAGCAGCCGCCGCCCCGCTTGCGGAACACCGGCACGGCATAGATCGCCGAGAGGTAGATGCTCTTGACGTTGACCGCGTAGACCCGGTCGAACTCGGCCTCGGTCACTTCCAAATAGGGCTTGTTGCGGTGGGTCCAGCCGGCGTTGTTGACGATGATGTCGAGCTCCGCGCCCGCGCCGGCGAGCAGCTTCGCCCAGTCGCCGCTCTTGGTGACGTCGGCAGGCACGAATTTCCCACCCACCTCCCTGGCGACGCGCTCACCGGCCTGCGCGTTGATGTCGGCGACGATGACCTTGGCGCCTTCCTCGGCAAAGCGCTTCGCAATGCCCGCGCCGAAGCCTGAGCCTGCCCCGGTCACGATGGCGGTCTTGCCTTGCAGCCTCATTTTTCCTCCTTGAATGGACTATGTTCGCATAGCTCATCGACGTACCGCGTGATCCCCGCGCCTTCGCGCTGCAGGAAATCCTCCACCGCGCGCGCGAACTTGGGATGCGCCAGCCAATGCGCCGACGGCCCCTCGACCGGCAGCAGGCCGCGGAAGATCTTGTGCTCGCCTTGCGCGCCGCCTTCGAAAACTTCGAGCCGGTGGCGGATGGCGTATTCGATCGCCTGGTAATAGCAGCACTCGAAATGCAGCAGCGGCACAGGCTCGAGCGCGCCCCAGTAGCGCCCGTAGAGCCGCTCCTGATCCTTGACGAACAAGGCGCTGGCGATCGGCCGCTGATCGCGCTCGGCGATCACCAGGGCGAGGTTGTCGGGCAACGCGCTGCCGATGCGCAAGAAGAAATCCAGGCTGAGGTACGGGCTCGAGCGATGCTCCGCATAAGTGCGGCGATAGCAGCGGTTGAACAGCTCCCAGTGCTGGCGCTGGATCGCCGTTCCCTCCACCCACGAGAGCGAAATGCCGGCGTCGCGCACCTTGCGGCGTTCCTGCCGGATGTTCTTGCGCCGGGCGTGCGTCATGCGCTTCAGGAAGTCCTCGAAGTCGGTGTAGCCGGCATTGCGCCAGTGGAACTGCACCGTGCGACGCAGCATCATGCCGTGTCCGAGCAGCGCTGCCATCTCGTCCTCGGCGGGAAACAGGACGTGCAGCGAGGAGGTATCGCGCGCGTGATGCAGCGCCGCCTCGACCAGCAGCTCCTTCTCTTTTCCGAGGAGGCGCTGCCCGCGCACCGGGGTGAAGGGGATCGCGCTGAGCAGCTTCGGGTAGTAATCGATCCCGTGACGCTCGTGCGCTTCCGCCCAGGCCCAGTCGAATACGTATTCGCCGTAGGAGTGGGACTTGGCAAAGAGCGGCATCGCCGCGACCAGCGCACCGGCGCGCCGCACGAGAAGGAATTGCGGCAGCCAGCCGCTGCGCGCGCTGGCGCAGCCGGTGTCGATCAGGGCAGACAGGAACTCGTGGCGCACGAACGGCTGCGTGCCGGCAAGCGCGTTCCACTCCGCGGCATCCACGCCGGCGAGCGAGTCGACGACCTTGATGCTCTCCAAGCGACCGATTCTACGCGGTACAATTCCGCCACCGCGGGGTCCGGGGAAGAGTCAGGGACGAGGAGCAGGCCATGAAGAAAATCGAAGCCATCGTGAAGCCGTTCAAGCTCGACGAAGTGCGCGAGGCGCTTTCCGAAGTCGGCGTCACCGGACTCACCGTCACCGAGGTCAAGGGCTTCGGCCGCCAGAAGGGCCACACCGAGCTCTACCGCGGCGCCGAGTACGTCGTCGACTTCCTGCCCAAGGTCAAGATCGAGGTCGTGGTCGCCAATAACCAGGTGGAGAGCGCGATCGACGCCATTGTGCGCTCCGCGCGCACCGGCAAGATCGGCGACGGCAAGATTTTCGTCACCTCGGTCGAGCACGTGGTGCGCATCCGCACCGGTGAAACCAACGAGGCAGCGGTCTAGGCCCTAAGCAGCACCAGCACCGCTCCGGAGCCGCCCTGGGCGGCGGGCGCTTCGACAAATCCCAGCACTTCGACCTGCGCTGGCAGAACGGCGCGCAGCGTTTCCCGCAGCACCCCGAGTCCCTTACCGTGGACGATACGCACGCAGCGGATCTCCTGCGATATGGATTCATTCAGGAAATCGGCTACAGCGCGCGTCGCTTCCAGACGGTTCAAACCATGCAGGTCGAGCTCGTCCTCCACGCGCCACTGACCCCGGCGCAGCTTCTTCAGCAGGTCAGGCGAATGCCCGGGGCGCAGGAATTTGAGGGGTTCGCCGACGCTCGGAGCGGAGAACCCCGCGGCCATCAGGCAGGGACCAGGCCATCGAGGTACTTCTCGGCGTCGAGCGCCGCCATGCAGCCGCTGCCGGCGCTGGTGACCGCCTGGCGGTAGACGTGGTCCTGGACGTCGCCGGCGGCGAATACGCCGGGTACGCTGGTCGCGGTGGCAAAACCCTCGCGGCCGCCGCGCGTCACGATGTAGCCGTCCTTCATCTCGACCTGGCCGGAGAAGATGCCGGTATTCGGCGTATGGCCGATCGCGACAAAGAAGCCCTTGACCGGGATGGTCTTCGAGCCGCCGCCCTTGAGGCTCCTGGTGCGCACGCCCGCCACCCCGCCGGCGTCGCCCATCACCTCTTCCACCACCGCGTCCAGCTCGAGGCGGATCCTGCCTTCGGCGACGCGCTTCATCAGCTTGTCGACCATGATCTTCTCGGCCCGGAACTTGTCGCGCCGGTGAACCAGGGTCACCTGCCTGCAGATGTTCGCCAGGTAAAGGGATTCCTCGACGGCGGTGTTACCCCCGCCCACGACCACCACGTCCTGCCCCTTGAAGAAGAAGCCGTCGCAGGTGGCGCAGGCCGAAACACCGCGCCCCATGTACTTCTGTTCGGAGGGCAGGCCGAGGTACTTGGCCGTCGCCCCGGTGGCGATCACCAGGGCGTCGCAGGTGTAGGTCCCGGCGTCGCCTTCCAGGACCAGCGGCCGCGCGCCCAGCCGCACGGTGTGGATCTGGTCGGAAACGACCTCGGTTTCGAAGCGCTCGGCGTGCTTCTGGAAGCGCTGCATCAGGTCGGGCCCCTGCACCCCGTCGGCGTCCGCCGGCCAGTTATCTACGTCGGTGGTGGTCATCAGCTGCCCGCCCTGCGCGATGCCGGCGATCAGCACCGGTTTCAGGTTGGCGCGCGCGGCGTAGACCGCCGCGGTATAGCCGGCGGGGCCGGAGCCGAGGATCAGCAGCCGGGCATGTCGTGTCGTCGTCATTCGCAAAATGCTAACATTTGCTTCATGGCTACAACGGTCTCTACCGCGGTCCTCAAGGCCGTTCCACTCTTCGCGAGCTTTCCCGAAGACCAGCTGCGCATGCTAACCACGGTGGTGACGCGCAAGAGCGCGCCGCGCTCGACCACCATCATGGCCGGCGGCGACCCGACCGATCACCTGTACATCGTGCTCTCCGGGCGCCTCAAGGTCATGATGAGCGATGCCGAGGGCAAGGAAGTGATCCTCAGCATCCTCGGCGCCGGCGAAATCTTCGGCGAGATGGGGCTGATCGACGACGAGCCGCGCTCCGCCACGGTGGTGACCATCGAGCCGTGCGAGCTGCTGGCACTTGCCAAGCGCGACTTCAAGAAGAGCCTGGCGGAGAATTTCGAAATGTCCATGGCGGTGATGCGCGGCCTGGTCAAGCGGCTGCGCGAGGCCGACCGCAAGATCGGCAGCCTGGCGCTGCTGGACGTCTACGGACGCGTCGCCCGCCTGCTGCTCGACATGTCCGAGAACGTCAATGGCGAGAAGGTGGTCACCAAGCGCCTGCCGAAGCAGGACATCGCCAAGATGATCGGCGCCTCGCGCGAGATGGTGAGCCGGGTGATGAAGGACCTGCAGACCGGCGGTTATATCGAGATGCGCGGCTCCACCATCGTGCTGCGCGACAGCATCATGCTGCCGGAGTAACGGGGAAAACCCGGGAGTAAACCTGGCCGTAGCAAGCAAAAGCGCACCCCTGCCGGCCAAGCTGGCAGGGCTGCTGCGCGAGGCAAGGTGGTTGCTCCTGATCGGCGCCGGGCTGTACCTGCTGCTGATCCTCGGGACGTTCCACCGCTCGGACCCAGGCTGGTCGCACAGCGCCACCGACGCGGTGGTGCGCAACGCCGGCGGCGCCTTCGGCGCCTGGCTGTCGGACCTGCTTCTCTACCTGTTCGGATTGTCGGCCTACTGGTGGGTGGCGCTCTGCTTTTACCTGGTGGTCTGGGGCTACCGCCGCATGGACGGCTTGCGCCTCGGTGCCGCGCTCGGGGGGTTTTTCGTGCTGCTGGCCGCCAGCGCCGCGCTCGAGCGACTGCGGCTGCATACCCTGGCCGCTGACTTGCCGCTCGCGCCCGGGGGACTGGCCGGCGACGCTGCGGCGGTCGCGCTGTCGGGAATGCTCGGCTTCACCGGCGCGACGCTCGCGTTGCTGACGCTCGCCGCGATTGGCTGGAGCTTTTTCATCGGCGTCTCCTGGCTGGCCATTTTCGAAGTCCTTGGCACCCTGCTGGAAAAGGGCTATGCCGCGGCAATGGGGGCGTGGGAACGCCGCCGGGACCGCAAGCTCGGCACGCGGGCGCGCGTGGCGCGCGAAGCCGCGGTCGAGACCGACAAGCGCCGCGAGGAAAGCCATCCGCCGCTGCGCATCGAGCCGCCGGTCGCCGAGATCAAGAAGTCGGAGCGCGCGCAGAAGGAAAAGCAGGCGCCGCTGTTCGATCATTTGCCCGATACCCCGCTGCCGCCGCTCAAGCTGCTGGACGAGGCGTCGCACGGCGGCGAAACGGTGTCGGCCGAGACGCTGGAGTTTACTTCGCGCCTGATCGAGAAGAAGCTTTCGGATTTCGGCGTCGCGGTGAAGGTGCTCGCCGCCTATCCCGGGCCGGTGATCACGCGCTATGAGGTCGAGCCCGCAGTCGGGGTCAAGGGCAGCCAGATCGTCAACCTGGTGAAGGACCTGGCGCGCGCGCTGTCGGTGGTGTCCATCCGCGTGGTGGAGACCATCCCGGGCAAGTCGTGCATGGGCCTGGAGATCCCCAATCCGCACCGCCAGACCGTGCGCCTGACCGAGATCCTCGGTTCCGAGGCGTATCACTCGCTGCATTCGCCGCTCGCGCTGGCGCTGGGCAAGGACATCGCCGGCAACCCGGTGGTGGCCGACCTGCAGAAGATGCCGCACCTGCTGGTGGCGGGAACCACCGGCTCGGGCAAGTCGGTGGCGCTGAACGCCATGATCCTTTCGCTGCTCTACAAATCGGAGCCGCGCAACACCCGCCTGATCCTGATCGACCCGAAGATGCTCGAGCTTTCGGTCTACGCCGACATCCCGCACCTGCTCGCGCCCGTCGTGGTCGACATGAAGCAGGCCACCAACGCGCTCGGCTGGTGCACGGCGGAGATGGACCGGCGCTACAAGCTGATGAACTGGATCGGGGCGCGCAACCTGTCCGGCTTCAACCACAAGGTCACCGAGCGCAAGGTCGAGGATCCGTTCACCACCAAGTCGAACGACCCGGACGCCAAGGCGCCGATCCTGCAGCCGATGCCGCACATCGTGGTGGTGATCGACGAGCTCGCCGACCTGATGATGGTGGTCGGCAAGAAAGTCGAAGAGCTGATCGCCCGCCTCGCCGGCAAGGCGCGGGCTGCGGGCATCCACCTGGTGCTCGCCACGCAGCGCCCCTCGGTCGACGTGATTACCGGCTTGATCAAAGCCAACATCCCGACCCGCATCGCGTTCCAGGTTTCTTCCAAGGTCGATTCGCGCACCATCCTCGACCAGTCGGGCGCGGAGACTCTGCTCGGCATGGGCGACATGCTCTACTTGCCGCCCGGCAGCGGCCTGCCGCAGCGCGTGCACGGCGCCTTCGTCGCCGACCACGAGGTGCACAAGGTGGTGGAGCACCTGAAGTCGCTGGCGAAGCCGGAGTACCTCGAGGAAGTATTGGAGCCCGAAGTCCCGGAAGAGGCCACCGTCGATGGCGTGCCGGCGGGCGAGAAAGACCCGTTGTACGACCAGGCTTGCGAGATCGTGCTGCGCACGCGCCGGCCGTCGATCTCGCTGGTGCAGCGCCACCTGCGCATCGGCTACAACCGCGCCGCGCGCCTGATCGAGGACATGGAGCGCGCCGGCATGGTTTCGCCCATGCAGTCGAACGGCAACCGCGAGGTGCTGGTTCCCGCGAAGGCGGAGTAGGTCATGCGGTTCCTGCTGATTTTCCTCCTTGCATTCGTTTCCTCGGTCGAAGCGGCGGCGATCGACCGCTTCAAGAGCTTCGTGCGCGGCACGCAATCGGCGCGCGGCGAGTTCGAGCAGAAGGTCTACGACCGCAGCGGCAAGCCGACCCAGGAGTCGAAAGGCAGCTTCGTGTTCCAGCGGCCCGGCCTGTTCCGGTGGCTGTACGCCAAGCCGGTCGATCAGGTCATCGTCGGCGACGGCGAACGCGTCTGGATCCACGACCGCGACCTGAACCAGGTTACGGTGAGAAAGCTGTCGCGCGCGCTCGGCTCGACGCCGGCGGCGCTGCTCGCGGGCTCGGCCGACGTCGAGAAGGCGTTCGACATGTCGGAAGCCGGCAGCAAGGACGGGATCGAGTGGCTCGAGGCCAAGCCGCGCGAGGCGGAGGCCGGGTTCGCGCGCGTGCGCATGGGCTTCGACGCCAGCGGCCTGCGCGCGATGGAGCTCTTCGACCACTTCGGCCAGACCACGCACCTGCGATTCTTCAACCTGGTGCGCAATCCGAAAGTGGATGCGTCGGAATTCCGCTTTCAGCCTCCGAAAGGCGCCGACGTCCTAGGCGAGAAGTGACGGACCTATTCGGGAAGCGGGAACCGGCTGCGCCCCTGGCGGACGCGCTGCGCCCGCAGTCGCTCGACGAAGTCGTCGGCCAGCGCCATCTGCTCGGCCCTGGAAAAGCGCTGCGCCTCGCCTTCGAATCGGGCAAGCCGCACTCGATGATCCTGTGGGGTCCGCCGGGCTCGGGCAAGACCACCATCGCGCGGCTCATGGCCAAGGCCTTCGACGCCGAGTTCGTCGCACTCTCCGCCGTCTTCTCCGGGGTGAAGGACATTCGCGCCGCGATGGAGACTGCCGAGAAGGAACTGGCGCGCAGCGGCCGGCACACCATCCTGTTCGTCGACGAGGTGCACCGCTTCAACAAGGCGCAGCAGGACGCCTTCCTGCCCTACGTCGAGCGCGGCCTCATCACCTTCGTCGGCGCCACCACCGAGAATCCGTCGTTCGAGGTCAATAGCGCGCTGCTGTCGCGGGCCGCGGTCTATGTTCTGGAACCGCTAAGCGCCGAGGACCTCGCAGCGCTGCTCTCCCGGACGCAACTGCAAATCGATGATCAAGCCAAAACGCGGCTCATCGGCTTCGCCGACGGCGACGCGCGGCGGTTGCTCAATGCGGTGGAGATCCTCAAGAACACCGGCGTGGAGAGCATCGACGCCGCCTTCCTGGAGCAAACGCTGGCCAAGAACCTGCGGCGCTTCGACAAGGGCGGCGAGCAGTTCTACGACCAGATCTCGGCGCTGCACAAGGCGGTGCGCGGCTCGGACGCCGACGCGTCGCTCTACTGGATGGTGCGCATGCTCGACGGCGGCGCCGATGCGCTCTATGTCGGCCGCCGCCTGGTGCGCATGGCGGTGGAGGACATCGGTCTCGCCGATCCGCGCGCGCTGCGCGTCGCGCTCGACGCCTGCGAAACCTACGAGCGCCTGGGCAGCCCGGAGGGCGAGCTCGCGCTGGCCGAGGCGGTGCTCTATCTCGCGGTGGCCGCGAAATCGAACGCGGTGTACGAAGCCTATAATGCGGCCCGCGCCTTCATCTCGAGCGACGGCACCCGGCCGGTGCCGCTCCATATCCGGAACGCCCCCACCCCCATGATGAAGAACCTCGGCTACGGCAAGGGATACCGCTACGCGCATGACGAAGCCGACGCCTATTCCGCCGGGCAGACCTATTTTCCCGAGGGCATGCCCGCGGTCGAGTGGTACCGGCCCACCGAGCGCGGCCTCGAGGGGCAGATTCGCCAAAAACTCGCCGAGCTGAAGAGCAAGAAATGATCGACATCCAGTTGCTGCGCAAGAACCCGCAGGAGATTGCCAGGCGCCTTGCAGCTCGCGGCCCGGGGGCATTCGACGCCGAGCAGTTCGAGCGCTTCGAGGCCACGCGCAAGCAGTTGCAGTCCGCGGTGCAGGAGGCGCAAGCCTCGCGCAACCGGATCGCCAAAGACATCGGTCAGGCCAAGGCCAAGGGCCAGGACGTCTCCGAGCTGATGCGCCAGGGAGAGAAGCTGAAGTCACTGCTCGAGGAGTCCGAGCAGCAGCTGGTCAAGCTGCAGGACGGCTTCCAGGATCTGCTCGAGCGCATCCCGAACATCCCGCACGAGTCGGTCCCACTCGGCGCCTCTTCCGCCGACAACCGTGAAGAGCGCCGCTTCGGCGATCCCCGGAAGTTCGATTTTCCGGTGAAGGATCACGTCGACGTCGGCGCCGGCCTGGGCGGCATCGATTTCGAGACCGCGGCCAAGCTCGCCGGCGCGCGCTTCGTGGTGATGAAGGGCGGCATCGCGCGCCTGCACCGCGCGCTCGCGCAGTTCATGCTTGAAGTGCATACGCGCGAGCATGGCTACACCGAGGTCTATGTTCCGTACCTGGTGAGCGGCGAGTGCGCCAACGGCGTGTCCAGCTTGTCCAAATTCAGGGACGACCTGTTCAAGATCGAGGGCCGCGACCTCTACCTCATTCCGACCGCCGAATATCCGGTCACCAACTTCGTGCGCGGCGAGATCCTCCCGGCCGAAAGCCTGCCGCTCAAGTTCGTGTGCCATTCACCGTGCTTCCGCTCCGAGGCCGGCTCCGCGGGCAAGGACACGCGCGGCATGATCCGCAACCACCAGTTCGACAAGGTCGAGCTGGTGCAGATCATTCACCCGGAGAAGTCCTACCAGGGCCTGGAGGAGCTGACGGGGCACGCCGAATCCATCCTGAAACGGCTCGAGCTGCCGTATCGCGTGCTCTCACTTTCCACCGGCGATATCGGATTCTCGGCGGCCAAGACGTACGACCTCGAAGTCTGGCTGCCTTCGCAGGACGCATATCGCGAGATCTCCTCGTGCTCCAACTTTGAGGCGTTTCAGGCGCGCCGCATGCAGGCGCGCTTTCGCGCGGCGGGCGGCAAGCCGGAGCTGGTGCATACGCTGAACGGCTCAGGCCTGGCCGTCGGACGCACGCTGGTGGCGATCCTCGAGAACTTCCAGAACGCGGACGGCTCGGTGACCGTGCCGTCTGCGCTACGTCCCTTCATGGGCGGGCAGGAGAAGATCCAGCGCGCCGCCTGATAAAATCCGCGTTTCGCATTTGCGTTCCGACCGCGGAGAGATGGCAGAGTGGTCGAATGCGGCAGACTCGAAATCTGTTGTACCCATCGGGTACCGGGGGTTCGAATCCCTCTCTCTCCGCCACTTCTAAAATGAGATGGGCGCGCTTAGCGGCTGCGCGCCCATCCAGTGAAGCCTGGTTTTGCTAGTTGTATTCGAAGACGTTGCCGTTCACTTTGCTGAACGGGATGGCGGCGTGCATGTCCCCGTAGACGAGCACGGGTTCCGCTGCGGCGGCCACGGCGACTTGGGCGACTTCGGCGTTGCTGACGCAGCCGGCCGTGGCGAAGGCAGCAACCAGAACCGCTACGCGAACGATGCTTTTCATGACTCTCTTCTCCCTCAGTGGTCTCAAAGTTGAGACGCATCCAACTTACGCCTGAAGCCAGGCGCCGGGAGAGTCGCGGACAAGTTTTGAAACCCCCCCAGGTGACGCAGTTGGCAGCATCCCCCGGGGCTCTGGCACTTTCTGACCGATTTAATACTTTGCGATCATTGCTCGTGCTTCAACACGCGCCGGATCACGTCGACGATCAGGTTCTTCGTATAAGGCTTGGTGACGTAGCCGTCGGCGCCCAGCACCAGGCCGCGCCCGATGTCGGCCGCGTCGCTCTTGGCGGTGAGCATCACGATCGGCAGCGAGCCGAGCGCCGGGTGGCGGCGCATGCGGGCGAGCACATCGAAGCCGTCGCCGTCGGGCAGCATCACGTCGAGCAGCAGCAGATCGGGAGCGCCTTCATCGACGATCGCCTGCAGGAAGCTATTGACCGAGGTCGCGACCCGCACCTTGTACCCCGCCATCGACACGCGCAGATCCGCCAGCGCAAGCTGGTCGGGGTCGTCTTCGACGATCAGGATCACGCTATCCGCCGGCGCTTTGAGCGGCGCAGGCCGGCGCCGCAACCGGTCCGCGGCGAGGTAGGCGCCAGTGCGCGCGAGCGCGGCACTGGCTTCCTTGCCGGCCTTGCCGGGCTCGGTGCGCTCAAAAGAGAGCGTCGTTTCCGCGCCGCCCGCCGAGAAGTCGTCCTCGCGTCCTTCGCCCTCGGGCACCAGCTCGATCATGCCGAGCTCTTCGAGCTCGGAGAGCCATTCCTCGAGCATCTCGGCCGGAAACACTTTCGCCAGAGTCTCGGGAGCGCTGCCGTGAAGGTCCATCATCCACAGGATGCGCCGATAGTCGGCGGGCACGGCCGCGTCCTCGCCCTCCCAGGCGTCGCGCCCGGCGGCGGTGAGTCGGTAGATGCGAGCGGCCATGCGTCACTCTAAACTAACTGCCAGCCGATGAATCCCACTCCGCTGCAGGTGCAGTTCGATCCGTCGTCGGCACGCTTCGGCGCTTCGCGCTCGCAGAAGCGCCTCGAGGACGATCGCCTCCTGGAGGGCAAAGGCCTCTTCAGCGACGACCGCGTGTTTCCGCGGCAGGCGTGGATGGTGCTGGTGCGCTCGCCGCACGCCCACGCGCGGATCCGCTCGATCAACCTGGAAATCCCCGGGGTGATCGCCGCGTGGTCGATGACGCAGCTGCGCGCCGACGGCGTGAAGCACATCCCGTTTCCGCCGTTGTTCAAGCGCGCCGACGGCTCGCCGATGGCCGCGCCGCCGCGCACGCCGCTCGCCGACGGCAAGGTGTTCTACGTCGGCCAGCCGGTGGCGGCGATCGTCGCCGAGACGCGCGAGCAGGCGCAGGACGCCGCCGACCGCCTCGTCGTCGACTATGAAGATCTGCCTTGCGTGGTCGACCCGCGCAAGGCGATCGAGCCCGGCGCCCCGCTGCTTTGGGAGGCCGCGAGCGCAAACATTGCCGCCGAAGCCCGCTACGGTGATGCAGCCGCGGTCGACAAAGCGTTCCATGGCGCCGCCCACGTTTGCCGGATTCAACTGCACAACCAAAGGCTGAATGCCGTGGCCATGGAGCCGCGCTGTGCGATCGGCGTGCACGAGGCCGGCCGCACCACGCTGTATACGCAGAACCAGACGCCGACCGCGGCACGCGATCTGCTCGCCACGGTGTTCGGCGCCAAGCCGGCCGAGTTCCGGCTGGTGAACGGCGACATCGGCGGCGGCTTCGGCATGAAGACCGGGCTCACGCCGGAGGACGCGCTGGTCTGCTACGCGGCGCGCAAGCTCGGCCGTCCGGTGAAATGGCGCGCCGAGCGCAGCGAAGAATTCCTCGCCGCGCACATGGCGCGCGACCAGCACTACACGGCGGCGCTCGCGCTC
>Ga0315910_10001561_pt1 | contig 20875 bp, 16 predicted proteins | sample EdamamesoilMG_FD_204470 | JGI IMG/M metagenome (GOLD analysis project Ga0315910, IMG submission 204470) | Garden soil microbial communities collected in Santa Monica, California, United States - Edamame soil | ecosystem: Environmental > Terrestrial > Soil > Garden | place: USA: California...
CTCGGCGCCGGCGGCGGGATCGGTGGTGCGGCCGTTGAACTCGGCAAGTTGATGGGTGCGACGGTGATCGCCGCCGCTTCGTCCGCAGAAAAACTTGCCGCAGCAAAAAGCCGCGGCGCCGATCACGTGATTAACTACAGCAGCGAAGATCTGCGCGCTCGACTGAAAGAAATCGTCGGCGACAAGGGCGTCGACGTTGTCCTTGATCCGGTCGGCGGTCCTTACGCGGAGCCCGCATTGCGCTCCACCGGTTGGAACGGGCGTTTCTTGGTCGTCGGTTTTGCCGCCGGCGAAATTCCCAAGATTCCAATCAATCTCACGTTGCTGAAAGGCAGCGCGATCGTCGGTGTCTTTTGGGGCGAGTTCGTGAAGCGCCAACCCAAGGATGCGCAAACCGAAATGGATCAGCTGGTCCAATGGCTGGAGCAAGGCAAGATCAAGCCGCTGGTCTCGCAGCGATTTAAGTTGGCCGACTCGAAGGCCGCACTCGAAGCCGTATATACGCGCAAAGCCACCGGCAAGATCGTCATCGTTACCGAGTGACCGGTAACTGTGATGGAGCACACATAACGATCCGTTAAAGACATTCCTACTGCACCGTTTTGCTACCGATGACCGTGATTCGCATAGGCGGAGTCTGTACAAATACCTAAGGCGGCCGATGAAAGCGGTACCGATGCCGCTTTTCGGCCGGCCGTAACCGCAGTGCAATGAGGCGCATGCGGTGTGGAGTAGTGAATGTTGATAGCCGTACTAAGTTTTTTAGCCGGCACAGTCGCCGCGGCTGTCGTTTGGCTGGTATTTAAACGCCCGCAACAAGACAGGCTGCAAACGCGCCTCGACATCTTAGATGAGTCGATGAAGAGTGCGGGCGCAGGCACGTTCGTTGTCGATTTCGCAGCCGGCCTTATTGAAAGCTCCAGCGCCGCGGTCGTCTTGCTGGGCTTGCAAGATCGTATCGGCAATGTGATCACGCGCGATGAATGGTGGTCCGTAATTCATCCCGACGATCGTCAGCGCGTTGCGGAGGTGTCGGCTACGCTTCTCGCGGCGGGTAAGCCATATAAGATCGACTATCGCATCATTCAGCCCGGCGGCGCAGTGCGTTGGCTGAGTGCCGACGGGCTGCCGATAAAAAGCGCCGATGGTCGCGTGTCCAAATTGTACGGCACGCTGGTGGACGTCACGACGCTAAAAAAACTGGAATACCAACTGCGTGCGCGCGACGACCGTTTTCGCGACGCGTCAATTGCCGCGGGGTTGCACGCGTGGGAAATGGATCTGGAAAAGGCAACGGTGACCGTCGATTTGCCGCGTAAGCAAACGTATGAGACGTATACACTGACTTTCGAGGAGATGTACGCGGGGATGCATCCGGACGATGTGCCGATTCGTCGCGCGATGATCGAGCGCATTCGCCGCGAAGATATTCCCTACATCTCCGAGATCCGTGTCCGCAGTGCGCAGACCGCGGAATATAGGTGGTACCTCTCACACGGCACGGTCGTGAAGGATGCGAACGGCAATCGAACGCAGAGAGTTCGCGGCATCATTCAAGACATTCACGATAGAAAAATGGCCGAGCTGAAGCTGCGGGAAACCGAAGCACGGTTGGACCGGTCGACGCGGGGTACCAACGACGGCTTTTGGGAAATGGATGCCGTGACCAAACGTGTGTGGTATTCGCCGCGCTTCGCCACGATGATGGGTTACAGCCAACGCGAATTTCTGGATAACCAACAGTTCGTTTTCGAAACGACGCACCCCGACGATTTGCCGACAGTTCTTGCGGCGGTAGAGACGCACATGTCCGGCAACGGTCCGCCGGTGGATGTCGAGGTGCGCAAGCATCACAAAAACGGCGAGTGGCGTTGGGTGCGCTTGCGCGGCACGGCAGAGCGCGACGCAAGCGGGAAAGCCGTTTGGTTGTCCGGTTCGCAGCAGGACATCACGGAACTCAAGCAATACCAACAGGCGCTGATCGAGGCGACTCATTCAGCAGCGGCGGCCAATAAAGCCAAGAGCGAGTTTCTGGCGAATATGAGTCATGAAATTCGCACGCCGATGAACGGTGTTATTGGCATGACGGGGCTGTTGCTTGAAACTCAGCTCGATTCGACGCAGCGCGACTACGCGGAAACGGTGCGCGACAGTGCCGCCGCATTGCTCACTGTGATCAACGACATCTTGGATTTTTCTAAAATAGAAGCCGGCAAACTAGAGCTGGAATATCTGGACATGGATGTGCGCGACACCATCGAAGACGCGGCCCGCTTGTTGTCAATGCCGGCGAAAGCCAAGGATTTGCGCATCGTAACGCGTATCGATAGACAGGTGCCCGCTGCGGTATGCGGCGACGCCGGCCGCGTTCGCCAAATCCTGCTCAACTTAGGCAGTAATGCAATAAAGTTTACGCAGCACGGCGAGGTGACGATCGATTGTCGATTCGTCGAGCGCACGGCCGACGGCTCCTTGATCCGCATTGAGGTCCGCGATACCGGCATAGGCATTCCGCAAGATCGTATCGGCGCACTCTTTCAAGCCTTTTCCCAAGTCGATGCATCGACGACGCGCAAATTCGGCGGGACGGGACTAGGTCTGTCCATCGTCAAGCGACTCTCCGAATTAATGGGCGGCGAAACGGGTGTCCACAGCGAAGAAGGAGTCGGCTCGGTGTTTTGGTTCACCGTGCGTTTCCGATCGGCGCAAGCAAGAAACCAATTGCACTCCGCGCATCCCGAGCCGGCCGCGCAATTCATGCAGGATGGCTGCCGCATCTTATTGGCCGAAGACAACGCCGTGAATCAGAAGGTGGCGTGCAGAACGTTGGAGAAGCTCGGCTACCAAGTCGATGTGGTCGAAGACGGAAAAGCGGCCGTGGCCGCTTGGAAAACGGGCCGGTTCGATTTAATTCTGATGGACTGTCAGATGCCGATAATGGACGGCTATGAGGCAACCCGAGTCATCCGCGCACGGGAGCAGGAGACGCAGCGCAAACGCACTCCCATCGTTGCTTTAACCGCGCACGCCATGCAAGGCGCGGATGAGCAGTGCAAAGCCGTCGGCATGGACGACTATTTATCGAAGCCGTTGGATCGGATGCAATTGCAGGTCTGCCTGCGACGCTGGCTCGTCGCATCCGAAGCGGCACCCAGATCCGCCGTCGGTTCGTGACCGGCTATTCCACCTTCTCACTAAGCGGAAAAAATGCCGTCGCCGAATGTGAACCAGTGCACACAACGACGGGCCTTCGATCGTTCTGAATATTGCGATTTTGGTTCCATCTGACATTGCCTGCGCCGAGCTCTATAGAAATGTCTCGCCAGGCCGTTGACTGAGGGAATAGCTATACCGATTTCCGGTCGTTTTTCCGCGGGAGAGAGCGATCGACCGCCTCTTGGAGTACGGAATGCCCATTGTCGTCTTGTTATTGGCATGCAGCGTTGTCGCCGCACTCGTCTGGCTGGCGTGTCGGCGGCCGATGCGTGCATTGCAAAATAAATTGCACGCGATAGAAGAGTCGATGAAGAACGCCGGCACGGGCACGTTCGTCGTCGTCCTCCACAGCGGCGTCATTCATAGTTCCAGCGCCGCACTTCAATTGCTGGGGTTCGCGCTAGACCGAACCGCCATCACAGCCAAAGAATGGCAGGACACGGTACACGTCAGCGACCGCGAGCGGGTCAGTAAAACCGTCAAAGAGGTGATTGCTGCGGGCAATCCTTATTGCCTTGACTATCGCGTCGTCCTGCCGAACGGGGAGACACGCTGGGTGCGCTCGCATGGATTGCCGCGGAAGGACGATGCCGGCCGCGTTACGCAGCTGTACGGCACGTTAATCGACATTACGCCGCTGAAACAGCTCGAATCGGAAATGCGCGCACGCGAAGAGCGCTTCCGCGCGGCGCAGATCGCGGCCAGTTTCTATACCTGGGAATTGGACTTGGATAAAGATACGTTCACGATCGACCGGCCGGCTAAGAAAGTCCGCGACGAAAACGGCGAATGGGTGTATCGAACCGAGAGCTATACGCAGGCGTTGGCCGACAGCTTTTCGAATCTGCACCCGGACGACGTCGCCGTCCGCCAAGAAATGATCGATCGTTTTCGCGTCTACAAAGAGGACGTTCCGTATGTCACCGAAACGCGCACGCGCAGCCCGCTGCGCTACGACAACGCGTGGCGCTGGCATCTGTCGCACGGTAAATTGGTGAAAGACGCCGACGGCAATAGGACCAATAAAATCCGCGGCATCATCCAGGATATTCACGACCGCAAGGCGGCGGAGGTGCGGCTCGCCGAAATGGATGCGCGATTGAATCGTGCCACGCGCGGTACCAACGATGGCTTTTGGGAAACGAATACGCGCACCGGCGAGACGTGGGTGTCGCCGCGCTTTGCGGAGATGTTGGGCTATCAACAGCGCGATTTCTTGGATGATTTGCGCAAGTTGAACGACACCATCTATCCGGACGACGTGCCGCGCCTGCGGGATGCGTTCGAGGCGCATGCCAAGGACGCCGCCACGCCGATGGACATAGAGATTCGCAAGAAGACCAAGGGCGGCGAATGGCGGTGGATGCGCATGCGCGGTAAGGCGGAGCGGGATGCTGACGGCAACATGATAGCCATGTCCGGCTCGCAACAAGACATCACCGAGCTGAAGGAGTATCAACAAGCCCTAATCGAAGCGACCAATACGGCCGCCGCGGCGAGCAAGGCTAAGAGCGAATTTCTGGCCAACATGAGCCATGAAATCCGCACACCGATGAACGGTGTGATCGGCATGACCGAGCTTTTGCTGGAAACGCCGCTGAATCCGATGCAACGTGACTACGCGGAAACGGTACGTGACAGCGCGTCGGCCTTGCTTACCGTCATCAACGATATTCTCGACTTCTCCAAGGTCGAAGCCGGCAAGCTCGAGCTCGAATACCTGGACATCGACGTGCGCGACACCATCGAAGACGTAGCGCGGCTGCTCGCCATTCATGCGCACGCCAAGGGACTGGAAGTGACGGCTCACATCGATCCGCAATTGCCGGATGTCGTGCGTGGCGATGCCGGTCGTATACGGCAAATTCTATTGAACCTGGGCGGCAACGCCGTCAAGTTCACACAACAAGGCGAAGTGGCCATCGACTGCCGCGTCGTCGAGAAGGACGACAAAGGCACGTTGGTTCGCATCGAAGTGCGGGACACGGGTATCGGCATTCCGCCCGAGCGCCTGACCGCCTTGTTTCAAGCGTTCACCCAGGTGGATGCTTCTACGACACGTAAATTCGGCGGCACCGGTTTGGGTTTGTCCATTGTGAAACGGCTGGCCGAACTCATGGGCGGTGAGACCGGCGTTACCAGTGAGGAAGGCGAAGGCTCGGTGTTTTGGTTTACCGTTCGGTTTGACGTAGCGCATAGCGCCGCCAAGGCGCGCCCGGCGCCCCCGGCCGAATTGAAGGGCCAGCGTATCCTGGTGGTCGACGACAACGCCACCAACCGCAAAGTCATGATGGGCCAGTTGACTCTCTGCGGCATGGATCCGGTGTGCGCAAGCTCCGCCGATGAAGCACTGACGTTGATGCGCCAAGCCGCATTGGCGGGTCGGCCTTTCGAGGTCGCGCTGCTCGATCACCAAATGCCCGGCTGCGACGGCGCAAAACTGGGCAAGAAGATCGTTGCAGAACCAACCATCAAGAAGGCACGCCTGATCTTGCTGACCTCGTCGGGGCAGCGCGGCGACGGCCATTTGTTTGCGGAAATTGGCTTTGCCGGTTACTTACTTAAACCGGTCACGCAACGCGACCTCACCGATTGTTTGATGATGGTGCTCTCGTCGAGTGCGGAATCGTGGCATCTGAAATCGCAGCCGATCATCACGCGCCACGCATTACGATCGCAGCGCGCACAAAAGCGCCATCGCATTTTGCTGGCCGAAGATAATGCCGTGAATCAGAAGGTAGCTACCAAGACGCTGGAGAAACTGGGCTATCGGGTCGATGTGGTGGGCGATGGCATTGCCGTCGTCGCCGCATGGGAAACAGGTCGCTACGACTTGATCCTGATGGACTGCCAAATGCCGGCGATGGACGGTTACGAGGCAACGCAAATGATACGCAGCAAAGAGCGTAGCGAGTCGCGCAAGCGCATACCGATCGTGGCGCTAACCGCTCATGCCATGAAGGGCGCGGACAAGCAATGCTCCGAGGCCGGAATGGACGACTATCTCTCCAAGCCCATCGACCGCGCGCAACTGGATGCGTGCTTGGAGCGATGGCTCAATAACGATGCCGTTGAAGCTTCTCCCGTGCCGACCCAAGGCGCGCCACCCGCCGCTTCGCCAAGCACCAAAGAAATAAACGCAACGCCGATCGACTGGCAGCGCTTGCTGGCCGCGACCGATCACGACGAACAGCTGGCGCGCGAGCTGGCCGTATTGTTTATAGAAAGCGGCGCCAACAGCCTGCAGGAGATCATTGCCGCATTGGCCGGCGGCGATTACGGCAAGTTGGGCGAGAAGGCGCACGAAATAAAAGGTGCTAGCGCCAGTCTGCAAGCTATTGCGGCCACCACCGCCGCAGAACGGTTGGAGACGGCTGCGCGCAACGGCGACGCCTTGCAAATACCGGAACTGACTCAGCAGCTGAAAGTGGAAGTCGACCGCGCGATCGAGTTCTTACGCACGCAGGTCGCCTAAACGCGCATGTCTCCGAAGCGCGATCGCTCGAATCATTCTTGACGAGAATTGCCCGGACGTTTCTAGTACATTGGCGAGCACACAACGCTTTGCGGCGTTGTGTGTTCCAAAATACTAAGAAGCGGCTATGGATACTAAAAAAGAAACAACAAAACACGGTCCGTGGATTGGGAGCGCTTCGTTGCCGCTCGGGCAGCGCGATCAACAGCAACTATTGCGCATGACGAAGGCGATGTGGGCTCTACTCAAAGCGCACCTGAACCTCAGCGACGTTCAATTGCATCAGATGTTGGTCGAGATCGATACGCAAACTCCGCAACTTACGACTTGCAGCATGTGTCGAAATCCGCTGCAAAGCACCGCACAGCGTTGTTTGTTCTGCGGCACCGTACCGCAGATTGAAGTTAGCAACAGCGAGCTGCAGACCCGCCTGTCGCGTATCCGGCTGACTGAACAATAAGGCGTAAGAGGCGCTGCGATGGAGATCTGCATATTTTCTTCGCAAGGGCGCGGAAACCTCGCTTTAGGAGTATCAATCCGTAACTGACGATTCGAGGGTCATTTCTCGAATAACAGTTACGCGGCAAATTAGAACCTGTCCGCGTTCATTAGAAAATGAATCCAGATGGATGCAGCGTATCCAAGTGCAACGGCCCACGACCACTTTAGATGCGTAAAGAAGGTGTATATGCCGCGAGCCTGCCCCATCAGAGCGACACCGGCGGCCGAACCGATCGACAGAAGCGATCCACCTACGCCCGCGGTGAGCGTGACCAATAGCCAATGTCCGTCGGACATCTCGGGTGAAATCGTCAACACCGCAAACATGATTGGAATGTTATCGATAATAGCGGATGCAATACCTACCAAAATGTTCGAGGTGGTGGGACCCAACGTTGCGTAGGAGTTTTGAGATAGCAGGGAGAGGTACCCAAATGCGGCCAATCCGCCTACACACACGATTACGCCATAAAAAAACATCAACGTGTCCCACTCCGCTCGTTTCATGCTGATGAAGATATCGAACGGTTTGCGAACGAGTTTGGTACCCGAAGGAACTCGCAAGGTATCCTCCGCGAAGGTCGGATCGCGCACTTCCCGGTGGCGTAAAAAATACCCGTACAATTGCAAAAGACCGAGACCGGTCATCATGCCAAGGAACGGCGGCAGGTGAAGAAACTGGTGCAATGCGACGGTCATGGCAATGGTAAATGCGAATAACATCACCACGACGTATCCGCCTTCTTTTACCGCAACCGGAACGCTGTCCCACTGTGGAAACGTACGTGGAACCGCGAAGTGCATGCACGCGGCAGGAACAAGCCAGTTGACCAAGGAAGGGACGAACAGATCTAAGAAATCAAAGAAGCTCAACACGCCTTTTTGCCACACCATCAGCGTGGTGATGTCGCCAAAGGGACTGAATGCACCGCCTGCATTTGCCGCCACTACAATGTTTACGCAAGCCGTCGCAATGAATGCGGTATTTCCTCGCCCGACACTCATTACTACGGCGCCCATCACGAGTGCGGTCGTCAAATTGTCGAGTATGGGCGACAGGAAAAAAGCCATTAATCCTGTTATCCAAAACAGCGCTCTAAGCGACAGCTTGCGAGCCACTAGCCACGTGCGCAGTGCGTCGAACACTTGGCGTTCTTGCAGCGTATTCACGTAGGTCATAGCCGCCAGCAAAAACAACAGTAATCCGGAGTACTCCAGCAAGTTGTGTTGCAACGCGTTGTGTACTGCGTCTCCGGACTCATTACCTCGCAGTGCAATCGCCACCAACATCCAGATTATGCCGGCGGCGACGACGACGGGCTTTGACTTGCGCAGTTCCGTGAACTCCTCGGCGATGACGAAGGCGTACGCAAGGGCAAATACGACCAGCGCGACGATACCGAGGGATGTACCCGTCAAATCGGGCGTTGACGGCGAGGCCAAGGCCGTCGATGGCAGGACCAGAGCGGCGATCAGGGTGGATGCAGCGTTTTTCATTTCGGATTTTTTTTTCGACGGTTTTTGTTGGCGATGGCAATCAGGATCACGAGGTAAGAGATAAATCGCACGGTGTAGATTACCGGATTGTCACCCGTGGGCGATTCGACGAACAAGAAAGCGATGCGATTGCAAGCTTCGATAAAGAAGGCGGCACTGAAGCCGATGAACAGCGGGTCCCGTGTTTGGCGCCAGAATTTTAGAAAGAACGCTGCGGCCACGAGCGTGCAGGTAACGATGACACCCAGAAGAAATCCGTCGAACATGGTTAGTCGCTCTCAAAGATCAGACCGTACACGAGCAGCACCATCGATCCCGCCGCGACCAATAGCCGCCATGAGTAGAGGCTGACGTCCGGCACAATGGAAAGATCAATCAGGACGATGGCGTTGGATACCGTGAGCCCGGCAAAACACAGGCCACTCCAAAGCAATAGACGCGTGCGCACCTCAAAGTACGCTCGAAGAAGCAATATTGCGCACAACCCGACGGTCGCGGTGCCAAGGACGTTTACGACTAACTGCAGCATTACTTGTCCTTCTTCATGTCGAACGCCCTCGCAAACTCCTTAACGGATGCCGAACCTTTGCTGTGCAAGAACGTAGTCAACGGAATGAGATGGTGTCGATAGGCAACGGCAAGTTCCTTAATAAGGAGTAGATCAGCGGCAGTAACCGGCCCGAACCGAAATGCCGCCCCATCCGTTGCAGGCATGATAAATCCGCGGCGATGGAGCGCCTCCAACACAGTTCGGGCTGCCGACGGCGAGAGGTAGGTGCGAGCCGCCAGTTCGGCTTCCGTCCAGGTGCGGTCGCCGCTCTCACTCATCAGTAAGAGGGATTCGAGTTCGGGCACCGTGTCGAGGTTGTCGGCAACGAACTTGAGAATGTGTGTGGGTACCGGAGCCGCTGTCATTATGAAAGTGCAGCCGAGGGTCGAATCGAATCGCGACTTTCCTCATCGCGCGCGGCAGCGGTTTCCGTCATCATCATTACTCGCTGAGTAGGATACGCAAACTCAGCGCCCAGCTCCGCCAGCTTACGATGAAGGCGCAAATTGATGGATTGTTGGATATCCATGTACTTATTAAAGTCCGCCGACAGCACATAGTAAACGGTTTCGAAGTCGAGCGACGACGCGCCGTGTTTCTGAAAATGCGATCGGTCGAAGCGCGCATCGCCATGCGCTTCGACGATCGCCCTAATTACGGCCGGAATTTTTTCGACGGTGTCGATCGGGGTCTCGTAAGTCAGGTTGGTGGCAAACACCACGCGGCGCTCGCTCATGCGGCCGTAATTTCGAACGCGACTCTTGAGCAGATCGCTATTCGACATGACGATTTGCTCGCCGCTTAAACTGCGAAGGCGCGTGCTTTTTATGCCGATGTATTCCACTGAGCCCAAAAAATCATCGACGATGAGAAAATCGCCTAGGACGAACGGTCGGTCGAGCGTGATCGAGAGCGATGCAAATAAATCTCCGAGGATGTTTTGCAGCGCCAGCGCCACGGCAACGCCGCCGATACCCAAACCCGCCACCAATGCCGTTATGTTGACGCCGAGATTATCGAGCGTTAAGAGAACCACCAGCGCCCAAATGACGCCATTCACGATGAATCCAATGATGCCGAGCGATCCGGCCACGGCTTTGTCCGCCTCCAAACTGAGTTGGCGTTTACGCGACAACCATGCCGACGCGGCAGCGACGGCCCAAATACCGGCCTGCCAAAACAGCGCAATCGTGATGGCCGAACGAAGAAGGTGCTCGGACGTCGGCCCCGTCGTTAGGGTCTGCAATCCGATATAGAGCGACAAGATGGCGAAGAAGAGGACGGTTGTGCGCCCGAGTACCTGAACGGGGATCTCCAGTAACTCGATGTGCGCGGTGGACTGAAGTTTGGCGTGATACCGCCGCACGACGACCCGCAATCCGATCAATGCAAAGAACACACCCGCCGCGGCGGATGCGGCAATAAGCCATGCAGTCACCGAGTTTGTGAAGATCGGCAAGTCGGATAGATCGCTAAGCGACAGCATCGTAGCTCTCCCGGGAGCGATCGAGTGCTTCAACAAAGCGCGAATGCCATGCGTGAATACAGTTCTGTCGAAGCGTCGTCATCATCGACTGATGGCGGTCGCGTCGCTCGGATAGCGACATGGTGAACGCCTGTTGAATTGCGTGCGCCATGCCTCGAGTGTCGTACGGATTTACTAGAACGGCCGCATTCAGTTCGTGCGCGGCCCCGGCCATGTTTGACAGGACGAGGACACCGGGATCCGACGGATCCTGTGCTGCGACAAATTCTTTCGCCACGAGGTTCATGCCGTCCCGAACGGGGGTTGCGATTCCCACCAATGCGCAACGAAGAAATCCCATCAATACATCGTGCGGGAAGTTTCGATTGAGATACCGGATCGGCGTCCAGTCGGTGTCGGCAAAGCGACCGTTAATCCGGCCCGTCGTCTGCTCAAGGCTGCGACGGATTTCGGAGTATGCGCGCACGTCGGTTCGCGACAGCGGTGCGATCTGCAGGAACGTTACGCGATTGCAGTTTTCTGGATGCGTTTCAAGAAATCGCTCGTACGCACGAAAACGTTGCACCAGACCCTTGCTGTAGTCGAGACGGTCAACGCCGACCATCAGCCGACGGCCGAGGAGTCCTGCCATCATTTTCTTACACTCGTCGCCCGACAGCGAATCAATCGCCTCGCGCTGGATGGACTCGACGTCGACCCCAATGGGAAACACTTCCGTGACGATGGTTCTTCCGCCAAAGACAATGACACCATCGCGCGCGATGAGATCTTGACCCCAAACGTGCGCCACAGCGCCGCGAAACGCATCGAGATCGGTCTTCGTTTGAAAGCCGACGACGTCATACGCAAGCAGTGATTGAAGGAGATCACCGAATATCGGTAGGACGCGTAACACCTCGATGTTTGGGAAAGGAATGTGCAGAAAGAAACCGCACGGTTGCCGCACTCCCGCTTCACGAAGTTTTTGAGCGAGCGGAATGAGATGGAAGTCGTGCACCCAGATCACATCCGAAGGCTCGAGCAGCGGCGCTAGCTCCCGTGCGAATCGAGCATTTACTTGGGAGAACGCTTCGTACTGAGTTTCTGAGTACCGAAAATCGTCGATAAAGTAGTGAAAGAGCGGCCAGAGCACCGAATTACAGAACCCCAGATAGAAGTCGCAGTATTCGCTTTCGTCGAGTGTTGTCGAAGCGAAGTGAATATCGCCTTTTCGCGTAACGGAGGGACCTTCGTGTGCCGACTTGGTTGTTTCTCCATCCCAGCCGAACCACAAGCCCCCGCGCGCCTGCATAGCCGCCAACAATCCCACGGCGAGGCCACCCGGTGCGGTGCCGCGTCGAGGAAGCGAGATTCGATTCGATACGGCGACGAGTCTGCTCATTGGATTATCGGGAGTGCAGAGGCAAGCCCTGTGCGCGCTAGCGGTACATTGGCGAGCCGGTGCATGGCTTGCGTTCGGTCCCCGACGGTAATGCTATGACCGCCAAATTGACCCACCACTTCGAAACCGCACCGGTGGGTAATGTCCGCGTCTGGGTATAAGGGCGCACGGCTGATTGGATATTCCGTCATGAAAGCCTCCACGGCGGTGGCTTGGTTTCGGCACCGCGGTTTGTTGTCGATTCTGCCAGTGGAAAATTGTCGGGAAATGGCGTCACACTTGGTTTATTCTGCACAATAATTGCTTATAGGCAACTATTAACATTGCGCATCGTCTGCGCGTAAAACTTGCTTGGTGTAGGCTGCAATCCCCTTTTCTTGCATAACGCTGGACGGACAGGCGCCCACAAATGAGTTCTGCACCGCGCAAGTCAGTAAACACCGGCGCTCGTAGTGAACTGGAAAATAGAGCGTTGTTGTCTGCTCGCGCACTGGTGGACCGCATGCGCGCTCTGTATCGAGAGCTAGAGCGGCAGACAGGCGCGCCCATCACTCAACACAGGGCGCTGGCGTGCATTGGCGCAGAGCCCGGCATTACGGCGTCGACACTTGCTGAACAATTGGGCATGCAGCGTCCGGCTGTAAGTCATGTATTAAAAAACCTGACCGCGCGCGGTTGGATAGAGCGTCGACGAAGTTCCGACGATCAGCGATCGGTGCGCATATTCGTCACCGCAGAAGGTCAAAAATTGCTTAGCGCAACCGCAGGTTCCGCCGTCGGAACATTACAGCGCGCTGTGCTAAGTCTCGACACAGCCAAGCTCGCGCAGCTGGCGATTGGACTCGAAACGCTGATCGGGTTTCTTCCCGATGTGCACCCCGGTGTAGTTCGAGATAGGAAGCGCGGTGCCCGCCATCGATGAGCTTCTTGATATTCCAATGATGTTACGAGATCGACGGCAAGCCAGAGTTAATGATGAACATCACTTAATTTGCACCGGAGCGGAGCAGCGCCGCATGCGTCTGGCTTCGTTCTGATGCGCGTAGCACCACAGCGATCTACTGTGTATCTCCTGCTGAATTCGTTCGTCTCCGCAAAACAAACTCGGAACTTACGCTAGCACGCGGTTTACATCGGCTTTTCTACGTCAATTTACCGAAATACAGGAATGGCTTTCTTGTTGGCACGCTGATTGCTTATTCGGTTTAAGCCCAACGGCGGGTCATCGTTTTCCGCGCACTGATCGTTTGCTTCGTAAGCATGCTGTTGTTTACCGAGTACTCCCAGCGCAAGGAGACATGACCCGCGCCCAGCTCGGGTCGAATACGAGAGGAGAGCTGCGGTGGTTGATAAGAAAGATGCGATTCAATTGGGTCGTCGCGACGTTCTCAAGGGCGCGCTGGCCGCAGCCGCAACAACGGCGCTGATCCCAAAGCCGCTGTATGCGGCCATTCCTAAACCCGAAACGACGAAAGCGATACTCGGCTTTATCGCACTGACCGACGCAGCGCCACTGATCCTTGCGAAAGAAAAGGGCATCTTCGCAAAGTACGGCATGCCCGATGTAGAAGTGAACAAGCAAGCGTCGTGGGGCACGACGCGCGATAACTTGGTATTAGGCTCCGAGGGTAACGGCATCGACGGTGCTCACATCTTGACGCCGATGCCTTATCTCATCAGTAGCGGCAAGGTCACGCAGAACAATGTGCCGACACCGATGTACATTCTGTCGCGTTTAAACCTCGATAGTCAGTGCATTTCGGTTGCTGCCGAGTATGCAGATATCAAAGTCGGTCTCGATACCGCGCCGTTTAAAGTTGCGCTCGAGAAGAAAAAAGCCTCCGGTCAAGCAATTAAAGCCGCTATGACCTTCCCGGGAGGTACGCACGATTGCTGGATTCGCTACTGGTTGGCCGCCGGCGGCATCGATCCCGATAAAGACATCGAAACTATCGTCGTTCCGCCCGCGCAAATGGTTGCCAATATGAAGGTCGGCACCATGGATTGCTTCTGCGTGTGCGAGCCGTGGAATGAACAGCTTAAGAATCAAAAAATCGGCTACACAGCCATCAATACCGGCGAGTTGTGGAACAAGCATCCTGAAAAATCCTTCGCGATGCGCGCTGCGTGGGTGGACAAATATCCGAATGCGACCAAGGCGTTGCTCATGGCGGTGCAAGAAGCGGCGATGTGGTGCGACAAGCTGGAAAACCGCGATGAGATCGCGAAGATCGTCTCGCAGCGTCAATGGATCAATGCGCCCTACGCCGACTTGGTGGATCGATTGAAGGGTAAGTTCGACTACGGCACCGGCAAAGTGGTCGAAAAAAGCCCGCACATCATGAAGTACTGGAGCGACTTCGCCTCGTATCCCTTCCAAAGCCACGAACTCTGGTTCCTGTACGAAAACGTGCGTTGGGGCAAGTTCACCGGTAAGGAAGATTTCAAATCGCTGATCTCTAAGGTCAACCGCGAAGATCTCTGGCGCGAGTGCGCCAAAGAAATCGGTGTGCCTGCCGCGCAGATTCCGACTTCCACCTCGCGCGGCGTCGAGAAATTCTTCGACGGTAAGACTTTCGATCCTGCGAAGCCCGAAGCGTACTTGGCCAGCTTGAAGATTAAACGCGTATGAGCACCACGATGGACGACACGTTGCAAGCAGTAGTTCGCGCAACGCCCGCTCTGGAGATCGCGCCGTTCGCCGTCCGCGTGCGGCGCATCGTTCAGCGGGTAGCATCACAATTCGTTAGGAACGTGATGCCGCCACTCGTTACATTGGCGATATTGATCGGGATTTGGGAGATCGCGTGCTCGTCGCCAACCGCGAGCTTGCCGCCGCCGACCAAAGTGGTAAGCGATACCTGGCAGTTGATTACGCAACCGTTCTTCGACGGCGGCGGCATCAATAAGGGACTCTTCTGGCACATCTTTGCAAGCGTCAAGCGCGTGGCCTTGGGTTACATGCTTGCCGCCGTCGCCGGCATCGCGTTCGGAGTGCTCGTCGGCAGCAGCAAGTTGGCGATGCGAGCGCTCGATCCTTTGTTTCAAGTGCTGCGAACGATTCCGCCTCTGGCTTGGTTGCCGTTATCGCTCGCAGCATTTCGAGACGGCCAGCCGTCGGCGATCTTCGTGATTTTCATTACCGCAATCTGGCCAATCATTATCAATACAGCAGTAGGCATTCGCAACATTCCGATGGACTATCAGAACGTTGCGCGAGTGCTGCGATTGAATAAACTCGAATACTTTGCGCAAATCATGCTGCCAGCCGCCGCACCGTTCATTTTCACGGGGCTGCGCATCGGTATCGGCCTGTCTTGGCTCGCCATCGTCGCCGCGGAAATGTTGATCGGCGGCGTCGGCATCGGCTTCTTCATCTGGGATGCGTGGAACTCTTCGCTCATCAGCGACATCATCTTGGCGTTGATTTACGTCGGCATCATCGGCTTCTTGCTCGACCGCGCCATTGCCCTGCTGGGCAGATTGGTGACGCGCGGAACGGCTTCGACTTGAGGGTGGCAGCTATGACCGACAACTACGTAGTAATTGAAGGCGTGCACAAAACCTTTGGTGCCGGCGATTCAGCATCAGAAGTGTTGCGCGATATCTCGCTCACCATGCGCAAGGGTGAATTCGTCTCACTGATCGGGCATTCCGGCTGCGGTAAATCCACTTTGCTCAACATTGTGGCGGGCTTGATTCCCGCGTCGCAGGGGCATGTGTTTATCGAAAATCGCGAGGTGACTGAGCCGGGCCCAGATCGCGCTGTCGTGTTCCAGAATCATTCGCTGCTGCCGTGGCTCACGGTCTATCAGAACGTAAAGCTCGCCGTGGATAAAGTGTTTGGTAGCACCAAGTCGGCGGCCGAGCGTCACGAATGGACATTGCGCAATCTGGAGCTCGTGCATATGGAGCATGCATTGGCCAAGCGTCCGGCAGAAATTTCGGGTGGTATGAAGCAACGCGTCGGCATCGCGCGTGCGTTGGCGATGTCTCCGAAGGTGCTGCTGCTCGACGAGCCATTCGGAGCGCTCGATGCACTGACTCGCGCGCACCTTCAAGATCAGGTGATGCAAATCAACGCGGAACTCGGCAACACCGTGATGATGATCACGCACGACGTTGAAGAGGCCGTATTGCTTTCCGATCGCATCGTAATGATGACCAACGGTCCGGCGGCGCGCATCGGCGGCATTTGCGATGTGAAGCTTGCTCGACCGCGCCAGCGTTTGGAATTGCTCAACGACGTGACGTATGCATCTTGCCGCGCCACGGTGCTGGAGTTTTTGCACAAGCGGCATCGTTATGTCGAGGCGGCGTGAAGCTGCTTCCGAGTGCGCGGCGACGGAGCGAGATCGCTCCATCGCTGCGCCAATGAAGGGCGGTTTGTAGATCGAAGTCGTACAAACCAGCGAAAAAACCTAGGAAAGACGCGGTGTCAGGGAGTTGGCACAGGCATTGCAAATAGAAACTCGTAACGCGCTCAACGACGAGTGCGCACGGAAAGGCAACGTTGCCGATTCATGTTTTAGCATCGCTTTAACTGGCGGCGTCAAAAAATGAATCGAGCAAGTTGCCTTTTTTGTTTTCCGCAATGCGCGCAGGCGCTGTGGGCGACTCGACCTAATTGAACATTATGGGAGAACGACTGTGATTGAGATTCGAACCGGCCGCCGCGCAACCGCATCACTACTTCTGGCAGGTGCGCTGTGTGCAACACTGTCTATCGGGCAAGCAGCGCCGCTAAAGATCGAGAAAGAGCAGCTTAAGATCGGCTTCATAAAACTTACCGATATGGTGCCGCTGGCGGTTGCCTACGAAAAAGGTTACTTCGAAGACGAAGGCCTGTACGTCACGCTCGAACCGCAAGCCAACTGGAAGGTCATTCTCGACCGCGTGATCACGGGCGAACTGGACGGCGCGCATATGCTTGCCGGTCAGCCCATCGCATCAACGATTGGTTTCGGAACGAAAGCCGAGGTGGTTACGGCATTCAGCATGGACTTGAACGGTAACGCCACCACGGTATCCAACGAAGTGTGGACCCTGATGCAACCGCACTTAAAGAAGGATGCGACCGGCAAGATCGAACATCCCATTAAAGCCGAAACGCTTAAGCCCGTTGTCGACAAATTCAAATCGTCGGGAAAGCCGTTCAAGATGGCGATGGTGTTTCCGGTCTCCACGCATAACTACGAACTCCGCTATTGGCTGGCATCGGGCGGGTTGCATCCCGGCTTCTATTCTCCCAGCGACGTTTCAGGACAAATCAAGGCCGATGTGTTGCTGTCGGTAACACCGCCGCCGCAAATGCCTGCAACGTTAGAGGCCGGCACAATCAATGGTTACTCGGTCGGTGAGCCGTGGAATCAACAAGCGATTTTTAAAGGCGTGGGCGTGCCGGTTATCACCGATATTGAAATCTGGAAGAACAATCCGGAAAAAGTGTTCGGTGTCACGAAAGCATGGGCCGATAAATATCCCAACACGCACCTTGCAATGGTGAAAGCGCTGATTCGCGCTGCCATGTGGCTGGATGCTAACAACGGCGCCAATCGCAAAGAAGCTGCGCAAATTATTTCTCGCGCGGAGTACGTCGGCGCGGACTATCGAGTTATCGCCAACAGCATGACAGGTACGTTCGAGTACGGCAAAGGCGATAAGCGTGCGTTGCCGGACTTCAACGTGTTTTTCCGTTACAACGCGACGTACCCCTTCTATAGCGATGCAGTGTGGTACCTCACGCAAATGCGTCGTTGGGGTCAAATTCCCGAAGCCAAAGCCGATCAGTGGTATCACGACACGGCGAAGAAGGTGTATCTGCCCGATGTGTATCTGAAAGCCGCGCAAATGTTGGTCGACGAAAAGAAGGCGAAGAAAGAAGACTTCCCCTTCGGCGTGGATGGATTCCGTGCGCCGACTGCCGAGTTTATCGACGGTATCGAATACGACGGCCGCAAGCCCAACGCCTACATCGACAAGCTCACCATCGGCTTGAAAGGCGCGCAAAAAGTTGAAGGCGGCAACGTGAAGTAATTGCACCGAGGCAGTTATGAACAACATCGTAGTTATGAAAAAATCTATTCCAAGTCCTGCCGACGGCGCGCCGTCTGCGCCCTCGTCGCAACCCTCTACGGCGGCGAATGCGGCGACGCTGTCGGCAACCCCGGCGAAGAAGAAGCCGTTGAATCTCGAACCGATGTTCAATGTGTTGAACATGATCGGCTTGAGCTTTATCGCGCCCATCGTGCGCTTGTGTCGCGGCGAAAACCCGCGCGCACAAGTAAAGGATCTGTGGCAATTGCTAGGCATCCCACTGGTGGCTATCGCAGTTTTCTTGTTCGCATGGAGCCGCATGTCGGCAAACATCGAAACCAGTCTCGGAAAAATTCCGGGTCCGGTAGCTGTGTGGAATCAAACCGGCGCGCTGTGGGCTGACCACAAAGCCGAACGCGAAAAGGCAGCGGCGTTTTACGAGCGGCAGGAAAAGCGCGCGGCGGAAAAATTGGCGGAAGACCCAAACGCCGACGTAACCGTCCGCAAATACACCGGCAAGCCGACGTACGTCGATCAGATCGGCACCAGTTTGAAGACCGTATTCCTGGGCTTCATGATCGCAACGATTGTGGCCGTGCCGCTGGGTATTCTTTGCGGCTTATCGACATCGTTCAACTCGGCGCTTAATCCCATCATCCAGGTGTTCAAGCCGGTATCACCGCTGGCGTGGCTGCCGATCGTTACGATGGTGGTGAGCGCGCTGTACGTCACTACCGATCCGATGTTTGCCAAATCGTTTTTGATCTCGGCAATCACCGTATCGCTGTGCTCGTTGTGGCCAACCATCATCAACACCACGCTCGGCGTATCGTCGATCGACAAAGATTTGCTCAACGTGGCCAAAGTGCTGCAACTCAAGTGGCACACCAAGTTAGTGAAGCTTGTGTTGCCTTCTTCGTTGCCGCTGATCTTTACCGGTTTGCGCTTGTCGTTGGGGGTGGGCTGGATGGTGCTAATCGCCTCGGAGATGCTGGCGCAGAATCCCGGCCTTGGAAAGTTCATTTGGGATGAATTCCAAAACGGCAGCTCCGAATCGCTGGCACGCATCCTGGTGGCCGTGTTCACCATCGGCATCATCGGGTTCCTGCTCGATCGCATCATGCTCACGATCCAGAGCCTGGTGAGTTTTGGAGATAAGCGATGAGCTTTCTCGAACTCAAAGGTATCTGTAAGAGCTATGCCGGCGATGCCGGCACGACGGAAGTGCTCGATAACATCAATCTCTCGGTGGACGAGGGCGAGTTTGTTGCCATTGTCGGTTTCTCCGGCAGCGGCAAGACGACGCTTATCTCCACCATAGCGGGATTAATTACGCCGGACAGCGGTAGCATTTCCCTTAGAGACAAACCGGTTACGGGTGCGGGCCACGATCGCGGCGTCGTATTTCAAAGCTACTCGCTCATGCCGTGGCTCACGGTGTACGGCAATGTCGCGTTAGCCGTCGAAGCCGCGTTTCCAAGAATGTCCGCGCAAGAACGCGATGCGCATATTCGCAAGTACATTCAAATGGTGGGTTTGTCGCACGCCATGGATCGCCGGCCCGCGGCATTATCCGGCGGTATGCGCCAACGCGTTGCCGTTGCGCGCGCATTATCGATGCAGCCGCAAGTACTCTTACTCGATGAACCGCTGAGCGCGTTGGATGCATTGACGCGCGCGAATCTACAAGACGAGATCGAGGAGATCTGGCGGCAGCAAGGCGTTACCGTGATTTTGGTGACCAACGACGTGGACGAAGCATTGTTGCTTGCCGATCGCATCGTCCCGCTCACGAAAGCGCCGCGCGCAACTTTCGGCCGCGAGTTCAAAGTGAATCTGCCGCGGCCCCGTGACAGAACCGCCGTCAATCACAATCCCGACTACCGGCATCTACGCGCGGAAATTACGCAGTACTTGACCGAGATGGGTCAGGAAGCCTTATCGACCGACGATGACCGGCAATTGCCGCCCGATGTGGTACCTATCACGGCCGCGGATCGCGCGCCGAAAGCGGTACGCGTGGCACCCGATAAGCCCGCTGAAAACACCGAGAAATACGCCGAGTTCTACGACGTCACTAAAATTTATCCGACGCCGAAGGGACCGCTCACCGTCGTCGATAAATTTAGCCTCAACATTCGCAAGGGCGAGTTCATCTCCCTGATCGGCCATTCCGGTTGCGGCAAATCGACGGTGCTGTCGATGATGGCCGGCTTAAACGAGATCAGCGACGGCGGCATCGTGCTCGACGGACGTGAGATTACCGGCGCGGGTCCGGATCGCGGTGTTGTTTTCCAAGCACCCAGTTTGTTGCCGTGGCTGACGGCGCGGCAGAACGTGGCGTTGGGCGTCAACGGCGTGTACGCGCATGTCAGTGAGAAGGAGCGTGTTGACATTGTCGACTACTACTTGAATCGGGTTGGGTTGGGAGATGCGCTGGACAAGAAAGCCAGTGAATTGTCCAACGGTATGAAGCAGCGCGTTGGGTTGGCACGAGCGTTTGCTCTGTCGCCGAAGCTGCTGTTGCTCGACGAACCTTTCGGCATGCTCGATGCGCTTACCCGCTGGGATTTGCAGGAAGTACTGATGGAAGTGTGGAAGCGCACCCAAGTCACCGCCATCTGCGTTACGCACGATGTGGACGAAGCCATTTTGCTCGCCGATCGCGTGGTGATGATGACCAACGGTCCGCACGCGCGCATAGGCAAGATCATGAACGTCGATCTGCCCCGG
>Ga0315910_10001562_pt1 | contig 20872 bp, 17 predicted proteins | sample EdamamesoilMG_FD_204470 | JGI IMG/M metagenome (GOLD analysis project Ga0315910, IMG submission 204470) | Garden soil microbial communities collected in Santa Monica, California, United States - Edamame soil | ecosystem: Environmental > Terrestrial > Soil > Garden | place: USA: California...
ATGGCCAATATTCACGAAAGAAAAAGATTATCGCCACCCGCAGGGCTTCGATACCAGATCGGATACGGTGTGGCATTGCCCGTGCCGACATAAAGTAAGTTCATTTCAGGATCGTAAGCCGATTCGCCCCAGGAAGTTCCACCTCCTCCTGATCCCCAATCCGATTTGGGGTCCCAGGTTTTTCCGGCCATCGCCATCTCTTCACTTTCATATTCGTTTGCTGGATCGCCCGGCACGATAAAGAAGCGCCACTTCTGCTCACCGGTTTTTAGATCGTATGCAGTAATGTAACCACGTACTCCATACTCTGCTCCGGAATTACCAATCATTACAATGTTGCCTGCCACTTGCGGGGGACTTGTAATAGTATAGGCTTTTGTTCGATCCGTGAAGGTATCCTGTTTCCAGAGTTCTTTTCCATCGGCAGCATCCAGACAGATTAAGTAACCATCGAGGGTGCCCACATAAATTTTTCCTTCCCACACGGCAAGTCCACGATTCACCACATCACAACATGCCCTGCGTCCATACGAGGCATCCACAACTGGCTTGTAGGTCCAACGTTCTTCACCTGTTTTTCCATCAATGGCGTACACTACTCCCCACGGACCGGAGGTATAGAGGATGCCATCCACTACAATGGGTGTAGCTTCAAGACCACGCGGTACATTTCCGATAATGGTGCTGGCATCAAACGACCAGGCAAAGCCAAGCTTATCAACATTACCCGCGTTTATGAGGTTGAGCGGAGAATAGTGCTGCATCTCGAAGTTTCCGCCAAGCGACAGCCAATCCGCAGGTGCCCGATGCTGCAGCCGCTCGTTATCAATCCAGCCCATCGGTTTTTTCTCTTCGTGGCACGACATCAACACAACAATCAGCAAGGTGAACAGGTTAAATCTTTTCATTGGTAAGCATGATAAACAGTGAATAAATGTAAAAGCGGCTACTGGCAAACCAAGATAGGATATTCGGTGGAAATGTTCGGGGATATTGAAGCCGAATTGAATTAAGTTAGTATGAAGCTCATATCCTGATAACTCGTGGCAAAAAAATTGCTCTGAAATGAATAGATGAGTTCATCAAAAAAAATGATTCAATTCCAATCTCCCCTTTCCGCACACTAAACAAATCCGTAAATTCCAGTATGAAAAAGATTTACCTCACCACTGCATTATTGCTTATGGCCCTGGCTACGATTGCCCAGCAACAACGCTGGGGTTTTGAAATGAGCATGGGCTACGTGTACACCACCCCGATGGGAAGCATGGCTAACAACATCAAGAATGGCCACGGTTTCGTAACAGACTTCGCTATGATCACTCCATCCAGGCGGGTTGCCCTTGGTGTTGAAGTGAACTTTACGCAATACGGGCGTGATAAAAACCGCCAGGTTTACGACCTGGGTGATGGTACTACCGCCAACATGGATGTTATTGTAAGCAACTCCTTCGCCAACACACTTCTGGTTGGTCGTGTTTATCTGAATACAACGGGAAAGGTTCTGCCCTATGTATCAGCCAAAGCGGGTTGGTCCGAATTCCAGACCAACCTGAATGTTTACGATCCCGATGACTGGGATCACTGCGAACCTGTTGAAACTGAAGTGCTGCATCGCGATGGCACCATCGTGGCTACTTTTGGAGGTGGTGTTCGACTGGATTTTTCCAGGGTATTTAAGAAAATTGATGAAGGCATTCTGTATTTTGATATCAATGCCAACTTCACGCAGGGTGGCTCTATACAATACATGAATACGGATGCGCCTGCTCAGCACAATCATGGAAGCTCAGAAGATGTGATGCTCGATTTTATCAATACCGAAACCCAGGATGTACACGAGCACCACGTAGGCCATCTGTACAACAGCCCCATTACGCTCGCTGATTTTCGTTTCAGTATCGCGTATCGTATAAACCGGTAGTAGTAGTTATTCTATTTCCCACAGATCTCGCAGATAAGTTAAAATTGAGAGTGCAAAATCATTGTTACTGACTACTGTGAAGCCAGTGCCGCTTACTTCTTCCCTAACCGAACTGCCAGCGCTACGGCTTCGGAGGTGGTGTCTTTATAATCAACGGTAACGCGTGCCTCGGTTTCAATCCACTCCAGGATTTTTTCCAGGTTCTTCTTTTTCATTTTTTTAAGAACCGGCACACCCATCTGCTTTAACGAAGCTGCATTGTAATGTTGCTCCAGTTGTGCGGCCATGGGCACCACCATTAGTTTCTTGCCTAAGTATAAAGTCTCGGCAGGTGTTTCAAAGCCGGCACCGCACAACACACCCTTAGCTGACGTCATGCTTTCTGCAAACTCATCTTTGTTAACGGGGTAGACTGACAACTTACCAATGTGGTAGGCCTTCTTTGCATGCTTGGAAAAGATATGCCATTTTATTTGGGGTATCCTGCCTAACAAGGGTACGAGCTTTTTATCATCGTAGGCCGGAAGATAAACGGTGTAGTGGTCTTTGGTTACGTTCTTACTTTCCCGAACAGCTGAACGAATTACCGGTGTAAAAATATTCTTGTCGTACTTCTCGAAATGAAATGAAACATTCGGATGTGTTGGTGCATAGTTGTGCAGTACCCACTGGCCTACCGGGTCAATCTTTCGTGGCTTGGGTACTTTATCGGATAGTAAGGCCGACTGATGACTGAGCCCCACACACGGCACTTCGCGCTTCTTACAAGCCCACGCGGTGATGGGTTCAAAATCATTAATGACCAGGTCGTACTTCTCGACCGGAAATTTTTTAATTTCCTTATACACATCCTTCGAACTGTTGTTCTTGAAGGTTTTCAGAAAATCAATGCCACCGCTTTTGCCAAAGAAGAAACTCAGTCCCTTCGATTTGTATTTTACCGGATAAGGAAGCTTGATATCGGCTTGCGCACCGCTGATGAATAAATCAAGTTCACCATGTCCCTGCAACAGCGGAATAATATCTTCCGCACGGGCTACGTGACCATTACCCGTTCCCTGAATAGCATAAAGTATTTTCACTTTTTCACGGTTAGAAATTCGTTGACCAGGTCTCGGAAGATCTCTTCATCATCCAGCCGCTCTCCGCGAAACCGCTTGGGTATCTTTATCGCTTGCGCATGTTTATCATCAGCGTACCGATAAAGGCTCCACTCCATTCCATGATATTCCAGGGCTGTAAGGTTCTCTATCCAGTCACCCGAATTTAAATAAATTAATTCTCCCTTTTCAGTTTTGATGGTCTTCATTTCCGGTTGGTGAATGTGACCGCAGACCACGTAATCATACGCGTTATCAATGGCAATGTCGGCTGCCGTTTTTTCGAAATTGTTAATAAACTTTACGGCCGACTTCACACTATCTTTAACCCGTTTTGACAGTGATATTTTTTCGCGTCCGAGTTTGGTCATAACCCAATTAACAAAGGTGTTGATCATAATCAGGGTGTCGTAGCCAATTGCTCCTAACTTGGCCAGCCATTTCGAGTGCTGCATGGTAACATCAAACACATCGCCATGAAAAACCCACGCCCGTTTCTTGTGGAGTTTAAGCACCACTTTGTTATCGATCAGAAAAGAGCCGAGGCGAAACCCTGCAAACTTGCGCAGCATCTCATCGTGATTACCAGTAAGGTAGATTACTTTTGTATTCTTGGCGAGTAATCCCATAATGTGTTTAATCACCTGCATGTGCGACTTGGGCCAGTACCGCTTGGTGAACTGCCACATGTCGATGATATCGCCATTAAGAATAATTTTTTTCGGCTTGATGGATTTGAGATAGCGAAGAAGTTCTTCGGCATGACAGCCGTAAGTTCCCAAGTGGATGTCTGATAAAATGACGAGATCTACCTCCCGTTTTTTCTTTTTACCCATGTTTACAAAAGTGATTCCTTAGAATAACATTTCCTAAGGAATCACCACCAAACCTATGAAGACTATTACCGACACAAAGGTAAAGGCGACTTATATTCTGAATGCTTTGGTGGTGTTATGAAATTGTTATTGTTACCCGTTAGAAATGGAACCGCAGGTACTTGATCTTCTCTCCTTTATTCGCGAAGGTTTCTTCGTATCGTGTTTTAATGTCGAAGCATTCCGGGCGAAGGTCTGATTCGTATAAGTCTTTGGTGAACTTGAAGTCACTAATATCATTCCGTAACTGCAGCTCTTCCAAGGTGTACTCGAACAAGCCGGTGTTGTCGGTTTTGAATCGAACGTATCCTCCGGGTCGCAATAGTTTTTTGAATGTATCCATAAACCGTGGCCCGGTAAGCCTGCGCTTGACATCGCGTTTGCGTGGGCGCGGATCAGGAAAGGTGATCCAGATTTCGTCTACTTCACCGGCTTCGAAGAAGTTCTCGATCAATATGATTTGCGTTCGAAGAAACGCTGCATTCGAAAGCTTTTGTTCCAGCGCCAGGGTACTACCCTTCCAGATGCGTTCGCCTTTAATATCGACACCAATGTAATTCCGCGCTGGAAAACGACCGGCAAGTCCTACGGTGTACTCGCCTCTTCCACAAGCCAACTCCAGTGTTATCGGATTCGTGTTTTTAAAATGCTGTTCACCCCACTTGCCTTTAATGGTGTGGTAATTCTCCTTGTTCGGTTCAATCACGTTCTCGCGATCAACAATAATTTTGAACCGCTCCTGCTTTCGTTTCACGTTCGGGTTTCGAGTTTAAATTTTCGGGTTTTGAGTTTAATGTTCGGGTTACAGCTGTTCAATTTCTGCCACCACAAACGTACTGCCCCCGATAAAGATCATATCTTCCGCGCGGGCCTTTAACTGTGCCTTTCGGATTGCTTCATTTACATCCGGAATCACCTCACCTTTCAATCCATTGGCTCTCGCTTGACGGGCCAGAGTATCGGCATCCAGCGCTCGAGGTAAATTGGCCTGGCAAAAATAGTAGTTCGCGTCTTTCGGCAAAAGTTGCAGTACAGCACTGATGTCTTTGTCTTTCACCATGCCGATGACCATGTGAAGGTTGTCAAATCGCTGTGCATTAAGTTGTGCCACAATTTCACGGATGCCATCAACATTGTGGCCGGTATCGCAGATCGTTAAGGGCTGATCGGCCAGTTTCTGCCACCGTCCTTTCAACCCGGTTTGCGCGACTGTATTGCTTAAGCCGTGTACCGTGGATTCAGGTGTAATCCTCCACCCCTGTTCCTGCAATACTTCCAGCGACTTCATCACACCTAAAATGTTTTTCTGTTGATACACACCCTGAAGGGGCAGGCATAAATTCTCCAGCAACTGCTTTCCATTTTTTAGAAGGGTAAACCGGATACTTCCTTCCTCGCCTTCCCGTATGGCGGTATATTCATCGGATGCAAAAAAAAGAGGGGCTTGATTTTGTTTTGCTACCTCCCGAAAAACCTGTTCGCTATGTGGCTGCCGTTCGCTTACTACTACTGGAACTCCCTGCTTGATGATGCCTGCTTTTTCTGCTGCAATTAATTCAAGCGTATCGCCTAAAAACTCCTTATGATCCCACCCGATGTTGGTAATGACCGATACTTCCGGTGTAATTACATTCGTGGAATCCAGTCGCCCACCCATACCTACTTCGATCACCGCCACATCTACTTTCTGCTGAACAAAGTAATCGAAAGCCATCGCCACGGTAATTTCGAAGAACGATGGCTTAATCGCTTCAATGACAGGTTGTATACGGTTAACAAAGTCGACTACAAACTGTTGTTGAATCTCTACACCGTCAATGCGGATGCGTTCGGTAAAGCTCTTGAGATGGGGTGAAGTATACAGCCCGGTGCGGTAGCCTGACGACTGCAGCACAGCGGCCAGCATGTGCGAGGTACTACCCTTACCGTTTGTTCCGGCTACGTGAACAGATTTGAATTTATGTTGCGGGTTGCCCAGCGCCTCCATCAACCGGAAGGTGTTACCGAGGTCTTTGTTATACGCAGCCGCCCCGATGCGTTGAAATACCGGGAGGTTTTCATACAGGTACTGAAGGGCTTCCGCGTAGGCAGTAAACATGGCGCGAAAATCGGGAACCCGTATCAGTTATCCATTATGCATGGATATAATTTTTAATGAAGTAAAATCCAGCGCAGCGGATACCCCAACCTTTGACAGCCAAGATTAGATTACTTTGAAACTACCTTAAAGGTAATTCTTCCTTCGGACGATGGCGGAAGGTTAGAGCCCTTGGGGATAAAGGTTAATCGTTGAATTACATCCTTCAACTTGCGTTCTGCCTCCACACTAAGGCCGCGTGTTACCGGAGTAACCGAAATAACATCGCCCTGATCATCTACTTTTACGATAAACTCATACACACCATAGGCCTCATCAGGAAGCGAAGGCGTGGTTACTTTAGGCCATTCAAATCCGTTGAAACCCGACATGGATACGCCACCACCTCCACCACCCGGCTGGCCTGTATACTGACCTCCGGTTGCCAGCGTTCCTTCTACCTTACCCTTGTTACCCGTCTTATCGGTATTATCACCTTCACTGCCGGTTTTACCCGCTTTGCTGTCGGTGCTTTTATTATCGGTGTCGGTTTTTTGTGTTGGCTTATATACGGCCTGCGGATTATCCTTAGGCTTTACTTCAGTTTCTTTTTTTGTTTCTGCAGGTTTTTTCGCTGGTTCTTCTTTTGGTTTTTCAGCGGGCTTGGTTTCTTCCTTTTTCACCACCTCCGGGCTTTCGAGTTTTGAAATCGGTTGAGACTCCACGGGTTTGGTTTCCGCAGGTTTGGTGTCTTCTGTTGCTTCCGTTTGCTCCTGGGGTTGGGATTCATCGGGTTCCTGTTGTGCAGGTTCCTCTGCCTGTGTCCCTTCTGATCCCGTCTCTGTTTCCGGAGGTATATCACCACTGCCAACATCGGAAGTTCCAAAATTCAGTTCTATACCGTACTCCGGAAGCGGTGGATTGGGTGCGCGCCACGCAATGATCAGAAACAGCAACAGCACAACCAGGGTATTCACACCCACCGTAGTGAGCATTGCAATGCGTTTATTCTTTTTCTCTTGTTCTGATTCTGCCGTAGTCATACTACTTCGAAGGTTTGGTGGCTACTACTACTTTCGCTTCCAATGAACTTGCCAGGCCGGCAACATACACCAAATGTTCAGACGGCACGGATTTATCGATGTGTAAAATCACTGAACCCCCGGCTCCACTTAACCGGCTCTTCAGTTCGCCTTCCAATGTTCCTTTCGTTACCTTCTTTTCATCTATATAGTATTGAAGGTCCTTGGTAATGGTAACGGAAATTTTCTGAACTTCAATTGTACCGCCTTTGCTCGATGGAAGATTAACCGGCAAGCCTGAAGGTGTTACGAAGGAAGATGTGAGCATAAAGAACACCAGCAATAGAAAAATCAGGTCCGTCATGGAAGCCATGCTGAAGCCTGCATCAATTTTATTTTTAGAACCCAGATTCATGGTACAATGGTTAAAATGAGAACACGATAACCGTTACCGTGGTTCCTGCAACAGATCAATGAAGTCGATCGAAGTATACTCCATCTTGTGAACCACCTTCTGTACTTTGGACACCAGAAAGTTATAGGCGAGGTAGGCCATAATGCCCACGATCAATCCGGCCACGGTTGTAATCATGGCGGTATAAATACCACTCGACAGCAGTTTTGGACTTACCGATCCTTCTTCCTGCGAAATCGAAATAAAGGCTTCCACCATGCCCATTACGGTTCCGAGAAAACCCATCATCGGGGCAGCACCTGAAATGGTAGCCAGTGTCGGCAGGTTTTTCTCCAGCTTGAACAGTTCAATCTTGGCGATGTTCTCGATCGAAGCTTCAATGTTTTTAAGCGGACTTCCAATGCGTGTAACGCCCTTCTCAATCATGCGTGCAATGGGTGAATCGGTTTGGGTACAAAGCATCTTGGCACCGTTGATATCACCTTTCTGAACCAGGCTTTTGATCTTGTTGATAAACGGATCGGGGTCCTGATTCGCTTTGTTAATGGTTAGGTATCGCTCAACAAAGAGATAGATGGCAATTACCCATGCTAACGCGATAGGCACCATCATAAATCCTCCTTTCACCGCCAGGTCAATAACCGAAAGCGATTCGCTTACCACAGGCTCAGTTGCCGTAGCTGCATCAGTAGCAATTTGAAGTAGAATCATGAAGAGAAAGTAAGTTTAAAAAATTCGTATGCCGTTATCTTTATCGGATAACGGCATACGTTCACTAATATTTTACTACCCAGATATCATTGCCGTAGTCTCCACCCTTCATGGCATCGGCCGTGGACTGTGCATCTGCATACGTATCTTTTGAGTCAACCGCCAGGCGGCTGAACTTAGTCTTACCAAACGGAGGTATAATCTTGCAACTCACCCCCTTCTCGCTCAACACCTTGGCGTGATCCATAATCAGATCGTCATCAATCGCGCTGGCTACCACAATATAATACTGGCCGGTTCTACCACTCAACGCTTCAATAACGCCTACGGCTGGTGTGGCATTGGCCAATGAATCTGCTTTTCTTCTTCTGTCCTCTTCTTGCTGGCGTTCCAATGCCGCTTTTGCCTCCGCATCTTTACGTGCCTGTTCATCACGGGCCAATTGTTCCAGCCTCGCTTTCTCAGCAGCCTCTTGCTTTGGCTTATAGGAAAGAAAGTACCAACCGGCTGCTCCTGCCAACAATAGCACAACGACAATACCCAGAATCATAGGCACGGATGACGACTTTTCTTCTTCTGCGTAGGGCGAGCGATAAGCTTGCTCTTCGGCTACTTCTTCCTCCTGATAACGCTCTTCAATCTCAGGCGCTACTTCTTCTTCCTGCTCAGGTTGGGTGGCTACAGGTTGCTCAACCTCTGCTTCTGGAACTGACTCTTCTCGTTTGAGTGGTTCGTATTCAATCTCAGGCAGACCAAAGGTATCATCTGCTTCATTGTTTATATTTTCTTGTGACTCTTCTTCGTTTTGCTTCTTTCTCTTTGCCATGTGCAAATGGTTATGTTAAGGAACAGGTATTATACAAAAATAGCGTAAAATTTCAGGGATACAAACGTTATCCCGTTCACGTTAGGGTTATCCATCGCATCCGGCTATCGCGTTTCGCGATCAACATGTAACGAATAACGGATACCATCCCAGGTCAAAAGCTCCATGTTATTCCACCCATTACCTGAAAACCTCTTACCGGATAGTTGAGATAGACGGGATACTTGCTTGATGTGATATTGTTGAACTGCGCAAAGGCAGAGAACTTCTTCGAGAACAAATACTCCGTTTTAAAATTCAAATCAAAAGCTCCATCTAGCGTAACGGTCTTATCTGCAACCGGATCATAAGCTTTCATCCCTCCTTGCGCGATGAGATCAGCAGTGAACACAATCTTGTCGTAAAGGTTGTACGATCCGTTCACGGTTAACTTGTACTTGGGCCGATGCCACGCTTCTGATACTTCATCGGTGGTGTATCCATAGAAATCCCCACGCAGTAAAAACTTCGCTACTTCCGATTGTGCGTAGCTCAATGCCGCATAGAGGTTGGTGCGCTTGGTAACACCTTTATCATACTCGGTGAAAAATTTCGAAGGATCGTCTTCCAGGTTTCGAAAGAAGTATAAGTTCTTTAGCGTAGCAACCGATAATCCGCCATGAACGGCAACCTGGTTACCCAGTCTTGCATTTACACCAAGACCAAGATCTGCCGACTTATTCGTATGGAAGATACCAATGTTGGGAGCCAGCCACATGTTTTCATTTGATAACGACTGTAACGAGACTTTCTCCATGCCCCCCGTGAGATAGGCTACAAAATCAATTGCTGGGGTGATGGGGTATGTAACTTTCAGATCAGGATAAAGGTGACTGCTTTGTGAGTCAATTGTGTCGTTCTCGAAAGCAGCAATAAAGCCAATTTGAAGTTTCAGATTTTCGATGGGCGTAAACTCGTAGTTGGGCGCCAGCGAAAATAAATTGCGCGGCTTTGCTTCCACCAGTTCGTCCTTGCGACTAATGATGACGTAACCTGCCTTCACGTTAATTTTCGATTCATCTTTCAGATCGTATGAGGAAACAAACTCCATATCTACCTCGGTTTCGCGTGCCTTGTATTTATCGGTCAGGTAGCTAAACCCTGCACCTAACGCATACTTTAAATTACTGTTTTTGGAATTGGCTACCGATCCAAACAATTTAAAAACTGTATAGGCTTGTTTGATGGTATCGCGATCTACTTCTTCCCCTTCCGGATAGCCATAAAAATGGGTTGTGCGATTCTCGAATGCCAGATCGCCCGAGAGTGCAATATTATCGCTGAAGGAGTTGGCAAACAGCCGCACGCCCGAAGCACCATTACCTGAATTCTTTTTATCTACCGGCCCTTTACCTGAACTGTTATGGTAGACCTGTGCACCCAATAATTTATTCTTGTCCCGTCTTGAGTTGAAGTATCCCTCCACCAGCGGTGATGAATAATTGCCGTAGCCTAACCGGAGGTATCCGCCATACACATCTTCTTTACCTTCAGTCTTCAACTTGAGTGGTTTTATAAGTGGTGTTACCTGCGGTGCCTTGAAACTGAACGACTGAAACTCATACGTAATGGGTGGCACAATAGTCTCGGCAGGTCGTGGCGGAATCTTGTCATAATTGCGCAAGGCTTTTGGCACGGCTATCTGGCGATCGACTACGATCTCAATGCTCACGTCCTGTATCTCTCCCTCACTCTTCCAATCCTTCTTCGGATCTTGGGCCTGGACTGCCAACGTTATCATCAAAAACAAAAACACCAACCCCAGGCGCACAAGCTTGTAATGTGTAGTACTCACCATATTTATAGTCATGCTCTTCATCGCAAAAAATATTAACGATTTGTTTCAGTAGTATCCGTTTCAGCCTTATTCTGATTTTGCAACTCGCGCTGCTCCAACTCTTTCAACCGCTTGCGTGCTTCGTCTTTAACCAAAGGATTTGGAAATTTATCGATCAGCGACTGAAGGGTTGCGCGCGCATTAAAGAGATCGTTTACGGCAACGAAATTATCAGACAACAACAGAAACGACTTCCCGATCCATTCTTCGTACGCAGCGAAATCATTATTCAAGCTATACAGTGTTTCGGTGGATTGCTTGTACTGCTTTTGCTGATACAGTATTTGAGCCAGCAGGTACTTGGCCTCCGCTCCATATTCATCGCGGGCTGCATTCAGGGTATTGAGGAACTCATCCTTTGCTCCATCAAAATCGCCACGAGCCATGGCGGTTTTGCCCAGGTATAACGATGCCTTGTTTTGCGCTCCGGCATTGATATTTCCTTTTTCCAGAATAACCCGTGCATATGCATCGGCAGAATCGTATTGTGCCAACAGGAAGAATGATTCCATCAATCCCGACCACGCATTGTACTGATCTTTTTTGTTGGCCGCCAGTTTCTCTAATTTATGGAAGGCCGTGATGGCCGGCTCGTAGCTTCCTTGTTTGAATTGAATTTCGCCCACACGCGACACTACTTTGCTCGCCATGGAGAACGCCTGATCGTTGCTGAGTTCTGTGTATATTGGCAAGGCCTTCTCAAATTCACGAAGCCGGTAGTGTGCTTCAGCCGTGTAGTACTTCGCCTCCTGCACCCGTGCTGACTGCGGATACGAAACCATAAACGAGCTGAACCGTGCAATCGCCTTCTGATACTGTTGCTCAAAGTAGAGGTTCTTCGCAGACTCAAATTCAATACTCTCCAACCCTTTCGCTTCGGGATTCGCGCCTTTCACCGTAGCGATGTACGCATCAATATCGCCCGACTTTCCTGAGGCTGTCAGGGCTTCCTGTAACGGTACAAGGGCATCCTGGGCTACAGGGTGCCGTGGAAACTGATCGATAACAGCTTGGTAGTCGGCTACGGTCTTATCGTATTGTTTCAGGTTATAGTTGGATGCCGCCCTGCGCATGTAGGCATACGGCAGGTACTTGGAGCCTGCTCCATCGCGAATCAATTGCGACAAGCCATCCACCGCGCCTTGATAATTACCTTGTTCGATTTCAAACTGCGCCCGTTGATAAAGCGCCTCATCACGGTATTGGGATTTTGGATAACGCTGCGCTAACTCTGAAAACTGCACACGCGATTCGTTGTACTTCTTTTGAATACCATAGATTAATCCTGTCTGTAACAGGATGTAGTCGGCATCGGGTGAACCAAAAGACTTCGCGCGATTGTAAGCGGCAAGAGCCTGATCATACTCCTTGCGTACCAGGTGGCAATCGCCCAGGCGTATCAATCCATCGCTGTAGTTGGGTGTGCTTTTGTTTCCTTTATTGCTGAACTCTTTAAAATTAAAAAGCGCTTGCTCATACGCCTGTTGATTAAAGTGAGCATACCCCAATCCGTAACGGGTCTTCACTAAAATTTCCGGATCAACCGAAGCTCCCAGGCTTACTACTTTCTGATAGTTTGTTACGGCCTCCACATACTTGCTTCCCTGCGAGTAGGCTTCGCCACTCCAGTAACTTGCCAACGCTGTGTAATTCTGATCGACCGGATATTGAAGTGATTTTATAAAGTACTCCACCGCTTCCGGGTACTGTTCTTTATTAAAGAGTTCTGAACCTTTCAGGTAGGTTGCTTTCTGATAGGCCTGATTAATGTATTGATTTCGTGAAGGCAGCAGCTCGATGTATTCAATGGCCTTGTTGAAGTTATTTCCATTTACGTAAGCTTGTGCCAGCAGTTCACGCACTTCGGTAGTGCGCGGACTGGACGGATAAAGTTTCAGGAACTTTTCGAACTCGGTGATGGCCTGATCGGGTTTGCCGGCATCGTACGATACTTTGGCAAACTGAAACAAACTTTCCTCCGCTAACTTGGCATCGGCTGGATTTTTCCGGGCATAGTCAAACGCATTTAACGCCAGCGGCTTGTTCCCTTGTTTGAGGTAAAGGATACCGAGGTAGTACGAAGCATAGTAACTGACAGTATCCTTTGAAGCTGCAGCTTTGTCCAGGTACTCCACACCTTTTGCAGTATTTCCGGAAACATAATTGGCATACCCGGCCCTAAAGAGTAATCCGGTTTCTGCCTTGGCATTGTTATCGAAATACTTGCCGTAGGCTTCAACAGCTTTTTTGAAATCACTTTTATAATAGTAGGCTTCCGCCACCAGCATCGAGATGTCACTGGCATTCGACAAATCCGTTCTACCTTTCAACCCGTTGGCATACTCCAGCATGGTATCATACCGCTGCTGCTTGTAGTAAATACTGGTGATCAGGTATGGAACAATGTTTCCATAAGACGGACTTGATTCTGCTTTCTTTAAATCGATAAGCGCTTCGTCAAAAATACCTCTTGAGTATTCAATAAAACCAGCATAGTAATTGGCAGCGGCAGAATAGGGTCCGGCCTGTCGTTTTACAAAGTTGAATTGCTCCAGGGCTTCGTTCAGTTTCTTTTGATTGAAGTATGCGTAGCCCCACTTAAAATGCCCTTGATTTTGCTGCTCGACTGTAAGGGCCGGAAAATTTACTTTCTTAAAGTACTGCGAGGCTTTGGTGTAGTTTCCTTCACCATAAAAGAAGTTGGCCAGATCGTAGTATGCCGTGGATGCCTTGGGGCTTGATGGATAGTGATCAATAAACCCATCAATGAGTTTTTCACCGTCCTTATGGCCGAGGCTCAACGCGGAGAAAGCCACATAGTATTCGGCCTCGCTCCTGCGCGAATCTGTTGGGGATGCCAGCGCCAGGAAATCTGAAAACACTTCACGCGCTGCGCCAAAGTTAGCATGTGTAATCAGCTCAGTACCTCTGCGGTAAAGCTTCTCTACTTTGTTTTGTGATAACTGATCCTGCGCCTGTAGTGTTTGCGTAATGACGATGCTAAAAAATAAAATGACAAGAGTCCTGCACATGATCATCCAGTATGGTTTGTTTTAAAACAGCGTTGCCAAAAAATTATTGCAAATAAAGAACCAAAAAAATAAGCTGAAAAAATTATTCGCTGCCCAATTTGCATGGACTTAAAGATAACAGGTGATTATCGCAATCTGCAAATACTGGCCTAAAAAGGTTAGGCGTTCATCAGGCGCCATACCAACTCGCGAAAGATCTGTCCTTCATCAGCCGAGCCGGTATTAACACCTTTCAACTTCAGGTCGGCTTCCTTTAAAAACGAAATGTTGTGAATGATCTTATTGACGGAATACTGACGTAAAGCGAGACTGTAATCACGAACCGCATACGGGCTCACTTTCAATTCACTAGCTAAGCCCTTCTCACTTTTATCTGCGGCCTGCGAGGCCATCAGCAGCTTGCTGAAAAATGAAAATAGGTAAGCCACCACGGGTATCATCGGGTTCTTCTTGGTGTTACTTTCGAAGTAGTTTACAATCTTGTTGGCCAGCACCGTGTCCTTGTGCAGGATGGCTTTTTGAAGCTCAAAAATATTATACTCTTTGCTCACCCCTACCTGGTTCATCACGCGTTCAGCGGTAATGCTTTCACCCGGTGCGAGTGAGATAATCAATTTGTCTATTTCATTGGCCAAACGATGAAGATCATTTCCAACAAACTCACACAGGGCCTGCACAGCACGATCGTCCATGTGGACCTTTCGCTCGCTGGCTACCCACGATACAAATTCCGGTAACTGGTTCTCGTATACTTTTTTGGAGTTTATCGTAACGGCAAGCTGATCGATTTTCTTGCCGAGTTCCTTGCGCTTGTCCAGGCTCTTGTTTTTGTGGCAGAACACCAGCACCGTACTGGGCACTGACTTGCTGAGGTAATCGAGCAACAACTTCGGTCCCATTTCTTTGTTGATGTCCTGAATATCCTGCGCTTCCTTAACAATCACTACTTGGCGTTCAGCCATCATCGGGAACCTGCGGGCATGGGTCAATACGGTTGCCATCGTAACATCCTTACCGTACACAACCACCTGGTTGAATCCTTTTTCTGCATCGGATAAAACGTGAGCTTCTACGTAATCGGAAATCAGGTCGATGTAGTAAGTTTCCTCGCCCTGCAAAAAGTACACGGGCGCATACTTCCTTGCTTTCAAATCAACCAGTATCTTTTTAACACTTGCGTCCACGTACTATCGGTTTAATGTTTTGTTTTTTCCAAACTGAACAGCCGTAAAAACACCTACGAGTGCTCCGGCCAGATGCGATTCGTATGACACGCGAGGGTCCGTTGGTAGTATGCCGTAAAACACACCGCCATACAGCAGCAATATTACTACGGAAATAAATAGCGAAAGAAAGTCGCGTCTGAACAGCCCGTAGAAAATTAGAAAGAATGCCAACCCGTACACCAGCCCGCTGGCCCCAATGTGGTTAGAGCCCGGTCTGCCGAACAGCCACACCAATACATTCGTCCAGAAATAGGCCCGCAGAAAAACGCGTCCTCCTAACCGTTCATCGTAAAAGAAATATAAAACAGTACCGAGGAAAAGTAGTGGAACGGTGTTGGATATCAGGTGATTGAGGTCACCATGCAGCAGCGGCCCAGAGAATATCCCGATGAGCCCCACGAATTCTCGCGGGCGGATGCCGAAGTTGCTGAACAGAAAGCCGTAAAGATTTTCCACATAGAATGCGGCCCACATCAGAAAGACAATTCTAAAGGGTGTTACGGAGCTACCAAAAACAGACGAATCGCGCGACATAAAAAAATACCCGCCACAAAGATGAAAAATGTTGGCAAGTCACCGCAGCCTAAATCGAAATCGCCCTTACTTTTTTGCCGGATCGGTAATCATGGGCAGGTCGAGATACTGTGCTTCTTCCAATCCCACGGTCTTCATCCCCCAAAGACCACCGGATGAAGTCGCGATCTTTTGCCCCAGATCTTTAAGCATCTCGTAAAAATTGGAAGCAAAATTCTTATCAAGCTTTCCCCAGAGTTCATTCAACTGCGATAACTCTTCCACTACCAGGGGTGTGCGCTGGGCCGCATCGTGCGGATAACTTTGAATTAGTATCTTGATTTTGTCTTCAAAGTCCTGCGCCATCTCCTTAAAATAGCCAGACAATACCGACTTGGTTTTCTTTTGAGTCTGCGCAATGGATATTGCTTTTTTAACTTCCTTTCGATCGATGTCACCATCAGCCCCCGCGATAAGAATACATACCAGTATCGGGGCTTTCAGGACTAACTCGATCTCCCGGTCATTGAGTCTGTCGAATTCGGGGATCATACTAGATGGGCTTTAGTCACTAAGTTGAGTAATTATTGGCTACCGATAAACTTTTCTTTGCATTAAATTCACCTGTATATTTAGGTTTCCTTTATCCTGTAAACCATGTACGAGAAAGATCCAGTTAAGATTTTTGTTATTGAAGATGATCCGGCTTACACCAAGTTTTTAAAGTATGTACTGGAACTGAATCCCGATTTCGAAGTTGAATACTATACCTCGGGTAAAGACTGTCTGGCCAACCTGTACAAAAATCCTGCTGTTGTTACCCTGGATTATTCATTGCCGGATATGCCAGGCGAAAAAGTACTGAACCAGATCAGGGGGCACGATCCGAACATTAACGTGATTATCGTATCGGCTCAGGAAAAAATTCACACGGCTGTGGAATTGCTTAAGCTGGGTGCCTACGACTACATCTCGAAAGATCACGAAACCAAAGACAGGCTGGTTAACTCCATCAACAATGCCCGTAACAAGACCTCGCTGATCAAGGAAATCGATCACCTGAAAAAGGAGATCTCTGAAAAATACGAGTTCGAAAAGAGCATCATCGGCAGCAGCCCGGCCATCAAACGGACTTTTGCATTATTAGAGAAAGCTGTACAAACCAATATTTCCGTTAGCATTTCTGGCGAGACCGGAACTGGTAAAGAACTTGTCGCCAAAGCCATTCACTACAACAGCAAGCGCAAGAACAAACCCTTTGTAGCGGTAAACATTGCGGCCATTCCACGCGAGCTTATCGAAAGCGAACTTTTCGGGCACGAGAAGGGTGCCTTTACAGGCGCTGTTACCCGCAGGATCGGAAAGTTTGAAGAGGCTGAAGGCGGCTCCATCTTTCTGGACGAAATTGGTGAAATGGATCTTAATCTGCAGGCCAAACTACTTCGGGTATTACAAGAAAGAGAAGTTACCCGAATTGGTGGAAATCAGGTAATTAAGCTCGATGTACGAATTATTGTAGCAACCCATAAAGATCTGGCAGAAGAAGTAAAAGGCGGACGCTTTCGCGAAGACCTCTACTACCGTCTCCTTGGATTGCCCATCATCCTGCCTCCCCTGCGCGAACGTGGTAATGATGTTATTCTGATTGCCAAACATTTCCTCGATCAGTTTGCCCACGACAACCAGATGAGCAAATTCAAGATCAGTCCGGAAGCACAGGAGAAGCTGCTACAGTATCCCTTCCCCGGAAACATTCGCGAGTTGAAATCAATGATTGAACTTGCAGCCGTAATGACAGAAGACAAGGAGATACGGGCACAAGACATAAGTTTTAATAGTACCACCCGAATGGAGTCGTTCCTTTACCAGGAAATGACCATGCAGAACTTTATGTATCGCATCATCCGGCATTACCTCAACAAGTACGATAATAATGTATTGGACGTAGCGAGTAAACTCGACATCGGGAAATCATCCCTGTACCGATACTTGAAAGAAATGGAGACGCTGGGTATTTGATGAAACTACAGAATTACGTTAAGAAGGGATCGTTTTACGAAGCTGTTGTGGAAGATGGCTCCGATATAATTTTTATTGTTGACTACAATGGCAATATTCGCTACCACAATGCCTCGGTACACGAAACGATGGGCTATCGCTCAAAGAGTCTCATCGGAAAAGACTTCTTCGACTACATACTTCCTTCCACGGTTGATCAGCTCAAAGCCCGGTTCAAGCAAAGCCAGAAGCGGGCATACACCGAAAAGGTAGAGTTCCAGTTTTTGCGTAAGGATGGCTCGTATCAGTTTCTGGAGTTTAACGCCATCAACCTGAAACACAAGGAAGGCATCAATGGCTTCATTCTGGACTGCCGCGATATCACTGAACGCAAAGAAGACGAAGCTGAACTGATGCGCCTGCAAAAAGCCAAGGAACAATTTCTGGCCAACATCAGTCACGAGATCAGAACACCTATTAATGGTATTGCCGGCATGGCCAACCTGCTGAGCCAGACACCCAGTCCGGATGAGCGCGAAACGTATTTAAATGCCATCAAGCATTCTGCTGAAAACCTGAAAGTTATCATCAACGATATTCTCGACCTTGCTGCCATCGAATCGGGCAAATTGCGCTTTGAAAAAATAGCCTTTAACCTCAAGGATCTTCTTCCCTCACTAATGAGCACTTTCGCCTATCAGGCCAAGGAAAAGAAACTCGCCCTCGACTACCGCATCGATGAGAAGCTTAATAAAATCCTGTTGGGCGACCCGGTACGACTCAACCAGATCCTCATTAACCTGATCAACAATGCCGTTAAGTTTACCCACACCGGCTCCATTCAGGTAAAATGCAGTGACGAGCGCGAACAGCGCGGCACATGCTGGGTGAAGATTGAAGTAACTGATACCGGAGTTGGTATACCAGAAGAAAAGCTAACCACCATTTTTGAGAGCTTTAGCCAGGCCGATGAAAGCGTTACCCGAAGGTATGGAGGCACGGGGCTTGGCCTTACTATCGTCAAGCAGTTGGTAGAACTTCAAAAGGGAAAAATTCATGTAGTCAGCAAGGAACATGTAGGTTCTACTTTCATTGTAACGATACCCTACGCCATCGGCAAGGTTAGTGATATTACGCAATCCACACCAAAACTAGATACCGGCCTTACGGATAATAAAGCTTCTTCTCTTCGCGTACTGCTGGTTGAGGACAATGATATTAATCGGTTGTATGCCAAAAGCATACTTAAAAAATGGCAATGTTTTATTGATGTGGCCGAGAACGGTGTGGTGGCTATTGAAAAGATCAAGAACAATTTCTTTGATGTAGTGCTGATGGATGTTCAGATGCCGGTAATGGATGGATATGAAGCAACCAAGGCTATTCGAGCCATGCATCAATCGGCAAACATTCCGATTATAGCCCTTACGGCTAACGCTACACAGACTGATGTTGAGAAATGTCTTGCGGCCGGCATGAATGATTACCTGCCCAAACCCTTCACCCCGGAAGACCTTTACCGAAAACTTTTTGATGACCTGAAGATTAAGCCCTCTACCAAAGAAGACAGTAAAGCCCGAATCCGCAAAGACGTTTCCTATAACCTGGACTACCTCCGCTCGGTTTCCGGAAACAACGAAGAATTTATCCGTGAGATGGTGTCAACCTTTGTGATGACTATTCCGGGTGTGCTGGACGATATGAATCAATGTGTTCTTTCAGGCGATTGGATCAAGCTTTCCAGGCTGGCCCACCAGGTGAAACCATCGTTCATTTTAATGGGACTTGATATGCTCCGCAGAGACATCGTGTTCATTGAAGAAAACAGCAAGGTTGAAGCAAACCTCCAGGAAGTCACCACGATTGTAAACGACTTCATTCAGAAATGCAACAGCGTCTTACCTGCCCTCTCTAAAGAAGCATTGCCATCTTAATGTGAATTCATCACCGCGATCTTCCGGTAAAGCACTGTTCTATCCGAAGTCTGAATCGCCATAAAGTAAATACCATTGGCTATCTGACTGATATCAATCTCCTGGCCGTTTCGTAAATCACGATTCACACCGCCTTGTAACACTGTTACACCGCGCTGATCAATAATCTGCCAGTTGTAATCGTGCATCAGTTTTGTATCCAGTCGCATATAAATCTGCTTCGATGCCGGGTTAGGATATACTACCAGATTTCGAATGGCCGATACCAGCGGATCATCTTCCGTACCAACGGGCACTTGTGAAACCTTACCGGTTACCGGTACAATGATCGATTGCAGAATACGATTAGTCTTTTTCTCCTGGGCAAACGCAACGATGAAGAGATTATCACCATCCGCAATCGGGTACTTGATTGCTGTTTCAAACTCGCGCGTAAAGACAGGTAATGAACCTGAATCAATTGGTGTATTCACCACCCAGCCTGCAGGGCCTAGCAACAGTTTACGCAGTGCGTGCATATTACCATTTACATTTTCCACCAGAGCGGCCTGGAAATAGAATGGCGCTGAAAGCGCACGGAGCGAATCAGTATAGGTGTATGTAAGGGTGAAATTGATCGAATCCGGAGCGGTAGCATAAGGATTAAAATCAAGATCAATATCGAACGAAGGATCTTCCAGCGAGCGTCTATCCAATTCGATTGGTGTTATGTCGGTGTAGAGGCCGCTAAAGTTCTTACTGAAATAATCACCGATGATACCATCCATGATGGATACGGGTGACCGGGAAACACCATACACCAGGGCGCGCGCAGCCGGATCGTCAGGGTTATCGCTGTTAAGCTGATCGAAATCAGGGTTAGCGATGTGATACTGCAACTTGATGAAATCATCCGAAGCCAATCCGTCAAGCACCAAATCGCTTGATGGGTCGGCAGCATTGGTAAAGTGTTCCACCAAAACATTTCTGCGTTTCTCACCGATGTAAACATCATCGAAGGCAAAGCCATTCAATACCACCCCTGGTCTGTTGCCGTTGTCGCTACCAAAGGCGATGCGGAAAATCACCTGGTCGCGGTCAACCAGCGGAATCTCATCGAGATTGAATCGTGCATTTCGCCAGCCTTGTGTGATCTCTGACCATGCAAAGTTATCCTGCCCACCGGGGTTACCGTTGAGGAAGCTACTGTTGTACCAGTTTATACCATCGCCATTGTTTGTACCGATGGTCTGCCAGGTGGCTCCACCATCAACCGAGTATTGGGCTACGGCACCATCAAATCCAATCTGCGAATCCGACCAGTAATTCAACGCGATCATCGGGCGTTCAATGCCCCTAATATC
>Ga0315910_10001563_pt1 | contig 20867 bp, 15 predicted proteins | sample EdamamesoilMG_FD_204470 | JGI IMG/M metagenome (GOLD analysis project Ga0315910, IMG submission 204470) | Garden soil microbial communities collected in Santa Monica, California, United States - Edamame soil | ecosystem: Environmental > Terrestrial > Soil > Garden | place: USA: California...
GCGCCCCGGGCGCAACTCCTTACGGCCCGCGCCATCGCCCGCGCCCCGCCGCACCCCGCCCGCCACGGCGAGCCCGGCACCGGCCGGATCTCGCGCGACGGCACGCGCGCGTGCCTGGTCGTGCCGACGAACGAGGAGCTGATGATCGCGCGCGAAACCCTCTCGGTGATCCACTCATGAAACACACGTTCTTCCTCGCCGCCTCGGGCGTCGGCAGCGGCCTCACCTCCGCCTCGCTCGGCGTGTTCCGCGCGCTCGACCGCCGCGGCATCCGCGTCGGTTTCTGCAAGCCCATCTCGCAGGAGTCGGGACCCGACGGCGGCCCGGATCCGTCGAGCGAGTTCATCGCGCGCACCACCGGCTTCAAGCCCGCCGAGCCCATCCCGTTTGCCGAGGCCGAGCGCTACGTGCGCGACGACAAGATGGAGGACCTGATGGAGCTCGTGGTCGAGAAGGTGCGCAGCCGTGCCGGGCAGATCGACGTGATGATCGTCGAGGGCCTGCTGCCGACGGAGACGCAGACCTTCCCGAACCGGATCAATCGCGCCGTCGTCACCGCGCTCAGCGCCGAGGTGATCCTCGTCAACGCCGTCGGCGTCGAGTCGCTCGAGGCCCTCGAGCAGAGCCTCGAGATCGCCGCCTCGCTCTACGGAGGCAAGAGCCACCCGAACGTCATCGGCTGCATCCTCAACAAGGTGCGGCTCTCCAAGGGCGTCGACACCTCGGGCGTGGTGCGCGTCGTCGGCGATCCCGGCGAGGTGGCGCAGGCCCGCGCGACCACCTTCGATCCCGCCGCGCTCGAGGCCGTGAAGAAGCGCGTGCTCGAGGGATGTCCGATCTTTCGCAGCGGCGAGTTCGACCTGCTCGGCTGCATCCCGTGGAATCCCGACCTGCCGTCCTTCCGCGTGAGCGACGTGGCCGAGCACCTCAACGCGCGCATCGTCAACGCCGGCGACATGCAGCGCCGGCGCGTCAGCGCCGTCTACCTGTGCGCGCGCAACGTCGCCAACATCCTGCACCTCTTCCGCCCGGGCTCGCTCATCGTCGCGCCCTACGACCGGCTCGATGTTTTCATCGCGGCCGCGCTCGCCTCGATGAACCGCATCCCGCTCGCGGGCGTGATCGTGACGGGCGGTGAGGTCAACAACCCGCATTTCCTCGACCTGTGCCGGCCGGCCTTCGCGCTCGGGCTGCCGGTGCTCAACGTCGCGACCGACAGCTTCACCACCGCGACGGCGCTCGCGCGCATGAGCAACGAGATCCCGCCCGACGACGACGAGCGGTTCAACGTCACGCTCGACTTCATCGCCCGGCAGATCGACGTCGCGCGCCTTCAGTCGCGCGTGGCGCGCGACCTGGAGCTGCGCATGTCGCCGGCGGCCTTCCGCCACGCGCTCGCCAACCGCGCGCGCGCGGCCGACAAGGTGATCGTGCTGCCCGAGGGCGACGAGCCGCGCACGATCGTGGCCGCGACGATCTGCCGCCAGCGCGGTCTCGCGCGCTGCATCCTGCTCGGCAATGCCGACGAGATTCACCGGGTGGCCGAGCTGCAGCGCGTGAACCTCGACGGCATCGAGATCATCGACCCGGTCGAGCGGCGCGAGCGCTACGTCCCGGCGCTCGTCGAGCTGCGCAAGTCCAAGGGCATGACCGAGGCCGAGGCGCGCGAGGCGCTCGAGGACAACGTCATGCTCGGCACGGTCATGCTTCACCGCGGCGAGGTCGACGGCCTCGTCTCGGGCGCGGTCCACTCGACGGCCAACACCATCCGGCCCGCGCTCCAGATCATCAAGACCGCGCCCGGCGCGAAGGTGGTTTCCTCCGTCTTCTTCATGTGCCTGCCCGAGCAGGTGCTCGTCTACGGCGACTGCGCGGTCAACCCCGACCCGACGGTCGAGGAACTCGCCGACATCGCGCTGCAGAGTGCGGCCTCGGCCGAGAGCTTCGGCATCCCGGCGCGCGTGGCCATGATCAGCTACAGCACGGGCGAGTCGGGTGCGGGCGCCGACGTCGACAAGGTCCGCCAGGCCACGGCCATCGCGAAGCAGAAGCGGCCCGACCTGCTCATCGATGGCCCCTTGCAGTATGACGCCGCCTCGATCGCCGACGTCGCCGCCAAGAAGGCGCCGAACAGCCCGGTGGCGGGGCGTGCGACGGTCTACATCTTTCCGGACCTGAACACGGGCAACACGACCTACAAGGCTGTGCAGCGTTCGGCCAACGTCGTATCCATCGGCCCGATGCTTCAGGGCCTGCGCAAGCCGGTCAACGACCTCTCGCGCGGCGCGCTCGTCGAGGACATCGTCTACACCATCGCGATCACCGCGGTGCAGTCGGCCCAGACCGCGGCGCAGGCGCCGACGAAGAGCTGAGGCGACGCGGGCCTGGTCTTCAGTAGGCCGCCCGCTCGCGGGCGCCCGTGCGGCGTGCGTGTGCGAACATGGCGTCCGCGAGCGGACGGCCTACCGCGGACATCCGCTCGAGGTGGTCGGCCGCGTCCCGCGGCCGTTCCGGCGTGCGGCCGTTCCGACGTGCGGGCGTCGCGCCACGCGCCTGGGGACAGGCGCGTCCACCTCGGAGCCGACTCGATGGGGATGTGAAGGTGCGGCGTGGGTACGTCGCTGGTTCGCGGATCGCTTGCGTCGTAGGCCGCCCGCTTGCGGGCGCCCGTTTGGCGTGCGCGTGCAAAGTGGGGCGTCCGCGAGCGGACGGCCTACGCGGACATCCGCTCCGAGGTGGTCGGCCGCGTCCCGCGGCCGTTTCGACGTGCGGCCGTTTCGACGTGCGGCCGTTCCGACGTGCGGGCGTCGCACCACGCGCCTGGGGACAGGCGCGTCCACCTCGGAGCCGACTCGATTGGTGTGTGAAGGTGCGGCGTGGGTACGTCGCTGGTTCGCGGATCGCGTGCGCCGTAGGCCGCCCGCTCGCGGGCGCCCGTGCGGCGTGCGTGTGCGAACATGGCGTCCGCAAGCGGACGGCCTACCGCGGATGCATCCTCACACGATCCGGTTCTCGCGCGCGACCTGGGCGAGCCAGTGGGCGCTGAGCTTCGGGGTGCGCTTTTGCGTGGCGTAGTCGGTGTAGCAGAGCCCGAAACGCACGGCGTATCCATCGGCCCACTCGAAGTTGTCCATGAACGACCACGCGAAGTAGCCGTCGACCGGCACGCCGTCGGCGATGGCGCGGCGCAGCTCATGCAGGTGCAGGCGCAGGTACTCGCGGCGATGCAGGTCGACGATCTCGCCGTTGGCCTCGGGCGTCTCCTCCGTGCCGTAGCCGTTTTCCGTGATGAAGAGGCGGCGTGCGCCGTAGCACTCCGTGGCGAAGCGCGTGGTCCAGTAGATCGCCTGCGGCACGGTCTTGAGCCAGCCGGTGCGGGCCGACTTCGGGTACTTTTCCGGGAACGGCAGCACCTCGGGCCGGCCGCGCGCGCCAGCGCGCACGAAGTGCGCGGTGTAGCAGTTGATCCCGGTGAAGTCCGTCGGCAGCGCGATCAGGTCGAAGTCGCCGCGGGCCACGCGCGGGCGGTCGGCGCCGAGCCGGCGCAGCAGCGCGGTGGAGTAGCCGCCGGTGAGCGGCGGGGCGAAGATCTGGTCGTTGGCTTGCTGATACACGCGGCGTGCGGCCGCGATGTCGGCCGGAGTTTCCGTCAGCGGCACGAGGCCGTGCGGCACCTCGGCGTTGCCGACGATCGTGCCGCGGCGGGCGTGCTCGCGCACGGCGCGCACGCCGTGGCCGTGGGCGAGGAGCGCGTGGTGGATGCTCTGGTTGAGTTCGGCGGCGGGGAGCGGCGTGCCGGGCGCCTTGTCGAGGGCGCCGGCGTGGGCGAGGGTGGTGAAGCAGAAGATCTCGTTGATCGTGAACCAGTGCCTCACGTCGTCGCGGAAGGCGGTGACGATCGTGTCCGCGTAGCGCGCGAAGGCATCGACCGTCGCGCGGCTGCGCCAGCCTCCGGCGTCCTCGAGCGCCTGCGGGAGATCCCAGTGAAACATCGTGACCCACGGCGTGATGCCGTGCTTGTGCATCGAGGCGAAGAGGCGCTTGTAGAAATCGAGGCCCTTCGCGTTCGGCGTGCCGGAGCCATTCGGGAAGATGCGCGGCCAGGCGATGGAGAGGCGGTAGTTCTTGAAACCGAGCCGCGCCATGAGCGCGAAGTCGGCGTCGAAGCGATGGTAGTGGTCGCACGCGACATCGAGCGTCTCGTTGCCCGCGACGCGTCCGGGCGTGTGGGCGAAGGTATCCCAGACGGACAGGCCCTTGCCGTCGGTGCGGTAGGCGCCCTCGATCTGCGGCGCAGCGGCGGCGACGCCCCAGACGAATCCCCGGGGAAACGTCACCGGGCGGGGCGCGGCGAGGACCGGCGGGCGTTGGGCGGTGCGAGCATCGGACGTGGCGGAGCGGCGGGAGCGGGAAGGCGCGGCGGGCATGGAAAAGCGTCGAGGGATGGAGCCCCGTCCGGGCGCTGGCCACGCAAATGGAGGTCAAACGGCAGAATGGGCGCGGGCCGCCCCGCGCCGGATCGAACGGGAGAGCCGGGAGTTCGTCCCGCTTTCGTTTCCGAAACGCCCGGGACGCGGGCGGCCGCGATCGGCTAGGGTGGCAACTGACGAAAGGCCAGGCGCGCGCGTCGCGTGCCGCCGGGTGAACGGAAGCGGCCGGGGCCGCTTCGACCCGCGGAACGTGGCGCCCGGGCCGGTGTTTCGCCTCCCTCCGCGTATGCGGTTTTCCGCGACGCGTTGCCTGTCCGCCACCCTCAGCCGATCCGAAGCCCTGCCATGAATACACGAGTCTCCCTCCTGTGCGGGTGCGCCGCCGTCCTGGTCCTCACCGGTTGCGCCCCAGAGATCACGAGTCCGACAGCCGCCCGCGGTCGCGTCGGCGATCCGTTCACCTACCAGATCACCGCCACCGAGGATCCGACCTCGTTCTCGGCGGACGTTCCGCCGCCGGCCGGGTTGTCCGTCGATCCGGCCTTGGGCCTGATCTCCGGCACGCCGTCGCAGGCCGGGACGTTCGTCGTGAACGTCCGTGCGAAAAACGCCGACGGCGAGGGTTCGGCGCAAGTGACGCTGAGCATCGCGGCGGCGCCGGTCGCGCACCACGAGGTCGTCAACGCCAAGGAGCTGCTCATCACCAACGCGGCGATCCTGGGCGATCCACGCGCGCGGCCGGGCGGCGCGTGGCACTTCCGCAGCGCCCTGGGACGGATTGCCGGGGTCGACGGCGCGGCTCTCGAAGCGTTCGCGACTGCGTGGTTCAATACCTGGACGACGGCCACCACGATCCCCGGCACGGGCGACACATTTTCCGTCCGACCGGTCATCTCGGGGCTGCTGCAGGACGCGTGGACGAACAACCGGATCGAGCTGATCGCGATCGTCAATCGCATCGACCTCACCCGACTCGACTCGAACGACGTCACGCGCCCGCCGACCCGCCTCGGCGAGGGGCGCTTCGTCTACGAGGTCCGCGGCCCGACCAACGCCGCGGAGCGCTTCACGTTGATCTTCGAGTACGGACTTCCCGCCCCGAGTGGCGATCTCGAGGCGGAACTGCGCCGGTGGGCGCAGGCGTGGCACGCGCTCGGTGCGACGGCGCTGGGCGGCCCGACGGAGTTTCCGGAAGCCTACCGTGCGGCCTTGCAGGCCATCACGGACGAGTTCTCCGCGCACGGTACGCTGAACCAGATCCGCACCAATGAGTTTGCCGGCACACCGGAGTGGGAGCTGCGCGAGTTCCACTTCGACGCTGGCGCAGTCCGTCTCGTGCAGGTGCCGGTCGCGATCACGCCGGCGATCGAGTTCAACAACTCACCGGCGCTGGCCGACTTCATCAACACGAACGAGGCGTCCATCCTCGCCGAAGGCGTGGCGTCGATCCCGGCCGCGCTGCAGGGAGCGGTGTCGCCCGTCGCGTCGCCGTCGTTCCGTTGGTCCGCGTCGACGAGTTCCTCGCGTGCGCGGTTCATCACCTCCTTCAACACGTGCAGCGGATGTCACGCCGGCGACACCGGCACATTCTTCCAGCACATCAGCTCCAATGTCTCCGACGGCCTGTCGCCCTTCATGAAGGGCGCGATCACGCTGGACGAGGCGCTGCCGGGGCGCACCACCACGCAGCACGACGAGATGGACGATCGCCGGGTGCTGCTCGCGTTGTTCGCCGAGGACGTACCGCCGACGCGGGCCGCGCGCTTCGTGCCCGACGCGCTCAACCCGATCATCAAGGCCCGGGCCAACCGCCGGGATTGAGCGTTCCGTCAACCCTCGGCGCGCGCACCCATCTGAGAGGACGATGCCATGATCAAAGTCCACCTTGGTTCGAAGACTGAACCCCCGGTCAGGCTGATTCCCGGTGAGGATCTCGTCGTCGTTCGCACGCGAAGCCGCCGCCCGATCACCCGCTCCGCCGGTCCGGTGCCGACGGCCGTCGGGTCGACGCTGGACGACGGAGTCGTCGTGGCCGAGTACCCCGAGGCCGGTGTCACCGTCTATCGGGTACCGCTTGGTGGGGGCCTGCCGTCGCTCGACGCGCGCAAGGCCGCCCTGCGCGCGTCGCCGGACGTGAGGTTCGCGGGAGGTGTGCTCACGGATGCGTCCACACGGGAGCCGGTGATCTACACGGAGAATCTCTTTGTGAAGTTTGTCGACGCCGCGGATCCCGACGAGTGCGAGGCGCTGCTGCGGGACGCCGGCCTGAGCGTCAAACGCAGGCTCGGCTACGCGACCAACGCCTATTTCGCAGCCGGTCCGGAGGGCGTGGGCCAGGCCGTGTTCACGACGGCACGCAAGCTCCTCAAGCATCGCCTGGTCGAATTCTGCCACCCTGAGCTGATCCGGGCGCGGGCGCGCAAGGCCATCAACCCCTTGCAGTGGCACCTGCGGCGCACGACCATCGGCGGGGTGACGATCGACGCGCACAGTAACGTCGAGGCGGCACACGCCGTCACCCGGGGCGAGGGCGTGACGATCGCGGTCATCGACGACGGCGTCGACATCGACCACGTCGAGTTTTCCGGTTCGGGCAAGATCGTGGCCCCGCGCGACGCCACCCATGGCACGAACGACCCCCGGCCGCTCGACCTGTTCGGAACCGGACCGGTCAATGGAGACAACCACGGCACGGCCTGCGCGGGCGTCGCCTGTGCCGGCGGGCTCTCCGGCGCCTCCGGCGTGGCGCCCTCCGCAGCTCTCATGCCGATACGCATCGCACTCGATCTCGGTTCGCAGGGCGAGGCTGACGCGTTCGCGTGGGCTGCGGACCATGGCGCGGACGTCATCTCGTGCAGCTGGGGACCGCCCGACGGGATGTGGTGGAAGGCGACCGATCCCCGGCATCACCATGCCGTCCCGATCCCGGCGAGCACGCGGCTGGCGATCGAGCATGCGGTCGCGACGGGCCGCGGTGGCAGGGGTTGTGTCATTCTTTTCGCAGCGGGCAATGGCAACGAGTCGGTCGACAACGACGGCTACGCCAGCCACCCAAAGGTGATCGCCGTCGCCGCCTGCAACGATCGCGGCAGGCGGAGTGTTTACAGCGACTTCGGGCGGGCCGTGTGGTGCGCGTTCCCGAGTGACGACGCCGGCCACCCGCCCTTCGATCATCCGGCGCCGATCACCACGGGCATCTGGACCACCGACCGAAGCGGGAAGCATGGGTACAACCCTGGATCGTCCGCCGAGGGGGATCCGGCCGGCCACTACACCAACACCTTCGGCGGGACCTCGAGCGCGTGTCCCGGCGCCGCCGGTGTCGCCGCTCTCGTCCTGTCCGTGAACCCGGCGCTCAAGTGGCACGAGGTGCGGGACATCCTGCGTCGAGCGTGTGATCGCATCGACCCGATCGGCGGCCGGTACGATGCGACCGGGCACAGCGTGTACTATGGCTTCGGACGCCTCAATGCGCTGACCGCTGTCGAACTCGCACGGCCGGCGCCGAGGAGAGCCGCGGTCGTCGAGCGTCGTTTCGATGCGCCGATCCCCGATCTCCAGACCGTGCGTTTCGCACTCGATCTTCACGAGAGCGCGCCAGTCGAGTCCATCTCCGTTGACGTCTCGCTGGAGCACACGTTTGTGGGCGACCTCGTCATCACCCTTGAGCCGCCCGCGGCGACCGGAGTCGGACGGGTCGTCCTACACAATCGAGGAGGAGGTTCCGGATCGCGACTCACGAGGACGTTCGACCGGGGCAATACGCCCGGCATCGAGCGGTTTTCCGGCAAGGTCTGCCGCGGGCGGTGGGTGCTGGTCATCCAGGATGCGGCCGCCCGCGACTCGGGCACGCTGCGTTCGTTCGGCATCTCCGTGGAACTCACGCATCCGGATCGCGCGACGTCCGTGCCGGTCAGCGTCGGCCGGAGATCGGAGTCGATTGCGGGAGCGGAGGGCGCGGAGCGATCGAGGAAGCGAGGGCGGTCGCGTGCGCCGCGAGGCAAGAGCCTGGCCTGACACCGGGGGCTTCCGTCGGGTCGCTGTGTTCGCGGCGCATCCACCTCCCCGGCTGGCAGGTGTCGATCGGTAGCGCGGCCAGGTCGATGGGGTCGATGCGCATGCATATCTCGAGCGACAGCTCTGTAACAAACGCCACGTCGCGCGCGAGGGAGAGCCGGTGCCGCCGTCGGTTGATCATCCGGTAACTCCGGGAGCGTGCGATTGGGTCCGTTGAGGCTGCGTTCACCAAAGTGTTGTGTTGGCTGGATCGTGAAGGGCACTTCCTCCAGCGTGCGTGTCTACCCCTCGCCGGATGTGTCGGCCTCGATTCCGACGAGGCGTGTTCTGAAGGTGTTCGCTTTGCATTGGCCGTTTCATCGCCGAATTTCGCATGAGGGCTTTGGCATGGCAGGCGCATCATCGTCACTTGACCTCGAGCCGACACCGCCTCCCTTCCTCGCAACCCATCACTTGTTTCCCGGCATGGCTGAACCACGATCCATCGACACAGGTCCGGGCCGAGAACCCGCGGCTCCGGGAGCTCGCCGTCCTTGGCCATGAGTGACGCAACGCTCATGCTGGCCGCCGTGGCCCATGGCGAGCCGCAGGCTGCGGAACGGTTTCTCGTGCTCGTGTATCATGAGTTGAGGGCGCTCGCGTCCAGCCGCATGGCCCGCGAGCGCAGTCCCCAGACGCTGCAGCCGACGGCGCTCGTACATGAGGCGTGGTTGCGGCTCATCGGCTCGCGCAATCCGCAGTTTGCCAATCGCGCCCATTTCTTCGCGGCCGCGGCCGAGGCGATGCGACGCATCCTCATCGAGCGCGCCCGGCGCCGCCTGGCTCAGCGTCACGGAGGCGGGTGTGAGACCGTCGAACTGGACGAGGCCCGGATCGAAGCCGGTCAGCCGGACGACCAGCTCCTGGCCGTCCACGAGGCCCTCGACGTGATGGTGCGGACGTATCCGCGGCAGGCCGAGCTGGTGAAGTTTCGCTATTTTGCCGGGATGACGATCGAGGAGTCGGCCGACCTGCTCGGCGTCTCACTCTCGACAGCGAAAAACGACTGGATGTTCGCGCGCGCCTGGCTCCTGCGGGAACTGGAACGCAGGTGATCCGGACCATGGATGACGCGCGGACGAGGGATGCCGGGATTTTCGCCGAGGCGCTCCGGCTTCCGCCGGCCGAGCGCCCCGACTACCTGGACCGGGCCTGCGGCGGGGACGCGGCATTGCGGCAACTCATCGAGGAACTGCTCCGCGTGCAGGAGCGTGTCGGGGATTTCCTGGAAACACCCAACGCGGAGTCCGGCTTCAGCATCGCCGCGACGGCGGAGGAGAAGAGCGGCCGGGTGGGGCGCTATCGCCTGCTCGAGAAGATCGGCGAGGGCGGCTGTGGCGTCGTGTATCGGGCCGAGCAGGACGAACCGGTCCGTCGCGAGGTGGCGCTCAAGATCATCAAGGCCGGGATGGACACCCGCGAGGTCATCGCCCGCTTCGAGGCGGAGCGGCAGGCGCTCGCGATGATGGACCATCCGGGCATCGCCCGGGTGATCGACGCGGGGCAGACGGATTCGGGGCGTCCCTACTTCGTGATGGAGCTGGTGCGCGGGACCAAGATCACGGAGTACTGCGACCGACACGCGCTGCCGACCCGGGTTCGCCTCACGCTCTTCGTGCAGGTGTGCCAGGCGATCCAGCACGCGCACCAAAAGGGGGTGATCCATCGCGACATCAAGCCGTCGAACATCCTCGTGACGACCAGCGCCGAAGGTGTGCCGCACCCGGTCGTGATCGATTTCGGCGTCGCGAAGGCGACGGTCAACGTGCGGCTGACCGACAAGACCCTGTTCACCGCCGTCGACATGCTCATCGGCACGCCGACCTACATGAGCCCGGAACAGGCCACGGGTTCCGGTGCGGACGTGGACACGCGTTCCGACATCTACAGCCTGGGTGTCCTGCTCTACGAACTGCTCACCGGGGCCACGCCGTTCGATGCCGGTGAGCTGCTTCAGCTCGGCATCGAAGAAGTGCGGCGCGCCATTCGCGAGCACGAGCCGCCCCAGCCCTCGGCCCGCTTGGGTCGGATGACTGGCGACACCCTGGTCGGCGTGGCCCGGCGACGCAAAGCCGAGCCGCAGACCCTGGTCCGCTCCGTGCGGGGCGACCTGGATTGGATCGTCATGAAGGCGTTGGAAAAGGATCGCGCCCGGCGGTATGCGACCGCGAACGGTTTCGCCGAGGACGTCAGGCGCTACCTGTCCGACGAGACGGTGTCCGCGCGGCCGGCCAGCGTGGGCTACCGGCTGCAGAAAACCGTGAGCCGGCACAAACTGTTGTTCAGCATGGTCGGTACGATTGTGCTGCTCATGGTGGTCGGTCTGGTGATGATCTCCACCTCGCTGGCCCAGGAGCGCCGCGCCCGGCGCGAGGCGGACGCCGCACGCCAGCAGGCGGACGCCGACAAAGCGCGGGCCCAGGCTGAAGCCGCCAAGAGTCAGCAGGTCACGCAGTTTCTGGAGGACCTGCTGCAAGGCGTGGGGCCATCCGTCGCGCTGGGCAGGGACACCCGCATGTTGCGCGAGATCCTGGACAACACCGTCGCGCGCCTCGACGCGGAGCTTGGCGACCAGCCGGAGGTCGTGGCCCATCTTCAGCACCGGATCGGACGGGTGTATTTGGAGTTGCGCGCGCTCGGGGAGGCGGAGGCGATGCAGCGGGCGGCGATCGCCGCCCACCGCAAGCTGGGCGGGCGCTACACCCAGGAAGTGGCCGATGCGCTCCACGACCTGGCGCGGGTGCTGATGAAGCAGCGCAAACCCCGTGAAGCAAAACCGCTGCTGGAGGAGGCGATCGCGATCTACCGGGACCTTCATGGGGCGAGGCACATCGATGTGGCCCAGGCCACCGCGCTCCTGGCGTCGAGTCTGATGCTCGACGGAAACGACGCCGGGGCCGAGACCCTCGGCAAGGAGGCCGTCGCGATCCATCGGGCGCTGCCCGATAGCGACGTCTTGTTGTTGGCCGGCTCGTTGCAGGGGTTGGGAGTGGCGCTGGCCAACCAGGAGAAGTTCGCCGAGGCCGAGACGGTGCAGCGCGAGGTCCTGGCGATCCGGCGAAAGCTCCTGCCCGCGAATCATCCGGGCATCGCCTCGGCGGCCGGCAACCTCGGCTGGACCTTGAGCTACGGCGACGAGCGCGATCTCGCCGAGGCGGAAGCGCTCACTCGCGAAACGCTGGCCATACGACGCGGTCTCTTCGGAGATGACAACCTGGAGGTCGCCAACGCCTGGAGCCTTCTCTCCGACGTGCTGCGCAAGGGGAGGAAGCTGGCCGAGGCCGAGGCTGCGTCGAACGAAGCGATCGCGATCAGAACCCGGGCGAACGGGGAGGATTACGTCTCGGTCCTGGCCCTTCGAGAGGTCCTTGGATCCATCGTTGCGGAACAAGGACGACTGGCCGAGGGCGAGGCCATCCTGCGCGACTCGCTGGAGAAGAGGCGCAGGGTCCAGGGCGCGCAGCATCAGCGGGTGGGCCTGCATCTCGCGAGCCTCGGCGCGGTCCTGCTCGAGCAGGGCAGGCACGCGGAAGCCGAGGCCTGCTACCGGGAGTGTGTCACCATCCTTAGAATACACATGGGGCCGGCCAATCCCGCGGTCGCCTCGGCGCTCGCCGGACTGGCCTCGGTCCTGCACCGGGCTGGCCGGAGCGCCGAGGCCGAGGTCTTGTTGCGCGAATCCGTCGCGATCGACCGCGAGGCGTTTGCCGACGGAGACAGGCAGCGACTGCGGTCGCTGGACGAACTGGTGGCGGTGCTGGAGGCCCAGGGGAATACCGCCGGAGCGGCGGAACTGCGGAAGGAACTGGAAGGCTCGAGCCCGGCGTCGACTGCGGAGTCGGAAGACGCGGCGACCGGTCCCTGAAGCCGACTCAGGCGATGGACCGAGGTGGAGCGCGACCTCCGGACGCGCCCTGGTCAGCGCGTGTCCAGCCACCCGCCCGGAGGTCGGAATCCCGCAATGGGTTCGAGGCGTTTCAGGCAACCCGTGTCACGCAACCACTGGAATCCGACTGAGCCGGCCCCAAGCCGTCTGCGGTGTCGCGGGTGCCCGCGGCCGCATCGCGGCATGGCGCGCTCGCAACACCCGCGGCGATGGCGCGGAAAAAATCTTTCGCCGTCGTTGGCCGTTTTTCGCCGGCATCGCGCACTAGGGAGGGAGTGGACGTGCCGCACGCAGCGACGCGTCCGAACTCGAGACGCCTTCCACGCCGACCATGAGCCACTATCGCACCCTCTATACCGCCGCCGACACCGCCGTCGTTTTCATCGACCACCAGCCGCAGATGACCTTCGGGGTCGCCAACATCGACCGCGCGACCCTCATCAACAACGTCGTCTTCCTCGCCAAGGTGGCGAAGGAGTTCGGCGTGCCCGCCGTGCTCACGAGCGTCGAGACCGAGGGCTTCAGCGGCTACCTTTGGCCGCAGTTGCTCGATGTGTTTCCCGGGCAGCCCGTGGTCGAGCGCAGCTCGATGAATGCGTGGGACGACGCCGGCTTCCGCAAGGCGATCGAGGCGACCGGGAAGAAGAACATCCTGCTCACCGGCCTGTGGACCGAGGTCTGCGTGGCCTGGCCCTGCATCGAGATGATCGCGGCCGGCTACAACATCTACGTGGTCGAGGATTGCTGCGGTGCCACCTCGCAGGTGGCGCACGACGCCGCGCTCTCGCGCATGGTGCAGGCGGGCGCGATCCGCCTCACCACCATCGCCGCGCTGCTCGAATGGCAGCGCGACTGGGCGCGCAAGGAACACTACGGCCCGCTCATGGACATCATCAAGGAGCACGGCGGAGCCTACGGCGCGGGCGTGGAGTACGCCTACACGATGGTGCACAAGGCGCCGCAGTCCGCCCGGAAACCGCAGGTGGTATCCAGGAATCTCTGACCGTCCTCCGGCACCGCGCCAGCCGCCATCCACCGAGGGATATCCGTGTCCATCCACGTTGCCACGACCCGTCGCGTGCGCCCCGGCTGCGAGGCCGGGTTTGACCGGGCGATTCGCGACTTCCTGAGGGAGTCGTTTGGAAGCGGCGTCCAGGGCGTGCACCTGCTGTCTCCGATCCCCGGCTCCGGCTCCCGCGAGTACGGTATCCTGCGCAGTTTTGCCAGCGAGGCGGAGCGGGCTGCCTTCTACGAGTCACCGACCTTTCGCGCGTGGGAGGACAGGGTGCGGCCCTTGACGGAGGGCGCGCCGACCCAGCGGCGCGTGCACGGCCTGGAGGCCTGGTTTCGCGCCGGCAGTCCGCCGCCCCGCTGGAAGATGGCCCTGCTCACCTACGTCGGCGTGTATGGCGTCACGCTCCTGCTCACGTGGGGGATCGGTGCCCTCATCCGGACCTGGCCGCTGGTCCTCGCCCATGCGGCCTTCAATCTCGTCGTCGTCTCGCTCCTCACCTGGGTCGTGATGCCCGGGCTCACCAGACTTGCGCGTCCCTGGCTGCACGCCGCCGCGCCACACAAGGCATGAATCCTGGAAATCATCCCGAACTCATCCTGCACAACGCTCGCATCGCCACGCAGGACGAACGGCGCTCCTTCGCCGAAGCGGTGGCGATACGCGACGGACGATTTGTCGCCGTCGGCACCGACCGCGAGATCCTCGCGCTTCGGGGCGCAGGCACGGAGGTCATCGACGTGCGCGGACGCACCGTCATCCCCGGGCTCAACGATTCGCACCTGCACGTCATCCGAGGCGGGTTGAACTACAACCTCGAGCTCCGCTGGGATGGCGTTCCCTCGCTCGCCGACGGCCTGCGCATGCTGCGTGAGCAGGCCATCCGCACTCCCGCGCCGCAGTGGGTGCGGGTGGTCGGCGGCTGGAGCGAGTTCCAGTTCGCCGAGCGGCGCCTCCCGACGCTCGATGAGTTGAACGAGGCCGCCCCCGACACGCCGGTTTTCATCCTGCATCTCTACTGCCAGGCGATGCTCAACCGCGCCGCGCTGCGCGCCGTCGGCTACGACCGGGACACACCCAACCCACCGGGCGGAGAAATCCAGCGCGACAAGCAGGGCCATCCGACCGGCCTTCTGCTCGCCCGGCCGAATGCCACGATCCTCTACGCCACGCTGGCCAAGGGGCCGAAGCTGCCGGTCGAGTATCAGTACAACTCCACCCGGCAGTTCATGCGCGAGCTGAACCGGCTCGGGCTCACCAGCGTCATCGACGCGGGGGGCGGCTTCCAGAACTATCCCGAGGACTATCAGGTCATCGACGAGCTGCACCGCCGGGGCGAACTCACGCTGCGCATCGCCTACAATCTCTTCACCCAGCGGCCGCAGAAGGAGAAGGATGACTTTGCCCGCTGGATACAGATGGCCAGACCCGGCCAGGGCGACGACTTCTTCCGGCTCAACGGGGCGGGGGAGATGCTGGTGTTCAGTGCCGCCGACTTCGAGGACTTCCTCGAGCCGCGCCCCGACCTGCCCTCGCGCCTCGAGACGGACCTCGAGGACGTGGTGTCGTTGCTGGCGGCCCATCGCTGGCCGTTCCGGCTGCACGCGACCTACGACGAGTCGATCACGCGATTTCTGAACGTCTTCGAGAAGGTCCATCGCGCGTTTCCCCTCGACGGCCTGCACTGGTTCCTCGACCACGCCGAGACGATCAGCGAGCGCAACATCGAGCGGGTGCGCGCGCTCGGCGGCGGCATCGCGGTGCAGCACCGCATGGCGTTCCAGGGCGAGTATTTCGCGGCTCGATACGGCCGCGCTGCGGTCGCGCAGACGCCGCCCATCGCGACGATGCTCAAGGCCGGTGTACCTGTCGGCGCCGGCACGGACGCGACGCGGGTGGCCAACTACAACCCATGGGACTCGATTTACTGGCTCGTGAGCGGCCGCACCGTGGGCGGCTTCGAACTCTATCCGGAAGAGAACCGGCTGAGCCGCATGGAGGCGCTGCGGCTCTACACGGTGGGCAGCGCGTGGTTCTCCACCGAGCAGGGCAGGAAGGGCTCCATCGTCGCGGGACAGCTCGCCGATCTGGCGGTGTTGTCGGAGGATTTTTTCAGCATCCCGGAGGAGCGGATCAAGCGCCTGCACTCCGTGCTCACCGTGCTCGGCGGCACCGTCGTCCATGCAACGGAAGAGTTTTCGAATCTCGCTCCGCCGCCGCTGCCGGTGATGCCCGACTGGTCGCCCGTCCGACACTTCGGCGGCTACGGCGCGCCGCATTTTCTCGCCCGTCACGCGCACCGGGACGGACATCCCACCGGCTGCGGGTGTCCGGTCCATCGTCCGCATCCGCCGGGCTGTGCGTGCCCGGCCCACGGGCTCGACTCGGCCGACGTCTTGAGCCGGTTGCTCGGTCAGGCCGGTGCGCCGTTGGACCGCATCCTCGGCGCGCGCGCCGACGGATTCTTCGGAGCCGGGTGCGACTGCTTCGCCTTCTGACGCCATGACGACCGCACCTTTTCCATCGTGGGATTCCGGCCACACGTTGTCTGCGACGGTGCGTGCGCAGATGATCCCGGTCCTCAATCAACTGCTGGCCGACGCCATCGATCTGGGGCTGCAGGCCAGGCAGGCGCACTGGAACGTGAAAGGCCCCCTGTTCGTCCCTCTCCACGCGCTGTTCGACGAAGTGGGGAACGTTCTCGACGAGTTGGCCGACGAGATCGCCGAGCGGGCCGTCGCCCTGGGCGGTGTCGCCGCCGGAACACTACACACTGTCGCGGCGGCGACGCGGCTGCCCGCCTGGGATCCGGGCCTGCTCGCGGGGATGGAGCACCTGCGGGCGTTGGGTGCATCGCTGGCGGACTTCACGCGCTCGAGTCGCGAGGCCATCGACCTGGCGGCAACCGCCGGCGACGCCACGACCGCCGACCTGTTCACCGAGGTGTCCCGCGCGACGGACAAGCTCCTCTGGAAAATCTCTGCTCACGCCTCCCATTGAACCTGAACAATCACACGCTCCACATGACAAAGACCACGCCTCGACGCTCCCCTCTGCTCCGCGGACTCGTCCTGATCTGCCTGCTGACTCTGCCGGGCATCGCCCACGGCTCCGCTCTCACGGCGCCGACGAAATTTGTCACAGTCAAGGATGGGCGCCAGCTGGCCTATCGATCCATCGGCGAGGGCCCGCCGTTGATCCTGTGCAATCGCTTTCGCGGCACCCTGGACACGTGGGACCCGGCCTTCCTCGATGGATTGGCGAAGCGGAACCGCGTCATCACTTTCAACTTTCGCGGGATCGGTCGTTCCACCGGAGACTCGCCGACCCGTATCATCGAGATGGCCGAGGACATCCGGGATCTCATCGACGCGCTGGAGCTGGAGCGGGTGGCGCTCGCCGGATGGTCCATGGGCGGAATGGCGGCCCAGGTGTTTGCGACCGTGCATCCGGAACGGCTCAGCCATCTCATCCTTATTGGAACCGGTCCGGCCGGAACGAATCCGCAGGATATGGAGCCCGTTTTCCTCGAGCTGGCCCACAAGCCCGTCAACGACCTCACCGACGAATACACGCTTTTCTTCGAGCCGATGTCCGCGGTCAGCCGGCGGGCCGCGGAGCTGAGTCATGAACGCATCGCGCAACGCGCCTCCGATGTTGATGTGCCCGTGCCGCCGCCCGTCTGGCCGCGCTTGCATCAGGCCGGGGCGGAGTTTCGCAACGACCTCCACGGCTCCCGGGACATGCTGAAGCGCACCTCCCTCCCGATCCTGATCCTGCACGGCGACCACGACATCGTCTTCCCGGTGCAGAACTGGCACGCGCTCAATCGCGAGCTGCCGACCGCACAGTTGATCGTCTTTCCCCACGCCGGCCACGGCCCGCAGCACCAGTTTGTCGAGGCCTCGGTGGCCTACATCCACGCCTTTCTCGCCACCTCGGACGGGAGCACCAGTTTATGAATACAGGAAGGCTGATCAACAAGGTCGCCGTCGTCACCGGCGCCTCCAAGGGAATCGGAGCCGCCATCGCCCGGGCTCTCGCGGCTGAAGGGGCCGCCGTGGTGGTCAACTACGCGAGCGCCCGCGGCGACGCTGAAAAGGTGGTCGAGGCGATCGTTGCCGCCGGCGGTCGGGCGATCGCCGTGCAGGCCGACATTTCGAATGCGTCCGAGGTCGCCCGGCCCTTCGAGACTGCGGTGGCATCCTTCGGCCGGCTCGACATCCTCGTCAACAACGCCGGCCTCTATCAGGGAGCAACGCTCGCGGACATCACGGAGGAGCTCTTCCACCGGCACTTCAACCTCAACGTCTGGGGTCTCATCCTCGCGACGCAGGAGGCGGTGAAACGCATGGGCCCGGATGGCGGCAGCATCGTCAACACCAGCTCGGTCTTGAGCACGGCTTCGCTGCCGGGCAACGGCGTCTACAACGCCACCAAGTCGGCCGTGGACGGGCTCACGCGTACCTTCGCCCGGGAGCTGGCCGCGCGAAAGATCCGCGTGAACTCCGTCAATCCCGGCCTGGTCGAGACGGAAGGCCTGCATGCCACCGGCGGCATGCAGCACAGCGCGCAGGTCGCCGCCGTCACGCCGCTCGGTCGCATCGGACGCCCGTCCGACATCGCGCCGGGAGTCGTCTTCCTGTGCTCGGAGGAGTCCGGATGGATGACGGGCGAATCGCTTTATCTCACCGGCGGCTTCCGCTGAACCCCACATCGCCATGGCCACGAAACCAAGAACGATCGTCCTCGTCCACGGCCTGTGGGTGACGCCCGCGAGCTGGGAGCCCTTCAAGCGCTTTTTCGAAAACCTCGGCCACACCGTGCTGGCGCCAGCCTGGCCCGGGATCCGGGGCAGCGTCGCGGACATGCAGCGCGACCCTTCCAGCTTCAATGGCATCGGTGCCGGAGAGGTCGTCGATCACTTCGCAAAAATCATCCGCGCGCTGCCGGAGCCGCCGATCATCATGGGGCACTCCTACGGAGGGTGTGTCACCCAGCTGCTGCTCGACCGCGGGCTCGGCGCGGCGGGTGTGGCGATCGACTCCGTGCCCCCGAAGGGAATCCTTCTGTTGCCCCTGTCGACCAACCTTTCGCTGGTGCCGGCCTTTCTCCAGACGAGCACGTATCGCGGGACCTTCCGTTTCACGTTCAGCCAGTGGTGGAAGGTTTTTGCGAATACGCTCTCCGAAGCGGAAGCGCGGGCGGCTTACGCCGAGCAGGTCATCGCGGCGCCGGGGCGCGCGATCTTTCAGGCCGCGCTCGCCAACTTCACGCCCAACGCGGCCACGACGGTGAACTTCCGCAATCCGAACCGGGCGCCCCTGCTTTTCATCGGCGGCGAGAGGGACGTGATCATGCCCGCGTCGCTGAGCCGGAAGCTCCATCGCAAGCACCGGGCCTCGCCGTGCGTCACCGACTACAAGGAGTTTCCCGGGCGCAGCCACTACATCGTGGCCGAGCCGGGCTGGCAGGAGGTCGCCGGCTACGCGCTCACCTGGGCCGAGCAGAACGCACGGCGCTGAGCGCCACGACCATGCGCACAACCATGCATCCGATCTCAGGATACAGCGGCGACGTCACGCGCCGCGACTTTCTCCGGCAGGGCGCGCTTCTCACCGCCGCCGCGAGCCTGCCTCTCTCCCTTTCCGCAGCCGCTCCCTCCGGGCGGACGGACATCCACCAGATCCAACCACGAGAACACATGAGCACGATCACCACGAAGGACGGCACGACCCTCTACTACAAGGACTGGGGCCCGCAGGACGGTCCCGTCGTCAGCTTCAGCCACGGCTGGCCGCTGTCGGCCGATGCCTGGGAGGCGCAGATGTTTCACCTCGCGTCGCACGGCTGCCGCTGCATCGCGCATGATCGCCGCGGGCACGGCCGGTCCAGCCAGCCGTGGAACGGCAATCACATGGACCAGTATGCCGACGATCTCGCGGAGCTTTTCGAGACGCTCGATCTGAAGGGCGTCACGATGATCGGCCACTCGACCGGCGGCGGCGAGGTCGCCCGCTACATCGGGCGCCATGGCACGAAGCGGGTCAGGAAGGCCGTGCTCATGGGCGCGGTGCCGCCGATCATGCTCAAGACGGCGGCCAATCCCGGCGGCCTGCCGATGGCGGTGTTCGACGGATTCCGCCAGGCCTACCTCGCCGACCGCGCGCAGTTCTTCCTCGATGTCGCCACGGGGCCGTTCTTCGGCTTCAACCGACCGGGCGCCAAGGTGTCGGAGGGACTCATCCGCTCCTGGTGGACCCAGGGCATGATGTCCGGCCACAAAAACGCCTACGACTGCATCAAGGCCTTTTCGGAAACGGACTTCACGGAGGATCTCAAGCGGATCGACGTGCCCACGCTGATCATCCACGGCGACGACGACCAGATCGTGCCCATCGCCGCCTCGGCGCTGCTTTCGCACAAGCTGGTGAAGCATTCCGTGCTGAAAATCTATCCCGGCGGCGGACACAGTCTCGGTGACACCGCCAAGGATCAGCTCAACGCCGACCTGCTCGCTTTTCTCAAGGCCTGACGCCCCGGCGCGCCGGGGCGGGTCCAGCATCGCCACCGCGGGAGGGGATGCAGGACGAACTCATCGCGCTCGAACTCCCGCGATACGTGCGCGCACTCGCCAGACACCCGGCGGCCCGCGAGGGAGCCGGGTGTTCGGCTTGGCGGGCGCGATGTGGATGGGGTGGGGCGAGGGCCGCGCGGGCGCCCGCGGTCGGTCAGACGCGCGCGACTCGGCCGTGCCTCCGGCGCGACTTGCGTAACCTTCTAAAAACAAAGCCCTCCCGAGCAGAGGGAGGGCTTTTCTGAAATTGGGTGCAGGGGCGGGATTTGAACCCGCGACCTTCAGGTTATGAGCCTGACGAGCTACCAGGCTGCTCCACCCTGCAACAAGTGAAGGGGCGAGAAGGTGAGAGCGAGTGGAGGTGTGTCAACGGCTTTTCTTGCGCAAATCGATCCCGATGACTTTCCAGAGGCCTTCGCCGCCTTTCATGCGTTTCAAGCGGAGCTCGAGGCGCCTCGCATCGCACAAAGAGAGAGGCTCGCTAGTCCAGCGAAGTTCCCAGGGGCCACGCGAGCGCGTCCACGTTGAGACGCCGCTATTGTGCTCGCGCACACGATCCAGGACATCCTCCGAGAGGCCGATATAGAGCCGCCCCGACGGATTCTGAATGATATAGACCCGAGGGGCCACGAGCGAGAAACCCGCGATCCCGCTTCAGCGGGATTATGAGCCTGACGAGCTACCAGGCTGCTCCACCCTGCAACAAATGAAGGGGCGGGAAGGTGAGAGCGAGTGGAGGTGTGTCAACGGCTTTTCTTGCGCAAATCGATCCCGATGACTTTCCAGAGGCCTTCGCCGCCTTTCATGCGTTTCAAGCGGAGCTCGAGGCGCCTCGCATCGCTCAAAGAGAGAGGCTCGCTAGTCCAGCGAAGTTCCCAGGGGCCACGCGAGCGCGTCCACGTTGAG
>Ga0315910_10001564_pt1 | contig 20842 bp, 14 predicted proteins | sample EdamamesoilMG_FD_204470 | JGI IMG/M metagenome (GOLD analysis project Ga0315910, IMG submission 204470) | Garden soil microbial communities collected in Santa Monica, California, United States - Edamame soil | ecosystem: Environmental > Terrestrial > Soil > Garden | place: USA: California...
AGAGCGGCGGGTGGATGAGATCGATGCCATGGTCGAAAATGTTTCCCAGCGGGGTCGAGGTCACGGTGACGCGCGCCAGCTTGCCATCGACCGTGTCGAGGAAGGTCATGATCCAGCCCGCCAGCAGACCCCAGGCGTACTCGCCGTGCGCAAACAGGGCCAGCGCGGCGAACACCAGCACCAGGCTCATCGCGGTGACCTGATTGGGCGTGATTCCAGCCCGCACGCACCAGCGCGTGACCTGCTGCGCGGGCGCGGGCCACAGCCATTTGGTCACCAGGTCTGTGACCCCCTTGTAGGCGCCTGAAAAAACCAGCTGCTCCAGCGCCGCCTGGCGCTCGGCGCTCAGGCGCAGGACGTACGGCCGGTCGAATTTGCGCAGTCCCGTTTCAAATCCCTGCGCCACTTGCGCAACGTCGACCGTCACCACGCCCATCTCGGTCGGCGGCACATCCGCGCCGCGCAACCATTCTACGGCCCGATGCGCGCCATTGCTTTCGACAATGGCGGCCACCGGAATGGCCCCGCCCTCGTCGTCCACTTCCAGCAGCACAGACCGTGCTTTGGCGAGTCCCCGGATCACCCGGTCGTCATAGAGGCAGTCGCCGCGAAGCATGAGCAGTGCCGATGCCGGCGGCAGTGATTCGATGCTTTCCTGATGCAGTTCGACGCCTTCGCTTCGCAACTGGCGCTTGATGCGCTCGGCGGCAGTGAGGCCCCAAAGCCGGACCGCGCTGTCCCCCAGCACTACGGCACGCATGTCATCGTCGAAGGAGCTTCGATTGGTTGACGGAGCGACGCATCATATACTAGCCGGATGGCCGCCGTAGAGCTGAAAATAGACGCCGACGAGCGCCATGCGGCGTCTCTGGACGGCGAATTCACGCTCGCGCATCTGTCCGATCTGCACCTGTCCTCGCTCAAAGGCGTGCAGCCGCGCGTGCTGCTCGGCAAGCGCATGCTCGGCTATGCGTCGTGGTGGCTGCGGCGGCGTCATGAACACCGGACCGAAGTGCTTGATGCGTTGCGTGCCGATCTGCACGCGGAGCATCCCGATCACATCGCGGTCACCGGCGACCTTACGCACCTGGGACTGCCGCAGGAATTCCGCGACGCGTCGTCCTGGCTCCAGCGGCTGGGCGCGCCCGACGGCATTACCGTCGTTCCCGGCAATCACGATTCTTACGTGCGCGAGCCCTGGCCGGAGACGTTCGCCCAATGGTCCGCCTACATGCTGGGCGACGATCCCGGCGCGGGCGCGGGTTTCGAGGGCGCGTTTCCCAGCTTGCGCATGCGGAGTCACGTGGCCCTGATCGGCTTGTCGAGCGCGCAGCCGTCGGCGCCGTTCCTCGCCACCGGGCGCCTGGGCGAGGGGCAGCTGCAGCGCCTGGATCGAATTCTCGAGCAGACATCCGGCACCGGCCTGTTCCGCATCGTGATGCTGCACCATCCGCCCGCGGCGCACACGGTGCGTTGGCGAAAATCGCTGCGGGACGGCGCAACGCTGCGCGAGTTGCTCAAGCGGCACGGGGTGGAACTCGTGCTGCACGGCCATGCGCATTTTTCCGCGGCGGCCTATCTCGATCCCGGACCCGGCCGCAATCTTGCGATCGGCGTGCCCTCGGCATCGGCGATCGGAACACGGGCTGACCGGCATGCGACCTACCACGTCTACCGGATTGCCCGCGACGGCGGCGGCTGGCGCCTGCGCGTCTCGGTGCGGGTATTTTCGCCGGAGAAGGGTCGCTTCGTTCCCGAGGACGGCCGGCGGCTGCGGTTGGCGCTGGCAACCGCGCCGGCCGACGCAGGCGTGTAACTACTTCTTCTCTGGCGGCTTCGGCGCTTCCATCTCCCAACCGCCGCCCAGGGACTTGATCAGGTCCACGCTGGCGACCAGGCGGCGCGCGAGAATGGCCAGGTCCGCCCGTTCATTGACGAGCGCGGCGGACTGCACGATGACGACCGACAGGTAGTTCACGACACCCGCCTGGTACTGGTTATTCATGATCGTGACCGATTCGCGCGACGCCTTCACCGCCACCGCCTGCGCCGCGGCCTGGGTCTCCAGGATGCGCATCGCCGCAAGGGTGTCTTCCACATCGCGGAACGCGCCGAGAACCGTTTGCCGGTATTCGGCGACGGTCTCCGCGTACGCGGCGGTATACCGGGCCGTTTGTGCTTGACGCAGACCGCCGTCCAGCAGGACTTGCGCCAGTGCCACGCCGCCTGCAATGCCGGCACCGAGGGCACCGCTGGCGAACAGCCGAAACGAAGGATAGAACGATGCCTGGGCCACTCCGATCTGGGCGTTGGCCGCGGCCATCATGCGTTCCGCCGCAGCGATGTCCGGGCGTCGCAGCAGAAGTTCGGAGGGCAGTGTCGGCGCCACGCCCGGAATAACCGGGTTCCAGGTCTTTGCCGAAACGCCGAATTCAGCCGGGGGCTTGCCGATCAGCACCGCGATCGCATGCTCCAGCTGCGCCCTCGTCAGTTCCACCTCCAGGGCCTGGGTCCGGGTCGAATTGAGTTGCGCCTCCGCCTGCACGACATTGGCACGGGACGCGACTCCCGCCGCATATTGGTTGCGATTCACCTGCAGCGATTTCTCGTAACTCGCGACGCTGTCCCGCATGAGGCGGAGTTCCGTGTCATGCATGCGCAGCAGAAAGTATTTCTGTGCGACCTGCGCCTGCAGCAGGAGCTTGACCGCAGCGAGCTCGTCGGCGCTGGCTTCGGCGGTCGCGGTGCCCGCCTCCACGCTGCGCCGCACCCTGCCCCACAGGTCGATCTCCCACGCCGCCTGGAAACCAACGTGCTTGTTCACGGTGCCGACACCCGCCGTGGGCAATCCTCCTGCACCGGCCGCTTCCGCCAAGGCCGCCGCCTGCCGCACGCGCGCCTCCGCCGCCTGGACGGTCTGGTTGCCGACTTCGACCTGCTCCACCAGCGCATTGAGTTCGGGGTCGCCATACAGTTCCCACCAGCGGCTGCGCGGCAGCGCAGCCTTCGTTTCCGCCGATTTCGAGTCTCCGGTTTCCTTGTAGGCGGGCGGCACAGAGACTGAGGGGCGCACGTAATCCGGCCCGACCATGGTGCACGAGGTGCTGGCAGCGAGCGCCAGTGCGACAGCAGGAATCCGCGTCGCCCGGAAGAAAGGTGTGAATGTCATGGTCAGGATTGCGCTCCGCGAGGTACAAGGTCGGCGCCGCGCCCGCGCCGCAGGCTGCGCACCCACCGGCCGAAACGGTCGAGGTAGATATACACGATCGGCGTCGTGTACAGGGTCAGCAGTTGGCTCAGGATCAGGCCACCGCCGATGGCAATTCCGAGCGGCTGGCGGAACTCCGCGCCGTCGCCCCGGCCCAGCGCGAGCGGCACCGCAGCCAGCAACGCGGCCATGGTCGTCATCAGGATCGGCCGGAAGCGCAGCAGGCAGGCCTCGAAGATGGCCTCCCGCGGACCTGCTTTCGTGCGGCGCTCGGCGGTGAGCGCGAAATCGATCATCATGATGGCGTTCTTCTGCACAATGCCGATCAGCATGATCACGCCGATCATCGCAACGACGCTGAACTCCATCCTGAACAGCATCAGGGCCACCAGCGCGCCGACGCCCGCGGATGGGAGCGTCGACAGGATCGTGAGCGGGTGGACCAGGCTCTCATAGAGCACGCCCAGCACGATATACAGCGTCAGCAGCGCCGCGATGATGAGGACCGGCTGGCTCGCGACTGCGGCCCGGTAGGCGCGCGCAGTTCCCTGAAAACCCCCGCGAATCGTGTTCGGCACCCCGATGCGCGCCATGGCTTGCTCGATCGCCTGGGTCGCCTGCGAAAGCGACACGCCTTGCGGGAGGTTGAACGAGATGGTCGAGGAAACGAACTGCGAATGGTGATTGACGCCGAGCGCGGTGTCGGCCTGCGCGAAGCGGGCGAACTGCGAAAACGGCACCTGCGCGCCCCCCGGAACACTGACGTGCATGTGATTCAACGAGTCGGGCGATTGCCAGAATTCCGGGGCGGCCTCCATCACGACCCGGTACTGATTCAGCGGCGCGAAGATCGTCGACACCAGGCGCTGCGCGAACGCGTCGTTCAGGGTGGTATCGATCTGCCTGGGCGTCACCCCGAGTCGGGCCGCGGCATCGCGATCGACGTCGATCACGGTGGCACGCCCCTTGGTCTGCCAGTCGGTATTGACATCGACGAGTTCGGGCAATTGCGCGAGCGCATCGCGGATACGCGGATCCCAGACGCGCAATTCGGCGACGTCGTCGGCGCTGAGCGTGTACTGAAACGTCGAGCGCGTCGCCCGGCCGCCGACCCGGATATCCTGGACCGGATTGAGGACCAGATTCGCCCCCGCTTCCCCGGCGAGCCGGCCCCGCAGCCGCGCGACGACCTTGTCGGCGCTCTCCTTGCGCTCGGCGAGCGGCTTCAATTTGACGTACATCGACCCGGTATTTCCACCCGCGGTGAAGCCGACCACGTTCTCCACGGCCGGATCGGCGCGAACGATCTCGATGAAATCCTCGAGCTTCTGGCGCATCGCAGCAAAGGAAATGCTTTGGTCGGCCTGGATGCGGCCGGTCAGTTGCCCCGTGTCCTGCTGCGGAAAGAATCCCTTGGGCACGATCACGTAGAGAGCGACGTTGAGGACCACGGTCCCCAGCAGGATGAGCAGGGTCAGCGGGCCGCGGTCGAGCGCCCATGCAAGGGTCCGTTCATAGCCGCGCAGTAGCGCAGCGAATGTGCGTTCGCTCCACTGATACAAGCGGTTGCTGCGGCGCCCCGTCCCGGCCTCGAGCAATCGGGCGCACATCATCGGGGTCGTCGTCAGGGACACGAGCAGCGAGATCAGGATCGCGGCCGACAGCGTCACCGCGAATTCGCGAAAGAACATGCCGACGAAACCTCCCATCAGCAGCATCGGAATGAATACCGAGACCAGCGCGAGAGTCATCGCCACGACGGTAAAGCCGACTTCGCCGGCGCCCACGCGTGCGGCATCCTGCGGCGTCATGCCGTTCTCGATGTGACGCACGGTGTTCTCTAGGACCACGATCGCGTCGTCAACGACGAAGCCGGCGGCGATCGCCAGCGCCATCAGCGTGATGTTGTTGAGGCTGTAGCCGCACAAATGCATGATGCCGAACGTGGCGATGAGGGAAACCGGCACGGCGACGCTGGGAATGAGCGCCGCGCGGAAGTTGCGCAGGAACACGAACACCACCAGCACGACCAGCACCACGGATATCGCCAGCGTCCGTTCCGCATCGCGCATCGAAGCGCGGATCGTCGTGGTCCGGTCCATTGTCACCGCGAGGTCGATCGCCCCCGGGATCGAGGCGCGCAGCACCGGCAGGAGCGCGTTGATGCGATCGGCCGTCTCGATGATGTTGGCGTTGGGCTGGCGGTTGATCGTGACGAGCACCGAGGGCTTGCCGTTGGAGGACCCTGCATTGCGCAAGTCCTGCACGGAATCGACGACTTCCGCGACATCGGTCAATCCCACGGCGGCGCCGTTGCGGTAGGCAATCACCAGCGGAGCAAAATCAGCGGCAGTTTTCGCCTGGTCGTTGGCCTCGATCTGCCAGTAGCGCCCTTCGTTTGCCAACGCCCCCTTGGGTCGATTGGCGTTTTCCGCCGCCAGTGCCGCGCGCACTTCCTCGAAGCCAATGCCGTACTTGAACAGCGCGCGGGGGTTGATCTCGACGCGCACCGCCGGCAGCGAACTGCCCCCTACCTGAACCTGTCCCACGCCGTCCAGCTGGGACAGCTTCGGCGCGATGATGGTCGAGGCCGCGTCGTACAACTGCCCCTGCGTCATCGTGTCCGACGTGAGGCCGATGATCATGATCGGCGCGACGGAGGGGTTCACCTTCCGGTAGCTCGGATTGTTGCCGACGCCGGCCGGCAGCGAACCGCGCGCCGCATTGATCGCGGCCTGCACTTCGCGCGCCGCGGCGTTGATTTCGCGGTCGAGGTCGAACTGCAGCACGATGCGGGTGTTGCCGAGGCTGCTGCTCGACGTCATCTCGCTGATGCCCGCGATGCGGCCCAGCGAGCGTTCCAGCGGCATGGCGACCGACGCTGCCATTGTCTCGGGGCTCGCCCCCGCCAGCGATGCCGACACCTGAATGGTTGGCAGATCGACCTGCGGCAGCGGAGATACCGGGAGAAGCCGGAACGCCGCGGCGCCGGCAAGCGTGATGCCGATCGTGAGCAGAGTCGTCGCAACCGGGCGATTGATGAAGGGAACCGAAACGTTCATGCGGCCGGCCTCATGGCGCTTCGCCGCGCGCCCGCCTTGCGCGCCAGCCTGTCGAACGCGAGGTAGACGACGGGCGTGGTAAACAGCGTCAGGACCTGGCTCACGAGCAGTCCGCCCACCATGGTGATGCCCAGTGGATGGCGCAGCTCGGCGCCGACGCCCCATCCGATCATCAGCGGCAGCGCGCCGAGCAGTGCCGCCATCGTGGTCATCATGATCGGGCGAAAGCGCAGCAGGCAGGCCTGGAAGATGGCGTCACGCGGCGCCATACCCTGCTCGCGCTGGGCGTCGAGTGCGAAGTCGATCATCAGGATCGCGTTTTTCTTGACGATGCCGATCAACAGGATGAGGCCGATGATCGCGATCACGCCGAGGTCCTGGCCTGCGACCAGCAGCGCGAGCAGCGCGCCGACCCCCGCCGAGGGCAGCGTGGACAGGATCGTGATCGGATGGATATAGCTCTCGTAGAGCACGCCCAGCACGATGTAGACCGTCACAATGGCGGCCAGGATCAGCCACAGCTGGTTCGTGACGGACGACTGGAAGGCGAGCGCCGTGCCCTGGAATTTCAACTGCGTGCTGTCCGGCATGCCGATATCGCGCTGCGCGGCCTCGACCGCCTTCACCGCACCGCCCAGCGAAGCGCCGCGCGCCACATTGAACGAAATCGTCGCCGCGGAAAACTGGCCGGCGCGGCCAACGGAGAGCGGCGCGGACCGTTCGGTCACGCGGGCCAGCGACGACAGCGGAACCTGCTGCACCTTTCCTGCGGCTGCGCCCGGCGACCGCAGGGTCGTCGACAGATAGATATTGTCCAGGGCATTCACGCCAGCCCGGAATTCCGGCAGCACCTCGAGCACGACCCGGTACTGGTTGGTCTGCGTGTAGATCGTGGAAACCGGGCGCTGGCCGAACGCGTTATACAGCGCGTTGCTGATCATGGACGGCGTGATGCCATGGCGGCTCGCGGCGGCGCGGTCGATCTCCACATACGCCTGCAGGCCGCCTTCCTGCTGATCGCTCACGACCTGCGCAACGCGCGGGTCCTCACGCAGGCGTGCGACAAGCTTTGGCACCCAGGCGCGCAGAACATCGGAACTCGCATCCTCTACCGTGAACTGGTACTGGCTCCGGCTCACGCGGTCCTCGATGGTGAGATCCTGCACCGGTTGCATGTAGAGAACGATGCCTTCGACGGAGGCAAGCTTTTCCTGCAGGCGGCGAATCACGCCGGGGGCGCGGTCGCTGCGCTTGTCAAGCCGCTTGAGATTGATCAGAAAGCGGCCGCTGTTCAAGGTCGGATTGTTGCCGTCGACGCCGATAAAGGACGACAGGCTTTCGACCGCCGGATCTTCCAGGATCACCTTGGCCAGCGCCTGCTGGCGCTCGGCCATCGCGGCGAAGGAGATCGTCGGCGAGGCCTGCGAGATGCCCTGGATCGCGCCGGTATCGTGAACCGGGAAAAAGCCCTTGGGGATCACCGCGTACAGAAGGATGGTGAGCACCAGCAGCGCGACCGCCACCACCAGCGTCGCCCCCTGGCGATCCAGCACCCAGGTCAGCATGCTCGCGTAGCGAGCTATCACCCGGTCGAACCATTCGCCGCTGGCGCGGTAGAAGCGCCCCTGCTCGCGCTCAGGCACATGGCGCAGGAACCGCGCGCACATCATGGGCGTCAGCGTGAGCGAGATCACCGCCGATATCAGGATCGCGACTGCAAGCGTGATCGCGAACTCGCGGAACAGGCGCCCGACCACGTCGCCCATGAACAATAGCGGGATCAGGACGGCGATGAGGGAAAGGGTCAGCGAGATGATCGTGAAACCAATCTGTTCCGAGCCCTTCAGCGCCGCCTGCAGCGGCGGCTCGCCGGCCTCGATATGGCGCGAGATGTTCTCGATCATCACGATGGCATCGTCGACGACGAAACCGGTGGCGATGGTCAGGGCCATCAGCGTGAGATTGTTGATCGAGAACCCGGCGAGGTACATCACCGCAAATGCGCCGATCAGCGACAACGGCACCACCACGCTCGGAATGACGGTCGCCGTGAGCCTGCGCAGGAACAGGAAGATCACCATCACGACGAGAACCACGGCGAGCAGCAGCTCGAAACGCACGTCGCGCACCGAAGCGCGTATGGTGACCGTCCGGTCGGTGAGCACGGCGACATCGATCGCCGCCGGCAACGATCCCCTCAACTGCGGCAACACCCGCTTGATGCGGTCGACCACCTCGATGACATTGGCGCCCGGCTGGCGCTGGATATTGATGATGACCGCCGGCACGTTGTTGGCCCATGCCGCCAACTGCGCATTCTCGGCCGCATCCGCGACCTCGGCCACGTCGGCCAGCCGAACCGCCGCGCCGTTTCGATAGGCCACGACCATGGTCTTGAATTCATCAGCCGAGCGGAGCTGGCCGTTGGCTTCGATGGTCGAGGCCCCGGTGGGCCCGTCGAAACCGCCCTTGGACTGATTCGAGTTGGCGTTGCCGATCGCGATGCGCAGGTCGTCGAGCGAAAGACCGTAGGCGGCAAGTGCCGTCGGATTGGCCTGGACGCGGACGGCCGGCCGCTGCCCGCCGCTGATGCTGACCAGCCCGACGCCGGAAACCTGCGCGAGCTTGGCCGCGAGCCGCGTGTCCGCGAGGTACTGAATTTTCGGCAACGGCAGCGTTTGCGAGGTCAGGGCCAGCGTGAGGATCGGCGTATCGGCCGGATTGACCTTGTTGTAGATCGGCGCCTGCGGCAGGTCCGACGGCAGGTAGCTTGCCGCAGCATTGATCGCGGCCTGCACTTCCTGCTCCGCGGCATCGAGCGAGAGATCAAGGTTGAACTGCAGCGTGACCACCGATGCGCCGGCCGAACTCGTCGACGACATCTGGTTCAGGCCCGGCATCTGCCCGAACTGCCGTTCCAGCGGCGCAGTAATCGCCGAGGTGACGAGATCGGGACTGGCGCCCGGGTACAGCGTGACCACCTGGATGGTCGGGTAGTCGAACTTGGGCAGTGCCGACAGCGGCAGGATGCGGTAGGCCACGACGCCCGCCAGCAGGAGGGCGAGCATCAGCAGCGAGGTCGCCACCGGCCGCAAAATGAAAAGGCGCGATGGATTCATGGCCAAGCCGCCCCGCCCCGAGCGCTTAGGCGCCCCCTCCGGCACGAGCAACGGGCTCGACCTTTACGCCGTCGCGCAACCGGTCGGCGCCGTCGATCACGACCTTCGCGCCGGCGGCCACCCCGCTGTCCACCGTGGATATTTCTCCCTGCACGGGCCCCAGTTTCACCGGGGTGACGGCAACCGTCAGATCGTCCTTCACGACATAGACGAACGTTCCGGCCGCGCCGCGCTGAATGGCCGCTGTCGGCACGAGCGTCGCGTTTTGCCGCGTCTCGAGTGGCAGCCGCATGTTGACGAACTGGTTCGGGAACAGGGCGTTGCCCGCGTTGGCGAATTCCGCCTTGAGCTTCACGGTCCCCGTCGCCGTGTCGATCTGGTTGTCCGCGGTCAGCAAACGCCCGCTGCCGAATTTTTCCTTTTGCGCGCGGTCGAACGCGTCGACCGGTATGCGGTCGCCGGCGCGCAGCCGCTTCATCACGCGCGGCAGCGCGTCTTCCGGAATCGGGAACACGACGCCGATTGGCTGCAGCTGCGTGATGACCACGATGCCGGCGGTATCCGCGGCACGCACGATGTTGCCCGGGTCCACTTGCCGCAGTCCCACGCGTCCGGTGATCGGCGCAACGATCCGGGCGTGCGAGAGTTGCAGCCTGGCGTTGGCGATTCCGCCCTGGTCGCTCTGCACCGCCGCTTCGTACTGCCGCACGAGCGACTCCTGCGTATCGACCTGCTGGCGGGAAATGGAATCCTGCGCAAGAAGGGAGCGATAGCGCACAAGGTCGACCCGCGCATTCTCGAGCAGGGCCTGGTTGCGCGCGAGCTGCCCCGTGGCCAAGGTCAGCTGGACCTCGAAGGGCCGGGGGTCGATCTCGACAAGGAGGTCGCCGGCGTTGACCATCTGGCCCTCCTCGAACGCGACACGCATGATCTGCCCATCCACACGGCTGCGCACCAGCACGGTGTTGAGTGGCGTTACCGTGCCAAGCGCGAACAGGTAGACATCGAAGGGCCCCTGGCGTACCGAGTCGACGCCGACGGGTATCGCCGCCGCCGGCTTGCCGCTGCGTCCGCCCGAGCCTGCGCCCTTGCCGGACGTGGCTGGCCCGGAGCTCGCGTACCAGATCAATGCCCCGATCATGGCGAGCGCCACGACGGCGATGATCGCCAAGGTGCGCTTGCGTTGCCAGAGCCCCGCGCGGAAGGAATCGGGTCGAAGAAGGGTTGGTTCGGAGTTCGTTCCAGAGGGGTCGGTCATGGCTTTTCGTGGCCCTTTGACGCGCCGCCGTCCGATGGGAGATGGGAAGCGACGCTTCATTATATTGGAGAGTCCGAGGCTTGCGGCAACGTCCGGATTGCGCGCATCATGTGCCCCGGAAGCCATGGCGCCGAGGTCGCGCGACCTCCCCCGGCCGGGGCCGAAGTTGAGTTCCGCCCCGTGGTAGGCGAGACTGCCAAGCCATTCGTATCCTGGCGGCGTTGGCGCAAAATCCCTGCAAGGATTCAGCAACGAGGTGATTTACGAATGAAAGCGATTATCTTGAGCGCCGGCCAGGGCCGCAGACTGTTGCCGCTGACCGAACGCGTTCCGAAATGCATGCTGCCGGTGCAAGGGCGCCCGCTGATCGCGTGGCAGCTCGACGCCCTGATGCAATGCGGCATCAGCGATATCACGGTGGTCGTCGGCTACGGCGCCGAAACGGTCGAGGCGGGCCTCGCTGCCTATGGCTATCCCCAGAAAATTCGTGCGCTGTACAACCCCTTGTTCGCCACCACCGACAATCTGGTGAGCTGCTGGGTGGCACGCGGCGAGATGCAGGGCGAATTTCTGATCCTGAATGGAGACACGATGTTCGAGGCAGGCGTGCTCGCGGGCCTGCTCGCGGCCCCGGAGCATCCCATCACCCTCGCGGTCAGCCGCAAGAGCCGCTATGACGAAGACGACATGAAGGTGGTCCTTGACGGCGACCGACTGGTGCGCGTCGGGAAAAAGCTGGCCCTGGACCAGGTCGACGCCGAATCGATCGGCATGATGACTTTCCGCGGCGAGGGACCCGGGCTGATGCGCGACGCCATCGACCGGGCCATGCGCACGCCGGACGCACTGAAGCAGTGGTACCTGTCGCTGATCGACGGGCTGGCCGAACGAGGCGTGGTTTACACGCAGCAGATTTCGCCGCAGGGATGGACCGAGGTGGATAGCGTGGCCGATCTGGAAAGGGCCTCTACCCCAGGTGCGGCATGGCTGGCGGCGCCGGCGCGTCCCTCGGTTCCGGCCTAGCCAGGCTTCAGCGCATTTGCGCGGCGATAGCCCTCGCCAGATCGAGGTCGGCCGCACTATCGACATCGATTGCCGCTTCCGCGAAGGGCATGGCGACCGCGCCGGCAGCCAGACCCGTCTGGCGGGAAATCCGGCGCATGGCCCCCGCCAAACTCAGGATCCCAAGCGCATACAGGAGCATCGCACTCCAGCCGACCAGGCCAATCACCCGGACGGGCCGTTTGCGCTGGTCTTCGACTTTGCGCCATAGCGGGACCATGCCGCGCCCGCGCGGCGAAAGAAAAGCGAACAGGTTGCAGCCGCAGTAGTGACCATCGCTGAATTTCAATACCGTACGCCGCGTGCGCGGGTAGGCGCGCTGCACGATGTCATGGGGCGCCAGCGCGACTGCAACATCAAATCCGCCCACCCTCGCCTGGTCGAGAAAGTGGCGCACCATCTCCGGGCGCAGCAAAGGATGATCGCCCGTCGTCAGCAGGACGGGCTGGTCTTCGGGCAGCGCTGCCAGCGCGGCGGCGGCGCTCGCGGACGGCGTGCCAAGCGGAGCAATCCAGCGAACGCGCTCCCCGTCGACCAATTGGCGTAGTTCGGGCGCTTCCTGCAGGATCCCTGCCGCCGGGCCGCAAAGCAGGATGGTGTCGACACGGGTGCTGTCTTGCAGGGCACGGACCACGCGCGCCACCATGGGGACCCCTTCAATGGGGGCCAGGCACTTGGCGACGACCCCTGCCGCGGCAGCAACAGGGTCGTCCCCGCCGCGGTCGGCGGCGAGCACGATGGCATTGACGCGTGTTTCAGGGCGCATCCAGATCCCGCTCATAGACCCGATAGCGTTTGTAGGCACGCCCGCCGATCGACTCGATGATGCGGCGCATCCCCGCGTTGTCTTCGAGGATCCAGGATAATTCGAGCTCCTTGACGCGGTGGCGCTTGAGCGCCGGTCGTACGGCGTCAATTACGAGAAACGCAAGCGCCGAGCCGAACCGCGAGCGTTGGAACCTGCGCCGCACGCCCATGAGCGGCACGCGGAAAGTCTCCGGGTAGCGGAATTTCAAGCGCCATAGCAGCTTCGCCCAGCCGACCGGGAACAGGCAGCCATGCAGCCCGCGGATGGCCTCATTGATGTTCGGCAGGAGGACGATGAAGGCGGCGGCTTCACCGTCCACCTCCGCGATCTGGATCATGTCCGGATCGACCAGAAACCGGAAAGCCCGGCCCATGTCGTCAAACTCGGCCTCGGTGAACGGCACGAACCCCCAGTTTTCAGCCCAGGCGTCGTTGAAAATGTCGCGCAGGAGCGCAAGATCTGCATCGTAGTTTTTCAGGTTGAGCGGCCGCACCCTGGCCCGGTGCGCCGTCGCGGCGATCAGGCGACGCATGGCCTCGGAGCCGTAGTCCTGCGTGATCAAATAGGCAAGAGTGTCGACCGCCTTTTGGTAGCCAGCCTTTTCGATGCGCAGGGCGTAGTAGGGCTTGGCGTGCCCCATCATGAAAAAGGGAGAGGTGTCGAAACCTTCCACCAGGACCCCCATTTCCTGGTTGATCGACAGGTTGAACGGACCGCGTATGCGCCGGATGCCCTGCTCACGCAACCATCGTTCGGCCGTCTCGAGCAGCGCGCCGAAGGTCTCCTGGTTGTCTTCGGCATCCAGCATGCCGAAAAAGCCGGTCGCGTCGCCGTAGCGCTCGAGATGCAGGTCGTCGATTTGCGCGCTGATTCGCCCGACCGGCGCGCCCCCCCGCCAAGCCGTCCACGCCTGCCAGCGGGCGTGCTGAAAATAGGGGTTGCCGCGAGGCGACAGGTGCAGGCGACGCTCAAGAGACAGCGGCTGTATCCATGCGGGATCCGACTCGAGAATCGCGTGGGGTACCGCGATGAACTTGTCCATCGCAGCGGCGTTTTCGACGGCGGCAATACGCAGCGGCGCGGATGGGATCGAGGTCGGAATGGGGCTCATCGAGGGTGAATTCACGGCCAGCACCTCGGGGCGATCGATGCAGGGCGCTGCGATTCTATAGGGGTGGGCAAAGCGCCTGCCTTGCTGCGCGCACAGCGTTTCTCCTCGTGCAGGTGGAGACCTCGGTATTCTTCACCGACAGCTTGCACCAACCTTGCAGTCTCGGTCAGCTTTGGCCCGTATTCTGTTAAAATATCAAGCTTCTAGCGCTTGCCGATGGGATACTTGCGCGTTTTTGGGCTGGTCGCTGTCTGTTAAAGTGATGGTTTAAGTGGCAGGGATTGGGCGGCGCCCGTAAAGTTGCATAATGATGCGCGGCCACTGCCGCTGGAACTCGAGGGTTTTGTTGGAACCAGGCACACCAAGGCCAGGAACATGGCCCAAGCGAATAAAGCTATGCCTATTAGGGGAATCAAACTGAATCGAACGCCGGATATAAACATGGGGGCACTGGCGACGCGGACGGTGAATTCCCTGCCGCTGCGGCGGGCAGATTTTGCTTGCCTCGCCGACGCCTTGGATTACGCAGCCCTGGGTGATACGGGGGCCAACTTCTATTCCGGCCGGGGCAAGCTGACTTCCGTGCTTCCGTATCGTGCGCTACGCGAAAAAGCGCAAGTGCTGGCGCGGCGCCTTCTCTCGCTCCCGCTGGAGCGGGGCGCGCGCGTCGCAATCGTGGCGGAGACCAACCCGGACTTTCTGCGGTTCTTTTTCGCGTGCCAGTACGCCGGTCTGGTGCCGGTGGCGCTCCCGGCGGCCGTCAATCTCGGTGGTCACGCCGCCTACGTCGTCCGGCTGCGCGGCCTGCTGCTGGGCTGCGGGGCCTCGGTTGCGATGGCCTCAGGCCAGTTCCAGCGCTTCCTGCGCGAAGCCGCCGAGGGCGTCGATCTCGCATTCCTTGGAACACCCGCCGCATTCGACGAACTGCCTGAGAAAAATGTGCGGCTGCGTCCGAGCGGGCCCGCCGAAACGGCATACCTGCAATACACCTCCGGAAGCACCAGCTTCCCGCGCGGGGTGGTCATCAAGCAGGAAGCAGTGCTCAGCAACCTGTTTGGCGTCGTCAACCATAGCCTCAACATCCAGCCGGATGACCGGTGCGTCTCCTGGTTACCCTTCTATCACGACATGGGGCTCGTCGGCTGCATGCTCGCCCCGATGGCGACCCAACGTTCGATCGATTATCTGGACACCCGGGACTTCGCGATGCGCCCGCGACGCTGGTTGGAGTTGATGACCAGCACCAAGGCGTCGATCTCGTTCAGCCCGCCTTTCGGATACGACCTTTGCGCGCGGCGGCTGCGCGCCGAAGACGTCACCCGCTATGACCTCTCGGCGTGGCGCGTCGCGGGCATCGGCGCCGAGCCGATTCGTGCGGAGCTGCCGGACCGCTTTGCCAAGCTGCTGGCCCCGGCCGGTTTCAATCCCCGGGCGTTCGTTCCGTGCTACGGGATGGCGGAAAGCACGCTGGCGATCAGTTTCTCGCCGTTGGCGCAAGGTGTCGTCGTGGACTGGATCGATTCGGACTTCCTCGCCGAGCATCTGCGCGCGATTCCGGCCGGCCCGGACACGAGCCGCGTCAACGGATTTGTGCGCTGCGGCGCGCCCTTGCCGGGGCACGAGGTGGCCATTCGCGACGACCAGGGAAACGCACTGCCCGACCTTCACGTGGGACGAATCAAGGTACGCGGACCGAGCGTCATGTCGGGTTATTTCGGGCAACCTGAGCAGTCGAGACAGGCCCTTTCTCCGGATGGCTGGCTTGATACCGGCGACATCGGCTACCGGGTCGACGGCAGCGTCGTCGTGACCGGCCGGCACAAGGACATGATCATCATCAACGGCCGCAACATCTGGCCGCAGGATATCGAGCACATTGCCGAGCGGCAGCCCGGATTGCGCCCGATGGATGCGTCAGCGTTTTTCGTGCTCGGCCCGGATGACGAAGAAATCGCCGTGGTGGTTGTCCAGTGCAATATCAGCGATGCAGCCGAATGCCATCTCCTCACGCAGAGGCTGCACCGGGAGATCCACGAAGAGTTGGGGATTACCTGCCTGATCGAACTCGTCCCGCGACACACCCTGCCGCGCACCTCCTCGGGCAAGCTGTCGCGCGCCGCGGCGCGCGAAGATTACCTGCGTCGGCGCGAACAGGAGCGCAAGGGCACGCACGCGGACCTGGACAAGACGTCGTACTTCGAGCAGCGAAACCCGTCCGCGGCCATAGGCCGATAGCGGGCCCTGGCGGCGTGGCGCCGCTTTCCGATTGACCGCTGCTTTCCCGATAGCGCTCACTGGAGCAACCGGATTCATCGGCGCGGCGCTGTTGTCCCGCTTGACCGGCGCCGGATGGCGCGTGCGCGCGCTCTATAGGCGGCATACCCGACGCATCCCCGAGCCATCGCCCGGCGTCGAATGGCTGCCAGGCGATTTGCAGGATTCGCGCGCGCTGGATGCATTGGTTGCCGGGACCCATGCAGTCATTCACTGTGCAGGCAGCGTGCGCGGCGCCCGCCTTGCCGATTTCGACCGCGTCAACGCGGAAGGGACGGGGCGCATCGCCAGCGCAGCCGCCGGCCTGGCGCCGTCGCCGCGGTTCCTGCTGATGTCATCGCTGGCCGCGCGCGCACCGGAACTGTCCGATTACGCCGCGAGCAAATGGCACGGCGAATGCGCGCTCAAGACGGCCGCCAAGGATATGCGCTGGACAATACTGAGACCCCCGGCCGTATTCGGTCCGGGCGACCGCGAGCTGGCGCCGCTTTTTCGCTGCATCGCCCACGGTGTAGCGCCGCTACCCGCGCGCGCGCAAGGGCGCTTCTCGCTCATCCACGTGGACGATCTGGCGGCGGCGGTGCTTCGTTGGCTCGCGGCAGACACCGGCTACGGCGGGACATTCGAGCTGGACGACGGACGTCCCGGCGGCTATGACTGGGACACCGTGCTGAGCGTTGCCGGACCCGCGCTCGGCAGGGAAAAGCCGGTGCGACAGGTCCCGATTCCCCTGCCGCTGCTCCGGCTTGCCGCCTGGGCAAATCTCGGGGCCGCCCGTCTGTTCGGATATGCCCCGATGATGACCCCGGGCAAGGTGCGGGAAATTACGCATCCGGACTGGGTATGCGATAGTCGGGCCTTTGCCAATGCTACGGGCTGGAGGCCCGCCATCGGCCTAGAATCGGGCCTGGCGCAAACTTACGGTACGCTTCGCGGGACATGATGCTCGGTGGGCACGAATTCGGGCGCCGGCTCATCTTCGCGCCGGCGACGGATTTCAACCGCAGGATGCAAGGACGTTGTAACAGGGATTATCATTCATGCTGGAATATCCGCAGATTCTTGCCGTGCTCAGCGCGGAACTGGCGTCATGCACCAAAGGGGGCATTGAAATCAGCGAGGACACGGACCTGCTGAGCGACCTCAATCTGGATTCCCTTCAAGTGATGAATCTGCTGCTGCATATCGAAGATCATTTCGACATTTCCATCCCGGTCAGCATCCTCGGCGGCGTGAAGACCGTCAAGGATCTTGCGCTGCAGATCGAAAAACTCGGGCACGTCGACTGATGGGCCTATTCGACAAGTATGAGGGACTGAAAGCGGCCCGGCGCGACCTCGAGACGCTCGGGATCGATCCATTCGGCGTGGAGATCGAGCGCATCATTTCCCCGACCGAAGGCATCATCCACGGGCGACATACCATTCTTGCCGGCACCAATAACTATCTCGGCCTGACGTTCAATGCCGATTGCGTGGCGGCAGCCCGACTCGCGCTGGACACGCAGGGGACGGGAACGACCGGCTCGCGCATGGCGAACGGCAGCTACGCAGGCCACCGGCGGCTCGAAGAGGAACTCGCGGCGTTCTACGGCATGCGCGACGCGATCGTGTTTTCCACCGGATACCTGGCCAACTTGGGCGTGCTGGCAGGCTTGACCGGGCCGAAGGACGTCGTGCTGCTGGATGCCGATTGCCACGCGAGCATTTATGACGGCTGCCGCCTTTCGGGCGCCGAAGTTATCCGGTTCCGCCACAACGATGCAGCCGACCTGGCCAAACGGATGCGCCGGCTCGGTGCGCGCGCGGCGGATGCGCTTATCGTGATCGAGGGCATATACAGCATGCTCGGCGACCGCGCACCGTTGAAAGAGATCGTCGCGGTCAAACGGGAGCATGGCGGCTACCTGCTCGTGGACGAAGCCCATTCGCTGGGCGTGCTGGGCGAGCACGGCCGCGGCCTCGCGGAGGAACAGGGCGTACTGGCGGATGCCGACTTCATCGTGGGCACCTTCAGCAAGAGCCTCGGCGGAACGGGCGGGTTCTGCGTCAGCAATCATCCCGCGCTGAGCCTTGTCCGCTATTCAAGCCGACCGTACATATTCACGGCTTCTCCGGCGCCCGCCACCATCGCCTCGACCCGGCAGGCACTTTCGATTCTCTCGGCGGGCCGGGACCTGCGCGCGCGCCTGCGCGAAAACTACACGCGCCTGCACGCCGGTCTCGCGGCCTTGGGTTACACGCTGGGCGCCGCTCCCAGTCCGGTGATCGCGGTGGTGCTGGGCGAACAACTGGAAGCGCTGCAATTCTGGAATCGCCTGCTGCAGAAGGGCGTTTACGTCAATATCATGGTGCCGCCCGCGACGCCCAACGGGGTGTCGCTGATCCGCTGCAGCGTCAGCGCCGCGCACACCCCTGCGCAGATAGACCAGGTATGCACGGCGTTCGCCGAGCTGCGCGCATCGGTCGGAGCCGTCGCGGAGCACGTCACCGAGAGTTGAACCCAGCGCCCATGCGTGCCCCGCGATCGCAGGTCCGCGGAGCGCCGATGGCTGCGGACGTACCGCCGGCACTGTTCGCGGCGGCCGCGTAATCCGGATACATTTCTCACATGAAACTGTTCGTCGCTTTCAGTCGGGCCTATCCCAGGCAGAGCGCGCTCGTGGTGGGCTCGCTCCTGCTTGCGAGCCTGTTCGAGGGCATTGGTCTGACCACGGTGCTGCCGCTGCTCGCCCGTATGGGCGACACGGCGGTGCGCACCTCGGGCCTCAGCCGGACGATTGACAGGGTGCTGGGCACGATCGGCCTCACGCCGACGGTGGGCGTACTCATTTCCATAGTCATACTCGGCGTGGCGCTCAAATGCGTGCTGGTGATGTTCGCCAACAGGCAGGTCGGATTTACCGTGGCACACGTCGCGACGGACCTGCGCCTGCGCTTTATCCGGTCGCTGCTGGCGGCGCGCTGGGAATACTATCTGCGCCAGCCGGTTGGAGCACTCGCCAACAGTCTCGCCACCGAGGCTGGCGGCGCCGCCTCGGCTTACCTCAGCGGCGCGAAGCTTATTTCGCTACTCGCGCAGACACTCGTTTATTCCGCGATCGCCCTGTTCATCTCGTGGCAGGCAACGCTGATTGCACTGACGACCGGCGCAGTATTCGTCTATATGCTGAATCGTTTCGTGCGGGTTTCCCGCCGCGCCGGCACCAAGCAAAGGAGGATACTGCGGGCCCTTCTCGTACGACTCGCCGACAACATGCAGTCGTTGAAGCCGCTGAAGGCGATGGCGCGGGAGAATCTCGCCAACGTGCTGCTCCAGGCCGACACGAAGCGCCTGAACCGCGCGGCGCAGCAGGATATTGTCAGCAGGGAAGCGCTGCGGGCCCTGCAGGAACCCATGCTCGTGATCCTCGCCGCAGCCGGCCTCTACGTGGCCCTGGTCGAGTTCGAAATGTCGTTTGCCTCGGTCATGTTGCTCGCGTTCCTGCTCCTGCGCATCCTGATGTACCTGAGTCGCGCCCAGCGCGAGTATCAGGTCATGGTCGCGTGCGCGAGCGCGTACTGGTCGATCGTGTCCGAGATCGATGAAGCGAGGAAGGAAAGCGAGAATCCGCCGGCCGGCGCGGCCCCGGTGCTGCAAAGGGGGATACGCTTTGAAAATGTCAGCTTCCAGTACAACGATCGGTGGATCCTCCGCAACGTCACGCTTGCGATTCCGGCAGGCGGCATTACGGCGCTTGCCGGGGCTTCGGGCGCCGGCAAAACCACGATCGTCGACCTCATCACGGCGCTGTTGCGGCCTCAGGAAGGCGAGGTCTGGATCGACGACCTGCCTTTGCTGCGTGTCGATTGGCGCGCGTGGCGCCAGATGATTGGCTACGTGCCGCAGGACACCCTCCTGCTGCACGACACCGTCGCCCATAACGTTACGCTCGGCGACCCGGAGCTGACAGAGGCGGACGCAGAGGAGGCTCTGCGCGCCGCCGGCATCTGGGAGTTCGTCACCGGCCTGCCGGAGGGCTTGAAGACGATCGTCGGCGAGCGGGGCGGAAAGCTGTCCGGCGGCCAGCGCCAGCGCATCGCGATTGCGCGCGCGCTGGCGCACAAGCCCCAATTGCTGATCCTCGACGAAGCCACGAACGCCCTCGACGCGGAGACCGAAGCGGCCATCTGCCGCACGCTGGAAACGCTGCGCGGGAAGCTCACGATCATCGCGATCTCGCACCAATCGCCACTGGTCGAGGTGGCCGATCGCGTTTATCGCGTCGGTGATGGTGCGGTGGCGCAGGTCGCCGACGGGGCCCTGCAGGCTACGCCTGCCTGAACGCCGGCGCCCTCAGCCGCAGCGCCCGGGTTTGTCCTGCGGACGCACCCACTCGACGGTCTTGCCGAATAGCGACATGCCGTAGTAGCCGCGAATCTTCAGGCCGCCATCGCCCTCGAGCGTCATCGTGCTGCTGAGCGTGCGGCCGTCATTGGGGTTGTAGATCTGGCCGGCGCTCCAGGACCCGTCCCCGGCGCGCTTGAAACCGCTCAGAATCCGCAGCCCGCACAGGGGTCGGTCGCGGAGACGGGTATCCGGATTGTGCTGGTCGCGTTTCGGCCGCCCGCCGGACGACAAGGGTTTCTTCAGCCAGTAGATATGGCCGCACAGCAGGCCGTCGCAATCCTCGATCCAGACCGCGACCTTGCGCTTGTCGGGCTCGCGGTGGTCGATCCACAGGCCGCGTATGTCGTCCTTGCCAGCGCGCTCAGTCTGGGCCGCGACGGGCAGCGCCAATCCAGCCAGCAACATCGCTGCGCGCATGAGCGGCGCATCGATTCGCGCGAGACCGGCCGGACGCCCCATCTGCCGCCGCCTAGACGTTGAAGCGGAAGTGCATGACATCGCCGTCGCGCACGATATATTCCTTGCCTTCAACGCGCAACTTGCCGGCTTCC
>Ga0315910_10001565_pt1 | contig 20839 bp, 22 predicted proteins | sample EdamamesoilMG_FD_204470 | JGI IMG/M metagenome (GOLD analysis project Ga0315910, IMG submission 204470) | Garden soil microbial communities collected in Santa Monica, California, United States - Edamame soil | ecosystem: Environmental > Terrestrial > Soil > Garden | place: USA: California...
CGGTTCCGCGGCGAGGAGAACGAGTCCTTCACCAAGGTGAGTTCGCCGGCGTCATCGACCTGATAGAGCGGCCCCGAGGTCCGGTCGTACGGGTTGTACCCCACATCGACCCGCGCGGGGCCGAGCGGCGTGGCGATGCGGATCCCCGCCCCCGGGGTCACCCGGATGACCGGCGGGGCCAGGTCGGCCTGGTCCCGCTGCCAGAGGACGCCGGCGTCGACGAAGAAGGCGAACCGCACGCGAGAGGCCCAGACCGGCGAGGGAACGCGGAGCTCCACGTTGCCGACCCCGAAGGTGTTCCCCCCGGAAGGGAAGCGCTCGACCCGGGAGGTGTCGGTCACTTCGCCGCCGGAGACCAGCTCGTCGGGGACGGTGTACACGACGGGACCGAGCTCGTTGCGGTCATAGCCGCGCACGTCGTTGGGGCCGCCGACATAGAACCGCTGGTCGGGCGGGACGAATGAGACGGTGCCGGAGTCGAACGTGGCGGGAGGGGACCAGAGGAGGCCGCCGCGGATCCGCCAGGCGAGGACCGTGCTCCGCGAGAGCGGCCGATACCACGACGCTTCGGCCTGGATCCGGGTGAACTCGGTGAGGGGGTCGGAGCCGATGATCCGGTCGCTCCACGCCCACTCGAAGCTCAGGTTGTAGCCGCGGCTCGGGTCGAGCAGGTCGTTGGCGCGGGGGAAGGTGACCAGCGCCGCGAGGGTGGCGAGGCGGCGGCGCTGGCGCAGCGCCTCGATATCCTCGGTGGTGCAGGCATTGAAGTAGGCGCAGAAGGTGATCGCCGGCGCCGTCGTCTTGCCCCAGGCCAGCCGGTAGGTGCCGGTGACGGGGATCCGCTTCGGGGTCTCGCGCCGCACCGAGAAGCTCCCGCCCTGTTCTTCGCGCAGGTACACCTGCCACTCCGAGCGCCGCTCCGCGAAGAGGGCGCCGGTGGAGGTATTGAAGGGCGAGAGGAAGGCCGGACGTCGCACCGAGACCGTGGTGTTGTAATTGAGGAGCGAGGAGCCGATCGGGTCGTGCTGCAGCTCCGGACAGACCGAGTTCTGGAGCCCCCAGTCCGCGGGATCGCCGACGCCGATCTTGCTGGCGCGCGCCGAGACCTCGAAAATGCGACCGCCGCCGAGCCAGTTGCGGGCGGTCCACGCCGCGCCGCCGCGGAAGCAGTCGTTGGTGCCGTACCCGACGGCGGCGCGCACCCGGCGGAACTTCCCTTCGCGGATCCGCACCCCGATCGGCACCACCGTCTGGCCGTTCATGAACTGCGTGGTGTCGACCTCGACCGAGGCATAGCTGAAGAGCTCGGTCCGGTAGAGCAGGCGCTGGCTCTCATAGAGGTCGCGCTGGGCGAAGGGTTGCCCCGGCTGGGCGATGAGGAGGCGGCGCACCAGCGTGGTATCCACCTCGCGGAGCCCGACGATCGTCGCCGTCCCCACCGTGGCGGCCGGGCCCGGATCGAGGGTGAACTGGACCGCGGCGCGACGCCGGGCCCGGTCCACCGTGAAGCCGCGGAAGAGCTGCGCCGAGGGGTGTGCCAGGTCGCGGAGCCGCAGCAGCAGGGTGTCGGCGGCGGCGAGCATCGCGCGGCGATCGAAGGGATCTCCCCGCTCCAACGGGAGGTCCTGCGTGAGTTCCCGGCGGTCGCGGGGGGTGAACCCCTCGAGTCCCTCGATCTGGAAGGTGTCGACCACCACCGGGGGCCCCTCGGTGATCCGGAACGTCACCCAGACCTCGCCAGGCCGACGCTCCAGCAGGGTGTCCACCTTGGCCTCGAGAAAGCCCCCCTCGCGGTAGTAGGCGGTGAGCCGGAGGACATCGCGCCGGAGCTCGATCTCGTCGAGGTACCGCTTCTCTCCGAGCCCGATCTTCCGGATCAGCGGCGTGCGCGCGAACCAGGCTGATTGCGTCGTCGCGATCACGATCGCGAGGAGCTCGTCGTCATACGCCTTGTTCCCCTCGAACGCCACGCCCCGGACGATCGGACCGAGCTCGACCTGGTCGGCAGGACGCTGCTGTGCCGCGAGCGACCCCGTTCCCCCCGACAACACGATCCCCATCACGAGGGATCGGATGACGCGCGGGAGGAGGGGGCGGATCAGGGGCACGGGCCTCGCGGGTTGGAATTGCTCAGGGCGGACAAAGCCCCTAGTTTCTTGGACTTAGGCGACCTACTGTCAAATTAATTGATAGTTGGGACAGTGGCTATCTATAGGATGGCGGGGGGGGGTGGGGGGACAACGGTCGACGGACGCTCAGACGCTCGAGAAGCACCCAGCACTCGCACGTGGCACCCGTACCCCGCACGCACTCAGCACCCAGCACTCGCACCCAGCACTCGCACGTAGCACTCGCACCCAGCACGCACCCAGCACGCACCCAGCACCCGCACGTAGCACTCGCACCCAGCACCCCGCACTCTTCACCACGGACCCCCCGTGAAGCGACTCCTCGTCCTCTCCGCGTTCCTCACCGCGTGCGGCGGCACTCCCTCCCCCACGCTGCAGTACTATCTCACCAACGAACCCCGCTCCCTCGACCCCGCCCTCTCCACCGACGTGCCGTCGGGCGAGATCGTCGCGATGCTCTACGACGGGGTCACCCAGTTCGACGTCGATGGCCACCTGGTGCCGGGGCTCGCCTCGCGCTGGGAGGTCGATGCCGCGGCCACGACCTACACCTTCCATCTCCGCGCGGGGATCAAGTTCCACGACGGTTCCGACCTCACCACCGCCGACGTGGCGGGTTCCTGGAAGCGCGCCCTCGATCCCAAGAGTGGCGGTGGCCGCGCCTGGCCCCTCCTCCCGATCGCCGGGGCCCGCGCCTTCGTCGCCGGGACCGCCGGCGACATCAGCGGGCTCCGCGTCGTGGACGACACCACCCTCGTCGTCACCATCGAGTCGCCACTCTCGGTCTTCCCCAAGCTCCTCGCGATGCCGGTCGCGACGGTCGCCCCCTTCCCCCTCCCCGACGGATTCGCGGACCACCCGGTCGGGAGCGGCCCCTGGCGCTTCGCCTCCTGGGCCCGCGGGAGCGAGGTGCTCGTCGCGCGGAACCCCGACTACTGGGGCACCAGCAAGGCCGCGGCCGACTCGCTCCGGATCCGCATCATACCCGAAGCGATGACGATCGCCGCCGAGTACGAGGCGGGGCTCCTCCACGTCGCGGAGGTCCCCTTCTCGGAGACCGAGCGGTGGGAGACAGGACATCCGGCCGAGCTGCAGCGCCGCCCCGCGATCCGCCAGCTCTACGTCGCCATCAACACCACCCGCGGCCCCCTCAAGGACGTGCGGGTGCGCCAGGCGCTCAACTACGCCACCGACGGCGGCACCCTCCTCCGCACGGTGATGGGAGGGCGCGGGATCCGCACCGGCGGCTCCCTCCCCCCCGGGATCGCGGGGTATGACTCGACCCTCGCGCCCTACCCGTTCGACCCCGCCAAGGCGAAGGAGCTCCTCGCCGCCGCGGGCTTCCCGAACGGGATCGACCTCGAGCTCTACCGCACCGCCCGCTCGGAGTACGCCCGCCTCGCGCAGTCGCTGCAGCAGAGCCTCGCCCAGGCGGGGATCCGCGTCACCATCGTCGAGCGCGACGGCCCCACGGCCCGCGCCGCCAGCGCCAAGGGGGAGGCCGACCTCTTCCTCACCGACTGGTACGCCGACTATCCCGACGCCGAGGGTTTCCTATACCCCCTTTTCCACAGCAGCAACAAGGGGACCGGCGGCAACCGCGCCTTCCTGGGCGACGCCGAGCTCGACCGCACCATCGCCGCGATGCGCGCCTCGACCGACACGCTCGAGCAGGCGCGCCTGGCCCAGGTGGCGGATGCCCGCGCGCACGAGCTCGCCCCCTGGATCTTCCTCTGGGCGCCGATGGACCTCTGGGCCCTCTCCCCGGAGGTGACGGGGTGGCGGATCCCCGCGATCTTCAACGGCCAGCGCTGGACCGACGTCCGCCTCCGGTGAGCCGCTTCCTCCTCCGCCGGCTGGTCCTCCTCGTCCCGACCCTCCTCGGCGTCCTGGTCGTCGCGTTCCTGCTGCTCCACGTCGCCCCCGGCGATCCGGTGCAGGCGATCGTGGGGGACCGCGCCGACTCGCTCACGGTGGCCCGGCTCCGCGCCGAGCTCCGGCTCGACGACCCCCTCCCGGTGCGCTTCGCCGGTTACGCGGCGGGGCTGGTGCAGGGGGACCTCGGCACCTCCTACATCACCCGGCGGCCGATCGCGCGCGACCTGATGGAGCGGTTCCCCGCGACCCTCCGGCTCGCCTTCGCGGCGATGTGCTTCGCCGCCACGCTCGGCATCGCCGTCGGCGTCCTCGGCGCCTGGCGCCCCGGCACCTGGTGGGACAGGCTCCTCACCGTCGCGGCCTACCTCGGCGTCTCGTTCCCGGTGTACTGGGTGGGACTGTTGCTCATCCTCGTCTTCGCGGTGGAGCTCCGCTGGCTCCCGCCGTCGGGGTCCAACGGGCTCCTCTTCCTGATCCTCCCGGCGCTCACCCTCGGGATGCGCTCGGTGGCGGTGCTGGCCCGGATGACGCGCGCCGCCCTGCAGGAGGTGCTGCAGAGCGACTTCATCCGGACCGCCCGCGCCAAGGGGCTCCGCGAGGCGCCGGTGGTGCTCAAGCACGGGCTCCGGAACGCGCTGATCCCGGTGATCACGGTGCTCGGACTCGACTTCGGGAGCTACCTTACCGGCTCCATCCTGACCGAGACGATCTTCGCGTGGCCCGGCGTCGGGCGGTACGTCCTCGAGGCGATCGGCAAGCGCGACCTCCCCGCCATCCAGGGGAGCATCCTCTTCCTCAGCTTGATCTTCGTGGTGGTGAACCTCTTGACGGACATCGCATATGCGAAGGCAGATCCGCGGGTGGCGTATGAGTAGGCGCTTGGGCGCGTGGGCGCGTGGGCGGTTGATGCCTGCGCTGATCGCCCTCACCCTCTTGCACCTCCAAGCGCCCGAGCGCCTGAGCGCCCAAGCGCTGGCCCGCCGCATCGATCGCCAGCTCGACCTCCCGCCGTACGACCGCACCCTCTGGGGGGTGGTGGTGATCGACGACCGGGGGCGCACGGTCTACCAGCGGAACGCCGAGCGGCTCTTCGTCCCGGCGAGCAACACCAAGATCATCGTGAGCGCGGTGGCGGCGGCACTGCTCCCCCCCGACTTCACGGTGAAGACCTCGCTGTACGGCACCGGGACGGTCGCGGACGGGGTCCTCGAAGGGGACCTCGTGCTCTACGGCCGCGGCGACCCGACCTTCGGCGTCCGGTGCTACTCGGTGGACACCCTCGCTCCCGGCGTCTGCGACCGGGATCCGTTCGAGAAGTACAAGAAGCTCGCCGAGCAGCTCCGGGGGCGCGGGGTCACGGTGATCCGCGGCGACCTCATCGGCGACGGGAGCTATTTCGAGCCGACCTCCATCCACTACGGATGGGAGTCCTACGACCTCAACTGGTGGTACGCGGCCCCGGTCACCGGGCTCGGGTTCAACGACAACTCCATCGATATCAGCTGGGGGCCGGGCCCGATGGTCGGCGCGCCGGCGGCGGTCGCCTTCACCCCGGACCTGGGTGACGTGACGATGGAGAACCGGAGCCGCACCCTCCCGGCCGACAGCGGTGACAACATCGACTTCTTCCGGCGGCCCGGGACGCTGCAGCTCTGGGCCGAAGGGAACGTGAGCGCGTCGAGCCGGGGGGGGACCGAGTACTTCGCGATGCCCGACCCCGACCTCTTCGCCGCGCGCGCGCTCCGCAAGGTGCTCGCCGACTACGGCATCGCGGTCCTCGGCACCACCCGCTCCACCAGCGACTCGAGCGCCTACCACGCCGTGCGCAGCACCCCGGCGCTGGCGGAAGTGGAGAGCCGGCCCCTGAAGGACTGGGTCTTCCCGATCCTCAACACCAGCCAGAACTGGTACGCCGAGATGCTGCTCAAGCAGCTCGGGCGGCAGTTCGGCGGCGAGGGGAGCTGGGCGAAGGGGCTGGAGGTGGAGCGCCGCTTCCTGATCGACTCGGTGAAGGTCGACTCGACCCAGATCGCGTTCACCGACGGCTCGGGGCTCGCGGCCAACAACCTCATCTCTCCGATGGCGTTCGCGCAGGTGCTCCGCTACATGGCGCGCCACCCCCGGTTCGAGACCTTCAACGCGGGGCTCCCCAGGGCGCAGCAGGTGGGATCGCTCCGGAACCGGTTCCGCGGCACGCCGCTCGAGGGGCGCGTGCGCGCCAAGACCGGGAGCATCGCCCGCGTGAACACCCTCTCCGGCTATATCGACCGCCCGGACGGGAAGACCTGGACCTTCTCGATCCAGGCGAATCACCACGCCCAGCGAGGGCGGGACATGCTGGCGCGGATCGACAGCGTGGTGGTCGAGATCGGGAAGTAAGTAAGAGGGAACGGCGAACGGCGTAAGAAGTGAGAGGGCCACTTGGACGGATCTCGCCAAGCGGCCCTCTCACTTCTTACGCTGTTGCAGTCCCCTCTTACCCTTCTACGTCGCTCAACCTCGCGATCGCGTCCTCCAGCTCCTTCCGCTGCCGCTGCCGCTCCACCGCGAAGAGCGCGGCGCGCGGGAGCTGGCGGTGGAGGTCGCCCCCCTTCTGCAGCCAGTCCTGGGCGCCGAGCCTGATCCCCTGGAAGGCGAGGTCCTCGTCGGTGTTCGAGGTGAGGACCACGATCGCCGCCTGGGGCACCAGGTCGCGGAGCGACTGCAGCGCCTCGAGCCCCTGCGCGTCGGGGAGGTGGAGGTCGAGGAGGATCAGGTCCGGCATCATCCCCGTCACGGCACGGATCGCCTCTTCCAGGCTCCCGGCGCGGCGTACGAGGAACCCCCCCGGCGCGGCGACCTTGAACACCACGTCGACCAGCCGCTGGATCTCGACCTCGTCCTCGACCACCAGGATCTCGAGCGCGCGCGTCATCGCCCTCTCCTATCGTTCAAAGATCTTCAGGTCCGATGAATGCCCCGGGTTGACCTTCCGCTTGGGATCGATCTTGTGCACCGCGTTGTTCACCGCGATCGCCGCCTCGCCCACGCCCGTGGCGATCAGCTTGAGCTTTCCGGCGTAGGTGCAGACGTCCCCCGCCGCGTAGATCCCGGGGATGTTGGTCTCCATCACCCGGTCGACGACGATGTCCTCCTTCTCCTGCGACAACCCCCAGGCATTGATGGCGCCCAGGTCGGAGACGAAGCCGAGGAGGGGGATGATGGCGTCGACCTCGAGGGTCCACCGCTCCTTGGTCTTGGCGTCCTCCAGGATGGCGCGCTCAACCTTCCCGTCCCCCTCGATCCCCTTCACTTCCTGGAAGGTCTTCACCAGGCACTTCCCCTGCTCCTGCAGCCGCATCACCTGGTCGATCGTCGCCTGGTGGGCGCGGAAGCCGTCGCGGCGGTGGATGAGGGTGACGCTGGTCGCGACCCCCTGCAGGCCGAGCGCCCAGTCGAACGCCGAGTCGCCGCCGCCGACCAGGAGGACCCGCTTCCCGGCGAAGCGCTTGGGGTCGACCACGTTGTAGTGGACCCCCTTGTCCTCCCACGCCACCGCTTCCTCGAGCGGGAGCTTCCGCGGCTCGAAGGCGCCGATCCCCGCGGCGATGACGATGGTGCGGGTGGGATAGCTCCCCCCGTCGGTCTCGAGCACGAACACCTCGGCGCCGTCGATCGTCTCCTTGCGGAGCCCGGTGACCGTCTCGCCGAGGCGCGCTTCGGCCCCGAATTGGAGCGCCTGCTCCTGGAGCCCGGCGACGAGGTCCTTCGCGAGGACGCGGGGGAACCCCGCGACGTCGTAGATGTACTTCTCGGGATAGAGCGCCATCAACTGTCCCCCCAACGTCGGGAGGGCGTCGATGATGCGGCAGGAGGCGCCGCGCATCCCGGCGTAGAAGGCGGCGAAGAGCCCCGTGGGGCCCCCGCCGATCACGGTGATATCGGTCGTGGCATTCATGGTCACCGCCGAATATAGACGCCCGGAAGGCCCGGCGGGACGCCTCCTCCCCTAGCCGCGGGGCCCGCCGCGCCGCAGATTCCCGCCATGCCGACCCCCCTCCGCCGCTTCGCTCCACTCGCGCTCGCCGGCCTCATCGGCGGGTGTGCCGCCATCGGCTCCGCCTGGAACTACATCACGACGGAGCGTCCACCGTATCCGCTCCGTGCGATCGACCTGACGAGCGATGTCTGGGTCGACAGCGCCGACGCCCTGCGCGGAAGCTTCGTGGGGAGCGGCACCAACCAGGGGATCGTCCTGCTCTCCAGCGACACCGGGTTCATCGCGGAGCTCCTGCGCCGGCACCGCCCGAACTTGATCCGGAACGGTGACGTGTGGAGCTCGCTCGCCCGCTACGGCCCGATCCGGATCGACTCCCCCGATGGGGGGCAGGACCTCCGCGTCGCGTCCCCCTACGGCCACAGCATCGCGCGGGTGGAGGAGGTCGTGCTGCGCGGGAGCAGCTGCGGGTGGCGCGGAGCGAAGGCGGAAGTCTACGTCACCGGCCCGCGGTCGGGCTCGCGCGCGCCGTCGCTCCGCGGGCCGATCGTCGGTTCCTTCCGCGAGACCTACGGGAGCGAGAGCGCCTGGCGTGACGCCCCGCCCCGCGCGACCGCGGAGATGGAGAACACCCTCATCGCCCGCACCGCGGCCGACATGGACTCCGTCCTCGCGACCCGGCTGCCGCGGATCATCGCCTCGCTCCGGACCCCCGAGGGGCAGCGGCTCCTCATCGACCCGCTCGAGGATATCGACGCGGCGGAGGTGGTGCCGGTCTGGGCCGGTTCGTCGCGGACGCGCTATGCCGTGGCCGTGCGTGCACGCCGCGTCACCCCGCAGGGGGACACCCTCCTCGCCAGCACCGTGATGATCTGGGACACCGCCGGCACCTGGCGGCAGACCGTGCTCGCGCCGTCCCTCGTGCAGGTGCGTCGCGGGCTCATCCGGCCGTTCGCTGAGGGGTCGCTCCCCCTCTACTGGCGTCATCTCGACGCGGTGAGCGGGTTCGGGCTGGACCGCGACTACCTGATCGTCGAGCAGGTCGATGTACAGGAGCAGAGCATCATCTGGGGAGCGATCGAGGTGCGGAGCAATGAGGTGGTGGGGGCGACGGAGGTGGGAGGGGCCTGCAGCGGCGGCTAGGCGGCTGGGCGGCTGGGCGGCTGGGCGGCTGGGCGGCTCGCAAGGGTAGCGCCTCGCTTCACGAGGAGAGGATCGGCACCAAGCACTTGGCACCCCGCACGCACCCAGCAACTCAGCACCCAGCACCCGCACCCGGAACGCACCCAGCACTCGCACCCGGAACGCACCCAGCACTCGCACCCCGCACCCGCAACGAGGCCCCGATGGACCACTTCCCCACCAACTACCTCCAGATCCTCGTCGCCGCCCTCGCCGCCTTCCTCCTCGGCGCCCTCTGGTACTCCCCGGTGCTCTTCGCCAAGCAGTGGATGGCGGCCCACGGCTTCACGATGGACGACGTCGCCAAGATGCAGAAGCAGGCGCCCAAGGCATACGGCATCTCGTTCGTCTGCATGCTGGGGATCGCCTTCGCCCTCGCCTGCTTGTTGCAGATGACCGGCCAGAGCGGGTGGATGGCGGGGCTCCACATGGCCCTCTTCGCCTGGACCGGCTTCGGCCTGACCCTGGGCCTCATCGCCCACGTGTACGCCAACCGCAAGCTCGCGATCTTCGTGATCGACGCCGGGTACCAGCTGACCTACTTCGCGATCATGGGGCTCATCCTCGGCGGATGGCAGTAAGGATCGCCCGCCTCACGACGGTCGCGGCGACGATCACCCTCGTCGCCTGCGGCCAGCCGCTGTTCACTCCCGACCCACCACGGCCACCGGTCATTCCCAGGGAGCCCTACTTCGCGCCTCCCGCGAGCGCGGCCGAGATCGCCAGCGTCGCGTGGTCGCACGGCTCCTGCCTGGGGACCTGCCCAGTCTACACTGCATCGCTCACCAGCAGTGGAGTGGCACGTTGGAAGGGGGAGTATCCGGAGCGCTTCGCCGGCGGAGACACCACAACGGTGGACACCGCGACCTTCCGGCGCGTGGCGGAGCGGATCCTCGACGCGGGGACCTTCGAGTGGGAGGCGGAGCAGCCCCACATCGTTGACGCCTCGTCCCTTACTCTCGCTGTCGCCCTCACCGATGGACGGGTCAAGCGCGTCACCGGGAGCGGCGGTCCCCATACGTCGCTCGTCTGGGCCCTCGACTCCATCGCCGAGACCCTACCCTGGCGCCGCGAGGCCCGCCCATTCGAGTTCTTCTACCGCGCGCTGGTGTGGAAGAGCGGACAAGCGTCCGGGCGAACTTCACCCGCTCACCGCTGACCGCTCCCCGCTTACCTTAAGACCATGAAGATCTACACCAAGACCGGCGACAAGGGTGAGACCGGCCTCTTCGGCGGCGGACGGGTCCCCAAGGACCACGCCCGCGTCGCGGCGTACGGCGACGTCGACGAGCTCAACAGCGCCATCGGCGTCGCGCGGGCACACGAGCCCACCGACCTCTTCGATGACCTCCTCGCTTCCATCCAGCGCGACCTCTTCTCCCTGGGGGGCCACCTCGCCACCCCCAACCCGGAGAAGGTGAAGAAGGCGCTCGAGAAGGCGGATCTCTCGGTCGACCGCGTCACCCTCTTCGAGCGGACGATCGACGAGGCCGACACCGAGCTCCCGCCCCTCCGCGCCTTCGTCCTCCCCGCCGGCACCCCCAAGGCCGCGGCACTGCACCTTGCCCGCACCATCTGCCGCCGCGCGGAACGGGCGGTCGTGGGCCTCGCGCGCGAGGAAGAGGTGCCGGAACTCTTCGTCGTCTACCTGAACCGGCTTTCCGATCTCCTCTTCGCGCTGGCGCGGCTCGCCAACCACCGCGCCGGCAAGGGCGACGTGACCTGGTAGGAGGCCCTCCATGACGTTCAAGCCGAAGATCTGGTACCCGGTCGCGGCGATCCTCGCCCTCATCAATGTCGCGGCGGTCTGGGTCGCCGCGGTCCCCGCCGAGCCCGCGCACGCCACCCTCCACGCCGTGCTCGGCGTGGCCTTCGCCCTCTGGGCCCAGCGGCTCCGTGCGCGGCACAAGGAGTCGGCGGCCGGACTCGCTCCCGGGACCGAGACCCTGGCGCTCGACGTCGACGACCTGCGGGAGCAGCTCGCCGAGACACAGGAGCGGCTCGATTTCGCGGAGCGGATCCTGGCCCAGGGGGAATCGCAGCGACGCAATGACCAGGAGCGCTAGATGATCCGCCACACTCGCACCGCCCTGCTTCTCCTCCTCCTCGCGCCACTCCCCCTCGCCGCACAGCGTCGCCCCGCCCCGCCACCGGTCGACGTGCCGCAGACGATCGCCCGCATCCGCGAAGAGGGGCTGCAGCGTTCGCGGGTGATGGAGTACGAGAGCTACATCGCGGACGTCCTCGGCGCGCGGCTCACCAACTCCCGTGATATGCAGCGGGCGCAGGGGTGGCTCCTGGGGGAACTCACCCGCCTGGGCCTCGCCCGGGTGGCGGCCGAGCCGTACATGGAGTACGGGGTGACGTGGGACAACGAGTATGTCTCGCTCCATATGCTGGCCCCCGACTACTCCCCGCTCAACGGGTACCCGATCGCCCACACCCGTGGCACCGAGGGAAAGCAGACCCTCGACGCGGTGATCGTGGAGCTCGCCTCGCGCGCCGACCTCGACCGTTTCCGTGGCACCCTCCGTGGCAAGGCGATCCTCGTCACCCCGCCCGCCACGGTCGACCTCGCTCCCCTCACCAACGGCGTACCGCGCCTCACCGACGCCGATCTCCGGAAGCTCGAAGAGACGGTCATCACGCCGGAGCGGCCGCGGACTACGGCCGTCCCCAACCCGAACGCCCTCAGCGCCGCCGACAAGGTCGACTTCTATCGTGCCGAAGGGGTCGCGGTCGTGCTGCAGAGCGAGAGCGGATGGCTCGGCGCGGTGCGCGGCTTCTCCCGCCCCGGCACCCGCGACGACAAGTGGTCGCGCGAAGGGGACCTCGCGGGGCCACCGATGGTGGCGATCACCCCGGAGCACTACAACCGGATGTACCGGATCCTCCGGCGGAACATCCCGGTGAAGGTCGAGATCGAGGTCCGCAACGCCATCGGCGACACCGTGATCCAGGCGGCGAACATCGTGGCGGAGATCCCCGGCACCGACCTCGCCAATGAGGTCGTGATGCTGGGCGCCCACTTCGACACCTGGCACGCCTCACCCAACGCCAGCGACAACACCTCGGGAGTCGCGGTGGCGCTCGAGGCGGTGCGGATCCTGAAGGCACTCGACCTTCGCCCGCGGCGCACCATCCGCGTGGCGCTCTGGAGCGGCGAGGAACAGGGGCTCTTCGGCTCCCGCGCGTATGTGCGGAAGCACTTCGGCGATCCCCGTGACTCGACCGCGAAGCCGACGTCTGAGTACCAGCGGCTCTACGCCTACTTCAACCAGGACTACGGTGCTGGCCAGTATCGTGGCATCTATCTGCAGGGGAATGAATCGGCCCGGGGACTCCTCACCACCTGGATGACCCCCTTCCGCGACCTCGGGATGACCACGGTGAGCAACCAGAGCGTCGGCAGCACCGACCACATCGCTTTCGACGAGGTGGGGCTCCCGGGGTTCCAGTTCCTGCAGGACCACATCCCCGGGACCGGCGGGCACACCAATCTCGACTTCGTCGAGGCGATCCAGGCGCAGGACCTGATGAAGAACGCCACGATAATGGCGGCCTACGTCTGGCAGGCCGCGATGACCGACGCGCCGATGCCGCGGAAGGCGCCGCCGCGCAACTAGACCTGGGCCGCCATCACGTCAGGGTCGGGATTCGGCCTCAACACGCAATCACGAAGTAACGAAGGCACGGACATTGCCCGCTCCGTGCCTTCGTCGTTCCGTGTGATCCGTGTTGAGGCCCATCTGTCTCCACAGTGACGCCGATCGATCGCCGTCCGACTGGCGGTGCTTCGATCCGGCTGCAACTTGAGGCGCTCCCGCTCCGTCAGGTAGTGAAGGTCGGACAGCAACTTCACTCCCGGATCGCAATGTCACGAGCACTCAGCCTTGCAGCACTCGCCGCCTCGGCGCTCGCCGTCCCGGACCTCGCCGCCCAGCAGGCCCCGCCGGCAGCGCCTCTCTCCACCTTCGGCTACGACGCCTCCCTTCCGCTCAACCCCCGCTATGCCGACCCGCGGACGGTCGACGGGATCGAGATCCGGTCGCTGAGCTTCGATTCGCCCAAGGGGGGCCGCGTCACCGGGCTCATCTACACGCCGTCCGGACCGGGGCGTCACCCGGCGATGCTCGTCGGCCACGGCGCCCCCGGGAACTGCAGCGGGTACGCCACGATGACGATGGGACTTGCGATGGCGCGACAGGGGGCGGTGACGATCTGCCTCGACGCTCCCTTCGCCCGCCGGAACGAGACCCCGCTCACCCTGACCCCACAGGACAGCGTCGACCAGGTGCAGTTCATCATCGACCTCCGGCGCGGGGTCGACTACCTGGCGGGACGGAGCGACGTCGACCCGTCCAGGATCGGATACGTCGGGAACTCGTTCGGGAGCGCGATCGGGGCCCTCTTTGTCGGCGTCGAGCCCCGCATCAAGGCGGCGGTGCTCCGGGTCGGCGACGGCGGGTGGGTGTCGCACTTCAGCGACCCCTGCACCGCGGAGTCGGTGGGTACCGCGGCGGTGACCGGGTGTCTCACCTACCTCGGTCCCCTGGCGGAGGCGTCGGCGGTCGAGCGCGACCGCTGGCTCCGCGCCGTGCTCCCCATCGAGGGGATCCGCTTCATCGGGGGGAGCACGGCGAAGCTCCTCCTCCAGAATGGAGAGGAGGACCCGCTGGTCCCTCCCGCGCAGGCGCGACGACTCAAGGGGGCGACTCCCGAGGGGACGGTGCAGGAATGGTATCCGGGGGGGCATCGGCTCCCGAACGCGGCGCTCATCTCGGGGCTTCGCTTCTTGAACCTCCACATCGGCATTGCCAAGGCCGACGCGGCGTTCGAGGAGTGGCTCACAAGACGGACGGCGACGCCGCCGCCGAGGAACTAGCGGCCGGTAGCGCGGAAGTACTGTACACACCGCACGGATACTGGATCGAGGGCCGCGCCTCTGGCGCGGCCTTTCGCGTACGGAAAGCCCTCGTCAAGGTCGCCCCAGAGGGGCGACCCTCGATCCACCCTCCGAGCCGATCACCCTCCATTTTTCGCTTACCTTTCTTCCGTGCCCTCCATCAACGTCTCCCACCGCACCGGCAGCTACCAGGTCCACGTCGCTCCCGGCATCGCCGCCGAGGCGGGACAACGGATCGCGTCGTTGTTCCCGGGGCGGCGGCTCGCGCTCGTCACCGACCCCACCATCCGGGAGGCGCTGACCAGCGCCGGCATCTGGCCCGCGATCGATGCGACCGTCATCGAGATCCCGCCGGGCGAACGCGCCAAGTCGCGTGAGGAGTGGGCGCGGGTCACCGACCAGCTTCTGGCCCTCGAGCTCGGTCGCGACAGCGCCCTGGTCGCCCTCGGCGGCGGATCGGTCGGCGACCTCACCGGATTCGTCGCCGCGACGTACCTCCGCGGGGTGCCGTTCGTGCAGGTGCCGACGACGCTGTTGGCGATGGTCGATGCCTCGGTCGGCGGCAAGGTCGGGGTCGATACCGCGGCGGGGAAGAATCTCGTCGGCGCGTTCCATCCCCCCGCCGTCGTGATCGCCGACCCTGCCCTGCTCGCGACGCTCCCGGACCGGGTGTATCGGGAGGGGTTGGCCGAGGGGGTGAAACACGGCGTCGTGGCGGACAAGGAGTACTTCGACTGGATCGCGGCGAATGCGGCGGGGTTGGTGAGGCGGGACCCGAGGCTCGTCGAGCGCTTCGTCACTCGTTCGGTCGAGATCAAGGCAGGGGTGGTATCTCGCGACGAGCACGAGAGCGGTGAGCGCGCCATCCTCAACGCCGGCCACACGGTCGCCCACGCGCTCGAGCGGCTGAGCAACTACTCCCTCGCACACGGTGAGGCGGTGGCGATCGGGTTGGTGGAGGAGTGCCGCATCGCCGAGCGAGTTGGGCTAGCGGACAAGGGACTCGCCGACACGGTCGCGAGATTGATGGCCGAGTTGGGGCTGCCCGCCCAGTCCTCAGTCCCCAGTCCCCAGTCCCAGCTGTTTGCGGCGATGTCGACGGACAAGAAGAACCGCGCTGGGAGGATCCGGATGGCGCTCCCGGCCGCGATCGGGAGGATGGCGCGGGATGGGGAGGAGTGGACGGTGGAGGTGGCGGAGGGATCTCGTGGATAGCTACGCTCTTGGTCGGGGGCTCACGCCCCCACTCGGCACGTGCGCCCTTACGGACGCGCGCCGAGATCCTTGACGGCGATTCGATCTGGCTTGGCACGGGCTGCTTCAACGAGCAGAGATTCGCCGGGGCGTCAGCCCCGACGTGCCGAGTGGGGGCGTAAGCCCCCGACAGGAAGCGATCTCGACGCCCACTTGGAACCAGGAGCCGTCAGGCTCCACTAGCCGAGCCGGGGCATCAGCCCCGGGATCAAGAACCGACCCCCGCGCATCACGCTCATTGAGGAGAGACCAATGAAAGCCCTCAACAGCCTCACCCTGATCCTCCTCGCCGCGTGCACCGGCGAGCCCGCGCGTTTCGACACACCGATGAGCCCCGCCGCGCCGTTCCACGGCACCTGGCAGCTCGTCTCCACCAGACAGACGATGGCCGATGGCTCGATGCGCTCCGATCCTGACATCGGCGACCGCGGCGTCGGCCAGTTGATGCTCGATGCCTCGAACGGCCGGATGTGCGTGACCGTCGCCAACGGCGACCGCACCCCCTGGGCCGACGCCACCAAGCCGACCGACGCCGAGGTGCGGGAAGCGATGATGAAGATGGTGGCCTACTGCGGTACCTGGGACGTCGACACCGCGAAGCAGGAGCTCGTCTACAAGCTCGAGATCGATCGGTCGCCCAACCAGCAGGGGACCGAACGGCGGCGACAGTACGTGTGGCAGGGAGACCGGCTCTTCCTCAACCCGACCCCGCTCCCCGAGGGAGTGACGAAGTGGGAGATCGAGTGGAAGCGGGCCGGGACCCCCCCTTGAGCCTCGTGGCGCGCGCCGCGGTCACCTGGCTGGCGCTGCTCGCGGCGATGTTCGCGAATGGCACGATGCGCGTCCTCCTCCTCCAACCCCGGCTCGGTGAGGACCTGGCGCGTCAGGTCGCCAGCCTGACGGGGGTCGGGATCGTGCTGGGGGTGAGCTGGTGGTTCACCGGGAGGAACCCGGACGCGGGCCCGGTCAGACTCATCGCTGTCGGCGCTGCATGGCTCGTCGCGACCCTGACCTTCGAGTTCGGGTTCGGTCGCCTCGTCTCCCATCAGAGCTGGGAGACGCTCCTGGCCGATTACAACTTCCTGGACGGGAGGCTCTGGTCGCTCATCCTTCTGACGGTCTTCCTCGGGCCTTGGCTCACGGCCAAGTGGAGGCCGCCCCGGTGACAAGTCCCCTCGCCCATCTCACCTCACTCGCCCCGCAGTTCCTCGTCGACGACCTCGAGGTCGCGCTCGCGTACTACCGCGACCAGCTCGGTTTCGGGATCGATTTCACCTACGACGACTTCTACGCCAGCGTGAGCCGGGACCGGTGCACCATCCATTTGAAGGAAGCGCCGAAGACCGCGGCCGACCGGGCGCACCAGAGGACCAACGAGCACCTCGATGCGCACATCAACGTGAGCGGGATCAGAGTGCTCGAAGCCGAACTCCGCGGGAGGGGGGCGCGGATCACTCGGCCGCTTGAGGAGAGACCTTGGGGCGTGCAGGACTTCTACGTCGAGGACCCCGACGGTTACATCCTCTGCTTCGGGGAGCAGAACACCGGACCCGCGAAGTAGGCTCGCGCCCTTACCGTCCTGCTCAACGGCCCGTCCCCACGACGGGCCGTACTGTCACCGACGGGGACGGACGGTGTCGCTACGATGGGTGTCGGCACGCAAACGTGTCGACACCGGGACCCTGCACGTCCGTAGGGGGCCCGCCGCGGTGCACCCCGCACCACCTCTGGCGCCTTTTCGGCTTCGGCTTATCTTCGGTACACTATGACCCACGCCATCGAGACCCACGCGCTCGCCAAACAGTTCGGCGATACCCGTGCACTGAACGGCGTCGACCTCCGGATCCCCCAGGGGACCGTGTACGGACTCCTCGGCCCCAACGGTGCCGGGAAGACGACCACGATCCGGGTCCTCGCCACCCTGCTCAAGCCCGACGCCGGGCACGCCACCATCCTCGGCCACGACGTGGTCAAGGATGCGGGCACCGTCCGCCAGAAGGTGAGCCTCACCGGCCAGTACGCCTCGGTCGACGAAGACCTCACCGGCACCGAGAACCTGGTCCTCGTCTCCCGCCTCCTCGGCCTCGCCTGGGGGGATGCGCGGCGACGCGCGGCGGAGCTCATCGACGCCTTCGGGCTCTCCGATGCGGCGGGGCGCCAGGTGAACACCTACTCCGGCGGGATGCGCCGGCGGCTCGACATCGCCGCGTCGCTCGTCGTGACCCCCGAGGTCCTCTTCCTCGACGAGCCGACCACCGGGCTCGACCCGCGGGGCCGGAACCAGGTCTGGGAACTGGTGCGCCGGATCGCCGCGAGCGGGACGACGGTCCTCCTCACCACCCAGTACCTCGAGGAGGCCGACCGACTCGCCGACCGGCTCGCGGTGATCGACCACGGCAAGGTCATCGCCGAAGGGACGAGCCGGGAACTCAAGAACTCGGTCGGCGCCAACGCGCTCCACGTGCGGCTCGCCCGCACCGAACAGAAGGGCGCGGCCGAGGCGGCGCTCACGAAGGTGCTCGGCACATCGTTCACTCCGGGGGACGACCCCGCGGTCCTCGCGGCGCGGCTGACCAACGCCGCCCAGGCCGCCGACGTCCTCACCGCCCTGACGCAGGCAGGGGTCGAGGTGGCGGAGCTCTCGGTCGGCACGCCGAGCCTGGACGAGGTCTTCCTCGCCCTGACCGGCCACCCCGCCGAGGAGAAGAAGGAGGTGGCCGAATGAGCGCCGATCTCCTGCCCACCGCCGAGCGGACCCACGCGGTGCTCGCTTCCGGAAAGCGCCCCCACCCCGCTTCGGCGTGGTCGGCGGTGCTCACGCTGGCGTGGCGCGCGATGCTCAAGATCAAGCACGTGCCGTTCCAGCTCTTCGACGTCATCGTGACGCCGATCATGTTCACGCTGCTCTTCACCTACATCTTCGGCGGCGCGCTGGCCGGGACGCCCCGGGAGTACATCCAGTTCCTCCTCCCGGGGATCCTGGTGCAGACGCTGGTGTTCCTCACGGTGTACACCGGGGTCGGGCTCAATACCGACATCCAGAAGGGGCTCTACGACCGGTTCCGGTCGTTCCCGATGTGGCAGCCCGCGCCGATCATGGGGGCGCTGGCCGGCGATGTGTTCCGGTACTCCTTCGCCGGGATCCTCATCGTCCTGATGGGGGTGTTGATCGGGTTCCGCCCCGCCGGTGGCGTGCTCGGTGTCGTGCTCGCCTTCGTCCTGGTGCTGGTCTTCTGCTTCGCACTGTCGTGGCTCTGGATCATCGTGGGGATGAAGGTGCGGACCCCTGAGTCGGTGATGACGACGAGCTTCGTCTTCCTGATGCCGCTCACCTTCGCGAGCAACATCTTCGTCGACCTCTCCACGATGCCCCCCTGGCTGCAGGCGGTGGTCGGCCAGAACCCGGTGACCCACCTCGCCAACGCCTCGCGGAAGCTGATGCACGGCCAGCCCGCCGGCGAGGACGTGGCCTGGGTCCTCGGCGCCTCGGCGGTGATCCTCGCCATCGCGGGGCCGATCGCGATGCGGATGTATCACAAGGAGCGATAGGGTGAAGGGCTCGATCTTCATCGGGGTGAGCCTTGATGGCCAGATCGCCCGTGCCGACGGGGGGCTCGACTGGCTCCCCCACGGCAATGGCGAGGACTACGGCTACGATGCGTTCATGGCCACCGTCGATGCCCTGGTGATGGGGCGCGGCACCTATGACATCGTCCGCAAGTTCGACAAGTGGTTTTACGGCACCAAGCCGGTGTTTGTTCTCAGCCACCGGGAGCTCGAACCACCCCACGATGGCGCGGTGGTGGAGCGGCTCACCGGGACGCCGGCGGAGGTCGCCGCCGAGATGGACCGCCGCGGCGTCAAGCACGTGTACGTCGACGGTGGGATCACCATCCAGCAGTTCCTCGACGCCGGGCTCATCCAGCGGCTCATCATCAGCCGCGTGCCCGTGCTCATCGGGAAGGGGATCCCGCTCTTCGGCGCCACGAGCAAGGACATCCCGCTCAAGCTGATCTCCACCAGGAGCTGGCCGAGCGGGATGGTGCAGTGCGAGTACGAAGTCCTCTAGAGGGCCTTGACCCGGTATCGCTCGCCCGCCCCGGAGGCGGGCGTTATGCTTTCTGGCGTGAAGAAGACCGTCCTCCTCTACGGCCTCGTCGCCGGGATCCTGATCGCGGTCCTCCAGGTGGTGGAGTACCGCTACTTGGTGCTCACCCACTCCTTCGAGATCTACGGCGGGATCCTGGCGGTCCTCTTCTCCTCGCTCGGGATCTGGCTCGGCCTCAAGCTCACGAAGCCGAAGGAGGTCGTGAAGGAGGTCCCGGTCCTGGTGACCGGCCCCTTCACCCGGAACGAGGCGCGGGTCGCGGAGCTCGGGATCACCCGCGGGAGCTCGAGATCCTGGAAGCGATCGCCGCCGGGAGGAGCAACCGGGAGATCGCCGAGGGGCTCTTCGTGAGCGAGAACACGGTCAAGACCCACGCCGCGAACCTGTTCGAGAAGCTCCAGGCCCGCCGCCGCACCCAGGCGGTGCAGCTGGCCAAGGAGGCGGGACTGATACCGTGAGCAGTGAGCGGTGAGCGGTGAGCGGGTCCAGAGGCGGCACCCCCGCTCACTGCTTACCGCTTACCGCTCACCCAAAGGGACGATTTCCGGCTCCCCGCACCAAAATCACCCTTTCGGGCGATGGTCCCCCGGCCGCCGCCCTCCCAGATTGGCCCCGTCCATCCGTCCCATCACCTGCACCGGGTCCAGCCACCATGAAGAAGATCGTCCTCACCTTCGGCCTCATCTCCGGCGTCATCCTCGCCACGCTGATGGCCCTCTCGATGTCCTTCCACGACGAGCTCGGTGGCGGGGGCGCATTGGGGATGGCCATCGGGTACACCTCGATGGTCCTCTCGGGGCTCCTCATCTACTTCGGGATCCGGCAGTACCGCGACACCATCGAGGGAGGGACAGTGCGGTTCTGGCGCGCCGCCAAGGTGGGAGGACTCATCGCCTTCATCGCGGCGACCTGCTACGTGGGGATGTGGGAGGTGATGTACAACAACTTCATGCCCGACTTCATGGAGAAGTACGGGGCGCAGATGCTGGAAGAGATGCGGCAGGAAGGGGCGACCGACGCGGCGATCGAAGCGAAGCGCGCCGAGATGGCGGTCTGGGCCGAGCGGTACAAGAACCCGGCGATCCGGATCGCCATCACCTATATGGAGCCCCTCCCGGTGGCGCTGGTGATGGTCTTCGCCTCGGCCGGGATCCTCAGTCGCAAGCGGCGAGAAGATGCGACGCCTACCACCGCTGAGAGATGATCCGTCCACAACAGGGAGTCAGGGGACGTTAGTCCCCGCGGGCCGAGCGGGGGCGTGAGCCCCCGAGTCGCTCGATCCCGGCCCTCATCCCCCGTGCCTCGGTCGGCGTACACCCGTATTCCGCACGGAACGCATCGGTGAAGTGGCTGTGCGAGGCGAACCCGAGCTCGAGGGCGATGCGGGAGATCTGTTCCGGTTCGTC
>Ga0315910_10001566_pt1 | contig 20836 bp, 16 predicted proteins | sample EdamamesoilMG_FD_204470 | JGI IMG/M metagenome (GOLD analysis project Ga0315910, IMG submission 204470) | Garden soil microbial communities collected in Santa Monica, California, United States - Edamame soil | ecosystem: Environmental > Terrestrial > Soil > Garden | place: USA: California...
TCGGGGGCGGCTCCGTCGGGCGCGCCGAGCTCGAGCTGCCGCTGCGCGTCGATCTCCTCGCGATTGATCCCTTCGTGCAGCCGCTCGAACGCGCCGACCAGCGCCTTGTCGTGCGAGTAGACCTTCCGCAACTGCTTCACGAGCTGCAGCACCAGCCGCAGCAGCCGCACGAGATCGCCCTGCGACGCGCTGGTGATCTCGCCGAGCTCCTCGAACGTCGCGCCGCGCCACCATGCCGCCATCACGCCCGCGATCCGGAAGTCGAGCGCGCGCGTCTGCGGATGGATCCCGAGCGCCAGCTCGCGCTGCGCCACGCGCGCCACGACCTGCTCGGCGTCGCGCCGCAACGGCCCGAGCAGCCGCGGATCGAGCGACTGGAAGAGGTCGCCGCGCCGCTCCTCGTACGCCACGGCGGCCAGCGTCATCGCGATCTGCTCGTCGTTCATCGCGCGGAAGAGGCCGGACTCGACGAGCTCCACCGTGGGCAGCTCGTAGCCGTTGATCCGCCGCGCCGAATCGCCCTTCGGCTGCAGCAGCACCCCCTTGAGGTAGCCGAGCTCCTCCAGCAGCTGGAGCCGCCGCGCGATCGCGTCGCGCTGCTTCTGCTCGTTCTGCTCGCGCTTTTTCCGCGGCATGCGCGACCACTGGAAATTGTTGAAGCTCCGCTCCCACGCCTCCCAGAGCCGCTCGCCGAGGTGGTCGCGCAGGTTGAGGATCGTCGAGTACGAGAGGTTGAAGCGGCTGCGGATCGGCTCGACGTCGCCGAAGATCGTGCGTCGCAGGTCGGCGAGCTTGTCGCGGCGGTCGACGATCGCGTAGACGAGGCCGGCGTCGTCGAGGCCGAGGCGCCCCGCGCGTCCCGCCATCTGCTGGTACTCGCGCGTCAGCAGCCGGTCGAAGTTGACGCCGTCGAACTTCCGCAACGACGAGAAGACGACGCTGCGGGCCGGCATGTTGATCCCGAGCGCGAAGGTCTCGGTCGTGAAGAGCAGCTTGAGCAGCCCCGACGTGAAGAGCCGCTCGACCAGCTCCTTGTGGAGCGGCAGCAGGCCCGCGTGGTGGTAGCTGACGCCCGCCAGCGCCAGCGCGCGCAGTTCGTCGAGCGCGCCGTCGGAACGGATCTCGAAGCGGTCGCTGATCTCGTCGAAGAGCTGCTCGATCTTCTCGCGCTGCGGCCCGTCGAGCAGGCGGCGGCGCGCGTTCTCGCGGGCGCGCCCCTCGACCTCGCGGCGGCTGAAGCAGAAGAAGAGGGCGGGGAGCTCGTCGTGCTGCTCGAGGCGGTCGAGCAGGTCGGCGGCCGAGACGCGGCCCTGCCCCGGCCCGCGCCCGCCGCGGCCGCGCCGCCCGTCGCGCGACCGCTCGCCGCGCGCCGGCGCAGGAAGCTGCTTCACCTTGTCGGCCCGCTTCGGCCCGATGCCCGGGAAGTGGAGGTAGTGGGCGAGCGGCACCGGCCGCTCCTTCGACTCGACCCGGACGATCGGCCGCCCGCGCACCTGCTCGATCCACTCGCAGAACTGGCCGAGGTTCGAGACCGTCGCGGAGAGCGCCGCGAGCCGGACCGACGGCGGCAGGAAGATCAGGCTCTCCTCCCAGACCGTGCCGCGCTCGAGGTCGTCCATGTAGTGGATCTCGTCGAAGACGATCCACCCGAGGTCCTTCAGCTCCTCGCCCCGCTCGAAGAGCGAGTTGCGGAAGATCTCCGTCGTCATGATCAGCAGCGGCGCCGCCGGCCGCAGCGTGACGTCGCCGGTCATGATCCCGACGTCGAAGCCGCGCTGGCCGCGGAAGTCGCGGAACTTCTGGTTCGAGAGCGCCTTGATCGGCGCGGTGTAGATCGCCCGCTTGCCGGCCGCGATGCACGCCTCGATCGCGTACTCGGCGACGAGCGTCTTGCCCGACCCGGTCGGCGCGGAGATCAGCACGTCCTGGTCAGCCCGGATCGCGCTGACCGCGGCGCGCTGGAACGGGCTCAGCGTGTAGCCGCGCCAATGGGTGACTTCGGCGGGGTCGCGCGATTCGGGCGGGAGCGACGGGTCGTTGGGCAAGTCGTGGGGGACCGGTGGGGATGCGAGGGGGCGTCGGTGAACTCGAACCGACTCACCGTCCGCCCGGAGCCGCGACGCCCCGACGGCGAGACGAAGCGGCCGGGCCCTCCCTAAGATCCGCCGCTTCGCGGTCCTGTCTAGCGCAGGGGCGGTCGCGTGGAAACGACCGTCATGGAGCCGCGAGTCGTGGCGGAAACCTTGGTGGAGGTCGGAGGGCGATGGAAAAGGCAATCAAGTCGGGATCGGACGTCGTTCGTCGCACGGCGCCGTTGAAGGTGATGATCGGGCTGCTCTACCGGGAGCTCGAGGGCACCAAGAGCGTCGACGCGGTGACCGTCAACCGCGAGATCTTCGAGTCGGTCATCACGACCCTCGAACTGGTCGTCGAGGACGTCGAGGCCCGGGCGCCGAAGGCGGAAGTCCGTCCGCTGGTGACCGACGCTGCGCGAGTGGCCGTCAACCGGTCATAATCGCGCGCCATCACCCGCGCCGTCGGCAGGGCGGCCGGCGGCGCGGGAAGCTCGTCCGCGGGAGGGGAGCCGTTGCGATCCGAAACGGAGCGCGCGTCGAAGCGCGATTTGGACTCGGCGTCGGCGGCAGGGCGCTGGCTGCGTCTGCCGCTGGTGATCGTGGCGATCGCCGTCGCGATCGTCGTGCTGCCGCGACTCGGCGTGATCGGCGACGACCGCGAGCGCGCCTTCCTGGTCGATCCCGCCTACGTCGAGCTCGCGTCGGGCCCGGGCTGGATGTCGGGCAGCGTCGCCGAGAGCGTCCGCGCGGCGCTGGCCGAGCTCGAGCCGACGCCGCTGCGGCGCGATGACGAGGTCACGGCGTTGACCGAGGCGATCGCCGCGTCGACCGGCTGGGTCCGCTCGATCGACCGCGTCGAGAAGCGCTATCCCAACCGGCTCGAGGTCGAGGTGACGCTGCGCGAGCCGGTCGCGCTCGTCGCGTCGGAGCACGGGCTGGTGCTCGTCGACTCCGATGCGATCGTCGTCGCCGACGCCGCCGACTCGGCCGAGTACCTCGCCGACCATCCGCTGCCGCTGCTCCACACGTCGCGCCCGCTGCGCGTCGCGCGGCCGGGGCAGAGGGTCAAGGACCTCGCGCTCGACGAGGGGCTGCGGGTGGCGGCCGAGATCGCGCCCTACCGCGCCGACCTCGCGCGCCGCGGCCTCGACCTCGACGTGATCGACCTGACGCCGAAGGAGCGGTCGGGCGGCACGTCGCTGACCGACGTCGAGCTCTACACGCGCAGCGGCCTCGCCATCGAGTGGGGGCGGTCGCGTGCGCACCCGCGCTTCGGACCGCTCGAGCCGGCGGCCGACGCCAAGGTGCGCAGCCTGCTGCGCGTGGCCGCCCGCTACCCCGAGATGTCCGGCATCGAGCGGGTCCGCCTCCAGTTCGACGACCCGACCGTCCTCTTCGCGGAGGGGAGCGCCGGCGCGCGCGGGGGCTCCTGAGCGCCGGACCGCCTCCTGCGGCGGCGGTCTCCTTCTCGCGGGCGGCGCCTTGACCCGCGAGGGGGCGCCTATAGACTCCCCCCTCCTTTTTCCGGCGAAGCCGCGCTCTCGCGACGGCTCGCCGACCGGATCGTGAGCTCATGAAGACGACCTATCCCAAGGAGTCCCAAGTGCCGCGCGGCTGGCATCTCGTCGATGCCAACGGGCTGGTGCTCGGGCGCATGGCCGTGCGGATCGCCACGATCCTGATGGGCAAGCACCGCGCGATCTATTCGCCCCACATCGACACCGGCGAGTTCGTCGTCGTCGTCAACGCGGCGAAGGTGAAGCTCACCGGCACCAAGTCGCAGACCCGGATGGTGCGCCACCACTCGGGCTACGTCGGCGGGCTCAAGGAGCGGCCGGCAGGCAAGGTGCTGGCCGAGAAGCCGACCGAGCTGATCACGCTGGCCGTGCGCCGCATGCTGCCGAAGAGCAAGCTCGGCCGCGCGATGCTGAGCAAGATGAAGGTCTACGCGGGAGCCGACCACCCGCACGTCGCGCAGAACCCGAAGCCGCTCGCGCTGGCGAGCTGAGTCCCGAACGGGACGCGGCGCGCGGCGCCGGCGTTCCTCCCACCCCGATCGCAGAGTTCCATGAACACGATGCGCAACCTTCCCGAGTCGACCCCCGTCGCGGGCGAGATCCCGACCGCGCCCGCCGCCGCCGCCGCCGTCTCGACGCGCGTGCCGTCGCGCCTCAAGGGCAAGCTGCTCGGCGGCTACTACTGGGGCACCGGACGGCGCAAGTCGTCGGTCGCGCGCGTCCGCGTGCGGCCCGGGACCGGGATCTTCATGGTGAACGAGCGCGACGTGAAGGCCTTCTTCCCGACGCCTCAGGACCTCTTCGACTCGCGCGCGCCGCTGACGTCGCTGCAGATCGAGACCAAGTGGGACGTCTTCGTGAACGTGAAGGGCGGCGGACCGACCGGCCAGGCCGGCGCGGTGCGCATGGGCCTCGCGCGCGCTCTCGGCAACGCCGACGAGACGCTCGATCAGCCGCTGCGCGACCAGGGCTTCCTCACGCGCGACAGCCGCATGAAGGAGCGCAAGAAGTACGGCCAGCGCGGCGCCCGTCGCCGGTTCCAGTTCTCGAAGCGTTGAGAGGAGTCGCCGCCGCCGCCGCGTTCCTCGTCGGCTGCTCCGGCGCAGCGTCCAGTTCCCTGTCTTCTCCCGCGAGCGCGCCCGCAACGGCGCGCTCGCTCGCTTTGCTCGACCTGCCCGCGACGCGCGACGGCGCGCCGCGAGGCCTCGACGGCGACCTCGACGCGCCGGGCGTCACGCGGAGCCGCGAGCGGTTCGACGCCGACGCCGCGCCCGAGGCGCCGTGGTTCGACGGCGCCTGGCGCGACGAGCTCGCGGCGGGAGCCGACGCGCCGCCGCGTGCGCGCGCCGAGGCGCGGAGCGAGAGGGAGGGCGCCGCGGCGACCCGTTTCGTCGCGCTCGCGCCCGAGGACGCCGGCCTCCACCGCCTCTTCGCCGCGCCGCCCGAGGCGACGATGGCGCTCCGCGTCCGCCTGCGCGCGCCGGCCGGCAGCAAGCGCGGCGGGCTCGTCGTGGTGCCGCACGGCCGCGCCGCGCCGACGGCGGCGTCGCTCGCGCGCGCGCTGCCCGCGTTCGACGAGCGCGGGCTCGGCGACCATGCCGACGCCGCGCTCGACGACGCCGCGCGCGGCGGCTGGCAGGAGCTCGCGCTGGTGGTGGCGCCGCAGCCGGGCCGCGCGTCGCTGAGCCTCTCGCTCGTCCCGTCCGACCGCGGCCTCGACGTCGACTTCGTCGAGCTGCGCGAGGTCGCGTTCGGCAGCGCCGTCGCGTCGCGCTCGCGCCTTTCCGCCGACGAGGGGAGCGATCCGGCGCGCCGCCTCCTGCGTGTCGGCGGGGCGAGCGTCGACGCGTCGCTGCTGCCGATGGGTGGGCGCGCGACGTGGCGCCTCGCGCTGCCGGCGGGGCCGGCACGCCTCGTCTGGTCGGTGGCGGCGATCGCGCCGCGCGCGGGCGAGGCGGTCGCGGTCGAGCTCGCCGTCGACGGCGTCGCGCTGCAGCGCGTCGAGCGGCGCGCGGCGCTGCTCGAGGCGGGGCAGCCGTTGCCGCTCGAGAGCGCCGACGTCACGCGTTTCGGCGGGAAGGAAGTCTCCCTCTCGTTCGCCGCCAACGGCTCGGCCGACGCCGTGGCCGCGCTCGTCGCGCCGCGCTGGATCGCGACGGCGCCCGAGCCGCGGCGCGCGCGCAACCTCGTCGTGATCTCGCTCGACACGCTGCGCGCCGACGCGCTCGGCTGCTACGGCGCGGAGCCGGCGGGCGGTGCGCGCGGCGTCGCGCGGTCGCCGGTGATCGACGCGCTCGCGGCCGGCGGCGCCCGCTTCGCCACGGTGATCTCGCCTTCGTCCTACACGCTGCCGACCCACCTCTCGATGCTGAGCGGCCAGCATCCCTACGTCCACCGCCTGCTCGACCCCGACGATCGCGTCGATCCGCGGCGCACCGCGCTGCTCGCGCAGCGCCTGCGCGCCGACGGCTACGCGACGGCGGCGTTCACGGGCGGCGGCTTCGTCGCCCCGCACTACGGCTTCGCCGCCGGCTTCGACCGCTACGAGGTCGACGATCCCTGCGGCCGCACGCAGCTCCGCCGCGATCGCCCGCGCCCGCCGCCCTCGACGCGCGCGCCCGAGGTCGCGCCGCTCGAGCCGGCGCTCGCGTGGCTGCGCGCCCACGCGCCGCAGCCCTTCTTCCTCTTCCTCCACACCTTCTTCGTCCACAACTACACGCCGTCGCGCGAGTGGCTCGCCCGCTTCGACGATCCCGACGCCGTCGTCGCCGGCGACGAGCCGCTCGCGCTGCGCGCCGCCCTGCTGGCGGGCGACGAGCGGGCGGCGCGGCGGCTGCGCGCGCTCTACGCCGCGACGGTCGCGCAGGTCGACGCGGAGCTGGTGGGGCGGGTGGTCGCGGAGCTCGACGCGCTCGGCGTGCGCGACGAGACGCTGCTCTGCATCGTCTCCGACCACGGCGAGGAGTTCGGCGAGCACGGCGGTTGCGGCCACGGCCACGAGCTCTGGAGCGAGTCGACGCGCGTGCCGTGGATCGTCGCGGGCCCCGGCGTCGCGCCGCGCGTGGTCGCGGAGCAGGTCGAGTTGGCCGACGTCGCCGCGACGCTCGCCGCGCTGCTCGAGCTCCCGCGCGAGCCGCGCGACTTCGGACGCGACGCGCTGGCGTCGCTGCCGGCCGCGGAGGGCGCGACCCGTCCGCCGCTGCAGGTGATCGGCCGGCCCGACGCGGCCGAGCGGCGCGACGCGCTGTTGGCCGGACCGTGGCAGCTGCTGCGCTGGTTCGCGCCCGGACAGCCGGAGCGCCACGGCCTCTTCCATCTCGGCGACGACCCGGCCGCGCGCCGCGACGTCGCCGCCGAGCAGCCGGCGCTGGTCGCGTCGCTGGCGGCGCGGATGGAGCAGCTGCTCGCCGGCTTCGACGGCCTCGTGCAGCGCCTCCCGAGCCGCGCCGAGCCGGCGGGCGGGGCGCTCACCGAGGAGCAGCGCGCGACGCTGCGGGAGCTCGGCTACCTCGACGAGTGATCCGGCGGCGCCGGCCGCGGGTCGCGTCGCCGCCCTCCCGGGGGTACGGAACTTTTTTCTAAGGTCGCGCCGCCGGGCAGCCGAAGAGGGGGTCGCCATCTCCCGCGCCGCTCCCGGTGCGGGCCGAGGAGGAGACCGTGGCCAAGTCGCCCGTGCTGGTCGTCGCCCATTTCGATCCCGCCGAGCGGGCGCGCCTCAGCGCGCTCTTCGAGGCGTTCGGCGCGAAGGTCCACGTCGCGGCCGACGGGCCGTCGGCCGCGGCGCTGGCGCAGAAGCACCCGGTCGACCTCGTCGTCGCGTCCTGCATGCTCCCGACGCTCTCCGGCTTCGAGCTCTGCCGCACGCTGCTGGTCCCCGACGACGCGCGCGGCGCGGTCGCGACCGTGCTGCTCGCCGACGCCGACGATCCCTACGTGCGCGCGCGCGCGCGCCACGTCGGCGCGAAGCGGGTCCTCGTCGGCGCGCCGACCGAGATCGACGCGAAGTCGCTGGTCGAGGGCGACTGGAAGAAGGTCGACCCGCTCGAGATCTCGTCGCGCCAGGGCGGCACGTCGCGCAACGACCGCCTCATCCGCGACCTGCTCGATGGCAAGCCCGACGCCGAGGAATCGGTGATGGCGAAGGTGACCGATCCGCTGACCGGCCTGGTGCAGCGCGACTACCTGCGCCTCAAGGTCGAGGAGGAGTGCAAGCGGAGCGCGCGCTACGGCCAGCCGCTCTCGCTGCTGGCCGCCGAGGTGGCGAGCTTCGACCAGCTCGTCGAGAAGCACGGCAAGGCGCTGGGCGAGGAGGCGCTGACCGAGCTGGCGGGCGTCTTCCTCTGCGAGTCGCGCGACGTCGACGTCGCCGGCCGCGCCGGACCGGCGCGCTTCCACATGCTGCTGCCGGCGACGCCGCTCGAAGGCGCGCGCATCGCCGCGAACCGGATCTTCGAGAGCCTCTCGGGCCGCACGCTCCAGGCGGGCGCGCACGAGATCCCGCTCCAGGTGCGCATCGGCGTCGCGGTGGTGCCGGGCGGGACGAAGCAGACCGCCGACGGCCTCGTGCGCGAGGCGGAGGCCGACCTCGCGTCGGCGCAGCTCGGCGGCGACGGCCGCGGGATCCAGCTGCGCGGCGGGACGCCGGTCGAGCCGCTGCCGGCGAAGAAGCGCGACAAGTCGTCGGCGAAGTGACGCGTCACCCGGCGCGCGGCAGGCCGCGGCGCGCACGCTCGGCGGCGATCCGCTCGCGCAACGGCTCGAAGCGCGGCGCCAGCGTGGCGTCGAAGCGCGCAGTTCCCGTGGCGCGCTGCGCCGCGACCTCGCGCGCGACCGTCGCCACCGCCGCGTCGAGCGCGCGCGGCGAGACGAAGCAGGTCTCCTGCGCCAGCGCCGCGAGATGCTCCCGCGCCCGCTCGCAGAGCGAGAGCGCGCCGGCGAAGTTGCCGCGCTGCCAGTGGTGGAGCGCGACCGCCAGCTGGATCAGCGCTTGCAGCAGGTGGCGGCGCGCGCCGACCTCGCCCGACCAGAGCTCCTCGAGCTCCTCGTGCGCCTCGTGGTAGTCGCCCTCGTCGAACAAGCGCAGGCCGGCGACGTAGCGGGCCGTCAGCTCCGACGGCAGGTCGGGCGGATCGGCGGCGCGCGCGTCCTCGCCGTCGCGCGCGTCGCTCATCGCCGGCGCACCAGCTGCTCGCGCTCGCCCGGCCGCAGCACGTCGGCCGCGTCGGCGAGCCAGCGCGCGGCGTCCTGCGGGTAGCCGGCGGTCGGCGCGAGGCCGGGCCGGCGCGCCGCGAAGTGGCCGTTCATGCGGGCGAGGAAGAGCTCGCGCGCGTACTTCGCGAGCACGCTCGCCCACGCGATCGGGAGGTGGTTCTGGTCGCCCGCGACCTCGAACGCGACCTCGATCGCGCGGCCGCCCTCCTGCAGCCGGTAGCGCGACCGCGATGGCTCCTCGACCAGCGTCGTGATCGGCCGCAACGGGAAGAGGTGGCGCAGGAAGTCGCCGTAGTAGCGCCGGCCGCCGAGGCGGTCGACGACGAGCTCGACGTCGCAGCCGGGCGCCGCCGCGACCATCCGTCGCAAGAGCGGCCCCACCTGCGCCAGGACCGCTTCCGCCTTGTTGAGCCCCGCGTCGAAGCAGCCGTTCAGCTCGGGCTCGAGCAGCGGCCGCGCCAGCGCGAGCGCGACGCGCAGGCCGCGGCGCGCGAGCGCGTCGGCGAGGCGTGCGCGCCAGCCGTCGACGACGTCGGCCGCGACCTCGACCGGCAGCGCCGCGCCCTCGCGGTACCACGGCGCGAAGCGGCCGGCGTCGCATTCCTCGCCGACCAACTCCTCGAGCGTCGCGGCGCGCGGCCTCCCCGGCCGCGCGATCGCCAGCGCCGGCAGCTCGAGCGGCGCGAGGCTGCGCCGCCCGCCGCCGAAGAGGCGCTTGCTGTCGTCGACCGCGAGCCGCTGCGCCCCGCGCTCCGGCTCGCGCGCGACGACCTCCGCGAGGGCGCCGCGGAGGTCGCGGGTCGCCTCGTCGGGCCCCGTGAAGAGGGTCGCCCCGAAGCAGAGCGGCCCCAGCGTCGGCCCCAGGCCCGCCTCGTCGATCCCCCCGACCGCTTTCATCGCGGGCCGCCGATCGCCGATAGGGGGGCCATGCGTGTCTTCCTCGCCGCCCATGCCCGCGACCTCTTCGACCAGCTCTCGATCGGCCTCGCCGCGTTCGGCGACGTCGAGATCGACTCGGAGCAGGGCGTCCTCGCGCTCGAGAAGATCCGCCGCTCGGAGTACGACGGGCTGATCGTCGCGCTCGATCCGCAGGCGCCGGAGCACGAGAGCCTGATCGAGCAGGTGCGCCGCGACATGCCGGAGCTCGACATGATCGTGCTCGGCCACGAGTCGGCGCTGACGAAGCTGAAGGAGGACAAGGTGCGCGGTCGCATCTTCGGCCTGCTGAAGCTCCCGCTCGAGCCCGTCGACTTCTTCCGCACGATCCGCCGTCTCCGCGAGCGCCGCGCGCCGGCGCGCGCCGGAGCGGGCGCGCCTCGCCGCGGCGCCTGAGCCGAATCGGCTCAGGAGTGCACGACGGCCGGCGTCCGGCCTGCCGACGATGCCGGCCCGCGCCGCGCGCGCAAGGCGGCATGCGGCGTCCGCGACGCGGCACGCGACTTGTCTTCGTCGCGGCGTGGTCGAACGTCCGGGTTCCAGCCGACGCTCTCGGAGCAGGGTGCCCACCCAGCCGAAGCCGGGCTGCGAACCGAAACACGAGTCGGGGCGGGCTTGCGCTCGCCCCGCTTTCGTTCCGTCACGCGCCGGGCAGCACCATCCCGGTGATGACCCCCTCGTAGACGAGGCGGTCGGCGACGTACGACTGCGTCTCGAAGACGCCGAGGTTCTGCCGCGCCTTGCGGGCGCGCGCCATCAGGACGATCCGGTCGCCCGGCTTCACCGTGCCGCGGAAGCGGACCTCGTCGACGCCGCCGAACGCGAAGAAGCGCTTCTCCTTCTGCATCCGGCTGAAGAGGTAGCAGCAGAGCTGCGCCGCGCTCTCGATCATCAGCACGCCGGGGAAGAGCGGCAGGTTCGGGATGTGGCCGCGATGCCAGAACTCGGCGTGGCCGAGCTGCTTCGAGGCGACCGCGACCTGCGCCTTCTCGTCGTAGTGGAGGATCGCGTCGAGCATCTCGAACTCGAAGCGCTGCGGCACCCACTCGCGGATGCCCTCCTTCCCGACCAGCGGCCGGTCGGGGTGGATCGTCTCGGGCGCGAGGATCGGGGCGCTGGCCGGCATGGCGGTCCCTTCGAGGCCGCGGCCGCCGGCCGACCTCGCGGTCAGCCGCCCGGACGGGGCGCGAGTTCCAGCCGCACCGGGATGTCGCGGAGCGATTCGCCGGCGGCGACGACGATCGTCTCCTCGTGCGGCTGGTAGCCGTTCACCGAGACCTTGAGCTTGTAGCTCCCTTCGCGCACGAATTCGAGCCGCGCGTAGCCCTTCCGGTCGGAAGTGACGTTCCGGACGATCCGGTCGCGGCCGTCGTCAAGCCGCGAATAGAGCGTCGTCCTCGCGCCGGTGACCGGCTGCTCGACCGGGTTGGTCACGACCACCCGCAGCGAGCCGAGCCGCTCGACCACGAAGTCGCGGACCACCTCGGCGCCCGCGTCGAGCCGGAAGGCCCGCTCCTCGGCGAGGCGGTCGCCGAAGAGTTCCGCCCTCAAGCCGTACTCGCCGGGCGGCAGCTTCCAGAAGTTGTAGACGCCCTGCTCGTTGGTCTTCACCAGCCGCTGCATCGGCAGCGGCGCGCCGTTGTCGATGCGCGCCGCGTCGACCTCGAGCTGGATGTCGATGTTGGCGAGCGGCGTCTGGAAGCTGTCGCGCACGACGCCGCGGATGCAGGTGCCGTGCGGCAGGCGGACGACGAGCTCGCCCTCGTACGGGATCTCGATCCGCTTCGTGACCGGCTCGTGCTCGCGGCTCTCGACGACCATCTGGTAGACGCCGGCGATCTGGTGGTCGAGGAAGAGGCGCCCGTTGCGCATGTGGTTGGGCGAGAGCGTCCCCTTCGCCTTCACCGGATCGCCCATCGCTTCCGGGATCATCCACACCTGGAAGTAGTAGACGGGCGCGTCGTCGCCGTCGTTCAGCACGCGGCCGTTCAGCTGGTGGATCGGGCGCGCCTCCGACACGACGCCGCCCGCCGCGCGGACCCGCGCCTTGGCGGCCGAGTCGAGCGCGTCCTGGAAGGTCGCGTCGGTCTTCACCGTCGCCTCGATCTTCGGCAGCGCCTCGACCGGGTCGGGCGATGTCGCGACCGGCGCGTCGTCCTTCGGCGCCGCGTTCGGCGCGACGATCGTCGGACGCTCCGGCTTGCTCCAGAGGAACCAGCCGGCGAAGGCGACGAGCGCGACGGCGAAGACTGCCAGCAGCGGCAGCGCGGCCGAGCGGCCGAGGGACTTCGAGGAGTCAGGGAGCGGTGGCATCGCACCTCGGAATGGAAGCGGGGGAGAGCGGGGGATCGACGCGGTTCCGACCGTGCCGGAGCCGCCATGTTCCCGACGGCGTCGTTTCCGACTGCATCAACCGCCGGGCCGAACCTAGCCCGGCCCGCGGGGCGTCGCAACGTGTGCGCTGGCAGTGGTTTTCGCCGGTCCGACCTATGCTTCCGCCCCGCCCGCGCCCGGCGGTCCCGGCATCGCGGCGCCAGGAGGTGTGCGAACGTGATCGAGGGTCGCGCGGAGGCCGACGCGCCCGAGGAGCCGGTCGAGGCGTCGACCGCCGGCACCCCGACGCCCGTCGAGGTCCTGGCCGACGGGGAGGCCGCGCCCGGCGGCGGCGCCATGCTGCGCCGCGGCGACCGCTTCCCGCCGAACCTCTTCGTGATCGGCGCGCCCGGAGTGGTCGTCTTCCCCGACCTCACCGTCCCGATCGTGCTCAAGGCGGCGTGGGCCGAGCGGACCGTCGTCCAGGCCGCCAGCCAGTCGGAGTTCCTCGGCGTCGTCCCCTTCCGCAAGGGCGAGAGCGAAGAGGCCGACGAAGGCGCCGCGATCGCGACGCCGGCGCAGCTGCTCGAGATGGGCTGCCTCGTCCGGATCCTCCGTTCGCTGCAGATGCCCGACGGCACGCGCACGCTGCTGGTGCAGGGGATCCGCCGCTTCCGCATCGAGAAGTGGCTGCGCACCGAGCCCTACCTGATCGCGAAGGTCGCCTATCCCGACGAGCAGCCGGCGAAGGGCGACGTCGCCGAGGCACTGGTGCGCAACGTCCGTTCGCTGATGCGCCAGCTGCTCGACGGCGCGCAGGCGGGGGGCGAGGCGGCGCAGGAGCTCGGCGTCGCCGTCCTCAACATCGAGCGCAAGGGCGCGCTCGCCGACTTCGCCGCCACCTTCGTCCTCAAGCAGCACGAGCTGCGCGCCGAGCTCCTCGCGACGCTCGACGTGCAGAAGCGGCTCGAGCGCGTGGCCGAGGAGCTCACCCGCGAGCTGCAGATCCTCACGCTCGGCAACAAGCTGCAGGACGAGATCCGCAAGAAGATCGAGAAGCGGCAGCACGAGTTCTTCCTGCGCGAGCAGTTGAAGGCGATCCGCAAGGAGCTCGGCGAGGACCAGGACGAGCGCGGCGTCGAGGTCGAGGACTTCCGCAAGCGGATGAAGGAGCTGGCGCTCCCGCCCGCCGCGAAGGAGCGCGCCGAGGAGGACCTGCGCCGCCTCGCGTCGCTCTCGGCCGACAGCCCCGAGGCGGGCGTCCTGCGCGGCTACCTCGACTGGCTCTTCGCGCTGCCGTTCGGCAAGGAGACGCCCGACGCGCTCGACCTCGCGCGCGCGCGCCGCATGCTCGACCGCGACCACCACGGCCTCGACGAGATCAAGGACCGCATCCTCGAATTCCTCGCGGTGCGCGCGCGCAAGCCCGACCACAAGGGGCAGATCCTCTGCCTGCTCGGGCCGCCGGGCGTCGGCAAGACGTCGCTCGGCCGCTCGATCGCCGAGGCGCTCGGCCGCAAGTTCGTCCGCATCTCGCTCGGCGGCGTGCGCGACGAGGCGGAGGTCCGCGGCCACCGCCGCACCTACGTCGGCGCGCAGCCGGGCCGCATCGTGCGCGGCATGCGGACGGCCGGCTCGATGAACCCGGTCTTCATGCTCGACGAGCTCGACAAGCTCGGCGCCGACTTCCGCGGCGATCCCGGCTCGGCGCTGCTCGAGGCGCTCGATCCCGAGCAGAACGGCAGCTTCTCCGACCACTACCTCGAGGTCGCGCTCGACCTCTCGCACGTCTTCTTCATCGCGACGGCGAACGACCTCGATCCGGTGCCCGGCCCGCTGCGCGACCGCCTCGACGTGGTCGAGCTGCCCGGCTACGTGACCGAGGAGAAGGTGGCGATCGCCTCGCGCTTCCTCCTGCCGAAGCAGCGGCGCGACCACGGCCTCGACGCGAACGCGCTCAAGATCACCCGCCCGGCCCTGACCGCGATCGTCCTCGAGCACACGCGCGAGGCGGGCGTCCGCGGCCTCGACAAGCGGCTCGCCCGCATCTGCCGCAAGGTGGCGCGCACGTTCGTCGAGCGCGACGCCGCGGCCGCGGCCGCCCGGAACGGGAAGAAGCGGGCGAAGGCGACGTCGGAAGCGGGCGTGACCGTCGACGTCGCCGACCTCCCGAGATTCCTCGGCTCCCCGCGCTTCCCGCAGGACCGGCTCCAGCGCCTGCGCCCTGCGGGCGTGGCGATGGGCCTCGCATGGACGCCGGTCGGCGGCGAGATCCTCGAGATCCAGGCGATGGCGATCCCGTCGGCCCGCAAGGGGCTCGAGATCACCGGCATGCTCGGCGACGTGATGCAGGAGTCGGCGCGCATCGCCGTCTCCTACGTGCTGGCCCACGCGCGCGAGCTCGGCATCGAGCGGGCGCTCGGCAAGGAGGACGGGCTCCACCTCCACGTGCCCGCGGGCGCCGTGCGCAAGGACGGGCCGTCGGCGGGCGTCACGATGACGACCGCGATCGTCTCGCTCCTGCTCGGCGCGCCGCTCAAGCCGGGCGTCGCGATGACGGGCGAGATCACGCTGACCGGCCAGGTGCTGGCGGTCGGCGGCATCCGCGACAAGGTGCTCGCGGCGCGGCGGGCCGGCCTGCGCGAGGTGATCCTGCCGGCCGACAACGAGAAGGACGTGGCCGAGATCCGGCCGGCGCTGAAGCGCGGCATCAGGTTCCGGTACGTGCGGACGTATGGTGAGATCCCGCCGCTGGCGTTCGCGCGGCGCGTGGAGCGGAGCGGACGATGAGCTCGAACTGCCGGGACCTGCGCGCGTCGATCGGCGCGGCGGCGCTGCTGCTCGCCGGCTGCGCGAGCGACCCGCCCGAGGAGTCGCGCGAGCCGACTCCGGTCGAGCGCAAGCAGACGCTGCTCCACGCCGCCGACCGCGCGATCCACGTCGTGGTCGAGGACGCCCGCTCCGACCTCGCGCGCATCGGGAACGAGTTCGACGCCGAGGTCGCGGCGGCGCCGCTCTGCTTCGCGCTCGCGGCCGCGGAGCCGGGGCTCGCCCGCTTCGGCGAGCCGGAGCGCGCGGCGCGGATCGAGAGGGTGGAGGCGGCCGCCCACCGCCGCAAGCAGCGCCTCGAGCTCCTGCTCGAGCACTACGAGACGGCGCTCTGGGCCGTCGCGATCGCGGGCGGCGAGCAGGAGCGCGGCGACGCGCTCGGCTCGCGCAGCGGCTACGTCGAGCTCGACCGCAAGGTCGAGGCGGCGCTGCTGCAGTTGGCGCGCGACGTCGACGTCGACGGCGCGGTCCAGGACTCCGAGGCGGCCAGCCGCGACCACGTCGCGCTCGAGCGGCAGATCCGCCACGAGCTGCCGGGCTTCGGCGTCTTCTCGCTCTACAAGTCGTCGCCGGTCCGCGACCTCCTCGGGCGCGAGGACGAGGGGCAGGCGGCCGCCGTCGTCTTCGTCCGCGCGCGGCCCGACTCGATCGCCCCCGATCCGCGCCACGCCGCTTTCGCGTCGCTGCCGCTCTCGTTCGTGCAGGCGGTCCGCCACCACGTCGAGCGCGGCGGGCTGACGCAGACGCGCACCGAATGGCGCCTCGAGCCGGCCGCGACCGACGCGCGCGGCACGCTGCCGCTCGAGCCGGGCGTCGACCCGGCGCTCCACCTCGCGAGCGGGCTGTGCGTCCCGCGCGTCCAGAAGGGCGACCCGTCGTTCCCGTCGCTGGCCGACCACCTGCTGGTCGCCGAGTACCGCACGGCGCTGCGCCGCGACGACACGGGCGAACTGCTGGTCACGATCGGCTGGCAGGTGCGCTGGAACATCGACTTCAAGGGGCGGATGCGCGTGCTCGTCGACTCCGACGACCAGGTGCTGGAGGACGATCCGGTCCTGCCGCGGCTCCTCTCCGCGCCGACCGCCGACGGATGAGGCGCGTGCGCGTCGCGTGGCTGCTGCCGCTGGCGCTCGCGGCGTCGCGCTGCGGGCCCGACGGCGCGACCGGACCCGCGGGCACGGGCACGGGCGCGGCGAAGCGCGCCGACGAGCGGCCGCTCCGCGACTTCCCGCTCGAGACGCCAGTGGCGGGCGACGCGGCGGCGGCGGCGAAGCACGTCGCGGCGGCGCGCCAGGCGGTCGGGCTCGGCCATCCCGACGTCGCGAAGCAGTCGTTGCAGGCGGCGCTCGCGGCCGATCCGGCCAACCTCGAGGCGCTGCTGCTGCGCGGCACGATCGGGCTGCAGAAGAGCTTCGCGTGGGAGCCGATGCAGGCGCTGACCGCCTTCCGGCTCGCGCGCCTCGTCGATCCCGCGTCGCTGCCGGCGCGCATCGGCGAGGCGAACGCGCGCGTCGCGCTCGAGGACGACGCCGGCGCGGCCGCGCTGCTGCAGGAGCTGGCCGACGACGAGGCGGCGGGACGGACGAAGCCGACGGAGGAGCAGCGCGGCCTCGTGCAGCGCGGCCTCGGGCAGGTGGCGCTGCGCGGCGGCCGCTTCGAGGAGGCGCTGCGCCACGCCGACGCGGCGCTGGCGATCCGGCCGACCGACCGCGCGTCGCTGACGCTGCGCGCCGAGGTCCTCGAGCGGCTCGGCAAGCTGCCCGAGGCGGTCGCGTCGCTCGACGTCGCGCTCCGCCAGCGGCAGGACGACTCGACGCTCCACTTCGCGATGGCGCGGCTGCAGCGGAAGCTCGGCGCGACCGGCGAGGCGGAGCGCCACGCCAAGGCGTACCAGTCGCTGCTGCCGTTCGAGGAGGACGGCTCGACGTCGTTCCGCACCGACTGGCCGCGGCGCATCGGGTTGCGGCGCGACCTCGTCGCCGCCTGCCCCGAGTTCAAGCGCGGCCGCCACCTGCTGGTGCGCGAGCTGCTGGGCGGCAAGGAGTTCGCCGCGGCGCGCGCCGAGTGCGACGCGCTCCTGGCCGCCGACGCCGCCGACTCGGAGGCGTGGTTCCTCCAGGCGAAGGCGCTCGCGGGCCTCGGCGACTACGCCGGCGCGCGGCGAGCGGCCGATGAGATGGCGAAGACCGGCAAGGTGGCGCCGCCGGTGCACGAGGAGCTGCTGCGGGAGATCGAGAAGACCGCGAATGGGGGGAAGTGAGAGGCGGGTCGCGCGCGTCCGGCAGCCAGTGCCGGCGGCGTGGGCGATCACCTGCGCAGCGCTCCTCGCCGCGTGCAGCGGCGCGGAGGAACCTGCCGCGGCGGCCGGCCGTTTCACGCAGCGCGGCGCGACGAGCGGCGTCGACTTCGTCCTCGACCACGGCGGCTGCGGCGCGAAGGAGTTCACCGAGATCGTGGTGGGGGGCGTCTCGCTCCTCGACTACGACGGCGACGGCGACCTCGACCTCTTCTGCGCGCAAGGCGCCGCGCTCACGGGCCGCGTCGTCGCGGCGCCGCTGCGCGACGCGCTCTATCGCAACGACGGCGGCTGGCGCTTCACCGACGTGACCGAGGCGGCGGGCGCGTGGGACCTCGGCTACACCTACTCGGCGTCGTGCCCCGACGTCGACGGCGACGGCGACCTCGACCTCTTCCTCTGCAACTACGGCCGCAACACGCTGCTGGTGAACGACGGGCAGGGGCGCTTCGCCGACGTGACCGAGGCGTCCGGCCTCGCCGACGCCGAGTGGTCGGTCTGCGCCGCCTTCGTCGACCTCGATCGCGACGGCGACCTCGACTGCTACGTCGGCAACTACGTCGACTACGACGTCGCCACCGCGAAGCCGTGCGGCGCCTCGCTCGGCGCGCCCGACCACGACTACTGCCACCCCGACAACTTCCGCGCCGCGCCCGACCAGGTGCTGCGCAACGACGGCGGCCGCGACGGCGCGGTCCGCTTCGTCGACGTGACCGCCGACGCGGGCGCGGTCGACTCGATCGGCAAGGCGCTGGCGATCGTCCCGACCGACTACGACGGCGACGGCGACCTCGACCTCTTCGTCGCCAACGACCACGTGCCCAACTTCCTCTGGCGCAACGACTCGCCTCGAGGCGGCCCGATCCGCCTCGTCGAGGTGGGCGGCGAGGTCGGCGTCGCGCAGGACGGGCAGGGCAAGAACGAGTCGTGCATGGGCAGCGACGCCGCCGACGTCGACCGCGACGGCGACTTCGACCTCTTCACCGTCAACATGGCGATGGAGACCAACACGCTCTGGGTCAACGACGGCGGCTGGTTCGTCGACGACACCGACCTCGCCGGGCTCGGCGCCGAGTCGTACCTCTGGGTCGGCTTCGGGGCGAAGTTCCTCGACCAGGACTTGGACGGCGAGGTCGACCTCCTCATCGCCAACGGCCACGTCCTCGACCGCGTCGCGTCGTTCGACCCGCACCAGAGCTTCGCGCAGCAGGCGCAGCTCTACCGCGGCAAGGGGCGCGGGAAGTTCGAGCGGATCAGCCAGCAGGGCGGGCCCTACTTCGAGGAGAAGCACGTCGGGCGCGGGCTGGCGACCGGCGACCTCGACGGCGACGGCGACGTCGACGCGGTGATCGCCCACTGGCAGGAGCGGCCCGAGCTGCTGGAGAACGGCGCGCGGCGCGACGGCCGCGGGCCGGAGTGGATCGGCGTCGACCTGCGCGGCAAGGGCGGCAACACGCGGGCGATCGGGGCGCGCGTCGAGTGCGCCACCGGCGACTTCAAGCAGCTCGACGAGGTGCGCGGCGTCGGTTCCTACGCGGCGTGGAACGACACGCGCCTCGTCTTCGGCCTCGCGGGTCGCGCCGGTCCCGTCGCGCTGAAGATCCGCTGGCCCGACGGCACCGTCGAGCAGCGCGACGGCCTCGCGCGCGGCCGCTACCACCGGATCGAGCAGCGCTGAGCGTCTCAGGTCACCGGCAGGCCGCTCGCGACGAGCTGTTCCGGCTCGCCGCGCAGCAGCTGCGTCGCCGCCTCGAAGACCTGGCGCACCGTGATCTCCTCCATGCAGAGGACGTCGGGGCAGGTCCGGCGAGAGCACGGGCTGCAGGGGAGCCACGTGTGCACGACCCGCAGCGGCGCGAAGCGCGGACCGTAGAGGGCTGGATCCTTCGGTCCGTAGAGCGCGGCGACCGGCGTGCCGACGAACGCGGCGAGGTGGAGCGCCGCCGAGTCGCTGGCGACGACGACGCGCGCCCGCTGCAGCAGCGCGGCGAGTTCGGTCAGCGACTTCGTCCGCGGCGCGAGGCGCGCGCCGCCCTGCTTCGCGAGCTCGACCACGCCGGCGGCGAGCGGCTCCTCGCCCGGTCCGTAGCTCACCAGCGTCGGCAGCCCGTGGCGCTGCGCCAGCAGGTCGGCGAGGTGGGCGAAGCGGTCGGGCCGCCACCGCTTGAAGGCGCCGAACTTCGACGTGCCGGGATGGAGCATCGCGAAGGCGCCGTCGGCGAGGCCGAGCGCGGCGAGCTCGCGCGCCGCGAAGTCGCGCGCCGCGTCGGGGATCGCCAGCGTCGGCGCGACCGCCGTCTCGCCGATCTCGGGCGCGAAGGCGCGCGCGAGCGCGAGCGCCTGCTCGATGCGATGGCGCGCGCCGGGCGGCGGCGCGACCCGCTCGCGCGCGGCGAGCCAGCTCCCCTCGCGCGCGACGGGCGCCGCGAAGCCGAGCTTGCGGCCGCCCCGCGCCAGCAGCGCATGGACGCCGCTCTTCAGGTTGCCCTGGAAGTCGAGGACGGCGTCGTAGCGCGTCGCGCGCAGCGCGGCGGCGTGGCGGAGCGCCGCGGCGGCCGCCTGCGGCCAGCGCAGCGGGTTCCTCGCCTGGCGCGACAGCTCGCCGCGCCGCCAGACGATGCGGCGGCGGACCCAGGGTACGAGGTCGAGCAGCGACGCGGCGCGCTCCTCGACGACCCAGTCGATCGCGAGATCGGGGCGGGCGCGATGGAGCGCCTCGACCGCCGGCAGCGTGAAGAGGACGTCGCCGAGCGCGGAGAGGCGGATGACGAGGAGTTGCGCCGCGGCCATCATGTCGCGCGGGATACCCGATGAAGGAGGGGAGCGACAAGCACGACGTCGTCGAGCGGCGCACGGCCGACGGCCGCGTCACGCTCCTTGCGCCCGCCGCGCGCCTCGACGCGGCGCTGGCGGCGGGGCTCCTCTCGGAGCGCGAGCTCGCGGCGTGCGACGGCGCGAAGGTGACCGAGTTCGGCGGTCGCGGCGCGCCGGTGGTGGTGCCGGTCGGCGGCGAGCGGGCGATCGCGAAGGCGCTCGGGCGCGGCGGGCTCGCGGGCCGCCTCCTGCGCGACGGCTTCGACTCGCCGCGGCGGTTGCGCGAGCTCGTCGAGGTGCAGCTCGAGATCGAGCGGCGCGGCGTCGCGGTGGCCCCCTTCGCCTTCGCGCGCATCCGCCGCGACGGCGCCTCGGGCCGCCACGTGCTCGAGTTCGCGACGATCGAGCAGCGGGGCGCGCGCGACGCCGCCGCGCTGCTGGCCGACGCGACGCTGCCCGCGAGCGAGCGGCGCGCGCTGCTGCGGGCGGCCGGCGCGGTGGTCCGCTCGCTCCACGCGGCCGGCGTCGTGCACGCCGACCTGAACGCGAAGAACCTCCTGCTGGCGCGCGCGCCGCCGCGCGCGTGGCTGATCGACTTCGACAAGTCGCGCGCCGGCGCGCCGCTGCCGCCGCTCGCGCGCGCGGCGCTCGGCAACGTCGCGCGCCTGCTGCGGAGCGCGGAGCAGCTGCGGCTGCTCGGCGCGGCGGTGGGGGCGCGAGAGCTCCTCGCCTTCGCGCACGGCTACCTCGCCGCGGCGGCGCGCGAGGCGGGCGGCGCGCCGCGCCGGCGCGCCTGGTGGGGGGCGGTCGCCGCGGAGTGGCGCCGCTCGATCGCGTTCCACCGC
>Ga0315910_10001569_pt1 | contig 20822 bp, 12 predicted proteins | sample EdamamesoilMG_FD_204470 | JGI IMG/M metagenome (GOLD analysis project Ga0315910, IMG submission 204470) | Garden soil microbial communities collected in Santa Monica, California, United States - Edamame soil | ecosystem: Environmental > Terrestrial > Soil > Garden | place: USA: California...
CGCGCCAGCGCATGACTGACTCCGCGGATGCGTTGCGGGGAACGATATCATGCGCCCCGCATGCTGCGATCGCGACTTCCCGTCGGAGAAATCCTTCCCGAGCTCATGGCGCGGCTGGCCGAAGGGCGCAATGCGGTGCTGGTGGCGCCGCCGGGCGCGGGCAAGAGCACCGTGGTGCCGCTGGCCCTGCTGGAGCAGCCCTGGGCGAGCGGCCGGCGCCTGCTGTTGCTGGAGCCACGACGCCTCGCCGCACGTGCAGTGGCGGCGCGCATGGCCTCGGCACTGGGCGAGTCCGTGGGCGAGACCGTGGGCTACCGAATGCGGCTGGACACACGCGTCAGCGCGCGCACGCGGCTCGAGGTGGTCACCGAGGGCATCCTCACCCGCATGCTGCAGGGCGACCCCGAGCTCGAGGGCGTGGCCGCGGTGATCTTCGATGAATTCCACGAGCGCAGCCTGCAGGCGGACCTGGGACTGGTCCTGTGCCGCGAGGCGCAGGAATCGCTGGGCCTGCCGCTGAAGCTGCTGGTGATGTCCGCCACGCTCGATGCCGCGGCGGTGAGTGCGCGGCTGGGCGACGCGCCCATCATCCAAGCCACGGGCCGCGCCTTTCCGGTGGACATCCACTACCTCGGCCGCAACCTGCCGGCGCTGCCCGAACTGCGCACGCTGTCACCGCGCGACATCGACCGCCTCGCGCAGCAGGTGCGGCAGGTGATCGACAGCACCGAAGGCGATGTGCTGGTGTTCCTGCCCGGTGCTTCCGAGATCCATCGCTTGCGCGCGCAGCTGGATTCTTCGGGCATTCAAGGACTGGTCGTGCATGCGCTGTATGGCGAGATGCGGCTGGAGGCGCAGCAGGAGGTGCTGGAGCCGGCGCCGCGCGGACGGCGCAAGGTGATCCTCTCCACCAACATCGCCGAGACCAGCCTCACCATCGATGGCGTGACGGTGGTGATCGACACCGGCCTCGCACGGCGTTCGCTGTTCGATCCGGGCACGGGAATGGAAAGGCTGGTGACGGTGCGCGTCTCGCAGGCTTCGGCTGCGCAGCGCGCCGGCCGTGCGGGCCGCACCGCGCCCGGCAGTGCGTGGCGGCTGTGGGGCGAGGGCGCACAGGCGGCGCTGGCAGCACAGACTCCGCCGGAAATTCTCACTTCGGATCTGGCGCCGCTGGCGCTGGAACTCGCGAAGTGGGGCACGCGGGACGTGCAGCGCATGCCGTGGATGGATGCGCCACCGGCGGCCTCGCTGGCGCAGGCGCGCGATCTGCTGCGGCGACTGGAAGCGATTGATGATGGACTTGCGATCACGGCCACCGGCCGCGCCATGCTCGAGACCGGACTGCATCCGCGCCTGGCGCACATGCTGGTGCGCGCGCGTGGGACGGCGCTGGGCCCGCTGGCTGCGAGTCTCGCGGCACTGCTTTCAGAGCGCGACCTGCTGCGCGCCGCGCGCGATCCCGATGTGCGCACACGACTGGAGCTGTTGCGCGGCAGCCAGCGCGGTGCCGATGCGGCGTCGCTGTCGCGGGTGCGGGAACTGGCGCGCCGGCTCGGCGGCGGCAGATCTGCCGACGCACTGGATGATTCGCGCGCGGGCGAGGTGCTGGCATGGGCGTATCCGGACCGTGTCGCGCAGCTGCGCGCAGGTTCGGGTGGTGCGGCGGGGCAGCGCTACCTGCTGGCGAACGGACGCGGCGCAGTGCTGGAGGAGGCCTCCACCCTCACCGGCTCGCAGTGGATCATCGCGCTCGACATCGACGATGCCGAAGGCGCGGAGGCGCGCATCCGACTTGCAGCTCCGCTCACGATTGCGCAGCTGGAGGCCGCGCTGGCCTCGCTGATCAAGGAGGGTGTCGAGACCGACACCGATCCGCGCACTGGGGCACCGCGCGCGCGGCGCATCCGCCGCCTCGATGCGCTGGTGCTGGAGGAGCGTCGCGTCGAGCTGGCACCGGAGGCGCGCACCGCGGCCCTGCTGCAGCAGGTGCGCAATGCGGGTCTCGATGCATTGCCCTGGGGAGAGTCAGGCCGGCGCCTTCGCGCGCGGCTGCGCTTCGTCGCCGACCATGAACGCGCCGGCGAGCTGGAACTGCCGGCCAGCGACGATGCGGCACTGCTGGCGCAGCTGGAGGAATGGCTGGGCCCCTGGCTGAACGATGTCTCGCGCCTGGAGCAGCTGAGTGATGGTGTGCTCACCGAGGCGCTGCTGGCGCGCTTCAGTCATGCGCAGCGCCGGCAGTTCGAGGCCTTCGCGCCTACGCATGTGACGGTGCCTACGGGATCGCGCATCGCCATCGACTACGAGGATGACAATGCGCCATGTCTGGAAGTGCGCATGCAGGAAGTCTTCGGCCTGGCCGATACGCCGCGCATCGCAGGCGGGCGTGTGCCGCTTACCTTGAAACTGCTGTCACCGGCGCGCCGCCCGATGCAGATCACGCGCGACCTGGCCGGGTTCTGGCGCGGCAGCTATGCCGAGGTACGCAAGGACATGCGCGGCCGCTACCCGAAGCACTACTGGCCGGAGAATCCGCTGGAAGCCGAGGCGGTGCGCGGCACGCGCCGCCGCACCTGAAGCGATCGCCTCAGTTCGGACTCGGCACTCCCGGCCCATCCGGCGGATAGCGCCGGAACAGCGGCAGCGCCTCCATCTGCGCCGACAGGCGATCGAGTTTCGGATGCAGCGTGGGCGAGACCTCGCCCGGCAACAGGGCCTGCACGCATTGCCAGACGATCGCAGACCAGATGGTGGCGTGATCGAGGATGTTGTCATCCACGCCTCCCTGCACGGCAGGCGTCAGCTTCTCGAGTGCATGGAAGGCCGCGCCGAACTGGCCGCGCACGCGCTGCATCCAGGGCTCATGCCGCGCCTCCGGCGGGCGCAGCTGCGTCTCGTACACCAGCTGCACGAACTTGTCGCAGGCGGCGCTGGCATACGACACGGCGCGGAACTGCAGCAGCCGCTGCTGCGGATCCGGATGCCATAGAGGCGAAGGCCTGCCCAGTGTCGCTTCCACGTACTGCAGGATCAGCGCGGACTCCATCAGGATGCCGCCATCGTCGCAGATCAGCGTGGGCGCCTTCACCACGGGGTTGATCTGCTGGAAGCGCGTGAAGGTGCTGAACACCGACACGGCCTCGTGCTCGAAGGACACACCCAGCACGTCGAGGCATATCGCCACGCGCCGCACATAGGGGGAATCCAGCATTCCAATCAGCTTCATCGCCATGTCTCGTGTCCCGTCCGCTAGAATGGGTGGATGCTGTACTCCAAGGCCATCCACCTGCTGTTCATCATCTCCTGGATGGCGGGCATTTTCTATCTGCCGCGCATCCTCGTGCACTATGTGGAAGGCCGGACGGCCGGCGAGGATGTGCGCCGCCTGCAGGTGATGGCGCGCAAGCTCTACCACTTCACCAGCATGATGGGCGTGCTGGCCATCGTTTCGGGACTGTGGCTGTGGCTGCGCTTCGGGTTCGGCGGCGGGTGGATCCACGCCAAACTGCTGATGGTGGCGCTGCTGGTGGCGTACCACGTCTCGATGCGGGTCTACACGAAACGCATGCTTGCCGGTGGCAAGCTGCCATCCTCCACCACGCTGCGCTGGTACAACGAACTGCCGCTTCTGATCCTGCTAGCCATCCTGTGGCTGGTGGTGCTGAAGCCGTTCTGACCGCGGCTCGGTGCCGTTGCCCACGTGCATGAAGAGCGCATTCAGCACGATGGCCGAGAGGGCACCCAGCGTGATGCCGCTGCCGAAGAGGATCGACAGCCAGGCGGGGACCGCTCCCGCCACGAAGGGCTGCGCCGTGCACAGCATCGCCAGTCCCAGGCTGGTACCCACGATCACCCCGTTGCGGTGATCATCGAAGTCCACCCTGGCCAGGGTCTGGATGCCCACCACGGCCACGGCCGCGAACATCGCCAGTGCCGCGCCGCCCAGCACGGGATGCGGTATGCCGGCCACGATGGCAGCGGCCTTCGGCAGTGAGCCGAGCACGATCATGATGACGCCCGCGGCGGCTACCACCCAGCGGCTGCGCACGCCGGTCATGCGCACCAGGCCCACGTTCTCGGCGAAGCAGGTATAGGGAAAGGAGTTCAGCACGCCGCCGATGGTTGTGGCGAGGCCATCGGCGCGCACGGCCCGCGCGATGTCCCCGCCAGCGATCGGCTTGCCCACGATGGCGCCCGCCGCGTACACGTCGCCGGTGGTCTCCACCATGGTGATGAGCATCACCACGCACATCGAGATGATGGCCATCAGGCTGAACGTCGGAATGCCGAAATAGAACGGCGTCGTGAATCCCACCAGCGGCGCGTCCGCCACCGCCTCGAAATGCGCGTCACCGAGCAGCCAGGCCACCAGCGTTCCGGCCACCAGGCCGATCAGCACGGCAATGGTGCCGAGAAAGCCGCGGAAGATCCGCTGCACCGCCACGATCAGCAGCAGCGTGCCCATGGCATAGGCGAGATTGCGCGCCAGCACCGGATTCTGGATGGCGTTCGGCCCCAGGCCTTCGACCACATCGTTCGCGGCCACCGGCAGCAGCGCTATGCCGATCACGAGGATCACCGTGCCGGTGACCACGGGCGGAAAAAAGCGCACCAGCTTTGCGAACCACGGCGCCACGAAGAATGTGGCGAGGCCCGCGACGATCACTGATCCGTATATGGACAGCAACCCGTCCGTGCCTCCGCCGGCGGCGATGCCGATGGCGATCATCGGGCTGACCGCGGTGAAGGTCACGCCCTGCAGCAATGGCAGCCGCACTCCGATCTTCGGTCCGATGCCGACGGACTGGATCAGCGAGGCAATGCCGCAGGTGAACAGGTCGGCGTTGATGAGATGGATGAGTTGTTCGGTGGAAAGCCCCAGCGCATTGGCGACGAGTATCGGCACCAGCACGGCACCAGCGTAGAAGGCGAGCACGTGCTGCAGTCCGTAGGTGGCGAGGCTCGGCAGTGGCAGGACCTCATCGACAGGATGCACCGTTGTCGTTTCGATCTTCCTTCCGGTCGGGAATGTGGCGGTATTCATGGCACCTGCGCATGCGTGAAGGAATGACTTGATGCCTGCGATGTTTATCACGAAAGAACACGGCATGCAGGAATGCGATGTGCCTGTGACATTTCGGTGCGAGGAGTGAAGACACTGCCTCATGCGTGATCAGCGGGTCGTTGGCGATTTCAACCAACATGCGTTGCCGGCCGCATACACGCAAGCCGCGCCGCATGCATCGCCGATCCATGAGCTGTGCACGCTTCTTGCATTTGTGTGCAGTGAGGGAGTGCTTCCAATCGTCCCCGCGCAACACACAAGGAATCACAATGCGTCCCAAGGATCCTCTCCGTTCCGAGATCCGCGACAAGCAGATCCTGCCCCTGGTGTCTGCAGTGGTTGCGCTCTGCATCGGCGCGCATGCGGTCGCGTCGGAAGCGGAGATGGAGCTGGAAGAGGTCGTGGTGCAGGGCGACCGCCTGAACGTGATGCAGACCGACCCGGTGGACTCGGTGTTCGGCTTCGGCAAGAAGGTGGATGAGACGCCGCGTGCCCTCACCACCATCAGTGCCGAACTCCTGGAACAGACCATCATTACCGAGATCGACGACCTGGTGGCGATGACGCCGGGTTCCTTCACGCAGTCGTTCTTCGGCGTGGCAGGTTCGCTGGACGTGCGCGGCAATCCCGGCGAGACCTATTTCCGTGGCGTGAAGCGCATCGACAACCCGGGCAACTATCCGACGCCCATCGGAGCCAGCGACCGCATCGACGTGGTGCGCGGACCTGCCTCACCCATCTACGGTCCGTCCAAGGTCGGCGGCTACCTCAACTTCGTTCCCAAGTCCGCCCGTGCTTCCAATGGACGTTACCTGGGCGGCGCGATCGGCGGTGTGGGCGCCACTTTCGGCAGTTACGGCAAGCGCGTCATCAATGCCGAGTTTGGCGGGCCGATGAACCTGGGTGGCAAGGAAGGCGGCTACTACCTCTATGGCGAATCCGAGAACTCGGACAGCTACTACGAGAACACGAGCACGGACCAGACCATCGTTCAGGCGTCGTTCGACTTCGAACTCGGCGACAACTGGCGCACCGAGTTCGGCGGGATGTACCAGTACTTCAAGGGCAACCAGGTCGCGGGCTGGAACCGCCTCACCCAGGACCTGATCGACAATGGCACCTATATCACCGGAAGCCCCTCGTCCCTGGATACGGACGGCAACGGCCTCCTCGATCCGGACAATGCCGACGCCGCCAATGGCGGCAACGGCCTGTTCTCCTACTACTTCGGTCCGGGCTGGGATCCGGCGAGCATCCCGGATCACCAGCTGACCTCGGTGGGCACCACGAAGCTCAAGAGGAGCCAGGTGCTCGTGCAGGATGACGACAACCTCGAGGACGATGTCGTGACGCTGTACTTCGACCTGATCGGCAGGTTCGACAGCGGCTGGAATGTCCAGAACAAGATGTTCTTCGAATCGCTGAAGAACACCAACGAGAACGCGTATGGATTCTCGCAGTATGCCGACACCTGGGTCGTGGAGAACCAGCTGCTGTTCGCAGTGGGCAGAGAGCTCGGTGCCGTTGAGGCGAATTTCCAGTTCGGACCTTCGATCCGCTACCAGGACTTCGAGCACGGCGACGACTGGTTCTACGAATACTTCGATCGCCGCGACCTGAGCCTGGGCGCCCTTGGCGGCTCACCGGTCGACCGGCGCAGCATGTCCACGCGCGGACAGATGCCCTATGTGGCGCTGACGGTGGGGCGATTCATCGACTACGGCGCGGCATTCCTCACCGACCTGACGTTCTTCGAGAAGCTGAACTTCGTCGGCGGAGCGCGTTACGACTACATCGACATGAAGAGCGAGATCCCCGCCGGCACCTCGTTCAACCCGGCGGAAGTGGCCAGGGACAAGGACGGTGCCTTCTCCTGGTCGGTCAGCCTGTCGTACGAGCTGCCGGGCGGAATCCGGCCTTATGCCACCTATGCCGAGCAGTCCACGCTGATCCTGGGCCAGGGCGGCCAGATTCCCATCGGCAACCTCGCCAGTGGCGATGCGATCGGCGCATCGCAGCTGATGGAGTTCGGCGTCAAGGGCACATTCCTGGACAACAAGCTGTTCGCGGCCATCGACTACTTCGACCAGGAGCGCGTGGACTACAACGCCCAGGACGTGGTGACCAACAACTCCACCCGGTCCAAGGGCGTGGAAGGCGAGTTGCGCTGGGTGGTCAATGACGCACTCACCGTGACCGGCGCGTACACCCACATCGAAGTGACCAATCTCGGTCCGCTCGCCGACTTCCAGTTCAGCTTCTTCGGCGCACAGGACCTCATCAACGCGGGCTACGATCCGCATGTCGGCTTCGGCGGCACCATCGGTACCGACCTGGTGCTGGACGATCACCGCAAGGCCGGCATACCGGAGAACACCTACAGCCTCAACCTGCTGTTCGGCTTCGACAAGCTGCTGCCAGGCCTGTCCGGTACGATCAGTGCCAGTCACGTGGATTCGGTGTGGTCCGGCTATTCGAAGTCCGTGCGGCTGCCTTCGTACACGCTGGTCAATGCAGGCGTGCGCTATGCACGCGGTTCCTGGGCGGTGGGCGTGCAAGGCAAGAACTTGATGGACGAGACCTATTTCCGATCGAATTTCCCGGACCTGTTCGGATCGTCGGTGGTGCTGCCGGAACTGCCCCGCACGGTGCTCGTGACGGCGGACTACAGGTTCTAGCAGCGAGGTAACCATGCTTGCACGACTGATCGCGCCGCTCGTCGTGGCGGCCCTTCTCCACGCCTGCACGAAACCTGCACCACAGGCGGCCACGCAGGAGCCCGTCGAAGTCCGCGCCGTCATCGTCACGATGTTCGAGATCGGCGAAGACAGCGGGGATACCGCCGGCGAGTTCCAGCTGTGGAAGGAGCGCCAGAACCTCACCCAGCGCTACGAGTTCGCGCATCACCACGACCTGTTCTTCAATCCGCAGACCGGCGTGCTGGGCATGGTCACCGGCATGGGCAGCGTCAACTCGGCCTCGGCCGTGATGGCGCTGGCGCTGGATCCGCGCTTCGATCTCTCGAAAGCCTACTGGCTGGTCGCCGGCATTTCGGGTGTCGACCCCGAAGATGCCTCCATAGGTTCGGCTGCCTGGGCGCAGTGGCTGGTGGATGGTGACCTGGCGCACGAGATCGATCCGCGCGAGATCCCGGCGGACTGGAAGACGGGCTACTTCGCCCGTGGCACCAAGGGGCCGAACGACCCGAAACGGCCGCCAGTCGACGGCGAGGCGTTCGAGCTCAACCCGGGCCTGGTGCAATGGGCGTACGAGAAGACCAAAGAAGTGGATCTCGGCGACAGCGCCCAGCTGAAGGCCACCCGCGACAAGTTCACCGGCCACCCAGAAGCGCGCAAGCCGCCCTTCGTGCTGAAGGGAGACCAGCTCTCGGCGATGACCTTCTGGCATGGCGCCATCCTCAATGAATGGGCCAACCAGTGGACCCGCTTCTGGACCGAGGGCAAGGGCAACTTCGTCACCTCCGCGATGGAAGACACCGGTACGTTCGCTTCGCTCGACTATGCCTCGCGCACGGGCAAGGTCGACAGGAACCGGGTGCTGGTGCTGCGCACGGCCAGCAACTACACCATGCCGCCGCCCGGCGTGACCGCCGCGGCCCACCTGCTGGCCGAGAACGAAGGCTATGCTGGCCTCGAGGCGTCGGTGGAGGCCGCCTATCGTGTCGGATCGGTAGTGGTCGACGAGATCGTGGCCCATTGGGACCAGTACAAGGACCAGATTCCCGCCGCCGCACCGTGAAGACACTGCTGGTGCGCGGCATCCACACGCTCGTCACCATGGACGAGCGGCGCCGGGAGCTGCGCGATGCGGCGATGCTCGTCGACGGCAATGTCATCCGTGGCGTCGGCCCGGCAGCCGAGTTTGCGCAGGTCGACACCGACCAGGTGCTGGACCTGAAGGGGCGGCATCTGGTGATGCCCGGCCTGGTCAACACCCACCATCATTTCTACCAGCACCTGACGCGGGCACTGCCGGCCGCGCAGGACGCCTCGCTGTTCGACTGGCTGCGCACGCTGTATCCGGTGTGGGCCCGCATCACTCCCGGGGGCATCTACGCCAGCGCCAGGCTGTGCGCGGCGGAACTGATCCTGTCCGGTTGCACCACCGCCAGCGACCATCTTTATATCTTCCCCAATGGCGCCACGCTCGAGGATGAGATCCGCGGCGTTGCCGAGCTTGGCCTGCGCTTCCACGCCAGCCGCGGCAGCATGAGCGTGGGCGAGAGCCTTGGCGGGCTGCCGCCGGACTCGCTGGTCGAAACAGAAGATGCCATCCTTCGCGACAGCCGTCGCGTGATCGAGGCCTGGCACGACAATTCGCGGCACGCGATGCTGCGCGTGGCGCTGGCGCCGTGTTCGCCCTTTTCCGTCTCGCGCGAGCTGATGCGCGAATCGGCGGCCCTGGCGCGCAGCCATCCCGGCGTCCGCCTGCACACGCACCTGGCCGAGAACGGCGATGATGTCCGCTACAGCCGCGAACACTTCGGCATGACTCCGGCGCAGTTCGCCGAGTCGGTGGACTGGCTGGGTGATGACGTCTGGCACGCGCACTGCGTCTGGCTCGACGAGGACGGCATGCAGCGTTTCGCCCGCTCCGGTACGGGCGTGGCGCATTGTCCCTGCAGCAACATGCGGCTGGCCAGCGGCCTGGCACCGCTGCGCGCCATGCTGGATGCCGGTGTGCCCGTGGGGCTGGGTGTCGATGGCGCGGCTTCCAACGATGCGTCCCATCTGCTGCAGGAGGCGCGCCAGGCCATGCTGGGTGCGCGCGTCCGCGAAGCACGCGCCGATACACTGTCGGTGCGACAGGTGCTCGAACTGGCGACCCGCGGCGGCGCGCGCGTGCTGGGTCGCGATGACATCGGCGTGCTGGCGCCCGGCATGTCCGCGGACTTCATAGCCATCGATCTGGATCGCCCGGCGCTGGCCGGCGCGCTGCATGACCCGGTCGCGGCGCTGCTGCTGTGCCACGTCGATCGCGTGGACTACAGCTACATCAATGGACGATGCGTGGTCGACGCCGGCCAGCTCACCACGGCGGAGTTGCCGGTGCTGGCAGAACAGGTCAACGATGCCGCTGAAGCGTTACTGACGCCTGCGCGCAGCTGAACATGTTCCGCCACGGTGCGTGACGCGCGCCGCGATGTTCCAGTTTGTGGCCGTGGCATCCGTGGTCGCATCAATTGTTTGGTGCTACAGCTGCGCGCGGGCACGCCAGTTGGCGGGCGCCGATGCAAACGCTGGCAACGCTGTCGCGCCATCGCATGGGCATGCTTCTTGCTCCCTTCCTGTCCATGGTGGGCGGATCGGGCAGGCTGCAGCGTCATCGTGCAGGAGTATCGCGCGCGGCAGTGGTTGTCGCGGCATGCCTGCTGTCCGCTCCGGCCGCGGCTGGCGACACGACTTCGCCACACTCCGGTGCCGCGCATGATTCGCTGCAGTTGATCGACTCCTACTGCACGGGCTGCCACGACGACGAGTACCTTTCCGGCGGGTTGAGCTTCACCGGCATCGATACCACGGAGCCGGGCGAAGGCCGCAACCTCGATACGTGGGAGAGAATCCTGCGCATGACGCGCGGCGGGCAGATGCCGCCGCGCGACAGCGAGCAGCCGGCAACGGACCAGCGCGGGAAGTTCACCGCGTGGCTGGAAGGCAGCCTCGATGCGCATGCCGTGGCCCATCCGGATCCTGGCCGCGCCACCCTCCGCCGCCTCAATCGCGGCGAGTACGCGAACGCCGTCCGTGACCTGCTGGCGCTGGAGGTCGACGTGCGCGACCTGCTGCCGGCCGATGACTCCGGCTACGGCTTCGACAACATCGCCGACCTGCTGGCAGTGTCCACCACCCTGATGGACCGGTACCTCACGGTGGCCGGCCGCATCAGCAGGCTGGCCGTGGGCCGGACGCCGCCCGACCCCAGGGTCACCAGCTACGTGGTTCCCAAGGACGGGTCCATCATGAACCAGGGCATTCCCTCCTGGGACGAGCGCGCCAGCGATGCGCTGCCGCTGGACTCGCGCGGCGGCGCGGCCTTCGCCTTCTACGCGCCGCACGATGCCACCTACGAAATCAGCGGCTGGCTCAACGCCAACACCAACAATGAGGTGGACCGGCTGCCGGAGAATCGCGTGAGCCTGCGCGTGCGCCTCGATGCCGGACCGCACAGCATCGGCGTCACCTTCCGCAGGCAGCTGCGGCTGGACGAGTCGGTGCAGGTGCATCGCAACGACATCGACTATGTGCCCATGCCCACGCGGGTGGCCGAGCCGCTGCAGCTGCTGTTCGTGGTCGACGGGCGCAGCGTCGGCGAGACGGACGTTCCCTCCTACCACATGTCGCCACGCTACTCGCAGGCGAACTGGCCGCGCGACGTGCTGCAGATCGACGTCGCGGGTCCCTACGCGGTCGAGGACGCCGGGGATACCCCGAGCCGCCGCAATATCTTCGCGTGCCGTCCGAAATCCGCCGGCGCCGAGACGGCGTGCGCCCGACGCATCATCTCGACGCTGGCGCGCCGCGCATGGCGCCGGCCGGTGGCGGCGGCGGATGTCGCGCCGCTGATGCGGGTCTACGAACTTGCGCGCCGCGATGGCGGCTTCGAGGCGGGCATCGAGGCAGCCATCGAGGCGCTGCTGGTCTCGCCGCAGTTCCTCTTCCTGGTGGAACAAAGTCCGCCCGGGGCGAAGCCGGGCGCGGTGCATGCGCTGCGTGGCGAGGAGCTGGCATCGCGGCTCGCCTTGTTCCTGTGGAGCAGCCTGCCGGACGATGAGCTGCTGGCGCTGGCCGCGCAGGGCCGGCTCGACGAACCGCAGGTGCTGGCCAGCCAGGTCGCGCGCATGCTCGCGGACGCGCGTGCGCAGGCGCTCACTGACAACTTCGCCGGCCAGTGGCTGTACCTGCGCAACCTCGAGCATCACCGGCCGGATGTGTTCCTCTATCCGCAGTTCAATTCCCGGCTGCGCAGCGCCATGCGCCGCGAGACCGAACTGTTCTTCGCCAGCATGGTGCGCGAGAACCGCAGCGTGCTGGAGTTCATCGACGCCGACTACACCTTTCTCAACGAACCCCTTGCGGAGCACTACGGCATCGACGGCGTGAAGGGTCCGGCATTCAGGCGCGTGCAACTGCAACCCGGAAGCGGACGTGGTGGCCTGCTGGGCCAGGCCAGCATCCTCACCGTCACCTCCTACGGCAACCACACATCGGTGGTGAAGCGCGGCCAGTGGATCCTTGCCAATCTGCTGGCCGCGCCGCCGCCGCCACCGCCGCCGGATGTGCCGGCACTGAAGGCCAGGATCGATGGCCGCACGCTGTCGGCGCGCGAACAGCTGGAGCTGCATCGCGCGGACGCCGCCTGCGCTTCCTGTCACGACAAGATCGATCCGCTGGGCTATGCGCTGGAGGGTTACGACGCCATCGGCGCCATGCGCAGCAGCGACGGAGATCAGCCACTGGATCTCACGGCCACGCTGGCCGATGGCACGCAGTTCCAGGGACTGGCCGGGCTGCAGCAGGTGCTGCTCGACCGGCGCGACGAGTTCACGCGCGCGTTCACCGAACGGCTGATGACCTACGCACTGGGCCGCGGACTCACCGCGGCCGACATGCCTGCGGTGCGCGCCATCGCGCGCGCCGCTGCGGCGGATGGTTACCGCATCCAGGGCGTGATTCTCGGCATCGTCAACAGCGTGCCGTTCTCGATGCGCAAGGTGCCCGGGACATGAGCATCTGCCGCAAGCCACTGGCGCGCCGCACGGTGCTGCGCGGGCTCGGCACCGCCGTCGCCCTGCCACTGCTCGAGGCGATGCTTCCCACGGCACGCGCCGCGGAGACCAGTGCGCGACCGAAACGGCTGCAGGTGTTCTACACCCCCAATGGCATGATCATGCAGAGCTGGCGTCCGGCCGCGGCCGGTGCCGGCTTCCCGCTGTCGCCCACACTGGCGCCGCTGGCGCCTTTCAAGCAGCGGCTCACGGTGATCAGCGGTCTGGCGCACAGCAAGGCCGTGGGACCCGGTGGCCATGGCAGCACCTGTCCGGCTTTTCTCACGGGCGCCACCGCGCGGCCCACCGAGGGCGCGGACCTGCTGTGCGGCCCTTCGATGGACCAGGTGGTGGCCGCCCACCTCGCGCAGGCCACACCGCTGGCCTCGCTGGAGCTGGGCATCGATCCGCCCAGCCTGCTGGGCAGCTGTGACATCAACTACAGCTGCACCTACACCAACACCCTGTCCTGGCGCAGTCCTACGGTGGCGGTGCCGGTCACCGTGAATCCACGTGATGTTTTCGAGCGGCTGTTCGGCGACGGCCAGCGACTCGACGAGCAGGGCCGGGCGCTGCAGGCGCGCCGCCGCCGCAGCATCCTCGATTTCGTGCGCGAGGATGCTTCGCAGCTTGCCGCGCGGGTGGGCACGGAAGACCGGCGCAAGCTCGACCAGTACCTGGAATCGGTGCGTGACATCGAGCGCCGCATCCAGGCAGCCGGCGGCAGAAGCAGCGCCGATGCCGGGGACTTCGCGCCGCCGGCCGGCATTCCCGATTCCTTCGACGAACACGCGGGGCTGATGATCGACCTGTCCGTGCTCGCCATGCAGGCCGACATGACCCGCGTCGGCACCTTCATGCTGGGCCGCGAGCTGTCCAACCGCAGCTATCCGGAAGTGGGCGTTGCCGATGCCCATCACATGCTCAGCCACCACGGCGGCGACCCGGAAAAGATCGCCCGCCTGGTGCGCATCAACACGCTGCACATGACCTACCTGGCGCGGCTGCTGGAACGGCTCTCGACCGTGCGGGAGGGTGAGGGAACACTGCTGGACAGCACCATGGTGCTGGGTGGCTGCGCATTCGGAGAGCCCAATGACCATGACGCGCTGGACCTGCCCATCCTGCTGGCCGGCGGCGGCGTGCCCGGCGATCGCCACCTGGTAGTGCCGAAGCTGACACCCATGGCCAACCTGATGCTGGCCATGATGCAGGCACTGGGTGTGGAAGCGCAGTCCTTCGGCGACAGCACTGGGCCGTTGTCCGGAGTCATGGCATGAGCGCGTTGCGGGCAGCGCGCTGGTCCGTGTTGCTCGCAGCGGTGATGCTCGCGGCGCCGGCCGTGGCTGGTCCCGCACCCGCGCCCCTGGTCGCGGCCATCCGCGCAGGCGACTACGCCGGCGTGCAGCAATTACTCGCCGCGCACGCCGATCCGGATGCAGCGCTCGCCGACGGATCGACCGCGCTGTCGTGGGCCGTGGAAACCCAGGATTCCCGGCTGGTGCGCCTGCTGCTCGATGCCGGCGCCCGGCCGGATGCAGCTGCCAATGCGGCCGCCTCGCCGCTGATGCTGGCCTGCGAACACGGCGACGCCGGCCTCCTGCTGCAGTTGCTGGAGGCCGGCGCGGCGGTGGGCCGGACGCGCCCCGATGGCGTCGCCCCTCTGGCCGTGTGCGCCGGACGCGCACCGGTCGGCGTGGTGACAAAGCTCATCGAGCGCGGTGCGCCCGTCGATGCGGCGGACGAGCGCGGACAGACGGCACTGATGTGGGCCGCGGCCAGCGGGCGCATCGACAACATCGAGCGGCTGGTCGCGGCCGGCGCAGACGTCAACCGTGTGAGCGCGGGCGGATTCACTCCACTGTTCTTCGCGCTGAAGAGCGGCAATCCGCAGGCGCCGGTGGCCGTGCTCGAGGCAGGTGGCAATCCCGACCACGTCGGCCCGGAGCAGACCACGGCCGTGCAGCTGGCGATGTACCAGAAGGATTACGCCTTCGCGGCGCGACTGGTGGAGCGGGGCGTTGCGCTTGACGCCCTTGACCGCAACGGCCACGCGCTGCTGCACGCCGCGGCGCTGGCGAACCAGCCCGCGCTGGTGAAGCTGTTGCTGGAGCGCGGCGCCGATCCATTGCAGGCCACCGGCCGGCCACGCGTCCAGTGGCGCTTTGAAGCCAATTTCAAGGCCGGCGAGGTGCCGTTCCCGCCGAAGACGGCGCTGCAGCTCGCGACCGAGAAGAAGCACGATGAAGTCGTGCGCCTGCTGTCGGCAAAGAAGAAATCCCCCATCGATAACGGTTCATTCAGCGGAGGCGCGATCCCATGAGAAGTCTTTTCCCGACGACCATCGCAGCGGCAGTGGCCCTGGCGTGCGCTTCCACAGCGGTGATGGCGCAGGAGACCACGGCCTCGATCCGTGGCAAGGTGGCGGCCGAGTCCGGCGCCGCTGTCACCGATGCCACGGTAACCATAGTGCATACGCCATCGGGCACCACCAGCACGGTGGTGACCGGCACCAGCGGCGCATTCTCCGCGCCGGGCCTGCGTCCCGGTGGTCCATACCGCATCAGCGTGACCGCACCAGGTTACGGTGCTTCCTCGCTGGAAGGCGTGTACCTGGGCGTGGGAGAGCCGCTGCAGCTGCCCGTCACCATGGCCGGCGTCGAGCAGGAACTCGACGAGGTCGTGGTGTCCGGTTCGGCCGTGGCGCTCGCTGCCGGACCCAGCACCACCTACGATCGCGAGACCATCGCGGGCGTTGCTTCCATTCAGCGCGACGTCCGCGACATCGCCCGCCGCGATCCCTTCGCCTCGTTCAATCCGACGCAGCGTGGCGTCTCCATCGCCGGCACCAACAACCGCACCAACCGCTTCGCGGTGGACGGGCTGAACTTCTCCGACAGCTTCGGCCTCAACCAGGGCGGCATGCCCACCACGCGTGGTCCGGTACCGCTCGATGCCGTCGAGCAGATGTCGGTGAAGGTGGCGCCCTATGACATCACCGAGGGCGATTTCCAGGGCGGTTCCATCAACCTGGTTCTGCGCTCCGGCGGCAACGAGTTCGACAGTTCGGCCTTCTACACGTACACGAACGATTCCCTGACCGGTGACAAATCGTGGGGTTCGCCGGTGAACCTGAACTTCACGAGCAAGAACTGGGGTGCTTTCGTGTCGGGCCCGCTCATCCAGAACAAGCTGTTCTTCGCGCTGTCGTACGAGGGACTGAAGCAGGGCGACCCTGCCACGGTGGGCCTCGCCGGTGCGCCCAGCCCCATCAACACCATCACGCCGGATGAGGTGGAGAACGTCGCGGCGATCGCCGCCGACATCTACGGCTACGACACGCTCGGCCTGCGCACCACCTTGCCCGAGAAGGACGACAAGTACACGGCCAAGCTGGACTGGAACGTCAACGAGTTCCACCGGCTTTCCTACACCGGCATCTTCCAGAAGACCTACCAGCAGTCGAGCGGCTCGGGCTTCAATACGCCGGCGGCATCGCCGGCCCTGAACTTCGCCGCCTACGCCACCAATGAACCCGAGAAGGTGAACTCCAGCGCCCTGCAGCTGAATTCGCAGTGGAACAGCGCGTTCAGTACCGAGGCGCGCCTGAACTTCCGCAACTACAGCAAGATCCCCTCGTCGCTGGGCACGGCCGGATTCCCGGAAATCCAGGTCTGCCTGGACGAGGTGAATGCGGGCTCGGCGTTCCAGTGCTCGCAGGATGGCACGGGTCGCATGTACTTCGGCGTGGAGCGTTTCAGCCAGGCCGACGTGGTGAAGGCCGAGCAGAAGGGTGCCGAACTCGTGGCCCGATACAGCCTCGGCGAACACTCCCTGAAGGCCCAGGCCGCCTACAGTGCGGTAGACATCACCAATGTGTTCGTGCAGGGCTCCCTGGGTGTGTACTATTTCGATTCTCTGGCTGCGTTGCAGGCGCGCCAGGCAAGCCAGCTCGCGGCGTGGCAGTACTCGATCACCGGCGACCTGGCGGATGTCTCGGCGAGCTTCGGCTACGACCAGTACACACTGGGCGTGCAGGACAGCTGGAACATCATGCCCGGGTTGAACCTGACCTACGGCCTGCGCTCCGACTTCTACAAGTCCGGTGATGCGCCCCCCGAGAACCAGTACTTCGTGGCCCGGTACGGCTTCTCCAACACACACACCATCGACGGCAACTCCGTGCTGCAGCCACGCGTGAACCTCACGTGGCGGCCGCCCGTGACGGGGATGACGGTGCGTGCCGGCTTCGGACTGTTCAATGGCGGTGCGCCCGCGGTGTTCCTCGGCAACAGCTTCTCGGCAGCCGGCGTATACAGCAATACGCTGAGCAACATCACCCGCACAACCACCGGATGCACGCTGGGTACCGGCGGCACCTCGCCGGTGCTGCCGGCGGATGTGTGCGCGGCGGCGCTGGACAACGTAGGCGCTTCGCCGCTGATCGACCGCGCGCCGCTGTTCAACTACCTCTCCACCAATACTGCGTCACTGGCGGCAGCCGTGGTGAACGCGATGACGCCGGACTTCGAATTGCCGGCAACCTGGAAGGCCAACCTGTCGCTGGACTACACCGCCGATCTCGGACCGCTCGGCGGCGGCTGGCAGTTGGGCGCGGACCTGTACCAGACCTGGGTGAAGGAGGCCGCGGTATACACGGACCTGCGCCTGACCCAGGTGGGCACGGCGCCGGACGGCCGTCCCATCTACGCCGACAGCTACACCAACACCAACAACTACGACATGCTCATGTCCAACTCTGGCAAGGGCAAGTCCTCCATCTGGGTCGCGCGGGTGCAGAAGCAGTGGGACTTCGGCCTGGGGGCGGGCCTCAGCTACACGCACCAGTCCGTGAAGTCGCTGAGCGACATGGGCAGTTCCACCTACGCGCAGGGCGGTACGACGGGCAACGGCACGTATGGCGCATCGCCCATGTTCGATCCCAACTACCCGGCGTACGGGCGGTCGATCTTCGAGATCGAACACAACTGGAAGTTCAACCTGGGCTTCCGCAGGAACTTCTTCGCGAATGCCGCGACCACCGTCAGCCTTTTCGGAGAAATGCGCTCCGGCACGCCGTACAACCTGGGCATGGTGTCTGCCGGCGGCCGTTCGATGTTCGGCACCATCCAGAGCTCCAATACCACCGACCGGCGCTACATGCTCTACGTGCCCGACATGAGCGCCATCGATGCGGATCCGCTGGTTTCCTATGCCAGCCCCGCCGTGTACGAGCAGCTGCGCAGTTACGTGCAGGCGCGCGGGCTCGCAGAAGGCCAGGTGGTGGCCAAGAACAGCGAGACCTCGCCGCAGTTCTTCAAGGTGGACCTGCACCTGGAGCAGGAAGTGCCGTTGATGGCCGGTTCGCGCTTCAGCATCTTTGCTGATGTCGAGAACTTCCTGAACCTGTTCGACGAGGATCTGGGCGCGTTCCGCTACTACGATCCGCTGCAAGCCGTCGTGGCTGCGAGCTGCGCAGTGCCGAACGGCACTTCCTGCTCGCAATACCGGTACAGCTCATTCACCGCCCCGACACTGCGCACCGATGGCAGGGTCGGGCTGTGGAGCCTGCGCCTGGGCTTCCGGGTGAACTTCTGACTGGATGGGGCCGGGGCGAGCGCCCCGGCCCCCGAATTCACGGCGCGAGGCACACCTTGTAGCGCTTGCAGGTGAATCCGTAGGTCACGGGTTTCACCTTCGAGAGCGAATCCATGCCCTTGCTGCGGAAGGCCTGCGCAAAGGCTGTGATCCGCCGCTCATAGTCGGCCAGCAGCCTTTCCTTCACCGCCGGCTCCAGGAAGGAGAACTTCAGCGAGTTGCGGCCCAGCAGCACCATCTCGTCCCAGGACAGGTCGAACTCCTTCACCGCCACGAAGTATTCGTCGGTGAGGTTCGAATCCCACATGCCGCGGTCATCCGTGGACAGCGCCACGGGAATGCCCGTGCGCAGGTACTCGGGGAAGGGGTGCTGCCGGTATTCGGATACGTACTCGAGCAGCAGGTTGCTCACCAGGTTGATCTCCACCATGTAGGGGCCATTGCGCATCAGCAGCATGGTGTCCGGGTCGGTGATCAGGTTCACGCCGTGGCCGATGCGCATGGCGCCTAGCAGCAGCGTGTCGCGAATGTGGTGGTTGGGCTCGTCCACCTCGCCGGCGTGGATGGAGAGATTGATCTCCGGATACTTGTGCCGCAGTTCACGCAGTACCGGCAGGAAGCGCAGTGGATAGCCCTTGTCGTTGTCCTCGCGGCCCACCATGTTCACGCCCACGAACAGGTCGCGGTAGCGGTCGTTGATGGCATAGAGCTCGCGCAGCCGGTCTTCGGCCACCGGCGTGAAGCGCAGCAGCGCGTTCTGCAGTCGCACGGTCATGCCGGTGGCCTTCGCGCGCGGCGAGGCCAGCGCGGCGCGGAAGATGTCCGCCACTTCATCCTGGGTGTAGGGCGTGCCATCGGCCTTCAGCGCGCCATCTACGCCCTGCTGCGTCTCCAGGTAGACCAGGCCCTCGTGGCCGAAGGCCTCCATGTTCTTCAGCAGGATCTCGGAGACGACCCACGGGTTCTTCAGCATCTCGTTGATGCGGACCCAGATGGCTTCGAAGAATTCGCTGCGTCCTTCCCAGGACTGATCGAGCCGCATGCTCTCGAGAAAGCCGGCCTTCTCCCGCTCGTCCAGGTCCTGAAGGCGCTTGTACTCGCTCTTCTGGCAGGCATCCAGGGCGTCGTACTGCTGCTGGCGGATGATGCGGAACATCAAGAGGTAGGCTTGGCCGCCGTATTCGTTGCTGCCGTAGGGCACGCAGTTGGCGATCTTCGTCTTGGTGTAATAGAAGTAGCCGCGCTCCGCGCTGGCGATGGCCGCGTCCCAGTACCATTCCGAACGCACCGACCCGGTGAGGTGGTTGTGCAGGTCGCCGCCCTTGGGCAGCGCGTACAGGAAGGTGTACAGCTGTTCGGGGGTCGCCGTGTCCTTGAATTGCTCGAACCACGGCTCGACGGCCCGGGCGGGCAGCGCGGCGGCCAGGGCGAGCAGGGTGATGGCGGCGCGAAGCCGGATCTTCATCGTTGTTCTCCTTATAAGGGCAAACGGAATCAGGGACTGAGCAGTTCGGCCAGGGCGCAGGCCACGGTCTGCGTGGCACGGCGCATGTCCTCCAGGCGCAGGCATTCATCGGCGCCGTGTCCACCGGCCTCCTGCAGGCTGCGGGGGCCGGCGCCATACAGCACGGCGGGGATGCCGGCCGTGGTGTAGTGGCGCGCATCGGTGTAGATGGGCACGCCGTGCTCGGCGATGGGCGTGCCGAAGAAATGCTCGCCGTGGCGGCGCAGGGCGGCGATCAATGGCGCCGCGCCGGGCAGTCGCACCAGCGGCATGGCCAGCAGGATGCGCCGTATCTCCACGCGGATGCCGGGGTAGCGGGCTGCCGAGGCGGTAACGAGCTCCCGCAAGGACTGCTCGGCGGCCGCCGGGTCCTCTTCGGGGATGATGCGCCGGTCGATGCGCATCGAGACGCGGTCGGGGACCACATTGGTGTTGATGCCGCCGGAAATCAGTCCCACGTTGAGCGTGGGACTCACGATGCCGGGCGTATGCGAGCGCACCTGGCCAAGGTCCGCGCGGAAGGCATACAGGTCGGAGAGGATGCCATTGGCGGCCTGCAGCGCATCGATGCCCGTCTCGGGCATGGCGGCGTGACCCGGCCTGCCATGCACCACGATCTCTAGGTGCAGGCAGCCGTTGTGCGCGGTGGTGATGGCATAGGAAAAGCCGGCCGAGATGGCCAGGTCCGGCTTCGACAGCCCCTGTTCGAGCAGCCACTGCGGACCGATTTCTCCGCCCGTCTCCTCGTCATAAGTGAGCTGCAGTTCGAGCTGGCCGTTGAGGTCATCGCGATCCTCACTCCAGGCGCGCAGCGCCAGCAGCGCGAATGCATACGTGGCGAAATCCGACTTGCTGACCGCGACGCC
>Ga0315910_10001570_pt1 | contig 20809 bp, 21 predicted proteins | sample EdamamesoilMG_FD_204470 | JGI IMG/M metagenome (GOLD analysis project Ga0315910, IMG submission 204470) | Garden soil microbial communities collected in Santa Monica, California, United States - Edamame soil | ecosystem: Environmental > Terrestrial > Soil > Garden | place: USA: California...
CGTTTCGACAAGGTTTTGCTTCCACCCGAGGGACTTTCGCAAGCCCGCTATCTCGATAAAGCGGTTCGTGGAAAGCGCGGCGCGAGTGACTTTTCCTACGAAATCTTAACCCCGTCTGCCACAGAGTGACATGGCTGCGGACGGCGTCATTCGCAACGGCAAACCTATCCCTTCGGTACGATCCGCAAGATTTCGCCATTGGTCTCATCGGTGATGACATAGATCAAGCCGTCCGGCCCTTGACGCACATCGCGGAAACGGCGGCAACGCTCACGTAGCAGTTTTTCTTCGGCGACGACGCGATCGTCTTTGATCTCCAATCGAACCACCTGCAGCCCCGAGAGACCGCCGATAAAGATGCTGTTCTTCCAGCCCGGCAGTTTGTTGCCGGTGTAGAAGATCATTCCGGACAGTGCGACGGACGGCGTCCAGAAATAACTGGGCTGCTCCATTCCTTCTTCGCTGGTCTTGCCGCCGTTGATCAGATTGCCGTTGTTCTCCCGGCCGTAGCTGATGATTGGGAAACCATAGTTCTTTCCCGCTCGAACGATGTTGAGTTCATCGCCGCCCCGCGGCTCGTTCTCGACGGTCCACAACTCTCCGGTCTTTGGATGCAGCGCTGCGCCTTGCTGATCGCGAAAGCCGATGGCGTAGAGCGCCGGATCGGCATCGGCTGTCTTGAGATAAGGATTGTCTTGCGGAATCGTGCCGTCGGCGTTGATGCGAAGCACCTTGCCCATGAGACTTTGCAGCGACTGCGGATTTGGACCGCCGGAGGCAACTTCTGCGGCAAGAACAAAAAGTGTCCCATCGCCGGCCTGCACGATACGACGCGGAATCATTTTCCCTTCGCGCAGTACCTTCACATCGCTAATGCTCTTTTCATCCTTTGCCAGCGTAGCGCTCGCGATAGTGCCGATCATGTCGTTCGCCGTCTCACCGCGTGCGACGTAACTGAAGTAGATCGTCCGGCTCTTCGCAAAACGCGCGTCGAGAATCACGTCTTGCATTCCACCGAGGCGTGGCGGCTCCGTGAGTGTGGGCACACCGGCCAGCGGTTCCGATACTTGGCCCGCTTTATCGATCGTGCGCATGCCGCCCGGTCGAATCGTCACAAGCATGCGACCGCTCGGTAGAAACGCGAGCGCGAACGGATGATCGAGGCCCGCCGCAACGACTTCGACATCGTACGGTTGTTTGCCGGACACGCGTAGCGCTCGCGTCTGACCCGCAAACGCCGGTGTTGGACGATACTCGTCCGCGGCATTGCGTGGTATGCCGCACTTGGCATCGCCAAGCTGATCCTCTTTGAGCGCTGCATCCAGTTGCTCTGGCGTGGGTTTCGGCGGTGCGAACTGTGCCGACACCCGCGCTGGACCCGACAACTGGATGAACACGCTCAGCGCGACGAACCATCTGATCGGTGCAGGCATGGGAGCATCCTCGGTAGTGGATGCTCGTATATTCACTTAGGCGGCGGAAATATGCGAATAAGAAGTTTTAGCAAGTCGCATGAATCGGCAGCTAACACTCGCTTTACGCTAGCACACGGACGCACATCACCTGCCCCCAACTTGAGGCATAACTCAAAGCAACCACGTGGCTACTGCCGGCTATTTTTTACCGGCGTCGAGATGCTTGCTTTCCGCGGACCATATTTTGGGATCGCACTTTGCGCAGAGACTTGTACGCAGCGTCTTGACTGCGTCCTTATCGTTAAGGAGTGTCGCCTTGAACCAGTTCACGCCGATGTCTGCGGCATCGCTTTGGATGGCGGGATCGGTGGAAACCGTTCGATGGTCACCGGCATTGCGGCTCACCACCATTGCGGCGATACCGTCGCGCAGCAGCGAGTAATCGAGATTGGACGGCTTTCTCGCGATATCTTCTTCGCCACCGACGATGAAGAGCACGGGTGCAGATACCTTGCTCATGAGAGCGGCCGCCGCTTCTTTGGTAGCGGTCGGTCCGAGGCTCGAACCCGAAAGTATGTAGACGGATTTCACGCGAGCATCCCGGGACGCCAGCGTTAATGACGTCATGCCGCCGCAGGAATTGCCGGCGGCGACAATACGATTGAGGTCGAGTCGGTTGGCGTACGGGCTGCTTGCGGTTCCATTCTCCTTGATTGCCCAATCAATCGCGGCCGCTTGCTCTTCAACGGTAAAACGACCGGGCGCGGCGGCATCCGCAATCGGCAAACTGGTTACGGCAACCACAAAAAATCCTTCGCTGGCCCATCGTTCCAAAATCGTCGTCCACGTAGCATCTCTGCGCACGCAGCCACCGTTGGCCCACGCGATAATCGGTAGTGGCGATCCTGCTTTGATGTCCGCGGGACGGTAGATGTTGTAGCCGGGAAGATTGGCGCTGGTCTCCTTTGTAATTGGCACCGACGCACCGCTCGCATAAACGGTTGCAAGTAGGCACGAGACGAAGAGGACGACTCGAACAAAACTCTTATTGGTTTTCATGTGACCACCGCTGTGTAGAACCGCGCACCGCGAAATACGTTGCGACCGAAGGCGCTCGTTATAGCTCACTGCCTGCAGGACAAAAAGTGGCGGCGACCGTACGGACTTAGGAATGTCCAGAAGTCGACTGCTTGGCTCAGCAAGAACGTCCCTTTTTGGTCCATTCGATCGTTCGCAATCACAGGGTCGGGCGCGCCGTGTGCTTTCGCAACGTCCCATAGCTGTTGCGATAGACTTTGCCTTTTTTCGGGTGAGTAAATTTTATGGCGGACCACGTTGCGTTCACGCTGATGGTCTTGCTCTCGACAAGCCCGTGGTCGTAACCGATCTCGATGATCTTCGTCAGCACTAGCGCGGATTTGAGCCGCCGCTTCTTCGGCCATGAAACCCACAGCGCGCCGCGCTCCTTGAGATGCACCGCCAGTGTTGGCAGCGCTCGATTGAGTTCGGCCTCTGTTTTGACAAAGAGATGGATGTAATCTAATTCGCCGCTAAGTCTCGAGACGATGTCGAGATCGGCGGTGTCGATATGTTCCAACACATCATCGGGGGCATTAACGAACCGTGCGCGCGCGCCGGATCGGACGCCCAGTTTCTTCGAGAGATTGTTCAAGGCAGGCTCTCGGCTGCTGCCGCTTCTTAAACCTTGCGCCCCTTCTCTACTATCTCAAGATAGTGCGGGTTGTACATGAGACCCAGAATATTGCCGAAAGGATCGATCACAGACGCCGTGACGAAACCGGCCTCTCGCTTTATCAGCGGTTCGTATTCCTTTGCGCCCATCGCTTTGACGGTTGCCAGCACATCCTCTATATCGTCGACGTGCCAAAAGAGTACTGCGCCACCCGGCGTCGTTGATGCGCCCTGCGGCGAATGTTTGCGACTAATAATTCCAAGCTCATGCTGAAAATCGCCCAATCGAAACTCCACGTATTCGGGCTGCGTTTCGTCAGGGCGCTGAAAGTACGGCGGGATACCGAGCAACGCGGAATACCACGTGGCCGCCGCCTTGACATCGTCTGCCCAAAAGCTGACGGTCGCCATCCCTCGCAGCGATTGCGTTTTTCTATCGGCCGACTTTTTTCTTGCCAACGTTGCCGTGCTTGCCATGACTGTTCTCGCAAGTGACTGACACGGCAATTACGCTACGACCCGTTTGCAACGAAATAAATAGGAGCCGTTTGAAGTCGTTGTCGGCAGATTCCGACCTTGGACAGACTCAGGGTAGGCGGTAATCGCAGCCGCGATGCCGGTGTGTACAGGCTGCGTTCACCAATGAGCACGTATAGTCGCGAGAACCATTTCAACGCTCGCAGGCACCACAATGACACGCACTCGACCGGCTTCCAGAGCGAGTTGCGCGCTCATGCTCGTCGCCAGTTGCTTTGCCGGCGTGACGCAGGCGGAGAACCTGCGCTGTGGCAACCAGTTGGTGACGCAGGGACAAACACGACTTGAGGTTCGTGCTAAATGTGGCGACCCGGGCGACATAGCGCACAGTACCCTCGTGCGCAGCTCAGGGCTCGATCGTCGCAACAACCTGCGCCGCGCCGTCCGCTCCGTTGAAGAGACCGTCATTGTCGAAGCGGAAGACTGGATTTATAACTTCGGACCGCACCGCTTAATGTGCCGGCTGCGATTCGTAAATGGCATTTTGGAATCGGTGCAAACGATGGGCTACGGCTTTAATTATTGACCTAGTCCCGGAGGCGCTCGTGGGTATGTACTTTCATACGATTGCGAAACTCGTATCAATCTGAGACAAGGAGTGGCTGCAACAACAATCGTATAAGGAACCGGTGATGAGCCTGACAGCCGAAGAATTATTCGAAGGCATAGGCGCAAGCGAACGTTTTTCCGGCCGCATGCATTGGGCGACCGGCGTGCCCTTCGCCGGTGTCTCCGGTCATCTATACATCTTTAGACGGCGTCGCAGTATTAGCTCGGCCGAACTGGCCGCGATTACTCATCGCAGCGGCGATATCGAAGTGTGTCTAATGCGGATGGATGGATTTCCACTGATATATATCGGCAGCCGAGCGATGGCCGTCGCCACCGTATTCGTTCCGCCTGTCGACGTAGGTATCGAAACGTACGAATGGGTTGCACACACTCATCCGCTGGAAATGGAAACGCCTTATGAGGGCGTCGCTCTCGGTCCCACTCGCGCCGACCGTCAGGCGTTGGAAACGATTCACGAGCGCTGGGGCCAAACCGAATCGACAGTGATAATTTGCCGCGGTGGGCGCGTCGATCGCGAGGTAACGTTCGGTATCGAACGAGATATGCGGACACCGCCCGGCACGGGCAGGCTGTGGACGCCTGCGGAATAAACGATTACCACTTCGATGCCGACAGCGGCAACGAAGTGGCTCGGGTCATTCGAAGTGCCTTACTTCTTTTCTGCCACACACGTGCCGAAATAAACGTACGCACCTTCTCTATCCGCGAGCGCCACGGTCAAAGCACCGGTCTTGCGGTCAACAAGTCCGCTCCAGGCAATAAATTGATCGCCGCCTTGAAGCACGAGTGAATCCGGGTTAGTGGTCGCGATTAGAACCGGAAGCAGTGCTTTACGATAGGGTGAGCGGATCTGCTTCTTGGCGAAATCGATCCCGACGATCGAGGTGCTGGTATTTTCGGGAACCGTCAATGCGCATGACGACTTGGCGGCCAGACAATCATGAATCTGCTTCACCGTGCAGGTTAAAGGCACCGCACCATCGAAATCTCCACTAGCGGCGGCGGTTGCGAACGAGATGGCCAGAGTGGCTAACGTAATTTGAAATGTGCGCATAAGTATCTCCTAACGAAGTGACAGGCCGGTCGTTCCAAGAAAATCAGCGGGGCGATGGTGACGGGTCGGCGGATCGGGGTCAATGAATAGCGAGCGCTCAACCGCGTGCGAATAATCGCAGGTCTGCAAGTATCCACCCATGGCGTGTCACGCCGGCAGCACCACCCGTCGAAAACCGGCTTTGATCAATCGAGAAGGCTCCAGCCCGAACATTTCTCGAAATGCACTGCTGAAATGCGCAGACGAGGAGAATCCGGACTCAAGCGCGGCATCGGTCAGCGATTTCCCACTACCGAGGCAGCGCACTGCCGCGCCCATCACCACCCAGACTCGATAGCGTCGAAGCGGAACGCCTGTCGCCTCTTTGAATGCATGTCTAAATCGCGATGCCGAGAGACCCGCAATATTCGCTAGCGTCTGGAGTAGCGGCCGTTCGGATGCATGTTTATTGAGATGCCGAATGGCGGGCAATAGTTTTCGATCAATCTGCTTACCCTCGCCAGAAATAATTCGCTCCAGACGGTTCTTCACCGCTGCAATCTCGATCCTACCGTCGGCGAGATCTCGGCAGAGCGCGATGAGCGTCTTGTCGCAAGCAAGGTCGAACATTGCGCGTTTGGTGCGCGTCTTGGCAGCCGCCTCGAACACGGAGTAGTCACGACTTACGGCATCGATATATAGAAACGCCATTCGGCCGCGCGACGACGCAAGATGATGCAGTGTATTCGGCGGAATAAGGGCCGCACGTACTGATGTTGCGCCGCGCTCCGGATGCTTCGGATCGTCGGCCACCGCAAAATATCCGTCGAGCCCAATGGCAACGACGGCGACCGCATTGCGATGTGCGCTGAGGTTGAGCGCGGGCCCGATGTATAGCGAACGAGCGCCCCAGCTATACAATTGCGGATACGAAACTGGAACCGCTTCTTGAGAACGCGCTGAACGGTCTTTCGATAGCCTTTCTGATTTCATCCAATATGGCCCTTAGCGGCGCCGCCGTCACTCCGGCGCCTAGCGACATTATGGAACTTCGAAGAATCGTTTCACAATCGATTGATCTGCGTCGAACAGCCAGCAGTTATCGAGCTTACCTTCCCGTACCGTATAAACGAAGACGCGTTCGACCACCACGACCTCGTCCTCGCGAGTCCAGCGCTCCCGCACGTTAAGGCACCCGCGCCGTGAGCCGGCCATCACATCGACAATCTCAATTAATTGTCGCCGCGTACGAATGCTCACCTCTTTCAAAATTCGTAAAGCCTCCGGCTTGCTCTTGTGTACACCGGCTAATGCATGGTGACCCGGATAATGCAGCGTGAAGTCGTCGTGATAGAGCGCCACAAGGGCATCACCGTCACTGCGTTGCCAAGCGAGAGCGTATGCCGACAAGATATCGCTAATTTCCGTCATTCGGTTTCCTTGCTTTTGATTGACAGGTCCTTGTGTTGCTGCAATTTCTGGACAGGCCAGGGCGATCGGTGCGGTCAGCGCCGCTCCGATCGCCGACCGTCGATTGAAACGTGAATGCGCTGTCATGGCATTTGCAGTTCGAGCACCAGCTCACCGGACACTCGCTATTTGTACGCGAAAAGAAGCTGACGTACTTTCAGGTAGCGGCTACGAGATCCAGTGCGAGCTGGATGCGCGCAAAGGACTCAGACACCGAAGATATTCAGCGCGTGGGCGTCAAACAATCGCGCTCCGCATCGCCCAGCTGCGATCCGCCGTCACAATCGAGAATCGTTCCCGTGACATAGCTCGCGGCGTCGGAGCATAAATACGCGGCGGCATCGCCGATTTCCTCGCGGCGTCCGAAGCGGCGCGACGCAATGCGCCTTTTAATTGCATTTTCGATAGCGGGCGTCGGTGCCAAGCGTGCCATGCCTTCGGTACCTTCGATAGGTCCCGGCGAAATTCCGTTGACGCGAATACCGGCCGGACCCCACTCCATCGCCAGACACTGTATGAGCATGTTGATACCGGCCTTGGCCGCGCACACATGCGCCTGAAATGCCATGGGATGCAACGCTTGAGGAGCGGAGATCGCGATAAACGATGCGCCCGGTTTGCGCGCGGTATCGAATGCCGCGCGAAAAACGTTGTAGGTGCCGATCAGGTCGATATCGACCACGGTCTTAAATCCCTTTGCCGAAATACTCACGGCCGGAGCCGGAAAATTTCCTGCTGCGCCGGAAATCACGAAATCGATCGCACCGAAGCGCTCAGACGTTTCGCGCAAACTTTTTTCCACCGCTTCGTACTCGCGTACGTCGGCGGCGAGACCGATCGCTTCCGCACCCGCCGCAGCGATTTCGGCGGCGGCAGCGGTCGCCTTCTCCGCATTGCGCCCGACAACCGCAATCTTGGCGCCGAGACCAGCCAATCGCAGTGCGATGCCCAAATTGATACCGCTAGTGCCGCCGGCAATGTAGGCAGTCTTACCTGTGAACAACCCATCCCGAAATGTCGAATGACCCATTGCGCTGCTCCCGCAGTGTTGCGATGAAATCAAGTGTACCGGAGTTCTTCGCACGTGCTGCGATACCGCGATCTCTTCCTTAGAACCTATCTCATAATCGATCGTGACCGCGACGGAGACGAATTTTGTTCAGGATTAGACGCGACGACTGCGGTGTACTTTAGGTACACAATGGAGGAGCAACGACATCCTGGACGAAATTCGTCCCGTCCCAATCAATGATGATTTATTCATCAATGGGTTGCCGCTCGGACGGCGTGCGAGGTCGTTGCGTGCCTTGGCCGACGACTAACGTCGACCGGCGGCACGACGTCTACTCGCCCATCCGTCAGAGCGACAACGCGGTCATGATCGATTATGAGATAGGTTCTAGCACCTTTGATCGATTGTCGCCGCACTCGTTGAGGCATAACGTCGATTCACGCTCTCGAGAACAGCATCGTCGTCACGCTCATCGATGGAAACGTCGTGACAACGTTACAGGTATTGGACTCAGTGTAAGGAGGATTTATGAGAAAGTTTTTGACGATGACCGCGGCAACAAAGTCAGCCTTATTGCTCGCATCGCTGACCCTGTCGGCGCTCCTGGGATTTTCCGCTCCTGCTTCTGCGGCGTTCGTCGAGTACGCGGGCGCCAACAGAGTCGTCGGCAGCGACGGCGTGAGCCGACACGTGCAAGTGTGGATGATCTTCGACAATCAGTTTAAGAAGGTCCCCGGCACACCGCCTCCCGTTCCCGGCGGCCACAAGGAGGAGGTGTTTGGGCACTTCGACATTATCAGCTATACGGTGCACGTCAGTGGTCTGGGTGTATTTGCCGGCACGAACGGCCGCCTGAATATTTGGTACAAGCGCACGCCCGCGGATTTCACCTACTACACCGAAGAACTCGAAGTCCTTGAGGATCACGGTCAGCTGAGGTTCTTCGACGGCGGCGGCAATCCATGGAGCTGGTCGCCATGGCTGGCCTCGCCCGCTCACTTCGCATTGCCGCCCGAGATGATGATTCCGGTATTGAACATTGCACCGGGTTACTCCTACGGCCTTGGCAACGAAGTACATCTGTTTCCGGTTTGCCGCTGCAAGGAACGCATATGCGTCGAACTCAAGAACTAGCCTTGCCAATCACCTGACATACGACCGCTGGGAAGAGTCATTGGCACCGGGTGTTCGGACGTTCGGAAAAAACGCACCGAATGTCGAGGCTCCAAGATCGAACACCCCTGAGCCCATGACCTTCCCTGTCGGCCAACGAGCGGAGTAACGAGAGCATCGCCGGCAATCTACTTACACCGCCCCGCCTTCAACAATTCCACGCGAAAGATGAGCACGGAGTCCGGCCCGACGAGTGGCGGCAACCCGCTGGAGCCATACGCAAGCTTCGGGGGAACGTAGAACTGCCACATTTCGCCCTGGCGCATCATCGGAATACCTTCCTTCCATGCCTTGATCATCTTCTGCAGCGAGAAAACTCTCGCCGGGCCTTGATAGCTGCTGTCAACGACGCTGCTATCCGCCGCTAGCGAAGCCTCGTAATGAAGCATCACGGGCTCGCGAGCATCGGGAAAACAACCTTGCGTGGTCCGCAGCACTTTGTACTGCAACCCGCTCTTGGTTTGCACGACGTCCTTATCCTCCAAATTATTTTTGAGCCATTCCTTGGACGTCTTAGCCGCACGAAGCGGTTCGGCGGCATGCAAAGCTAGAGTCGGTGTCAGTGCGATCAGCACCAACACCCTTATTCTAGTCTTTCGCTGCATTAATGATCCCCACGAAACGATAGCTCCGCGTCGGTAACCGTGTCGGCTATGGTATCGATGTTTGAATATGCAAACCAAGCCTGCCTGACCGACAAATCGTAGCACGCGCGGCGATGGCGTCGGCAACTCGACTACCCATGGCAAGTCTCGCACGCGAACGTGAATACCGCTTTTTTGATCAACCGGTTAGTCAATCTTAATTTTCTCCAATACTCGCGCCTCATCAAACTTGTCAGGAGGGCACGCGGAAAGCATCGCCCGTAAAAAAGTGGTTTTACCCGCAAGAGGCGTCTACTCTTTCGTCCTGAGACTCAGGCTATGGGTCAGATGGAGTTACTATCGGTTGCGTCTCCCCGAATACTTTTGGGTCGCTCATGTCGAAGAACCCCAACAAGGGAATAGGCGGCAATTCGGAATTGAATACGATGGCTTCTCAAGCCACGCTGCAGCAGGCTATTGCTCATCATCAACGTGGCCAGCTATCACAGGCGCAGCCTCTATATGAGAGGTTTCTCAAAGAGCATCCGCGTCATGTGGATGCGTTGCAGCTGTTCGCTCAATTGGCCTATCAGACGGGTAAGCACGAACTGGCCGTCGGTTTGCTGTCCACCGCGATAGAAAGTAATCCGTGGATCGAGAGCCTTTACTCGAATATCGGTCTGGTGCTGCAGGAATTGAAGCGATTCAGCGAGGCACTCGCCAACTACGACAAAGTGCTTGCAATGCAGCCGGCTTTTTTTCAAGCCTGGAGCAACCGCGGTAACACGTTGATGGCGCTCAACCGGGTCCAGGAAGCCTTGCTTAGTTACGACAGAGCAATTGCTCTCCGACCGGACTTCGCGGAGGCGCACCATAATCGCGGCAACGCGCTAAAACGTCTCAATCGCCTGGACGACGCAGTGCTCGGCTACAACAAAGCGATCGAGATCAAGCCGGATTACGCGGATGCGTACCACAGCCGGGGCAATGTCCTGCGTGGCCTGAAGCGAATGGACGAAGCCGTGCTCAGTTTTAGCAAGGCGTTGGCGCTGAGGCCGGACTTCGATTTTCTTCCGGGTACGCTGTTGCATGCAAAGATGATGATTTGCGACTGGCGGGGACTGGAAGAAAGTCTCGGCAAATGCATAGTAGGCATTCAATCATCCAAAAAAATCATTCTGCCGTTTCCGGCGCTGGCGCTGTTCGACTCGCCGGACCTACACAGGAAGATTGCCCGAACGTTCGTCGATGCCAGGTTCCCCGCAATGGAGCGCCTGGGGAAGATCGGAAAACGGCCAAGAGGCGACAGAATCCGTGTCGGTTACTATTCGGCGGATTTTTTCGATCATGCAACTACGTATCTGATCGCAGGGCTGTTTGAAGCTCACGATGCTACAAAGTTCGAGCTGTTCGGATTTTCCTTCGGTCCGCGGATACGGGACGCGATGTACGAGCGGGTATCTTCGGCGCTCGATCACTTCTTCGAGGTGGGTGACAAGAGCGATTTGGAAATTGCGCAATATTCGAGGGAACTCGGAATTGATATCGCTGTTGATCTGAAAGGAATTACGACCGACTCAAGATTGGGCATTTTTGCCGAGCGCTGTGCGCCGATTCAAGTCAACTACCTCGGCTATCCGGGAACGCTCGGCGCCAATTACATGGACTATATCGTTGCCGATGCGACCGTGATCCCAAAAGACCAACAGCAGAACTATCTGGAAAAAATCGTGTACCTGCCGGACAGCTACCAGGTGAACGATTCCCGGCGAAGAATCTCCGAGCGAGTGTTTACCCGCCAGGAGTGCGGGCTCCCGGAAGCAGGTTTTGTGTTCTGTTGCTTCAACAACAACTACAAGATACTGCCTGCAACCTTCGACGCATGGATGCGGATTCTGAAATCGGTTGGCGATAGTGTCCTGTGGTTGATTGACGACAATCCGGCTGCCACTGCGAACCTGCGCAATGAAGCGGCATCACGAGGCGTCGACGTAAATCGTCTGGTATTCGCCGGCAGAATACCCTTGGGTGAACATCTGGCGCGCCATCGATTGGCGGATTTGTTTATCGACACAGCGCCATACAATGCGCACACCACTGCCAGCGACGCCTTATGGGCCGGATTGCCAGTGCTCACGTGTACGGGAAGATCGTTTGCAGGCAAGGTCGCGGCGAGTCTCCTGCATGCGATGGAATTGCCCGAGTTGATCACCGTCACTATGCCGGAGTACGAAGCGAAAGCGATCGAGTTGGCATCGAATGCGGGCGAGCTCTTAAGAATCAAAACCAAACTTGCAAACAACAAGCTGAGCGCAGCGTTGTTCGACACCGCTTTGTTCGCCAGACACCTCGAGTCGGCGTATGAAGCGATGTACGAGCGCTATCATGCGGGATTGAAGCCGGAGCACATCACGGTGCCGGCTGCTCGACCCGCATGACTTTCAAAGATGGATAGGCGAATTTGAGTGCTGATGCGCTATGCGGATCTTCTATGGCGTTTTGCAAGTGCCCTTACCTGCTCCATATACGCTGGCTTAAGAAAGCCAACTCACCCTATTTCGCTTTTCTTAAAATCCAGCGCCGATAAACAAGAATTGCGAAAACCACGCCAGTCCGCCGTTACCTGCCGCCAAGAACGTGCCCGCGATTGGGTCGACATTTGAATGTGCAAATGCGACCGCGGAGACCAGAAGCGAACCTACGGCTACAAAAAGTTTTGCTCTGCGCATTTTCAATTGCTCCGTTGAAATGAAAAATTTGAATTGGACGCCCAATCGTAGCATGCCGCAGACGCCGGCATCGACGGCTTGCGCCGATGTCAAAACATCGCCTACTCCGGCTTCTCTTCTTTCGCGACTTTATAGATGACGACGCAGGTTCCATTCTCGGAATCCTTGTATATAGATTTCGTCTCCAAATTCGGATCACGACCCGCAACCACGCTGATAAGGTGTTGTCGATCCGCGTTGCACATGGCGCACATCTTCAAACCGTAGACGTCAATCGTGATGGTCTTGACGTTCGTCAGCCATGCGCCTCTGCTCGCGATGAAGTTATAGAACTGGTATTCCGCGTGCGATGCATTGAAATCTTTGTTCTGAGCCCCGGTATTCCAGGTCACGAATTCGATCGCAGACGACTTGGGATCAACAGGCTTCAGTAAGAGGCCCGCGGCAGGTTGATATCCCTTTTTATCCACGGAGTCTGGCAGCCACGCCGCGATGCCGCCATTTCCCATAGCGTCGATTTGTTTGTTGTTGCCATTGAATTGCGAGAATGCTGCCGGCAAGGTTAGTTTGTCGAGCGCCGCAAGCTCCTCTTTCATGGTCACGGTGGCGTGCATGCCGACGCTGATAGTGGATCTATTGGAGACAGCCGCGATACGTGCTTTGGACCAAGGGTCGGCCGCTCTCTCCCCCGGCGGCACACAGCTCGGCTCTTCCTCCGCCGACGCTGTGGATTCGTCCGTATCGGCGGACTCCTCCTTGTCTTCGTCTTCCAACTTGCCGCTGACGGTTTCGCTAACGACACCGATGCTGTATGGCGCATCGCCACCCTCTATGCTTACGAAGCAGCTTTGCGTCGCTGGGAAAGTAGCCGGGTAAATCGGCTTCACCGAGCTGAACTTGTACCGATCGTTCTGCTTGACCATGTCCTGGCAAGCCGCCGCTGCGCTGCCGAAGCGTCCCGGTCCGCCGCCCCAGTCCCACGTCGCTAGAGCGACACGGCTACCGATAAGCAAAGAGCCCGCTATTGCCGTGATCGCAATGACGCGTCTAATCATTGATTTTCTTCTGCCTTGGTAGCGAACTGAAGCTTTGAATATTCTATTCCGCCACCCGGCGCTTCAATAGTCGCCCGATCGGCCTAAGGGTTGGGCGGAGAAAATGTGAAAGTTTTCCGAGCAGCCTGCCGCACCGCATTCACTTCGTGAGCCGAAACTGCACTCTGACAATCATCGGTCGATTCGCGACGGCGTCATTCGGTTCCGGTGAAAACTTCCATTGACTCACGGCTGCAAGTGCAGCGCGATGAAAGTTATTGCCGAGCGTACTGTTTTCGATGCGCGGCTCGGTGACGCTACCGTCGCCAGTCACCAGAATATTGACGTCGACCCAGCCCTCGATGCCCGCCGCACGGGCCTTATACGGATACGCAGGCGGAACGTACTTCAGCAGTTTTACTTTTCCAGCAGCGAAACTCGTTACGGCGCTAGGCGTTGCAGTAGTCGAGATCGGACCTGCGATAGATGGGCCACCCATTACTGCGGCAGGTGCTTCGGTAGCGGCTGCCTCCGCCGCACCTTTCGAAGCAACGCGCAACGGGCCTTCATCCTGTGCCGGCTCAACAGGCATTGCACCTCCGGTACGCATCGCGCTCGACGAATCCGCACTCGTCTGGGGTTGGTTCAACTGTGTTTGGTTCGGCTGCGTGATCCGCGGAGACGGCAGTGAAACAGCGACCGAGGCCGTAGCATCAACCGCGTTTGGAGCCAACGTCATTCCTGAAGACTTGCTTGCGGCAGGGAGGTTAACTGCGCCTATAGCCGTTGGCTTCGCACCTGATGCGCTTTCTTGCCGTTGAGAGCCGCCCCGATGTGGAGATCTCCGTTCGGTCTCAACGATGACGGAAGGTTTCTCGACAACGTGCGATGCAGCCGCTGCAATGCGTGGATTTACAGCCGTCGTTGAGGAAATCGCATTCATGGCGGATTCGACATTCGGTTTTACGGCCGAACGTGCGGATTGAATTGCAAGACGCTCAGCCTCTCGCGCTTTGAGCAAGAACGCAGTGACATCGGCCAACTCGCGATGATTGGGTTGCATGCGCCGAACATTGTCTACAGTAGACTGTGCACGCAACAAATCGCCCGCATCGATAAGTTGTTTGCCGTCTGCAATGAGTCGGTCGGCAATCTCATCCATACCGCGTCGAGCTCGAACATTCTTAGGATCGAGGTCAAGCACGAGAGTATAGAAGTGCGCTGCGCTAAGCCCGGGCGGATCGACGAAGCTTCCCAGTTCAAAAGCTCTTTCCGCCGCAGCTAGATGAGTGGCAATTACCTTGTCTACATTTAATTCCGGTGCGTTCGTGGCGGGCGTCGTAACGATCCACGCCGCGAGAATTGTCACAATCAGCACCGCCACAGCAATCATCGCAGCGTATTTAGAACTTGGCGATGTCGTTGGCAATTGCCGCGGCTTCGCGGCTTCGCCTGTTGGAGGTATTAATGGCCGTTCGACAGCAGCGTCAGTGACAATCTTCGCAACAGGTTCCTCCGGAACACTCTTCGGAGCCTCATTGAGTGGCTCCGCGGTACTCACCGGACGTGGATGCACGGCTTTCAATGGGAGAGCAACGACGCTCGACTTGCTTTCTTGCTTGTCGTCGAACCTGTCCACACGTTCTTCGACTACTTCATCGGCACTTGCATTGCTGGGCTTAGCGCTGTGCTTTACTTGCGCCTGAATGCTGTTCCTTGTCGCAGCTTGCGCCGCCGATCGAGTATCACAACCCGCGTCCGGCGCCAGATCCATATCTGAACCTTCGTGCTTCATCATCCGATCGACCTTTACACGCGACCGAAGCGATTGATGCTGCTCCAGAGCCGAACGCAATGCGGTTCGCGCCGGGCCGAGCCTGAGCGGCTTTACCATGAAGCGATCGATACAACCGGTAGATAACAATCCGATCAACGTGCGTCCGTCATTGTGCGCACCCACCATGATATTGACCGTCGCCGGCGCAGACGCTTTGAGATACGACTTCAATTGTTCGAACATCGGTCGGCTTAGGCTTTGCTCGACGATAAGCACAGCGCAATTGCTCGGCACGGAACGCGTCAACACTTGCTCGGGTGAGTCCGCAAATACAAGGCCGTCGCTCGGCAGCATTTGACTCAAGGCGGAACGCAAATCCGGATCGGTGGTCACCGCAATGACGACCACGTCGCAGGCTTCGGCAATCGCGGCGATGATCTCGATTGTGGGAGAGGTATCGACGTGGGTCGAACTACCATTCCCACCATCCATGGCGGTTTGGCTCACTAGCAAGTGATCCGACGGGACTAAGCGGTTCGAGCGATCGGCGGTTCCCTGTTTTTTTGGCTTATCTTCGGTGCTTTGCGCCGAGCCTGTATGCGCGCCCCAATTCGTTTCTCGTTGAACGAAGGCCATATGCAGCTCCGGTGCGCGGCGCCCTGCAAACGGTGTGGGCAAACAATCCGATCAAATATTCGGACGCCGGGCTATGTCTGCACCCTACTCCGCGCAGTCGCGAGTGAATATTGTCCTTAGTCTCTAAGGAAATACGGACGTGCTAAATTGCCCCCGGTACTATCCGCCCTCGCCCACCCCGCTTCGGACGCGACATGACGCCACCAACCCTCAACGAGCCTTTGCGCGTCCACAGTGTTCGCGCATTGCAAACCGGCCCGCGGCTCATAGTGTTGGGTGCAGTGCACGGCAACGAGATCTGCGGCACGCGCGCAATCGAGCGCGTACTAAGCGAAATCGACAGCGGTGCTCTGCACATTCTGCGAGGCACGGTAACCTTCGTTCCGATCGCCAATCCCATGGCGTATCGAACCGGACAACGTATCGGCGAGCGCAACCTCAACCGCAACTTGCGGCCTAATCCCAACGCTCGCGACAACGAGGACCGCATCGCAAATGTGCTTTGTCCGTTGCTGTCGCAACACGATGTATTGCTGGACCTGCATTCTTTTCAGTCGCCCGGCGAATCGTTTGCGATGCTCGGTCCATTGGATAACACCGGCACGCTTGAGCCTTTTACACATGCGGCGCGCGAAGAAGCGTTGGCGTTACGACTAGGACCGCGGCGCATCGTCGAAGGATGGTTAGCCACGTATGCAGTAGGCGTTAAGGAGCGGTTACAACGCACACCACCCACTGCATACCATCAACTACTCAACACCGATCCATCTTACGGTGTGGGCACGACTGAATACATGCGCAGCCAAGGTGGTTATGCGGTAACGCTCGAATGCGGTCAGCATGCCGATCCGAAAGCGCCCGAGGTTGCGTGGCGCGCAATTCATAACGCATTGGCGCATTTGGGATTGACGGATGAGCCGCCGCCGGCGCGCAACGATGTAGAGCTTTTAAAGTTGGCCGAAGTAGTCGATCGATTGCATGCCAACGATTCTTTCGCGCGGCCCTGGGTCAGCTACGATGCCCTTCGTGCTGGCGATCTTATCGCAACACGCGCTGACGGCACGCCGGTGAAAGCACGTGAAGACGGGTTCATTGTATTTCCCAATGCTGCAGCGCCGCCCGGGAACGAATGGTTCTACTTTGCGCGACGCAGTCCGCGCCTGTTGCGTTCTTAACGCGCCGCGGCACAAATCGGAATTTAGAATGCCCTCGTTCCCGCGATCGGCTACGGACAGTTCGTAGTTGTCAATCGTTCGTACAACAGAACTTCTTTGCGCGTAGGGATGTAAGCGAACTGAAATGGGTGAGTGAACGCTTGCGTAACCGCACAGTTGGGACCGGGACGAACAAGGTCGACATTGGCGACAACCGCGATCGTTCCGACATCGACGGACACAAGAGCAATCGAATAGCCGCCCGTGGGTCTCGATCCCATGTCCACTAACAACACCTTCCCATTATTGAAATCTAACACGGGCGCCGCTGCGCCGAAGTAGGCTGTGAATTCGTCTGCGAAGTCGTCCTGATTGATCAGCACCTTTGCCAACTTGGATCGACCGACGTTGGTACTCGTAATGGTCCCTGCCTGAATGGGGACGAATTGCGCTTCCGGTGGGATGTTCTGCGCGGACGAGTCGTTGGAGCATCCGGAAAAGCCGAGCACAACGAAAGTAAGGACGACGATTTGGCCGAGCAGTTTCATAAGTTCATCTCCGTTTGAACGCGCGGCGATCTCAGCCGCGCTGGCAATTAAAAGCGCGCCCGGAATATTAGTCAATGTCTCAAGTTGGCGTCGCTTAAGTGCTGACTGCGGCTTTCTAGCACTGAAAAATTAGGGGACAGCGCTACGCCGGTTGCCGATGCCCCGTTCCGAAAGAACGCGACATCGGCAACCGCTCTTCATCGGCTATTCGCGCTGTAAATTTAAGCGAACATGCGCGACGTTCGACGAGGCCAGTTCGATCGCAAAGTCCGGCTGCCCGTCTTTTTTCTTTACTAACACGTCTTCGCCGTCGTCGGCTTCGGCACTGAAACGTGCGGCCGGCAGCTGCGCACGAAACGCATCGCGGATGGCTTTTGCTACATCGTTTTCGCTGCGGCCCTTTTCGACATTCACAGTGACGGGGATTACCTCGCCTTGCTGCGGCAGCACACGAAACTGAATTGTGCCGCTGCTCTCTGCGTTACCGCTGCATTCGATTCGCCAACCGTTCGATGGCTTGACCGCCTCAACGGCGGCACCTGCTAAATTTGCGAACAGAAATCCTGCTGCGAGCAGCACAGCGCCGATAAAGCCCTTTGAATTGTTACGCATAACTGACTCCATACCCTAAGACCGGAATTGGCCTGTATGAAGCGTATTTACGAAGGTCGTTTGCCACTATCGGCGACGGACGCTATCCCTGGCCGATTTTCGTAGAGGGGATGTCCTACATCGTCGGCCATTTTGTTGAACTATCTCGCCGCACCTTTCGGTGTGACATGAATCAGCGCACCGGGATTAGTGTCTTCCAACATCCACAGCGAGCCATCGGGCCCTTGTTTAACGTCGCGAATGCGGCGACCCACATTCCACCGATCGCCGACCTTGGCACCGCCCTTGCCGTCGAAAACGATGCGAGTGAGTGTCTGAGAGCCCAGACCGCTAATGAACCCGTTGCCATTCCACTGCGGAAAGGTTTGCGTGCCGGTGTAGAACATGAGATTGCCGGGAGCAATCACCGGCACCCAATAAAGCACCGGCTTCTGAAGATCGGGCCGCGTGTCGGGATGGGGAATGGGCGTGCCGTTATAGTTCTTGCCATAGGAGACAAGCGGCCAACCATAGTTCTTGCCTTTCTCGATCAGGTTTAATTCGTCGCCGCCGGCCGGACCATGCTCGACCTCCCATAATTCTCCGGTGGGCGAAAACGCCAATCCATACGGCGTGCGAATACCGCTGATCCATGTTTCGGCCGGTGTGTTGTTAGGTCCCGGAAATGTGTATGTGCTTAGCACCTTCGCGGTCTTCGCGGCTTCGGTGTCAAACGGCGGATCGATCAGAGGAATACTGCTCGCACCGGTTTTGTCAGAGTCGGGATTATCGGGAGCGGGTTTGCCGTCCAGGGTCAGGCGGAGGATCTTTCCTTCGGGCTGATTGGGATCCTGGGCAGGCGTCATTCGTTGACGGTCGCCGACGGTAAGGAACAAATATTTGCCGTCGGGTGAAAACGCAATTTCCCCGCCTGCCTGGCCACCCTTGCCTCTCGGCAACTGGCGCCACAGCACTTCGAAATTTTGCAGTCGCGCCGTTTTTGCAGTGGTGGCCAGCTTCGCACGCGCGAGCGCCAAGCCGCCGCCGTAATCGCCCGGCTCGACGTACGTGAGATAAATCGACTGATCGGCAGCGTAGGTTGGCGAAAGAAAAACGCCGAGCATACCGTTCTGGCCCTGCCAATAAACCGGTGGCGTGCCGACCACCATGGATTTTTCGCCCGTCTGCGAGACCAGCCAAACGGGTCCAATTTTTTCGGTGACGAGCATGCGGCCATCGGGCAAAAAGGCCAGTCGCCAAGGCAACCCAAAGCTGGCGACGTCGGTCATGACGAACGGCGGCGCTTCGGATTTCTGTTCGCCGACATTAACCTGGCTCCAGGCGGACGCGCATGTCAGCACAAGAAGTAACGCCGCCTTAAGAAAATTCATCGTCATAAGATTCCCCGTCACTCGCACAGCCGAACGCTACGTAGCGATATAGCGGTTGGAGTCTACGTCATCCACCGCTCGACGGTAACCCGACAACTCCGGGGTTAACCAAAGTTGACGGGTGATTTTTCTTTTGAGAGATTCGGCTGCATGGCTTCCACACCGCACGTTCTTCCCAACCTCGCCGAACTTATCGGGCCTCTGCTGCGCCGAGTTTCTGCTGAGCAACGCCCGTTACTTATCGCAGCGGCGGAACGCTTGGCGGCGCGGCGATATCGCCAATGGGCAAATCAAGTAAACGAGGCAAGAATCAAAATGGGTCTATTGGCCTGCGCGGATCGCGAAGACGACATAGCCGACCGGGTCGAAGCGATGTTCGCTAATGCGGAAGCTTTGCAACAAGAGTTGCTCGCCCAGGTGCCCGAACTCTCGGTATCGACCGGTTCGCTCTTTTCGTCATTGCCGCTGCAGGATCAATTTTCCCTGCAAGCGCAAGGAGAGCGCATTGGTGCTGCAACGTGGCGAGCCTATGCCGAGCGCGTGCCTGACTTGAAGCTCAAAGAGCAGTTTCTTCGGTGCGCTTTGCTGGAGGAAGAAAGCGCTGCGTTTCTTGAGTCTCTGGCTTAGCGGTTCATGATCTATTATGAGATAGGTTCTAGGCACCACGACCGGAATATGAGAATGTTCGCTCCGGCACGGACGACCGCGCAACACGCAACCAGGCCTCAAACGAGCTACGGATTGGAGCCGCGACAATGAGCAAAGACGACGCGCGTATCAACGAACTGACAACCGCGTTACAAACTGCGGAGCAAAGGCTTGCACAGCGCGAAGCGTTGGTCACGACGGCCATTGCTCAAACGGAGACAGTGCGGTCGCAATATGAGCAGGCCAATGAACGCGCGGAGACGCTGCGTCGCCGACTCGAAGCCAAGGATGAGCAGCTCAGAGATTTGCAATCGCAGCTTGAAACCGTGCGCGCGGAGTTGACGGTATCGCGAGAATCACTGGCCACTTACGAGCAACGTATTGGCGGCTTGCAAAATGAGCTGCGGCATCGCGACGAACGAATTGCCGCACTTGAACGACTGCACGCAGAAAGCGATAGCGCGCTGGACGCTATACATCAGGATGCCAAGCAACAGCAGTCGGCAAACGCTAACGAACACGTTGCCGCGATGAATCTGCAATTGGAATCGCTGGATACGCCAAGCACGCGGTATTCGATCGCTAGAGCCACAACGACGTTGGGCCGGGCGCCCGCTAACGACATCTCGATCAACTCCACGTCGGTAAGTCGCTACCACGCACGCATCATGATCGAGTCTGGGAAGGTCTTTCTTGTAGATCTAAAAAGCACTAACGGCTGCAGCGTAAATGGGCGGGGAGTTTCGCGACATAGCATCAGCGACGGCGATGTCATTGGGATTGGCGACGCCAAGTTTAAGTTGACGATCGAT
>Ga0315910_10001571_pt1 | contig 20809 bp, 18 predicted proteins | sample EdamamesoilMG_FD_204470 | JGI IMG/M metagenome (GOLD analysis project Ga0315910, IMG submission 204470) | Garden soil microbial communities collected in Santa Monica, California, United States - Edamame soil | ecosystem: Environmental > Terrestrial > Soil > Garden | place: USA: California...
TCGTCGTGCCGAGGCGCGACTGGAGTCGGCCGCCGCATCGGCCCGCGTGTCGGTTGCCAGTTTGTTTCCACGAGTCAGCTTGAATGGCAGCGTAACGGCGGTTGCAGCGGACTTGGGCGATCTGGCGGACAAAGCCAGCAATACATTGACTTGGGGGCCGACGTTGTCGTGGGCCGTGTTCAATATTCCGCGCCTGATGTATGAGGTTTCCGCGCAACGCGCACGCCGCGACGAAAGTCTGGCTGCGTATGAGCAAACGGTGCTGGCGGCGTTATCGGAAACCGAGACGGCTCTATCCTCCTATCGATTTTCGCGGCAACGTGTTGCGGAGCTCGAGTCGGCCGTGCAGGCCAGCGTTCGAGCGGAGGAGCTGAGTCGTATTCGTTACGAGGCGGGTGCCGCCGATTTTCTATCGGTATTGGATGCGCAACGAACCCAACTCCAAGTCTCGGATCAGTTGACGCAGAGTCGCAGCGATCGCGCAACCGCCTTGATCGCCGTATACAAATCGCTGGGCGTGGGCTGGGATTTAACTGCGGCCAGCGCCGCATTAACGCAATAAGTTCGCTCGAACTTCGTTTAGAATCGCGGGCAATCGCTGTTTGCTCATGGATTTCACCCACTCATGCCACAACCGCAAGACGAATTGGAATTGCTCCTCAGTCGCAATCGCGCGTGGGCCGACGCCGTGCGGGCGGAAACGCCGGCTTTCTTTTCCAGTCTCAGTCAGCTGCAAGCGCCGCGTTACTTATGGATCGGCTGTTCCGATAGCCGCGTTCCTGCAAATCAAATTCTCGGTCTCGCACCCGGAGAAATCTTTGTACATCGCAATGTGGCCAACATTGTCGTTCACTCGGACTTAAACTGCCTGTCGGTGCTGCAGTACGCGGTGGACGTGTTAAAGGTGCAGCACATCATTGTGTGCGGTCACTACGGCTGCGGCGGCGTGACCGCGGCGTTGCTGAATCAGAAATTCGGTTTGATCGATAACTGGCTGCGACACATTCAAGATATCCGCGACCGAAATGCCGAAGAGCTGGAAGCGGTAGCCGACATTGACGGTCGCGTTACACGCCTATGCGAGTTGAACGTGATTGCTCAGATGAGCAATGTGGCGCAAACGACGATCTTGCAGGATGCCTGGATGCGAGGTCAGGAAGTGGCCGTGCATGGCTTGGTGTACGGGCTGCGCGACGGGATCCTGCGCAAGATCGCGCCTAGCTTGTCAGCGGTGCAGCCGGAGCGCAACGAACGCTTTTTGGGCGAAAAGTAGCCGTCGAAAAATCGACTTGCCGCGGGGTGGCGTTCGCCGAATCATTGCGACTCGGCGAGTCTGCCTACTGTATATCGGCTTACTTCGATTCCGACGAAGTGGCGCTGTTAGGCCCATCCACAGAGAACACCAGCGGACGGACTTCGACCGTACCGACGCGTTCTTGCGAAGGATTCAACAGGACGGTTGAGCCCCAGGCAGCCAAGCCAACAATCGCCAACGCCAAGCCGGCGCCTACTAGATTGCGTGAGTCGATGGTCATAACGGCTCCTAACAAAGACAAAAAACGCTTTAAGTTAAAACGGTTTGCGAAGGCTATCGATACAAATTCGGTCGCGTCGCAATGCGAAAAGGTTGCGTCTGTGCAAATTTTCGCGTTGGAGTAAAAGATACGCCAAACCCTGAGTTACACCGTGCGGTTGTTCTCAAATGACGACGGGTAGTGTGATGCCATGCACAAGGCGCGACCTGCGTCGCAATAATCCAAGTGTTACCAATCGTCTTTGCGTGCAGATGACGCGGCAATGACGTGAAGATTGCAGCGGCCGCAATCCCTAGAAAAGCTCGACCGAGCTGGCTTCCGAGTGTTTGTTCTCGTCGTGTGACACGGCGGCGCGTACTGCATCGGCTGTAGCGCCTTCGGCAACCAAGTCGAATACTACGCGTTCTTCCTGCGTGCGATATAAACGACGCAACGACGTCAACAACTTGTGCCAGTGGTCGCGTTGCTGAGTTTGCGTGCGGTTGCAGACGAATAACGCGAGAGTAGTAAGGCTATGGCGAACGTGTCCAAGTCGCTGCGTCAGTTTGTCGTAAAACTGAAAGGCGACGATGGCGTCATTGATTTGCTTGGAGACCATTTCGGCACGTCGATTCAGTTCGCCGGCGGTCATGCCGTCGTGTGCGGGCGGCATCTTGCTCGCCATCTCGCTCATTGCGCGAGAAGCCTCCACCAGGTCGGTGAAAGCGCGTACCAGCATATCCACCGATTGATCAGAATCGCGCATGGCCGCTTCCATCTGTGCTTCGCACAGATCGAGCAGTAACGCTGTTTCCTGTTCCGGCGACCAGTCCGCCGGCTTGCTTATAGCGGCGGTAGGAGCGGGACTGCTGGACGTTTCGGCAAGCATAAATTACGTAAGAAAATCGGCGCGCGTAATCCGCGGACTAAAGAACTTTGGCGATCGTGGCGAGAAGCTGCTCCGGGTTGAAGGGCTTCACGATCCATCCGGTTGCGCCGGCTTGCTTGCCACGGCTCTTGGTGTCAGACGCGGATTCGGTCGTAAGCATCAAAATGGGCACGCCCTTGTAGTGCGATAGGCCGCGCAGTTCCTTGCACAGCGTAATGCCGTCCATGTTCGGCATGTTCACATCGGTGAGTACGAGATCGACGCCGCTACCTTTGGCGTAGTCGAGCGCCTCTACTCCATCGTTCGCCTGAACGACTTCATAGCCGGCATTTTCGAGGGTATACCGCACCATTTGACGCATCGAGGCGGAGTCGTCCACCGCGAGAATTACACCAGGCATCGATCGTGCTCCATAGCTTGTAGGGCATTTAAAAGCGGAACTCCGCGGAATTAAGTCGTCCAGGGAGTCCTTGTTGCTGCCTGTATCGGCGTACGAAGCGGTTTATTAAGGGGAGGGGGTGAGGCTTTTTACTTACTTCCGTTGCGGAAATTAGACGTACGGCACAGTTAGCTTGGGGATTGGCTTAGTCCCGCCGGCGGCTCAGGCAAGTGTCGGCACGCCCTGGTCTTTGCCCACTTTATTGTGGGCAAGCGGGATATCGTAGGTCACTCCTGCGCCATACGCTTCAGGGGCCTGGGGATCATGGCGCAATTTGTCGAAAACCAGGAGCCGGCTGCCTAGCTCGAAGCTTTCCTTAAGATCATGCGTGATCATAAAAATCGTCATTCGATGCTCGCGCCACAACGCGCGAATCAACGTATGCATGTCGGCGGTAAGACCGGGGTCCAATGCGCCGAACGGTTCATCCAGCAGCAAGATCTTCGGTTCGCGCATCACCGATTGCGCGATCGACAGGCGCTGTTGCATACCGCCGGAAAGTTGCGATGGGTATTTGTCCCGCGCACCGCTGAGACCAACTGTGTTCAGCAAGTGCTCCGCTTTGTCGATAGCCGCGCGTTTGCGTTTGCCGAATAACCGCGCCGCAAACGGAGCGCCCGCGAAATCGGCCGCAAGCAATAGGTTATCCAGCGCGCTGAGATGCGGGAATAACGAGTAGCGTTGAAAGACGATGCCGCGATCCGGGCCCGGCTCGGCGAGCAGCGGCCTATCGTCGATCAGAATTTCTCCCTTCGTCGGCGCCTCAATGCCCAAGAGCATGCGCAGGAATGTGGTCTTGCCGCAGCCGGATGCGCCAACGATAGTGACGAACTCATGGTCCTTCACATGAATATTTAAATTTTCGAGTACGACGGTACTGCCGTATTCCTTCCACAGTCTTTTAACGGTAACGCTGGCCATTCGCTAGCGTGTCTCCGTCCACGGGAATACGCGTGCGCGCAATTGCCGCAATAACCAGTCCGTTGCGAAAGCCAGGAGCGTGATCCAAACGACGTACGGCAGAATGATGTCCATCGCGAGATAGCGCCGTACGAGAAAGATTCGATAACCTAGGCCTTCGGTCGATGCGATGGCTTCGGCGGCGATTAAAAACAGCCAAGCGGATCCCAGGGTAAGGCGCAGCGAATCGATGAGCCGCGGCCACATCTGCGGCAAAACGACGCGCAGTACAAGTTGCCACGTCGAGGCACCTAACGTTTGCGCTTTGATAAGTTGCTCGCTTGGTAGTTCGGCGACTCGCAGGGCGATATCGCGTGTGATGCAGGGTGCTACACCGATAACGATCAGCGCAATTTTTGCGGTCTCTCCCAGGCCGAGAATGATGAATAGGATGGGCAAAATAGCTAGTGGTGGAATCATGGCCAGTGCGGCCACTAGCGATGATAGGGTGGCGCGCACATAAGGAACGACGCCGAGAGCGATGCCAAATACCAGGCCGAGTGCGGCACTCAAAGATAATGCAATCCCCAGGCGTTGCAGACTGGCGGCCGTGTCGAGCCACAGTAATACGTCGCCGCTGCGTTGATCTTCCTTGAACGCCATTTGGTGTATGGCCGCACCGAGCGAATTGAGCGAGGGAAGTAGTTTATCGTTCGGGTTTTCCGCGAGACGCAGATTGGAGCTGAACAGATAGAGCGCGGCCAGCATTACGAACGGTAACAGGCCCAGTGCGATCCGACTGCCACTACCCGGGTGGCGATTGATAACGCGTCGCATAGTGACAGTCGGAAGAGGACTTAGAGCTTACCGTCGATAGCAAGCTTGGTGTAGCTAGGATCGAAGCGCATCTTGATGTTCTTGGTGTCGCCCAAGGTCTTGCCGCCCGGAAACTCGATGCCCACCACGTCGACTGACTTAGCGCCTTCGCCCAAGATGCCGTGATCGAATGAGAATTTGCGCACGAGATCCATTGTAGTGACAACGCTTGCGCCTGTCATGAAGGCGTGCGCGTCGGTTGGGGTCGCAAACATGCGCGTCGTAGCGAGCTGGCTTTCGAAGCCGGCGAGATCGGTACCGGATGCCTTAGCCATTGCCGTGCGGGCTGCTTTTCCGGCTGCGTCGTTCTTCAGCATGACACCGATGGTCTCGTACCATGCGCCGATCAAAGCTTTGCCGAGTTTGGGATTGTCTTTCAGCGTTTTAGTGTTTACGACCATCAGGTCCATGATCTCGCCGGGGATCTTGCTGGAGTCAAACACAAGCTGAGCAGTGGGATTCGCCAATATTTCGCTCAACTGCGGTTTCCAAGTTACGGTTGCAGTGGTGTCCTTAGCGACGAAGGCGCCGACGATGTCTGCATCGGAGGTGTTGACGACGGTAATGTCGCGTTCACGCAGCTTGACGCTATCCAATGCGCGGGCCAATAAGTAGTGAGATACGGACAGTTCGACCAGATTGACTTTCTGGCCTTTGATATCCGTTAGCTTCTTGCCTTTGCCCTTGAGCACGATGCCGTCGTTGCCATTAGAAAAATCGCCCATGATCAGCGCCGTGGAGTCCACGCCGCCCGCTGCGGGAATAGTCAGCATGTCCATGTTGGTCATTACGCAAGCGTCAAACGCGCCGGCCGTATATTGGTTGATGGACTCGACGTAGTCGTTGATTTGCGTGAGTTCGATTTTGATGCCGTATTTGTCGGCCCATTTTTTAAGGATGCCGCTTTCTCTGGCATAGTCCCATGGCATCCAGCCCACGTAGATACTCCATGCAACTTTGAAGTTGGTTTTTTCGGCCGCGGCGGCCGAGTGTGTCGTGAGCGCTAATGCTATGGCGGCGAGCGCGATTGCGCCGCGTTTCGCTATGCCGGCAACATTCAACCAGGACCGATACGAGTTCATGCGAGGACCCTCCGAGCGCGCACCTTTGGTGGCAGCCGATACTTTGATGTGTACTACTCAACGGGGGTTGCTTGGTGTTCCGGCTTCGTGAATATTCATCCTGAATAGTCATAGGAGCGGAGACGTCGGCATGTGCCCTCGTTACCAGCCTCCCGGGTTTTTATCCCGCCGTGTATCCAGCCGAAGCTGGACTGCCTCTCTCGGACCAGCATTCGCGTTGTGAGCGAATCGGAACCCTAGACGCACATTTGTAGATGAATAGTGCAAGGCCCATGCCGCAGCGCGTCGCTAATAACGTTGTCGGACTTGAGAGGAGCGGTGTCAGTCATCTCGCGGCTCTCGCCTGCAATTTGCGCGGGAGAAGCGATGCGACGCGCGCGAACTTGGCTCTTGATTGCACAATTAAGTAGCAGCCGTCGTGCTCGCTCGCACTAAAGAAGCGCGAAATCGCAACCGGCATTGTCCGATACTGTGCGCCGCGAGCGAGTAGGGCACCTGGCATAAGCTTTGCTCTATTCGGTTGGCAATTGAGCTGGGACGTCAACGACGATATGAACACAGGAGCAGTAATGACCACCGCAGCTGGATCGGCTCCGTACTGGGTGTCTTGGGAAGAGCTTCTACATACTGGCGCACATTGGTCGGGCGTGGTTAGGCGCGGAACGACCTTGCGGCTTACCGACGTTATGGGTGGTGCGAATGTATCTGCCTTGTTCTACAACTTCGAAGACTTCAATGAGCGCTATAACATGCCGGATACGCTCAAGGCACAGCACACCGCGTTTTTGACGACGGGCTGTGTGTGCTATTCCGACATGGGGCGCATTTTCTGTTCGATCGTCCAAGATACCGCCGGCTGGCACGACACCATTGGTGGGGTATCGAATGCCTCGCTGGTTGGCAAAAAGTATGGCCACACGCGCTTTCAAGAGCAGCGCAACAACTGCTATCGCAATGGCTACGATAGTTTGCTGAACGAGATTGCCAAATATAGCTTGGGCCGACGTGATCTTACCGCCAACATTAATTTCTTCAGCAAAGTGACCGTACAGGACAATGGCGCATTGCGATTTCACTCCAATCATTCGGCCGTGGGATCGTTCGTCGATCTGCGTTTTGAAATGAATACCTTGGTGGTGCTTGCTACATGCCAGCACCCTTTAGATCCCGACGGTGCATACAATCCGCGCACTGTGCGACTCACGGCGTGGCAGTCGGGTCCGGCGCCAAAGAACGACGTGTGCCGGTCGCGCTGCCCGGAGAACGCGCGCGGTTTTCAGAACACCGAGATGCTATATAGGTAGCGGTGATGAAGCAGCAACTTACTCCCAGTGATCGAAATCCAAAAGCGGCGCAATTGGACGAAATCGTGCCGGCCGGCGAGCCTTGGATGGGGGTCATCAAGCAAGGGCACTATTTCCGTATTGTCGACCTCGAAGGCAATCAAGCGGTGGACACCTTGTTCTATAACGCCCACGATGTGAGCGAGCGTTACAGCGCTACCGATACGATTCGAAGCCAAGGCAATATCTATCTGACCACCGGCACAAAACTGTTGTCCGAGCGCGGCAGTGTCTTGCTGACGATCACTGCGGATACTTGCGGTCGCCACGATACGCTCGGAGGTGCGTGCTCGGCCGAAAGCAACACAGTGCGCTACGCGTTGGATAAACGACACATGCACAGCTGCCGCGACAGCTTTCTGATGGCGATTTCGCGCTCGAATTACGGTTTGACCAAGCGCGACCTTTCCAGCAACATCAACTTCTTTATGAACGTGCCGGTGACACCGGACGGTAAACTCACTTTCGCCGACGGCATCTCCGGACCGGAACGCTACGTTGAGATGCGCGCCGAGGTGGATGTTTTAGTGCTGATCTCCAATTGCCCGCAATTAAATAATCCCTGTAACGCCTACAACCCAACGCCGGTGCGCGTGTTGAGCTGGGCGGAATAGGGTATGCGGAGGTAGTTTCTTGCCCTTTCTCCGACGAGGGGAGAGGGAATAAAGGCTTCAAGGTTTCAAGGACGCGGGACGACCCGCTGCGCCTCGTTTCAAGTCGGGACGACCCGGCACGCATCCTTCAGGGATCGCGATGTACAACAAAATTCTGATTGCCAATCGTGGCGCGATTGCCGTCCGCATTATTCGCACGCTCCGTCGAATGGACGTTACCTCTGTCGCCGTTTACTCCGACGCCGACAAAGATTCCTTGCATGTGCTGCAAGCAGATGAAGCGGTGCATTTGGGACCGGCGCCCGCCAAGGAAAGTTACTTGCGGCAAGACAAGTTGCTGTCGGCCGCGAAAGTCACTGGCGCGCAAGCGATTCATCCGGGTTACGGTTTCCTCAGCGAGAACTTCGAGTTTGCCGCCGCATGTGGACGCGCAGCAGTCGATTTCATCGGCCCTACACCGGAGCAAATGCGTGCCTTTGGGCTAAAACACACAGCACGCGAGTTGGCGGCGCGACATGGAGTGCCGCTTTTACCGGGTAGCAATTTGCTCGCCGATGTGGATGCTGCGAAGGCCGCCGCGGTGGCAATCGGTTATCCCGTGATGCTCAAGAGCACGGCCGGCGGCGGCGGTATCGGCATGCAGTTATGCTGGAGCGAAAAGGACTTACTTGATGCATTCTCTTCGGTCGAGCGCTTGGCCAAGAATAATTTTAGCGAGGGAGGGCTGTTCCTGGAGAAATACGTTGCGAAGGCGCGGCATATCGAAGTGCAGATCTTCGGCGACGGTCGCGAGGTGATCGCCTTGGGTGAGCGCGACTGCTCAGTGCAACGACGCAATCAAAAAGTGATCGAGGAGACACCTGCGCCGGGTCTGACAGATGCTGTGCGTCGGCAATTAACCGATGCTGCCGTCAAACTTGGCAGGGCTGTTCAGTATCGCTCGGCCGGCACTGTGGAGTTTGTGTTCGACAAGGACACAAACAAATTCTATTTTTTAGAAATGAACACTCGGTTGCAGGTCGAACATGGCGTCACCGAGCAGGTGAGCGGTATAGATTTGGTGGAGTGGATGGTACGAATCGCTGCCGGTGAATCGTTGCCTCTGCGCCAAGAGGAAGTGCGGCTGAGCGGTCACGCGGTGCAGGTGCGTTTATATGCGGAAGATCCGGCCGCGAATTTTCGCCCATCGAGCGGCCTGCTTACGCATGTCGAGATGCCGGGTTCAGCACGCGTAGATGGCTGGGTGTGCACGGGTTCGGAAGTCTCGGCTTTCTACGATCCCATGCTGGCGAAAATTATTGCGCACGCTGCAAGTCGCGAAGCGGCGCTCGCGCAGCTGGACGAAGCGCTGGCGGTTACGCAGGTGCATGGTATCCAAACCAACTTGGAATACTTGCGTACGATTATTAACGACGATGTATTCAAGTCGGGTGAGCAATACACACGTTATCTCTCCACATTGCACTTTGCCCCGCGTACTGTCCAGGTGCTTCAGCCCGGTACGCACAGCATCATTCAAGACTATCCGGGTCGCGTCGGATTTTGGGATGTCGGCGTGCCGCCATCCGGTCCAATGGACGCTTTTGCATTTCGCGTTGCCAATCGTTTGGTCGGCAACGAGTCTACCGCTGCCGCATTGGAGTTGACGGTAACAGGGCCGACCTTGCGATTCGGAGTCGATTCGACAATCGCGTTGACCGGCGCACGCATGAAAGCGGACTTGGACGGAGTGCCGATTGAATATTGGCGGGCGATGCAGGTGAGTGCGGGCAGCGTACTCAAACTGCGTTCGACTCAAGATGGCGGGCAGCGAACCTATCTCGCAGTGCAAGGCGGGTTCGACGTGCCCTTGTACATGAATAGCGCCGCAACCTTTACGCTGGGGCAGTTTGGCGGGCATGCCGGCCGTGCGTTGCGAGCGGGCGATACGTTGCGCTTAAAGGCGACCAAGGTCATTAAACCGGTAAAGGAATTACCCGCCGCATTGATTCCAAAGTACGGACACCACTGGAGCATTGCAGTGATGTACGGTCCGCATGGCGCACCGGATTTTTTCACGCAGCCGGACATCGACACGTTCTTCGCGACCGATTGGCGGGTGCACTACAACTCTAGTCGTACCGGCGTGCGTTTGATCGGACCGAAGCCGCAATGGGCGCGCCGCGATGGGGGTGAGGCGGGATTGCATCCTTCCAACATCCACGACAATGCGTACGCTATTGGCGCAATTGATTTTACCGGTGACATGCCCGTTATATTGGGTCCGGATGGGCCAAGCCTCGGTGGCTTCGTATGTCCTGCAACGGTGATTCAGGCGGAGCTGTGGAAGCTTGGACAATTAAAGCCCGGCGACACGATTCGCTTTCATTGTGTCGATGTCGAACAGGCTGTAGCGATGGAGCGCGCAATGGATGCGGCAATTGAATCTCTGACAACCTCTCCGTCGATGGTAGAGGGAGGTGGAGAAGGTGGCGGTAGAGGCACGACTTTAAGGTCGGCACCCCTCCCGCCAACTCCGGATCGGATATCGCCGGTCCTCGCATCATTGACATCGACATCCGACCGCCCGGCGGTTTGCTACCGTCAGGCTGGCGATAAATACTTATTAGTCGAATACGGTCCCCTGGTGCTGGATCTCGAATTACGTTTCCGTGTGCATGCATTGATGCAATGGTTGCAGCGGAAAAAAATCCACGGTGTGTTCGAGCTCACGCCGGGAATTCGTTCACTACAAGTTCACTACGACAGTCGATTGATCGCGCAATCCGTGTTGCTGGCGGCTCTCCGGCGTGCAGAAGATGAGCTGCCTGCGCTCGATGACTTGGAGGTGCCGAGCCGCATAGTGCACCTGCCTTTGTCGTGGGACGATCCCGCGACCAAATTAGCGATCGAAAAATACATGCAATCGGTACGTGCTGACGCGCCGTGGTGTCCTAGTAATCTAGAATTCATTCGTCGTATCAACGGACTTCACAGTATCGATGACGTCTATCGCATTGTTTTTGAGGCGAGCTACTTAGTAATGGGCTTGGGCGACGTGTATCTGGGTGCGCCCGTTGCCACGCCGCTCGATCCACGGCATCGCCTAGTCACGACCAAATACAACCCGGCGCGAACGTGGACGCCCGAAAACGCGGTGGGTATCGGCGGCGCATATTTGTGTGTCTACGGAATGGAAGGGCCGGGTGGCTATCAATTCGTCGGCCGCACCGTGCAGATGTGGAATCGCTATCGCCAAACAGCCGACTTCAGGGATGGAAAACAATGGTTACTGCGGTTCTTCGACCAGATTCGGTTTTATCCCGTTAGTGCCGCGGAGCTGTTGAGATTGCGCGAGGACTTTAATGCGGGTCGATTCAAACTGAAGGTCGAAGAAGGTCTGCTGAAACTGCGTGACTATCGTCATTTCCTAAAAGAAAACGAGTCGAGTATCGCTGTCTTCAAGACCAAGCAACAGACGGCGTTTGAATCCGAGCGCGAACGTTGGAACGCGTCCGGGCAATTCCTCGCGGAAACAGACGACCGTGACGAGAAGGTGGCACTTGACGAGGAGGCGCTGCCGGCGGGTTGCATGGCGATCACTTCGCCGGTTACCGGCAGCATCTGGCAAGTGTCGGTAAAAGCAGGTGACATCGTGAGCGGCGATCAGGAATTGCTGGTGGTCGAAGCAATGAAAATGGAAGTGCCGTTGCTTGCCGATGAAGCGGGCGAGATCGTTGAGGTTCGTTGTGAAAAAGGAAGCGCCGTTGCGGCAGGCCAGATTTTGGCGGTGTTGCGGAGTAAAGCCGAATGAATCATTCGTTGTCGATTGGCGAGTTATTGATGGGTTATCGAGCCGGCACGTTCACGCCGCGTGAAATTGTCGAGGATGTACTGGCGCGGGCAGATGCGGCGCCGGAGATGAACGCTTGGATAACGCGCCTGTCTCGCGATCAAGTGCTCCATTACATCGAGGCGCTTGCCGGCCGTGATCCAGCGTCGCTGCCGCTGTACGGCGTACCGTTTGCTGTTAAAGACAATATCGATCTTGCTGGCGTTCCTACGACTGCGGCTTGTCGTGAGTTTGCGTACACACCCGAGCAATCGGCGACGGTTGTGCAAAAGTTGCTCGATGCCGGTGCTATTCCTATCGGCAAGACCAATCTCGATCAGTTTGCGACCGGACTCGTCGGCGCACGTTCGCCGTACGGATCCGGGCGCAACAGTTTCAATCCCGAATACATTTCTGGCGGTTCAAGCTCCGGCTCCGCTATTACCGTTGCTGCCGGCTTGGTGAGTTTCTCGTTAGGCACGGACACCGCTGGCTCCGGTCGAGTCCCTGCCGCATTCAACAACTTGATTGGCTTAAAGCCGAGTTGCGGTTTATTTAGCGCCCGTGGCATGGTGCCGGCGTGTCGAACATTGGATTCCATTTCGGTGTTTGCGCTGACAGCAAGCGATGCACGACGTGTTCTGCGAGTCGCCGAAGGGTTTGATGCGGCCGATGATTACTCGCATGCTGTCGAACGCCGAGCGTTTTCTACGGTCTCGTTTCGATTTGGCGTGCCTCGTGCGGAACAATTGCAGTTCTTCGGCGACAAGGAATATGAGCGCTTGTTCGCGGCCACCGTTCAGTATTTGGAAGGCATTGGCGGTCAGCGAGTCGAAATCGACTTCGCACCGTTTTTGGAAGCGGCGCGACTGCTGTACGAGGGCCCATGGGTTGCGGAACGATATGCGGCGATAGCGGAATTCATCGCCGCGCGGCCGAATGCACTGCATCCGGTGACGCGACAGATTATCGAGCCGGCAATCGACAGATCGTCGATCGAGACTTTTCAGTCGCAATATCGTTTGCAGGCGTTGCGGCGACTGACATCGCGTGCGTGGGAGAGTATGGATGTGCTTGTGACCCCGACCGCGGGAACGATCTATCGCATTGACCAAGTGGAAGCCGATCCCATTCGCTTGAATAGCAACTTGGGGTACTACACCAACTTCGTCAACTTCCTTGACCTCGCCGCAGTAGCGGTACCGACGGGATTTCGTGACGACGGGATGCCCTTCGGCGTGACTTTGATCGCGCCATCCGGCAGCGATGAAGCATTGCTGCGCTTGGCGGATCGCGTGCACCGGGCCGAGCGGGGTTATGGTGCGAATATCGCTGTGAGTGAGGCCGCGCGTTCGCTGTCCGTCGATGTTGCGCCAGGCTTCATGCCCATCGCCGTTTGCGGTGCGCATATGCAGGGTTTGCCATTGAATAAACAATTGACCGAACGTGGCGGGTATTTCGTGCGCCAAACGACTAGCGCGCAGAGTTATCGACTATTTGCATTGCCCGGTGGACCACCGGCGCGACCCGGCATGATGAAAGTGAATGAAGGCGGTGGTGCGATTGAATTGGAAGTGTGGGCGCTGCCGCACGCGCAAGTCGGATCTTTCCTGGCCGGAATTCCATCGCCGCTGGGATTAGGGAAGGTGCAGCTTGAGGATGGCTCGTCGGTGACCGGGTTTGTGTGCGAGGCGAGTGCCGCGAATGGCGCGCAAGACATTACGCATCTTGGTGGCTGGCGGGCGTATCTAAAAAGCCTCAGCTGAGAGTCGTTTCTTTATATTTCTTTGTCCGCTCGCCCTGAGCTTGTCGAAGGGTTCCGGCGCTTGCGGTTGTCAGAGCCAAGAATCCTTCGACAAGCTCAGGACGAGCGAGAATAGAGAGCCACGCGAGCCTTATCTGTACGGGACCGTTCGTGTACCCTCCCACGCCATGAAATACATCACTCACGGATCCGGCGGCACGCCCGATGTCATGCAACTTGCCGATGGTCCGAAACCTACGTTGCAACCCGGCCAAGTTCTCATTGAGGTTCACTACGCAGGAGTCAATCGTCCCGACGTTGCACAACGGCTCGGTCGTTATCCGCCGCCTGCGGATGCTTCACCCATCCTCGGACTGGAAGTGGCGGGGCGAATTGTCGAAGTGGCGAGCGATGTCACTGCTTGGAAGATCGGCGATGAAGTGTGTGCACTGACACATGGCGGTGGCTATGCGGAATATTGCGCGGCGCACGCTTCGCATTGCCTGCCGATTCCGCAGGCGTTCTCGCTGCTTCAATCAGCCGCATTACCCGAGAACTTCTTTACCGTGTGGTCGAATGTGTTCGATCGAGGGCGACTCAAGGCCGGTGAAAGTTTCCTCGTGCATGGCGGTTCGAGCGGCATTGGTCTGACGGCGATTCAGTTGGCTAAATCATTCGGTGCGCGAGTGTTCACGACGGTCGGGAATGCGGAAAAAGCCGCCGCATGTAAAGCGCATGGCGCGGACATCGTCGTCAACTACAAAGAACAAGAATTCGATAAAGAGCTTTACGCGGTCGTAGGCAAGCAAGGAGTAGACGTCATCCTCGACATGGTCGGCGGTTCGTATATCTCGAAGAACATTCGCCTGTTAGCGCTCGACGGTCGCTTGGTACAGATCGCATTCTTGGAGGGAAGCAAAGCGCCGGATTTCGATATGACGCCGGTGATGGTCAAACGGTTAACGATCACCGGTTCGACTTTGCGTCCGCGAACCATTGCCGACAAGGCTGCAATGGCAACGGCATTGCGTGACAAAGTGTGGCCGTTATTGGAGTCGGGCAGAGTCAAGCCGGTCATTCATGCGACATTCCCGCTCGTTGAAGCCGCCAAGGCGCACGCCCTGATGGAGTCGAGTCAGCACATCGGCAAGATCATGTTGTCGGTCAAGTAGGACTGCTCGCGTGCGGCTATGCGTGCTGGTTTCTGTGTCGCTGCTTCTAATGGGGTGCGAGCCGCCGCGTCAACAGGCGCCGACACGGGTTGAACAAACGAAGCGCTCAACTCCGTCGGGCGAGCTTCCTGCGGAATTGGCCAAGCTCCGCGAGCCCATTGAGCAATCCAAGTTAGAGTTTGTTCGCGTCAAAGCGAAGCAACGGCGGGGTACGCTTCCATGGCAAAGCAAGTTCCGTGGTCAGTCGTACTTGCCGAACGGCGGTGAGCATCCAATGGATGTAAAGGGCCGGCCGCTTGTGTTGCTCGTGCAGATTAATTTTGCGGACGTGCCTAAGCTGGACGGCTACCCGACTAGCGGTATCTTGCAATTGTTCATTTCAGGCGAGATCGAGCGCGAGCAGGTCTGGGGCCTAGTTAACTACGACGAAAAAACCTTTAACGCCAACCGCTATTTTTCGTCGTTGCAGGATCAGCGCTACTATCGAGTTATCTTTTACTCGGACATAGTGGCTGATGCGAGTCGGCTTACCGACTCGTCGCCCATGACGAACGCTGTACTGCCGGTTATGGAGGAGGCGGAGTTGAGTTTCGAGCGAGCCATCGAGCATGTATCGCCGGACGACTATCGTTTCAAGCGGGTGTTCGGTCAGGAGCCCGGTGCGTTCTTCGCACAATTTGGTTCGCGGATGCAGTCTGTCTGGAACGAGTACGCTGCCTTTGCGCAAACGAGGTCGCTGGCGAAAATTGGCGGCTACGCATCCTTCGTGCAACGCGATCCGCGTTCCTATAAACCAACCGAAGATTGGTTATTGCTGTTGGAAATTCAAAGCTCTGCGCCCGAGGATGGCGTCGAAGTGCTGTGGGGCGATGACGGTGTCGGCGGGCTGTTCATTCGCCGCGAAGACTTACTCAAACGCGACTTTTCCAAAGTCGCGTATTACTGGGACAATCATTAGGTGCCTGGGTGGGGTCCGGGCGGCCTCATGCAGGTCACATGCGGGACCCTTGCCGTCACGCTGTTTTGACTTTGATGCCCTTGATTTTCTGCGACCATTCTTTCGGCCCCGTGTCGTGCACGGAAATTCCGCCTGCATCCACGGCAACGGTGACAGGCATGTCCTTCACTTCGAATTCGTAAATCGCTTCCATCCCTAAGTCGGCAAAGGCAACGGTACGACTGCCTTTGATGGCCTTCGATACCAGATAAGCGGCGCCGCCAACCGCCATCATGTAAGCCGCTTTGTGTTTCTTGATCGATTCAATCGCAATCGGTCCGCGCTCCGACTTGCCCACCATCGCGATGAGCCCCGTTTTAGCGAGCATCATCTCGGTAAACTTGTCCATGCGCGTCGCTGTCGTCGGGCCTGCAGGCCCGACCACTTCATCACGAACGGGGTCAACCGGACCGACGTAGTAGATCACGCGATTGGTGAAATCGAGCCCGGCGGGTAATCCTTGTCCGCTCTCAAGTAACGTCTGGATGCGCTTATGTGCGGCGTCTCGTCCGGTGAGCATCTTGCCGTTGAGCAACAAGCGTTGCCCCGGCTTCCACGAAGCTACTTCGTCTTTGGTGAGCGTGTCGAGATTGACGCGGATCGCGTCCGCAGCCGCAGTGAAAGTCAGTTTTGGCCAAACGTTTAGGTCCGGCGGATCGAGCTTGGCGGGACCGCTGCCGTCCAAAACGAAATGTGCGTGACGAGTTGCCGCGCAATTCGGTATTACGGCGACGGGCAACGACGCTGCATGCGTGGGATAGTCTTTGATTTTAATATCGAGAACCGTGGTCAATCCGCCCAGTCCTTGAGCGCCGATGCCTAAGGCATTCACTTTCTCCATCAGCTCCAAGCGCATTTCTTCGATCTTGTTTTGCGGCCCGCGTGCGCGGATCTCGTGAATGTCGATGGGGTCCATGAGCGATTCCTTTGCCATGACCATAGCTTTTTCAGCCGTGCCGCCGATGCCGATGCCCAGCATCCCCGGTGGACACCAACCGGCACCCATCTTAGGGACGACTTCCAAAATCCAATCGACGATCGAGTCGCTGGGATTCAACATGGTCATCTTGGACTTGTTCTCCGAGCCGCCGCCTTTTGCGGCAACGGAAATTTCCACCCGATTACCGGGAACAATTTCCATATGTATGACGGCGGGCGTGTTGTCCTTGGTGTTCTTGCGACCAAAGGCAGGATCATTGACGATCGAGGCTCGCAACATGTTATCGGGATGGTTGTAGGCGCGGCGCACGCCTTCGTTGATCATGTCTTCCAACCCGAGGGTCGCTTCCCAGCGCACGTTCATGCCCACTTTGACGAAGACGGTTACGATGCCGGTGTCTTGGCAAATAGGACGATGACCTTCCGCGCACATGCGCGAATTCACCAAGATTTGCTTGATCGCGTCTTTCGCTGCGGGACTTTGTTCCGACTCGTAGGCCTTGCCCATCGCCTCGATGAAATCCGGCGAGTGATAGTACGAAATGTACTGTAGTGCGTCGGCGACACTTTGAATGACATCGTCTTGCTTGATCGTGACAGGCTTAGTCGAGTGAGCGGCGGTCTTGATTGCGGACATAAGGACGTGATGAGATAGGGAGGCGAGGGCGGCGACTCTAACGCTTGCGATGGTTGAATTCCAGAGTAGCAGCGGAACTTCGCCCGCTTAATTCTCACCCGGCCGCTCGGGCTGGGTTTTCCAATGAGCCTGGGTATCTAGAGGTGTTCGAATGACTCGTCAGCGACTGTATTGGTGCTTCGGTATTGCGGCAGGCCTATTGATAGGGTTGCCGGCGCACGCCGAGTGGAAGGTGAAAGGCGAGCTTGGCTTGGTGATGGCGCGAGGTAACTCGGAGTCGGAGACGATCACCGCCAAGGCGGATACGGTCAATGAGCTCGAGTCGTGGAAACACACGGCCGGCTTTTCTACCCTGTACAGCAGTGCAGTGGACGAGGATACGGGCGAGGAAGAAAAGACCGGCGACCGATTCGAAGTGCACGGTCAGTCCGACTATAAATACTCGGAACGCAGTTACATGTTCGGTTCGCTGCGTTATGAAGAAGATAGATTCAGCCCTTATTCTTATCAAGGCATCGTCTCGGTCGGTTACGGCTACCGGTTCATCAATACGGACGACACCAAGCTTGTGACTGAACTCGGTGTCGGTTATCGCCGCACTGAAGACGCCGAGCCGCCGAAGACGACGAATAACGATACGGTAGGCCGCGGCCGCATCGCCTACGAGCAGAAATTGACGGCCTCAACTAAGATTTACGACACGTTCCTCGTCGAAGCAGGCCAGGACAATACATTCTTGCAAAATGAAGCCGGTGTGCAGGTGACTATGACGAAGGTGTTGGCTTTGAGCGTTGCGTACGTCGTTCGTCATAACACGGACGTGCAGCCGGCCACTCCGCCGGAAGTCGAGCGAAAACATACCGACGAACTACTGACCGTAAACTTGGTATTCGAGTTCTAAGTGCAGTCGCGCCGCGCCGGGTGAAGCATGGAATCGTTTACGCACATAGCCAGCATCGGTCAGGCCATTCAGTTGGCGGTCGCCCCGGTCTTTTTGCTCACCGGCGTCGGCGCGACGCTTAATGTGTTTGCTTCGCGAATTGCCCGCATTATCGATCGCGCCCGCTTCATGGAGGAACAGCTTGCCAGGGCCTCGCCCGAAATCGCTGCGGACCTGCACGCGCGACTTGGGGTGTTGTCGAAGCGTGCCAAGTTGGTCAATCGCGCAATCGGCTTGAGTGTAACCAGCGGCATTCTCGTGTCGTTCGTGGTCGCCGCGTTGTTTGTCAGCGCCGTTTTGAAGATTGATCTGTCGCTGGGAATTGCCGTTGCCTTCGTCCTTGCATTACTCGGACTGGCGTCGGCTTTTATTTATTTTCTGCGCGAAGTGTTCATTGCGACCGAGTCGTTGCGATTCGGAAGGGCGGCTCGCAAGACGTAATCTGTCTTGCGAGCGCCGGTTAAACCATTCTCAAAAGACTTAGCGGCGCGGCGATTTGTCTTTCGGTTTGGATTGCTGCATGGGTTTGCCGCCGGGCAGCTTGGCATACGAGATACGTAGCTCCTGGCCGGCAACGCGTGTCTTCTTTAGCTCACGAAAGATTTCCTTCGGCATGCCTTCCGGCAAGTCGACGAAGCTGTGGGTGTCGCGGATATCCACTCGGCCGATGAATTGACCTTCGATACCGGCCTCATTGGCGATCGCGCCGACGATGTTGCCGGGTTTGATGCCGTGTACGTGGCCCACTTCTATGCGATACGTTTCCATTTTAACGTCGCCTTGCGGGCGTTTGGAATTTGGCTGCGGTTCGTTCGGAAAAGCCTCTTTACGCGGATGCATTGGCCGTTCTGGCGAACTCTCGAAAGACGTATCGTTTGCGCCCTTTGCGTTACGGTCGAATCGTTCGGGACGTACCGGTCTGTCGGTGCGCGCGGGCCTGTCGGGGCGATCCGGCCTATCGGAGCGGGTAGCGCGCGGCGGGCGTTCGCCAAAGCTGCTGCTTTTGCGATCGGCAAAGCTTGGTCGAACGGGCTGTTCGTTGCGCTCCTCACGTTCGCGGCGTGGCGGTTGGCGTTCGAAATTTGCCGGGGACGCCGAGTTCTCGGGGGCATTGCCATAACGCTCGCGCTGCTCGATTAACAAAGGCGAGCGTCCTTGCGCCAAGCTAATTAAGGCAGCTGCTATATCTGCAGCCGAAGCGCCATATTCGGTTTCATATTGCTCGACGATAAATCGATATCGACCGGCTTCGCCGCTGGTGAGTGCATCGGTGATCTTTTGCTTGAAGCGCGTAACGCGCTGGGCGTTGACGGCCTCGGTGCTCGGCATTTGCATCTGTTCGATCGGTTGCCGCGTGGCGCGTTCGATAACGCGCAACATGTTGCGTTCGCGCGGAGCGATAAACAGAATCGCTTCGCCGCTGCGGCCTGCACGGCCGGTTCTGCCGATGCGATGTACGTAGGACTCCGAATCGTTCGGCACGTCGAAATTCACAACGTGGCTGACGCGTTCCACATCGAGTCCGCGGGCGGCCACGTCGGTTGCCACGACAATATCGACTTGCTTGTTTTTTAGGCGGGCCACTGTTCGTTCGCGCTGCGCTTGTGCGATGTCGCCGTTCAATGCTTCGGCCGCAAAGCCGCGAGCCGATAAGCGTTCAGCGAGCTCTTCCGTGGCTTGCTTGGTGCGCGTAAATACGATCATGCCGTCGAAGGGTTCGACCTCCAGCACGCGTGTCAGGGCATCGAGCTTATGCATGCCGCTGACCATCCAGTAACGTTGCCGTATGTTGGTCGCGGTGCTGGTCTTGCTCTTGATGGTGATTTCCGTCGGCGCGTTTAAGTGACGCTGCGCGATACGGCGAATCGGCGGCGGCATTGTGGCCGAGAACAATGCTACTTGGCGCTTCTTCGGCGCTTGTTCGAGAATCCATTCCACGTCGTCGATGAAGCCCATGCGCAGCATTTCGTCGGCTTCGTCGAGCACGATGTGACGAATGGCATCCAGCGCCAATGTGCCGCGCTTCAAATGGTCCATGATGCGGCCGGGAGTGCCTACCACTACATGTACGCCGCGACGGAGGCTGGTTAGCTGCGGGGTATAGCTTTGACCGCCGTAAATAGGCAGCACATGAAAGCCGGGTAGATGCGTTGCGTAGCGTTGAAAGGCTTCGGCAACTTGAATGGCGAGTTCGCGGGTTGGCGCGAGCACCAAGGCCTGCGGCTTGGTCTGGGATAAATCCAAATGCGAAAGAATCGGCAACGCAAAAGCGGCAGTCTTGCCGGTGCCTGTTTGCGCCTGGCCCAACACGTCTTTGCCGCTCAGCAAATGCGGGATGGTCGCGGCTTGAATAGGTGAGGGCGACTCGTAGCCAACGTCCCGGAGTGCTTGCAGCACCTCAGGCTTAAGTGCGAGTTCGGCAAAGGAAATGGAATTGTCGACAGGGGAATCGGTAGCTGGGTTCATAGCGCGCTTATGGTTGCCAATGGGGCAGAAAATAATGAGGCGCGCAGCTTTTGACCCCGTACGCAGCAATGCTGGCACAGGGCTTCAGGCGCGCGAGGTTATGTGAGCGATCATCGCGCTTGCTGCAATGGAGCATTGCGATGAGGAAGGCGCTACATCAACCGGATTCAATATCCACTACGCGCCGAGATCACATAAACCGTATGAGGTGTATTTATAGAGCGGTGCCTCGACCGCTTTAGCGTGGTCGGATGCTTGCGCATCCGACCAGCTCGATAATTAATTACCCGTTGGGCAGTTAATTACCAGCGACGCGGACCGCCGCGCGAGCCACCGCCGCTCGGCTTGTCTTGCGCTTCGTTGACCTTGAGCGGACGACCGCCCATGTCTTTGCCGTTCAGGTTTTGAATGGCGCGCGCTGCATCGCTCGACGACATTTCGACGAA